>BNJV01003147.1_pt1 | contig 332918 bp, 416 predicted proteins | sample 8540591 | NCBI WGS metagenome assembly BNJV01 (sample SAMD00202457, study PRJDB9452) | human saliva metagenome | host: Homo sapiens | reverse complement strand
TAAAAGAGGATTAAATAGAAGACGGCTTTTTATCATTGACAGTGTACAAAATATTTTGTGGAAACAGGGTTTTTCAGTACAAAGGTCTAATGGAAAGAAATTTCTTATGTACAGAAACCAAGCCAGAAGTACAAGAATATCGAAAATTATCTATGTTCAACATATTTGAGAACCCTAGAAGCCCAAGACATCAGGAGAGTTGGCAGTTATCTCGCGCTACCAAATCGAAACCTGGTGAAAAGGTCTTTCCAGAAGAAGTATAATATTAGTATTTTCAAAGAAACTAGCTTAAAAGAATACTTGGATAAACAGATTGAAAAATTGGTTTTATGGTATGTGCAGACAGAATATTGTGTGGATACCTCAGTCACAAGCTTTAACGAATATGGCTATAAAGCTTATTATCCCAGGCTAGGAACTTGCCACAACCGTTTGATGGGGATGACATTCCAGCAGAAACGAGTCAATGAATTTTATGAGGACATTTGGGAGGAGCCTTTACAGATGTCCAGATTTTAAAATATAAAAGAGGATTAAATGAACGAAAAAGAATTACTAGAACTAGTCGTGAAAGCGGCTGATGAGAAAACGTGCGGAGGATATCCTCGTACTTGATGTACAAGATTTGACCAGTGTGACAGACTACTTTGTTATCACTAGCTCGATGAATAGCCGTCAGTTGGACGCTATCGCTGATAATATCCGTGAAAAAGTAGCCCGAAGCTGGCTGTTAAAAGGCAGCCATGTCGAAGGCGATGCAGCTGGAGGCTGGGTCCTGCTGGATCTAGGTGGTGTTGTGGTGCATATCTTTCTCAGAAGAAATGCGTGCCCACTATAACCTTGAAAAACTTTGGCATGAGGCAAATTCAGTAGATTTATCTCGAAGCTCTTATAGTCTTTTCCTTTATCTTTTATTACGGCGTTAACTCATTTTGCCTAACTCTAGTTATGCCTGCAATTCGTTGCCTAGTACTAAAAAGCAAACGAAAAGACTATAGTTACAATTGAACTCAGTTGTAGTCAACTGGGTTTCTTTTGCTTATTTTAGAAAAGAAATTGATGGAAAGGTGAGGGCGTCGTGTTTGGTTGATGTTGAAACTGAACACGAGCTAAGAGCTCTGAGAAAGAGTAACTCTCCTTGTATCTGATGATACGGCAGAAAGTTTCCTATTTTCTTTGCTTTTAACGCTCTTTGTATCTTAGAAAGGATTTGAACCCGTCCTGTAATTCTCGGAAAATAGACAGCCTTCCTGGAGCTTGGCTCCATCGTCAAGCTCCTAATTTTCATTCCGATTATGGGCGGACTTGGTATCATGGCTATGGCAACTTATGAAACCCTTTGCGGCTGTTTACGATGCTGTGATGGACGATAGTTTATATGATAAATGGACGGATTTTTCTCTGCGTCATTTGCCTAAGACTAAGGAGAGAAAGAAACTCTTGGAACTAGCTTGCGGGACAGGCATCCAGTCTGTACGCTTTTCTCAGGCTGGCTTTGATGTAACTGGACTGGATTTGAGCGCGGATATGCTGAAGATTGCGGAGAAGAGAGCGGATTCAGCCAAGCAAAAGATTGATTTTATAGAAGGCAACATGCTGGATTTGTCCAAGGCGGGTAAATATGATTTTGTCACATGTTATTCGGACTCGATCTGCTACATGCAGGATGAGGTGGAAGTAGGCGACGTTTTTAAAGAAGTCTATAATGCCCTCAACGAAGATGGTGTCTTTATCTTTGATGTGCATTCGACCTACCAGACAGATGAAGTTTTTCCAGGCTATTCTTACCACGAAAATGCAGAAGATTTTGCCATGCTCTGGGATACCTACGAGGACGCGGCACCTCACTCTATCGTGCATGAGTTGACCTTCTTTATCAAGGAGGCTGACGGTTCCTTTAGTCGCCATGATGAAGTGCATGAGGAACGGACCTACGAGGTCTTGACCTATGATATTTTGCTGGAACAGGCCGGTTTCAAGTCCTTCAAACTCTATGTGGACTTTGAGGACAAGGAGCCAACAGAAACCAGTACCCGTTGGTTTTTTGTCGCGCAGAAGTAGGAGAGCATCATGACCATCACCGGTATTATTGCGGAGTTCAATCCTTTTCATAATGGCCATAAATACCTGCTGGATCAGGTGGAGGGGCTGAAAATCGTTGCCATATCTGGAAATTTCATGCAGCGCGGAGAGCCCGCTATCGTTGATAAGTGGACACGGGCCCAGATGGCACTGGAAAATGGCGCAGACTTGGTAGTGGAATTGCCCTTTTTAGTCAGTGTTCAGGCGGCGGATTTCTTCGGCCAAGGAGCTGTGGATATCTTGGCTCGCTTGGGCATTGATAGCCTCGCTTTTGGGACAGAAGAAGTTCTGAATTATCAAAAAATCGCTGATTTATACACAGAGCAAGGTGTTGAGATGGAGAAATTTGTAGATAATCTGCCTGACTCCCTCTCTTATCCACAGAAAACCCAAGCCATGTGGAAGGAATTTGCGGGTCTTGATTTTTCAGGCAATACGCCCAATCATGTCCTTGCTCTGGCCTATGCAAAGGCAGTTGCAGGACGCAACATCAAGCTTGAGCCCATTCAGCGTCAGGGAGCTGGTTACCATTCTGTGGATAAGGATGTGGACTTTGCCTCGGCAACAGCCCTCCGTCAGCATAAATTAGACCAAGATTTCTTAGAACGCTTTATGTCTTCGGTTGCCCTCTTTGTCCAGGCGTGTAAGGTGAGCTGGGAAGATTATTTTGCTATGCTTCAATATCAAATCTTGTCAAATCCAGACCTAACGACTATCTATCAGGTCAATCAAGAAATGGCTGTGCGCATCAAGGAAGCTATCAAAAAAGTCCAGTCTGTAGAAGACTTGGTGGAAGTTGTTGCTACCAAGCGCTATACTAAGGCGCGTGTCAGACGCCTATTGACCTATATCTTGGTGCAAGCTAGAGAAAGTGACTTGCCAGAAGGCATTCATATCCTTGGATTTACCGAAAAAGGCAGACAACACCTCAAGTCTTTGAAAGGGCAGGTCAATCTAGTCAGTCGAATTGGCAAAGAGCCCTGGGACGCCATGACTCAAAAGGCAGATAGAATTTACCAACTAGGAAATCCAAGTATAGCAGAGCAGAATTTTGGAAGAGTGCCGATTAGAATAGAAACAAACTAAGTCTACTGAAAGGTAGGCTTTTTAGATTTTTTTCGAATAAATAGATAGAAAAGAAAAACTTGTACAAGTTCCTGACAATTTCTTTCTTTTTGTGTATAATAGTGGAAAAGAGGTAAAACGAGGTATGGTTATGGAAGCAGTTCTTTACTCAACATTCCGAAATCATTTAAAGGACTACATGAAGAAGGTAAACGATGAATTTGAGCCTTTGACGGTGGTCAATAAAAATCCAGATGAGGACATTGTAGTTCTTTCAAAGAGCGAATGGGACAGTATACAGGAAACCTTGAGAATCGCTCAAAATAAGGAACTTTCTGATAAGGTTTTGCGAGGAATGGCTCAAGTCCGTGCTGGAAGCACTCAGGTCCATGATATTGAGGAGTGAGAAATGCTGCTCAAGTTTACAGAAGATGCCTGGGCAGATTATTGCTATTGGCAAAACCAAGATAAGAAGACATTAAAGAGAATCAATAAATTAATCAAAGGTATTCAACGCGATCCTTTTGTAGGAATGGGGAAACCAGAACCGCTCAAGTATGATTATCAAGGAGCCTGGTCACGGCGTATTGATGCAGAAAATCGCTTGATTTATATGATGGATGGAGATAGCGTCGCTTTCTTGTCCTTTCAAAGATCACTACTAGGTCTACTGAAAGGTAGGCTTTTTATTTTAGAAAATTTAGCTATTAAATTGAAGATAAAGTTTTTTGGAAAATGATAGACTTCCTAAGTTAAAAAGCCAGTAAAAAATTTTAGTATAATAACTAGATTCTTGTCCTTTGAATCCGCTTTATAACTCTTATTTTGTGGTATAATGAATAAAATTGTTAATATTAAAAATCATAAATTGAATATAAAAGACAAACAAATTTTTATATTTATAAACAATGATAAACTCTTATTTATGATTATATAACAGAAAAAGAAGAAAATTTCGAAGGATAATTTGTATTGAGATAATACAAAGCTAATGATAGGATGGTTCAACTATGGAAGAAAAATTATAATTTATCTATAACTCAAATAAAGAATTCTATTAAAAGAAAACTCCTTAGTTTTGTTTGTTGGTGCAGGAATATCAGCAAATTCTAATCTACCAACTTGGGGCGAATTGATTCAATCATTAAAAAAAGAGTTGAACTTACCAGAAGAAAGAACAGATAGTCCTCTGAGAATTGCACAGTATTATTATGATACTTTTGGGAAAAAAATCAGTACACAAAAAAGATAGAAGAAATTTTTCTTTAAGAGGGGATTAAGTAAACCAAATGAGTTACATAAATTAATAGAAAAAATAGCACCAAAACATATTATTACGACAAACTATGATTCACTTCTGGAGAGTCAGTTTGAAAGTGGCTTGTTAAAGTACAATGTAGTAGCTGAAGATAAAGACATCCCCTATACGAGTTCGGAAAGATACTTGATTAAAAATGCATGGAGACTTCAGTAAGAAAAATATTGTTTTTAAAAGAAGAAGATTATTTAGACTATCCTTTGAACTTCCCAATGATTTCTACTTTAATCCAGTCATTGATAATGAATCATACTTTATTGTTTGTGGGGTATTCTCTAAGTGATTCGACTTTTAATTCAATTTTTAGAATGATTCAAAATACATTTAAATTGGATGCTAAAAATGCTTATTTTTATACTCCCTGAGGAACCGTCTATGATCATCCGAGAGTATTACAAAAAGCAAGGAATTATCATTATCTCTAACGAAGAGAATTCAGGTGAGGAGGCATCAGAAAAACAGAAACAAAATTGTATTGCAGGACAAAAGATTTTTTAGAGGCTCTATCAGAAAACCGAAGTCAAGATGTAAATAATGCTGATGATTTATGGAATCAACTAGCTTTTTTAGATAGACTTAGTTTTATTGATGCGAAAGATTTTTCTAGATATTCTGCTTTAAAGAAAAGAGCTTTAAACTGGGATGATGAATATCGCTGGTTTGGAAATAATCAATTAACATTTGAAAGTTGATGGTCATGAAGAATTACGAAATATGGTATATAAAAAATCTTTATTAAACCGGTTTCTAGATATGGATATTGATGAACCTAGAGATTTAAAGGGGAATCGCTTCTTAAGTGAGGCTTTTTAAGTTGTATGAAGAAAAAAACAATATTCTTTAGCAAAAAGCAAAATTTAGAGAACTAGCTAATATAGCATTTCGTCAGAAAGACTATTTTAACTTTTTAGTTTGTGAATTTAATTTTCAGCAAATTAAAATAATTGATAGACACGAAAAACACCTAGTTATGCAGAGCCACTTTATGATGGAGAATTAAAGCGAATTAACAGAACAAATTATTAACTCGGTTACAGGAGATGAGAAAAAAGGTTATAGAATTTTTTTAGAGATTCAATCCTTAATCTCAATTTTTTTATAGAAAATTAGAAAGCTATTAATGAATTATTTGATAAAATTCGTGAAGAGCATGAAAACTATAGAAGAGGAGGATGGTCTGATAATAATCATCTCTTTAATGCGGAGTTTACAGTAAAAAAATCTTTATAACTTTTTAAAAATTAAATTGTTTATGTGTTGAACATTATAAGATTTATAAATCAATCATTAATAGATATTTAGAAATATTATTACTCAGTTATGATAATTCATATGTAAATCCTGAGGCAAGTATTTTCGATAGAACAGCCTCTTGGCTTAAAAATCTAGATTTGGATGATGTCCAATTAATTCTGCCGAATATAGATTTTAAGGTTGTAAATTTATATTTTAGAAACTATTCATTTTAGCAAAATAAAAAGTTACTGAGGAAGCGAAAGACTACTTGTTGAATCGAATTACTTATCTTCAAGAAAGACTTGAAATTACTGAATATGAAAAACCTCGAGAACTTAAAAAAATATACTAACTTTTCTTCCTCTTGTTGATGATATTGACATAGAAAAGAGTAATAGAGATTTTTAAATACTCAAACACTGTATTATAATTGAGAGAGGAAATTAGGGGACTTATTAAAATAGTTCTCGCTAATATGGATGCTATTGATAAAAATTCATTGAAATCTAAGATAATTGGGATTGTAAATAAACATTTAAATGAAATTTTGGAGAACAATTTTTCGTTATATTATTCAGTGTATCCACTCTATTCACAGTTACTAGAATACTGCTCAACTGATCAGGAAACTGCAATAGTAGTACTCGAAAAAATTTAATACAGATATTTTAAGAATAAAATATAAAAAGACGATATAAAAAAATCATAGAATATTCTGACTTGATTTGTCACTTATTTAAGTATTTTTGAAGAGGATGTTAAAGATGACATTCTAGATACTCTAAAAGTCTTATGAAAAAAATCAGAAAACATTATTTACCATAAAAGTAATTGATCTGATGAGTTCTAAAGTCTATGATTTTCCTCAGATACAAAATAAAAATCTACCATTATTTGATTGAAAAGAATTAATGATAAAAGAGTTGAGGGGGTTAAAACTTTCCCAGAACCCAAGAGAAAAAATCTGTATCAGATTTATACAACTTAAGTAGAAAAGGATATTTTTTTCTGATTTTTGAGATTTTAAAAGATATTGAAGAAGATATTCGAGGACTTTATCCTGAAGTAGATTGGACTTGGTTCCATGATAGAAGTGATGATGTTATCCATCGTCTATTAGAATATAGAACTCCCAATAATATTAAAAACTTATTTTTCAAAAATGAAGAAGATAATAAATTGATTAATGAGTATATTTTAAAAAGCTCTCGATGAGGATAAACTAATACTTAAGAAATAGACTGAAACAACTAAATAAAAACAGTTAATTTATGACAAATTTGACCTTGAAGAGAAGCTGTAATTTCCTAAAGTGAATTTTTCAAAGACTTGAAAGCAAAATGTTTGAATCTAGCAGAACACTATTTGGTACAATAATAGGTAATCCATAGCTGTAGAGATTCGGTGGAACTTTTTGATAGTGACAATGAATTGCTTCCTCAAAAAAATCTAAGGAATTGTAGTCCTAAAATTCACACAAAACTCTTCAATTTTAGGGTTTGTTTAAATTCCTTTTTATGATAGAATATTAAAAGAATGTATGTCATTCGATAAACAAATAAATTGAGGTAAAAAAACATGGAAATTATGACGATTGTTATAGTTGTTTTTTTGCCGTCATCATTGGTTTAGTCATTGGATATGTCAGCATCTCAGTCAAGATGAAATCATCACAAGAGGCTGCAGAGTTGATGCTTTTAAATGCTGAACAAGAAGCAACTAATTTACGAGGACAAGCTGAGCGCGAAGCGGATTTATTACTCAATGAAGCTAAAAGCGAAAAGCAAATCCCTTAAAAAAAGAAGCACTATTGGAGGCTAAAGAAGAAGCCAGAAAAATACCGCGAAGAAGTGGACGCTGAATTTAAGTCAGAGCGTCAAGAACTCAAGCAAATCGAAAGTCGTTTGACGGAGAGAGCTACGAGCCTTGACCGTAAAGACGATAATTTGACGAACAAAGAAAAAAACACTTGAACAAAAAAAGAACAAAGTATTTCTGATAGAGCAAAAAAACCTTGATGCACGTGAAGAGCAACTAGAGGAAATTGAAAAAGCAAAAAGCAAGCTGAACTAGAGCGTGTCGGAAGTCTGACTCAGTCAGAGGCAAAAGACATTATCTTAGCTCAGACAGAAGAAAGACTTGACCAAAGGAAATTGCTAGTCGCATTCGTGAGGCGGAGCAAGAAGTCAAGGAACGTTCTGATAAGCTTGCTAAGGATATCTTTGTCCCAAGCCATGCAGAGAATTGCTGGTGAGTATGTAGCTGAGTCTACCAAACTCAACAGTTCATCTGCCTGATGATACCATGAAAGGTCGCATCATTGGTCGTGAAGGGTCGCAATATCCGTACCTTTTGAAAGTTTGACAGGGGTTGATGTCATCATTGATGATACGCCAGAAGTGGTAACCTTGTCAGGTTTTGATCCTATCCGCCGTGAGATTGCTCGTATGACGATGGAAACCTTACTTAAGGATGGACGAATTCACCCAGCTCGCATCGAAGAGTTGGTTGAGAAAAACCGTCAAGAAATTGATAATCGTATTCGTGAATATGGTGAAGCTGCAGCCTATGAAATCGGGTGCACCTAACCTTCACCCAGACTTGATGAAGATCATGGGTCGCTTACAGTTCCGTACTTCATACGGACAAAAATGTCTTGCGACACTCAATCGAAGTGGCTAAGTTGGCTGGTATCATGGCTAGCGAACTTGGTGAAAATGCCGCACTTGCCCGTCGTGCAGGATTCCTTCACGATATCGGTAAAGCCATTGACCGTGAAGTGGAAGGTAGCCACGTTGAGATTGGTACTGAATTGGCTCGCAAGTACAAAGAGCATCCAGTCGTGATTAACACGATTGCTAGTCACCATGGGCGATGTAGAGCCTGAAAGTGTGATTGCAGTTCTCGTTGCTGCAGCGGATGCCTTAAGTGCAGCCCGTCCAGGAGCTCGTAGCGAATCGCTTGAAAGCTACATCAAACGTCTCCATGATTTGGAAGAAATCGCGAATAGCTTTGAAGGTGTTCAAAATAGCTTTGCCCTTCAAGCCGGTCGTGAAATCCGTATCATGGTGAACCCAGGTCAAATCAAGGACGACAAGGTCACAATCTTGGCTCACAAAGTTCGTGAGAAAATTGAAAGTAATCTCGATTACCCAGGAAATATCAAGGTAACCGTGATTCGTGAACTTCGTGCAGTTGATTATGCAAAATAAATAAGAAAGAGCAGTTGAAAAATTACTGCTTTTTTGTTACACTAGATAGAAAGATTGTAGTAAGCAGAAATGGCTTTACATGGTGAATTCAGATGAATTTTTCAAGTCATTTCACAAACTATCCAAAGGAGACATCATGGCAGACCGTGGCTTACTAATCGTTTTTTCAGGTCCTTCTGGAGTTGGAAAAGGAACGGTTAGACGAGAAATTTTTGAGAGTTCTGAAAATCAATTCCAATATTCTGTATCTATGACAACACGGGCTCAACGTCCAGGTGAAGTAGACGGAGTTGACTATTTCTTCCGTACGCGTGAAGAATTTGAAGAATTAATTCGTCAAGGACAAATGTTAGAGTATGCAGAGTATGTAGGCAACTACTACGGTACTCCTCTGACCTATGTCAATGAAACCCTTGATAAGGGAATCGATGTCTTCCTTGAAATTGAAGTACAAGGGGCTCTCCAGGTCAAGAAAAAAGTTCCAGATGCAGTCTTTATCTTTTTGACACCACCAGATTTGGAAGAATTGCAAGACCGTCTCGTAGGCCGTGGTACAGATAGTGCAGAAGTGATTGCCCAACGTATCGAAAAAGCTAAAGAAGAAATTGCTTTGATGCGTGAGTATGACTATGCTATTGTCAATGACCATGTTGCTCTTGCTGCAGAACGTGTCAAACGTGTGATTGAAGCTGAACATTTCCGTGTCGATCGTGTCATCGGTCACTACCAGGATATGCTACCAAAGTCTCCGACTATTCGATAAACTATAGAAATCAGGTACAAACAAATGATGCTTAAACCCTCTATTGATACCTTACTTGACAAGGTACCATCAAAATATTCACTCGTAATCTTGGAAGCAAAACGTGCTCACGAATTAGAAGCTGGAGCACCTCCAACTCAAGAATTCAAATCTGAAAAATCTACACTTCGTGCCTTTGGAAGAAATTGAATCAGGGAATGTAACCATCCACCCAGATCCAGAAGGAAAAACGCGAAGCTGTTCGTCGTCGTATCGAAGAAGAAAAGACGATTGAGAGAAGAAGAAGAAAAGAAAAATCAAAGAGCAAATCGCGAAAGAAAAAAAGAAGAAGGTGAAAAAAATTTAAGGTTGGGGGACTCAATCTTATTTTTTTCTATTGCAAGAATACTCAATCAATTGAAACGATTTAAGAAGAGAAGGAGGTGAGGAAATGGCTATTGCAAAAATCATTGTAGATGTTCCTTTGATGCAGACGGACCAACCCTATAGTTACAAGATTCCTGAAGAATTTAAAGATATGTTGGAAGTCGGCATGCGAGTCCACGTTCCCTTTTGGAAAGGCCAATCGCTTGATTCAGGGAATTGTTCTTGGAATGGAACAAGAATCATGATGCGGAAGTGGCAGACGAGGACTTGAAAGAGATTGCTGAGGTGCTGGACTTTTCTCCTGTCTTAACGGAGGAACAACTCTGGCTAGCTGAAGAACTACGTAAGTCAGTCTTTTTCATACAAGATTTCTATTCTAAAAGCTATGCTTCCGGGATTTTTGAATTCTAGCTATGATAAAATCCTCTATCCTCTGGAAGGCTTGAGTCAGAAAGACAGACATCGTTTGTTTGGTTCGCAGGAGTCTTTAGCATTTTCATCTCTTGACCTAGAGAAGCAGGCTGAGATGATGCGGTTGACTCGAAAAGGTCTTTTAAAACTAGAGTACCAGGCTGTGGATCAGAAGAAAGTTAAGACGCAGTCTTGGGTTGAAGTGAATCTTGACAAATTAAAAAAGCTAGAAATCTCAAATCGTGCCAAGAAGAAATTGGAGTTGCGAGATTATTTATTCAAACATCCTGAAACAGTTCCTTTGGCTGATTTGTTAGAACATTACTCACGCGAACAAGTTAACTTCTTTGTGGAACATGGTGCTGTTACCATCGTTCAAAAGGAAGTCCAACGCTCAGCTGCCTACTTTTGAAGGAATTGAATCGAGTCAAGCCCTTTAGAGTTAAATCCAGAACAAAAAGAAGCCTGTGAGGCGGTTGTTGGAGCGATTGGGAAAGAGCATCCTCCATTTATTCTACAAGGAATCACTGGAAGTGGGAAAACCGAGGTTTACTTGCAGATTATCCAAGGAGCCTTGGATATGGGGAAAAACAGCTATCGTTTCTAGTTCCCAGAAATCTCTCTGACACCTCAAATGACAGAGCGTTTTCATTGCTCGTTTTGGTGATAAAGTAGCCATTCTCCATTCAGGTTTGTCTAATGGTGAAAAGTATGATGAATGGCGCAAGGTGGAGCGAGGAGAAGCTCAGGTAGTTGTTGGTGCTAGGTCTGCCATTTTTGCACCTTTGAAAAAAATCTAGGGGTTATCATTATCGATGAGGAGCACGAGGCTAGCTACAAGCAAGACAGCAATCCTCGTTATCATGCTAGAGATGTGGCCATTTTACGAGCTCAGTACAATCAAGCTGCTCTAGTCCTTGGTTCTGCAACACCGAGTCTAGAAAGCCGTGCGCGTGCTGGCAAGGGTGTTTATCAACATCTCCGCCTGACGCAAAGGGCCAATCCTTTAGCAAGTGTTCCTCAAGTTCAACTGATTGACTTCCGTGATTACATTGGGCAGAATGAAACATCTAACTTTACACCACCTCTGATTGAGGCCATTCAAGATCGATTAGATAAAAAAGAGCAGGTTGTTCTCATGCTCAATCGTCGTGGTTATTCAAGTTTTGTCATGTGTCGGGAATGTGGGACCGTTGATACCTGTCCGAATTGTGATATTTCCTTGACGCTGCACATGGATACCAAGACTATGAACTGTCATTACTGTGGCTTTTCGAAGGAAATTCCACATGTCTGTCCAAACTGTCAGAGTCGTAGTATTCGATACTATGGAACGGGAACTCAAAAGGCCTACGATGAGCTGGCTGAACTCTTTCCAGAGGCTCGTATTCTGCGAATGGATGTGGATACCACTCGTAAAAAGGGTAGTCACCAAGCTTTACTTGAACAATTTGGCAATGGTGAAGCGGACATATTGCTAGGAACCCAGATGATTGCCAAGGGCTTGGATTTTCCAAATGTGACCTTGGTTGGTGTTCTCAATGCGGATACAGCCTTGAACCTGCCTGATTTCCGTTCTTCTGAGAGAACCTTCCAACTCTTGACCCAGGTAGCAGGTCGCGCCGGTCGTGCTGAAAAGGCAGGTCAGGTCTTGATTCAGTCCTATAATCCTAATCATTATGCCATTCGTTTTGCCAAGGAACAGGACTACGAAGGTTTTTATGCCTATGAAATGGGCATCAGACGTCAACTTGGCTATCCACCTTATTATTTCACTATTGGGATTACCTTTGTCTCATAAGAAAGAAGAAGAGGTTCTTAGAAGAGCTTATGAGGTCATGGGAAATTTTGCGGTCAGGTTTGTCGGATGCTAGTATCATCCTTGGACCCAACGCCTAAAACCCTATCGCTCGCACTCATAACCTCTATCATTACCAAATTTTGATTAAATACCGTTTAGAAGATGAGTTAGCCTCGACTCTTAATCAGGTCTTGGCCCTAACTCAAGAACGTGAAAATAGCGAGCTTCGTCTCAGTATTGACCACGAACCGCAACAATTTTTATAAGAAGGAGAAAAAGATGACAAAACTAATCTTTATGGGGAACGCCCGAGTTTTTCAGCGACCGTTTTGAAGGGGACTTTTGTCAGATGATCGCTATGAGATTCTAGCAGTTGTAACGCAGCCAGATCGCGCAGTCGGGCGTAAAAAAGTCATCCAAGAAACCCCAGTGAAACAAGCAGCTAAAGAAGCAGGGCTTCCTATCTACCAACCCGAAAAATTATCAGGTAGTCCAGAAATGGAAGCTATCATGAATTTGGGAGCTGATGGGATTGTGACTGCAGCTTTTGGACAATTTCTCCCAAGTAAACTCCTTGATAGCATGGATTTTGCAGTCAATGTGCATGCTTCGCTCCTTCCTAAACACCGTGGTGGAGCTCCCATTCATTATGCCTTGATTCAAGGTGATGAGGAGGCGGGAGTAACCATTATGGAAATGGTTAAGGAAATGGACGCAGGAGATATGATTTCTCGTCGTAGCATTCCCATTACCGATGAGGACAATGTCGGAACTTTGTTTGAAAAATTGGCGATTGTTGGTCGTGATCTGCTTTTGGATACTCTTCCTGCTTATATAGCTGGTGAAATTCAGCCAGAACCACAAGATCCAAACCAGGTTACATTTTCTCCAAATATCAAACCTGAGGAAGAAAAGTTGGATTGGAACAAGACTAACCGTCAACTCTTTAATCAAATCCGTGGGATGAATCCATGGCCTGTTGCTCATACTTTCCTCAAGGGAGATCGTTTTAAGATTTATGAAGCCCTGCCAGTAGAAGGGAAGGGGAATCCGGGTGAGATTATTTCCATCGGTAAGAAAGAATTGATTGTCGCAACGGCAGAAGGAGCTCTATCTCTCAAACAAGTTCAACCAGCAGGGAAACCTAAGATGGACATTGCTTCCTTTCTCAACGGTGTTGGGCGTACCTTGGCAGTAGGAGAACGATTTGGTGACTAAAGTAGAAACGGCTAGAAGTTTAGCCTTGGACGTGCTAGAAGACGTTCTGGTCAATCAAGCCTACTCCAATATCGCCTTAAATAAACACCTCAAGGGCAGTCAACTGTCAACAGCAGACAAAGGTTTGGTGACAGAGCTTGTTTATGGAACCGTAGCTCGTAAACTAACTTTGGAATGGTATTTATCTCACTTTATTGAGGATAGAGACAAGCTAGACAGCTGGCTCTATGTTTTGCTTCTCATGAGCGTCTATCAACTCCAATACTTGGATAAGCTTCCTGATCATGCAGTGGTCAATGAAGCTGTGGAAATCGCAAAAGCTCGTAAGAAAGGCAGTGAAAAACTAGTCAATGCTGTTTCTGCGCCGTATTTTGCGTGAAGGGTTTGCCAGATATCGCCACTATCAAACGTAAAAACAAGCGTGATTCTATCGCCTACTCCTTACCAGTTTGGTTGGTTTCTAAGCTCAAGGAAGAGTATGGAGAAGAGCGAGCTAAAGCGATTTTTGAAAGTCTATTAAAACGCAACAAAGCTAGTATCCGAGTGACGGACTTGAGCCGAAAAGAGGAAATTAAAGCTTTGCTTGATGCAAGTGATTCGCTCTTGTCAGCTGCTGGTCTGGTCAAGGAGCAGGGGCATTTTGCTAGTCATGACTTGTTTTTCTGAAGGGGCTATTACCATCCAGGATGAGTCTAGTCAACTGGTTGCACCAACTCTTCATTTACAAGGAGAGGAGCAGGTTTTGGATGCCTGTGCGGCTCCAGGTGGGAAAACAGCCCATATGGCGTCTTATCTAACGACAGGTCAGGTAACAGCTCTGGATCTCTACGACCATAAACTCACTTTGATTCAAGAAAATGCCCAGCGTTTAGGTGTAGCAGATCGTGTGCAAACGCAAAAACTGGATGCTCGAAAAGTGCATGAGTTTTTTGGCAAGGATCAATTTGATAAGATTTTGGTCGATGCCCCTTGCTCAGGGATTGGACTTTTACGTCGGAAACCAGATATCAAATACAACAAAGACACTGCTGATTTCGTATCATTACAGGAAATTCAGTTGGAAATATTAGGTAGTGTTTGTCAAACGCTACGTAAAGATGGTATAATAACTTATAGTACCTGCACTATTGTCTCTGAGGAGAACTTTCAAGTTGTTCAAGCATTTTTAGAAAGTCATCCAGAGTTCGAGCAGGTTAAACTAGAACACGAATGTAAGGATATCCTGAAAGATGGCTGCATCCTCATTACTCCAGAATTGTATGGAAGTGATGGATTCTTTATCAGCCAATTTCGCAAGATATCCGATTAGGAAGGAACTGACACAATGGAGATTTCATTATTAACAGATGTGGGTCAGAAACGTACAAATAATCAAGACTATGTCAATCTTTTTGTCAACCGTGCCGGTCGTACATATGATTATCTTAGCTGACGGGATGGGAGGACACCGCGCAGGTAATATTGCCAGTGAGATGGCAGTTACGGACTTAGGTGTTGCCTGGGTAGATACTCAGATTGATACCGTTAATGAAGTTCGTGAATGGTTTGCAGAACATCTAGAAATTGAAAATCAAAAGATTTACCAATTAGGTCGAGATGAAGCATACAAGGGAATGGGAACAACTCTAGAAGCCCTTGCCATCATAGATAATCAAGCTATCTATGCTCATATTGGCGATTCTCGTATCGGATTGGTTCGTGGAGAAGAGTACCACCAATTAACGAGTGATCATTCATTAGTCAATGAGTTACTCAAGGCAGGTCAATTAACACCTGAAGAAGCTGAAGCTCATCCACAAAAGAATATCATTACCCAGTCAATCGGACAAAAAGATGAGATTCAACCGGATCTAGGGATTGTAAGTTTGGAACCGGGTGATTATCTGGTTATGAATAGTGATGGTCTAACTAACATGATTTCAGGTAGCGAAATCTATGACATCGTGACAAGTGATATCTCACTTGACGACAAGGCGGCAACCTTAGTACGTTTTGCAAACAATGCCGGAGGGCTTGATAACATTACTGTTGCCTTGATTGCGATTGAGGAGGAATCAGAATGATCCAGATCGGCAAGATATTTGCCGGACGATATCGGATTATCAAACAAATTGGTCGTGGTGGGATGGCAGATGTCTACCTGGCTAAAGATTTGATTCTGGATGGGGAAGAGGTTGCGGTAAAGGTTCTGAGAACCAACTATCAGACAGACCCTATCGCTGTTGCACGTTTTCAGCGTGAAGCGCGTGCGATGGCAGATCTAGATCATCCTCATATCGTTCGAATTACGGATATCGGTGAAGAAGACGGTCAGCAGTACCTGGCTATGGAATATGTAGCTGGTCTTGACCTCAAACGCTATATCAAAGAACACTATCCTCTCTCAAACGAGGAAGCTGTTCGTATCATGGGGCAGATTCTCTTGGCTATGCGTTTGGCGCATGCAAAAGGGATTGTTCACCGTGATTTAAAGCCTCAAAATATTCTCTTGACCCCTGATGGCACTGCAAAAGTTACTGACTTTGGGATTGCGGTGGCCTTTGCAGAAACAAGTTTGACACAGACCAATTCTATGTTGGGATCTGTACACTATCTATCACCTGAGCAGGCGCGTGGTTCAAAGGCAACCATACAGAGTGATATTTATGCCATGGGGATTATTTTCTTTGAAATGTTGACAGGTCATATTCCATATGATGGAGATAGTGCTGTTACCATTGCACTTCAGCATTTCCAAAAACCACTTCCTTCAGTCATTGCTGAAAAATCCATCAGTACCACAGTCATTGGAAAATGTGGTCATTAAAAGCGACAGCTAAAAAGTTAACAGACCGTTACCAAACTGTCTCTGAGATGTATGTTGACTTATTGAGCAGTCTTTCATATAACCGTCGAAATGAACCAAAGCTAGTATTTGAAGATACAAGTAAAGTTGACACAAAAACCTTACCAAAGATGTCTCAATCTACTCTGACTGCGATTCCTAAAGTTCAACCGAAGGAAGAAAATCCTCAGACTCAAAAACCAAATAAAAAGGTAGCAAGTAAAGAAACTGCTCCAAAACCAGTCAAGAAACGCTCGTTTCAAAGCAAGATATTTTGGTACTTTTAGCCAGCTTTTATACTTGTTTTAGCTTCCCTTTTCTGGATTGTATCGAAAACACCAGCAACTGTGGAAATTCCAAAAGTTGCGGGACAAACTGTAGCAGAAGCAAAAGAAAATCTGAAAAAAGCGAATTTTGAAATTGGCGAGGAAAAGACTGAAGCTAGTGATACGGTAGAAGAAGGTCGAGTGATCCGAACAGATCCAGATGCTGGCTCGGCACGAAAAGAAGGAACAAAAGTTAATCTTATTATCTCTTCAGGTCAGCAATCCTTCAAGCTTGGAAATTATGTTGGTCGTAAATCAACAGATGTCATAGCAGAATTGAAAGGGAAAAAGGTTCCTGAAAATCTCATTAAGATTGTAGAAGAAGAATCAAGTGAAACAGAGGCAGGTCTTGTTATGAAACAGAGTCTGTCAGAGGGAACTACTTATGATCTTAGTAAGGCGACAGAGATTACCTTGACAGTAGCCAAGAAGGTAACTAGCGTTCCTATGCCAAGTTATATTGGCTCAAGCCTTGAATTTACCAAGAATAACTTGATGCAGATAGTCGGTGTTAAAGAGGCGAATATTGAAGTGGTAGAGGTTTCTACAGCACCAGAAGGGACTATTGAGGATACTGTGGTTAGTCAAAGTCCAAAACCAGGTGAAGGTGTAGATTTGAATACAACTCGTATCAAGATTTCTATCTACAAACCTAAAACAACAACAACGACAACAAATCCTTCACAAGGGAATCCTTATCGTGGAGAGACATCGCCACAGATTAGAGAACCACAGACTAATCAAACTACCACAACTTCAGAGAACCATAATGGTGAGATCTAATCAATCTTTGTCACAGTTTTTGTGACAAAGATTTTTTTTCCTTCAAATTTATGATAAAATAGTATGGAGTTTTAAAAGGAGGGGAACATGGACGAATCAAAAAAACTGAATGCAGTCATTGATGTCATTATGTTGGCAGGAACAATTCTGCTTCGCAATGGATCTGAAATCTATCGTGTTGAAGATACCATGATTCGAATTGCTCATTCACAAGGCATCATGGATTGTAATGTTTTGGCCATGCCTGCAGCTATTTTTTTCTCCATTGAAAATACAAATATCTCTCGCATGAAGCGAGTGACCTCCTCTGCATATAATATTGAGAAGGTGTGTGATGTCAACCAGATTTCACGCCAGATCGTATCGGGACAGCTTGATTTGGAGACAGCCTTTATTCAACTCAAGCAATTAAATGTCAAGGCATCTCCCTACACCAATGTTCAGCTAACCGCTGCAGCTACCCTCAGTGCTCCCTTCTTCTCTATCATGTTCGGGGGGAATGTTTACGATGCCATTGGTGCAGGAGTAGCGACCATATTTGCTTTTACCTTTTCTCTTTACGTAGAAAAATTTATTCGTATTCCCTTTATGACAGCTTTTGCAGGTGCTCTTGTTTTTGGCTTGATTGCACAGTTTTGGGCACGCTATTCTGGTTTACCATCGACGGCGGATTTAGTGATTGCAGGTGCGGTAATGCCTTTTGTACCTGGAATTGCTCTGACAAATGCTGTTCGAGATATTATGACCAATCACATTAACTCTGGTATGAGCAAGATGTTTGAATCCTTGCTAGTTACCCTTGCCTTAGGGGCTGGAACATCAGTCGCCCTCGTACTCATGAACTAATATGACAGTAACAACATTTTTATTGCAAGCTCTGGCAAGTTTGCTTGCCATTATCACTTTTTAATCGTTTTAAATGTCCAGCGTTCCATGCTCATTCCCTGGTGGGAGTTTTTGGGAATGTCAATCTGGCTACTCTATCTGATACTCAAGGAGCCAACTAATGTTATTTTTGGCAACCTTTATTGCTGCGGTGATTGGTTCGTGTATCAGTCAGATTATGAGCATTATCTACAAAACACCAGCCGTTGTTTTTGCTTTAGCTATTCTGGCACCTCTAGTTCCAGGTTACCTATCCTATCGAACAACTTCCTTCTTCGTTACAGGTGACTACGGCCATGCCATTTCTAGTGCCATGTTAGTCATGATGTTGGCCCTTGTTATCTCCATTGGAATGGCCAGTGGAACAGTTTTGTTGAAATTGTATCATTATCTCAAAAAAAGAATCGAGCGAACTAAGACTCGATTTTTAATGGCTCTTCAGTTCAGTTTGTTAGAGAATCCTAAAAATGAGATAAACTTTTGAAAATGAACTTGATTTGGGGAATCAAGTCTTTTTTTCGCTCATTTGACCTCAATTATGATAAAAATAGAGGTGAACGAAATTTTTTTATAATGAATGATAAAAAAATAGAGGTAAATATGACAAATCGGTATTGATAAGATTGGTTTTGCGACCAGTCAATACGTTTTGAAATTACAAGATTTAGCAGAAACCCGAGGAATTGATCCTGAAAAAAATTGAGTAAAGGACTCCTTTTAAAAAGAATTGAGTATCGCTCCTTTAACAGAGGATATTGTTACCTTGGCTGCTAGTGCAGGAAATTCTATCCTGACTGAAGAAGATAAGCAAGAGATTGATATGGTTATCGTAGCGACAGAATCTGGGAGTGATCAAAGTAAAGGCTGCTGCGGTTTTTGTACACGGCTTGCTTGGAATTCAACCTTTTGCTCGTAGTTTTGAAATCAAGGAAGCTTGCTATGGTGCAACTGCGGCCCTTCACTATGCTAAGTTACACGTAGAAAATTCTCCTAAATCAAAGGTTTTGGTGCTGGCTAGTGATATTGCAAGATATGGTGTCGAAACTCCTGGAGAACCAACTCAAGGTGCAGGATGTGTTGCTATGTTGATTAGCCAAAATCCACGTGTGATGATTTTCAACAATGATAACGTTGCACAAACTCGTGATATCATGGACTTTTGGCGTCCAAACTATTCGACAACACCATTTGTAAATGGGGTTTACTCAACGCAACAATATCTTGATAGTTTAAAAACGACTTGGGAAGAGTATCAAAAGCGTTATGACTGTAACTTGGACGATTTTGAGGCTGTATGTTTCCACTTACCTTATCCGAAGTTAGCTCTCAAGGGGTTGAAGAAAATTCTCGATAAATCCTTGTCTCAAGAGAAGAAGGACTTGCTTCAAAAGCACTTTGATGAATCTATTATTTATAGCCAAAAAGTTGGGAACATTTATACAGGTTCACTCTTCTTAGGTCTCTTGTCTCTTCTTGAAAATTCTGATAGCCTGAAAGCTGGAGATAAGATTGCCCTCTACAGCTATGGTAGTGGTGCTGTATCTGAGTTCTTTAGTGTGGAATTAGTTGAAGGCTATGAAAAACAATTGCATCATAATCGCTTAGAGTTGCTAGACCAACGTCAAGCATTGAGCGTAGCTGATTATGAACGAATCTTCTTTGAGGAAGCCCAATTAGATGAGTCTGGATCTGCAACGATGTCAGGTTATGAAGGGCAAGACTATGCCCTTGTTGAGATTGTAGACCACCAACGTCGCTACAGCAAGGTTGAAAAATAATGAAAAAAAATTGGAATGGATTTGCTAAAAAATCAATTCAAGAGCGCCTAGAGTTTGTTAAGTCTCAGGCGCTTACTTCTATCGAAGCCCAAGAAAGTCTTGAACAGAATGAAAATCTCAGTCTAGCAGTAGCGGACCAATTGAGTGAAAATGTGGTAGGGAACCTTCTCACTACCATACTCAGTCGTTCCAGAAGTGTTGGTAAATGGTCAAGAGTACACAGTTCCTTATGTGACCGAAGAGCCATCTGTTGTTGCTGCAGCTAGTTTTGCCAGTAAGATTATCAAACGTGCGGGAGGTTTTACTGCTCAGGTTCATCAACGCCAAATGATAGGTCAGGTAGCTCTCTATCAGGTTCCAGATAGGGATCGAGCTTGTCAGGCTATTCTGAGTCAAAAGGAGGAACTGCTAGAACTAGCAAATCAAGCCTATCCCTCTATTGTCAAGCGAGGCGGTGGTGCTCGTGATTTAAGAGTGGAGAAAATTTCTGGTGAGACGGACTTTTTAGTGGTCTATCTCCATGTAGATACTCAGGAAGCCATGGGCGCTAATATGCTCAATACTATGCTTGAGGCTCTAAAACCTAGTCTAGAAACTCTCAGTCAAGGGCAAAGTTTAATGGGTATCTTATCCAACTACGCTACAGATTCTCTAGTAACTGCAACTTGTCGCATCGCCTTTCGTTATTTGAGTAGCCAAAAAGATGAAGCGCGTGAACTAGCTGAAAAAATAGTTTTAGCCAGTCAGTTTGCTCAGGCGGATCCTTATCGAGCAGCGACTCACAACAAGGGTATCTTTAACGGAATTGATGCTCTCTTGATTGCTACTGGAAATGATTGGCGTGCTATAGAAGCGGGAGCGCATGCCTATGCGAGCCGTGATGGCGCCTATCGAGGGCTCAGTCGTTGGAGGATAGATTTGGAAAGTGAAGAGCTTATTGGAGAGATGACCATGCCGATGCCAGTTGCCACCAAGGGTGGATCGATTGGACTCAATCCTCGAGTCGTACTCAGTCATGAATTGCTAGGTCATCCATCTGCCAAAGAATTGGCTCAAATTATCGTGTCGATTGGTCTTGCACAGAATTTTGCAGCTCTTAAAGCTTTGGTCAGCACAGGGATCCAGCATGGGCACATGAAACTACAAGCAAAATCTTTGGCTCTTCTAGCAGGAGCCACAGAGGCTGAAGTACCTAAGTTGGTAGAAAGCCTGATTGCTGAAAAAACTTTTAATCTAGAAAAAGCACAGACTCTTTTGAAAAATTTAAGATCATAAGAAAAACTCAGACGAAACTAGTCTGAGTTTTTTTGTTTATACTCAATGAAAATCAATGAACAAACTAGGAAGCTAGTTGCAGGTTGCTCAAAACACTGTTTTGAGGTTGTAGATGGAAGCTGACGTGGTTTGAAGAGATTTTTCGAAGAGTATTAAATACTTTTACCTGGTAAGAGACTAACTGGTAAGAAATAACCAGTCGTGGCAACTTCTTTTCCCCTCGATTTTTTTGAAGTAGTAAATCAACTGTCAGGCGAGCAATTTCTTCCAAGGGTTGTTTAATGGTAGTAAGGTGAGGATAGAAAATTCTCGATAAAATAAGTTCCGTCGTAGCCAATAACCTTAAGTTGTTCTGGAACAGAAATACCAAGTTCCTGAGCGATTTTCATCACCAAGATGGCTGTCAAATCATCCGATGCGAAAATAGCATCTGGTTTTTGTTTGGTTAGGATATTTTTGATTTCCATTTCCTTGCGGAGGGGTGAAAAGTCACTGGAAATATTGATGATGGGAGCTTTTAGGGAAGATAGAAGCAAAAGCCTGCATGACGAAGTCCAGTTGGTGAATTGGAGTTGTCATTACCTGTAATCATAATAACAGACTTAGCTCCAGTTTTTCTCTAAAGTTTGAGCTGCAAGGACTCCACCAGCATAGTTATCAGAGGAAACAACAGGAATGTCCGGTGATAGGTTACGGTCAAAAGAGATGATTGGAGCTGTTACGCGATTGTAGTCTTCAATTCCCAAGTTATGGCTACCAGAGATGATGCCATCCACTTGGTTGGCTTCTAGCATTTCAAGATACTCACGTTCTTTTTCCGAATCGTGCTCACTGTTACAGATGATCGTCTTGTAACCTTTTTTTGAAGAGTTCGTGTTCCAATTTGTCAATCAATTCAGCATAGAAAACATGGCTGATTTTTGGGAAAAATCAAACCGATTAACTTTAGCTGATTTTCCTTGAAGACTTCGAGCTAAGTTATTAGGGTTTATAGCCCAGCTCACGCATAGCTTCATTGACCTTTTTGAATGGTTTTTTTCAGACAGATAACCCTTTTTTTATTGATGACACGTGAAACGGTAGTAGGGGCTGACGCCAGCCAATTTTTGCGACATCAGTTAGTTTTGCGACCATATTCTAATTCGTAGTAAGTTCCAGTTGGGTTTCCAGATTTTAATGAGGATTCCATTTTGGTTCTCATGTGGGAAGACACGACCAGAAAATACTTTTTCTCCTTTATTAATGAAAATTTCAAAGACTGAATTGTCGATGAAGATATTTACGGTAGTAGCTTGATTATCAATTGGACATGAGCGAGTAGTTCCAAATTCTTGAGCGTATTGCTCACCTGCCTGACTGCGGTCAACGGTTACTTGACCATTGACAAGATCGAAAATTGATAGAGAGCCCCTTGCCGTCTTTATCAGCAAGAAGGATGATTTCACTTTGGCTATTAGCCTCTAAGTTCAGTTCAAGTTCGTAGGTGTTCTTAGTTTCAGAACGATTTGAAAATTCCTCTTTTGAAGCACGGAGTTCCTTGATGGCTGCTACAGGATACTGATAGAGTTTGCCATCTTTAATGGTTAAAGTTCTTTGACCAATGAGAAAGTTCCTTGGTGATCAAAGCGATCAGATGGATAAGAAACATCTGGTAAACCAAGCCAACTTACTGCTAAGGCACGTCCATCAGGAGCATTGAAGGCCTGAGTGGCATATGCTTCGAAACCATAGTCTAGATTGTGTAGTTCAGACACATCTACCATACGTGCATTTTCAGGATCGAAGGAAGCACCAATTTTATACATATTTGGATAGATATTGTCATAGTCAAGAACCTTTTTATCCAAACCTTGTGGACAGTAGAGAAGGACAGGTTGTTCTCCGACAAAGACAAGATTTGGGCACTCCATCATATAGGCAGTACGGTCATTGTTGAAGTCCAAATCACCAACTTCTTTCCAGTTTGTATAATCATTATCGACAGCTTTGTAGAGACGGACAAATCCTTTTTTCTCCAAGTCTTGTCCACCAACGATTGCGTAGTATTGTCCTTTAAAGTTAAAAATCTGTGGATCGCGGAAGTGGTCAGTTGCATCAGCAGGTTGTTCAATTAAGACTTTGTCAATTTTTTCAATCTTACCGTCCTTATCCATCAAGGCACCAATCTGATAAGGGTGGCGAATCCAGTTTTCATCACGGACATTTCCTGTATAGAATAGGAACAATTGATCACCAAACTGCATAGCAGATCCAGAGTAAGCACCGTGGCTATCAAGTGGAGTATCAGGTAAGATTTTTACACCTGTTTCAGTAAAGTGAACCAAGTCGTCACTTTCAAGCTGAACCCAAGATTTCAAATCCATGAGCTGCACCAAAGGGGAAGTTTTGGTAAAAGACAACCCACTTGCCATCAAAGTAAGAAAAAAACCGTTTGGGTCGTTAAGGAGTCCTTCCTTTGGTTCTATATGATAGCTGACATGCCATGGGGATTGTGCCATCTTTTCTTGGATTTCTTTTCTTTCTTCTTGTGTCCAATCTTCATAACGTCTGTAACGACGTTCAGTAGTCCATTCCATTTATATTCCCTCCATAAAATTCTACTATCTTTATAGTAAACGTTTCCTTTTAAAAAAAGCAAGTCTTTTATCATAAAAATTAAGAAAAAAATGTCAAACGATTGACAGAAACAGATTGAAGGATTTTATGAAAATAAATGAAAAAAATGAAAGAATTTTGCAAAAAAATCTTTAAAAAAACCTCACAATAATAGGTGAAAATATTGCTTGTTTTATTTCAAAAACATCAAAAAAACAATCAAAAAAATTCAAAAATGCTAAAAATTTTTTTCTGCAAAAACGCTTGACATATTTTTTTAAAAACATGATAGAATAATACTCGTAGGGCGGATAAAAATCGCTTTCAAACATTTTACAAATTTTTTTATAAGGAGATTTTTTTGCAAATGACGAATACAGAAATTGCAAAAAAAGTCATCGAAGCCTTGGGTGGACGTGAGAACGTTAACAGTGTAGCTCACTGTGCGACTCGTCTTCGCGTTATGGTTAAAGATGAAGCGAAAATTAACAAAGATGCTATCGAGAGCTTGGAAAAAGTTCAAGGTGCTTTCTTTAACTCAGGTCAATACCAAATCATCTTTGGTACTGGTACAGTAAACAAGATGTACGATGAAGTCGTAGCTCTTGGTTTGCCAACTTCATACAAAAGCTGAAATGAAAGCAGAAGCTGCTAAAACAAGGAAATTGGTTCCAACGTGCCATCCGTACTTTCGGTGACGTCTTCGTTCCAATCATTCCAGTTATCGTAGCAACTGGTCTCTTCATGGGTGTTCGTGGTCTCTTGACTGCTCTTGGGAATGACACTTCCAGAAGATGTGACAACTTATACTCAGATCTTGACAGACACAGCCTTTATCATCTTTGCCAGGTTTGGTTGTTTGGTCAACCTTTCCGTGTATTCGGTGGTAACCCAGCTGTTGGTATCGTTCTTGGTATGATGCTCGTATCTGACTCACTTCCAAATGCCTGGGCTGTTGCTTCTGGTGGGTGAAGTAACTGCAATGCAGTTCTTCGGATTTATCCCAGTTGTAGGTTTGCAAGGTTCAGTTCTTCCAGCCTTCATCATCGGGGGTTGTCGGAGCTAAATTTGAAAAAAAGCTGTTCGTAAAGGTTGTTCCAGATGTTCTTGACCTCTTGGTAACACCATTCGTAACACTTTCTTGGTAATGTCAATTCTTGGTTTGTTTGTTATCGGACCAGTCTTCCACGTTGTTGAAAAACTACATCCTCATTGGAACTAAAAGCTATTCTTAACTTGCCATTCGGACTTGGTGGTTTCTTGATTGGTGGAGTTCACCAATTAATCGTCGTATCAGGTGTTCATCACATCTTCAACTTGCTTGAAGTTCAATTGCTTGCTGCTGACCATGCTAACCCATTCAACGCTATCATCACAGCTGCTATGACTGCTCAAGGTGCTGCGACTGTTGCCGTTGGTGTGAAAAACTAAAAAAATCCTAAAACTTAAAAACTCTTGCTTTCCCAGCTGCTCTTTCTGCCTTCCTAGGTATTACTGAGCCTGCTATCTTCGGGGTTAACTTGCGTTTCCGTAAACCATTCTTCCTTTCATTGATTGCTGGTGCAATCGGTGGTGGATTGGCATCTATCCTTGGACTTGCTGGTACTGGTAATGGTATCACAATCATCCCTGGTACAATGCTTTACATTGGTAACGGACAACTTCTACAATACCTTCTTATGGTAGCTGTATCATTTGCTACTTGGTTTTGCTCTTACTTACATGTTTGGTTACGAAGATGAAGTAGAAGAAGTTTCAGGAGCAATTTCTGAAGCTGAAACTGACCGTTTAACAGAAGAAGCAGTAACTGGTACTGTGGTTTCACCTAGCGAAAGGTGTTATCCAAACACCAATCGTTGGTGATGTCGTTGCTCTTTCAAATGTGAATGATCCAGTCTTCTCAAGTGGAGCTATGGGACAAGGTATCGCTGTGAAAACCCTAGTCAAGATGTTGTTTACGCACCAGCTGATGCTGAAGTGACAATCGTCTTCCCAACAGGACATGCTTATGGCCTAAGAACAGCTAACGGAGCTGAAATCTTGATCCACGTTGGTATTGACACTGTTTCAATGAACGGTGAAGGCTTCAACCATAAAGTTGCCCAAGGTGACAAGGTTAAAGCTGGAGATGTTCTTGGAACATTTGACTCAGCTAAGATTGCCGCTGCAGGTCTTGATAACACAACTATGGTTATCGTAACAAACACTGCAGACTTTGCTTCAGTAAATCCAGTTGCTTCTGGATCTGTTGCTAAGGGTGATGCAATCATCGAAGTTAAAGCTTAATAAATCAAAAAAACGAACAAATGTCATGTTTGTTCGTTTTTGCTTGAATGGTAAAATTTACAGAGGAAAAACTAAAATATTTAGCAACTTTCCTTCTGGAAATATGCTATAATAGAGAAAATAAAAACTAGAGGTTTATCATGACAAAACTATACGGAAGCTTGGAAGCAGGCGGTACAAAATTTGTCTGTGCTGTCGGTGATGAAAACTATAACGTTGTAGAAAAAGTACAATTTCCAACAACAACTCCTATTGAAACAATCGATAAAACTATCGAGTTCTTCTCAAAATTTGAGAATCTTGCAGGCCTTGCCATTGGTTCATTTGGTCCTATTGATATTGACAAAAATTCAAAAACTTACGGCTTTATCACAACAACTCCAAAACCTAACTGGGCAAATGTTGACTTGCTTGGTGCACTTCGTCGCGCTCTAAACGTGCCTATGTATTTCACGACAGACGTAAACAGTTCTGCATACGGTGAAGTGGTTGCTCGTAATAATGCAGGCGGTCGTATCGAAAACTTGGTTTATTACACAATCGGTACAGGTATCGGAGCAGGTGTTATCCAACGTGGTGAGTTTATCGGCGGTGTTGGTCACCCTGAGATGGGTCATTATTATGTGGCTAGACACCCAATGGATATTGAAAAAGAATTTAAAGGTGTTTGTCCTTTCCATAATGGATGTTTGGAAGGTTATGCAGCTGGTCCAAGTTTGGAAGCTCGTACAGGTGTTCGTGGGGAAAAATTGAACTGAATAACTCTGTATGGGATGTTCAAGCCTACTACATTGCTCAAGCAGCAGTGAACGCAACTGTAACCTTCCGTCCAGACGTTATCGTCTTTGGTGGTGGGGTTATGGCCCAACAACACATGCTTGATCGTGTACGTGAGAAATTCACAGCTCTTCTCAATGGTTACCTACCAGTTCCAGATGTACGTGACTATATCGTGACTCCAGCTGTTGCTGGCAATGGTTCAGCTACACTAGGAAACTTCGTTCTTGCTAAGAGCGTTGCAAAATAAGAATATAAAAAACTCCCAACTTTCTCAGTTGGGAGTTTTGCTTTAGTCTTTTTCTATTTTTGGTTTCCTGATGGAAAATATTTTGCCAAGTTTCGTGGCGACGCCAGATACTGGTATGAATGGTATCACCGACTTGGTAGCGGATGAGTTTAGTCTTTTGACTGATAGAAGTTAAATGAAGCTCCTTGATAGCAGAGGTCAATTCTTTTTCAGCCTTATAGGCATCCTTGTCCAGTTCTTGTCCGTCCTGGCGGATATAAATGAAATCTTCTGCAAGTAACTCTTCCAGTTGATTTCCTTGGTCGATCAGTTGCTCTCTCATGAGCAATTTTTTTATAGACATTATCTAGGATTTCATCCTCAGGGATTGGTGCTGGTTCGATATGAATGTCTGTATCAAAGACACCAAATCGTTCTGATAACATAGATTCGACCTGATCCGCAATTTCGTGGCTCTCGAAAACAGAGAGGTCTGGGTTCATCTCAAGTGTAATGTCCAGATAAATATTGCTTCCGTAAGTACGACCGCGTTGGGACTTGACCTTGCTAATCTTAGGAATTTCCATGATAGCCTTTTTGGTAATCTTCTAGCAAATGCTCATCAAACCCATCAGAAAGGCTGAAGGATGACTCGATAAAAGATGTCATAAGCAGTTTTAAGAATAAAGAAGGTAATGATAATAGCGACCAACTTATCCACGATTGGATAGTTGAAGCTACTAGCCAGGATAGCGATAGAAGTTCCAAGAGAAGTGACCGCATCTGATAGATTGTCCTTAGCTGCTGCCTTGAGAGCCTTTGATTTAGATTGCTTACTCAGATGGGTATTGTAGAGATAGACGGCAAACATGATGATGGCAGAGATGACTCCCACCGTCGCCCCAAGTGGGTCGATGACGGTTTGCTCTCGGCTGAGTATCTTTTTGGATGGTATCACGTAGAACATCAAAAGCCAACGTAAAAACATGATGATGGAAGTGATGAGACTTGCCAAGTCCTCGATTTTCCAGTGACCGAAGCGATGGTCCCTGTCTGCCGGTTGGCGAGCCAAACGAATCCCTATTAGAAGGGCAACATTTCCAACGATATCTGAAACGTTATTAAAACCATCAGCCACCAAACTGGATGAATGGAGAAGGTGTCCGGTCGCTAGCTTGGCTGCAGACAAGAAAAGATAAGTCAAAATGCTGATAATAGCACCACGCTCAGCTAATTTTCAAAGTTTGAAACCGATTGATTCATCTAACTCTCTTCTAGCATTTTTAGTATTCTTTCATTATACTGGTTTTCCAAGGAAAAATTCAAATGTGGGAAGTAAGTTAATCACACCTCAAAACTTGAAAACTTTTGAAATTCTGATATAATAGAACTACTCAAGGGAGTAGCTGGCGGTTAACCGCGATAGTGTCGTCATTCCGAATTATTTCCGGCACTATATTAAACAGCGAGACTTGTTTTTTTAAAAAACAGGTCTCTTTTTTTGTAAAAAGAGGCCGAAAAGGAGGAGACTGTTTTGTCAAAAGAACAAAAATAAAGATTTGTTTTACACGCAATCTTCTGAGGAAGTCCTAAAGAACTTGGACTCATCTGTCGAAGGTTTGTCAACTGCCCAGGCTCAAGAACGCTTAGCGACTTATGGTCGTAATGAGTTGGAAGAGGGAGAGAAACGTAGCCTACTAGCTAAATTCCTTGATCAATTTAAGGATTTGATGATTATCATCTTGCTTGCGGCAGCGGCACTTTCTGTGATTACAGAAGGAATGGACGGTCTAACGGATGCCATTATCATCTTGGCCGTTGTTGTCTTGAATGCTGCCTTTGGGGTATACCAAGAAGGTCAAGCAGAAGCAGCCATTGAAGCTCTGAAAAATATGTCTAGCCCCATGGCTCGTGTTCGTCGTGATGGCCATGTTATTGAGATTGACTCAAAAGAATTGGTACCCGGAGATATCGTCTTGCTAGAAGCGGGAGATGTTGTACCTGCAGATATGCGCTTGTTTGAAGCAGCTTCTCTTAAAATCGAAGAAGCAGCTCTTACAGGGGAATCTGTCCCAGTAGAAAAAGATGTGACAGGACTTGTCGAAGCAGATGCTGGTATCGGGGACCGCGTTAATATGGGTTACCAAAACTCAAATGTAACTTATGGTCGTGGTATTGGTGTCGTGACCAACACTGGTATGTATACAGAAGTTGGTAAGATTGCAGATATGTTGGCCAATGCCGATGAGACAGAAACACCATTGAAGCAAAGCTTGGAACAATTATCTAAAGCCTTGACTTACTTAATCGTTGTGATTGCGATTATCACTTTCTTGGTTGGTGTCTTCGTTCGTGGGGAACATCCATTAGAAGGTTTGATGGTTGCGGTTGCTCTTGCGGTTGCGGCGATTCCAGAAGGTCTTCCTGCCATTGTAACCATCGTTCTCTCTTTGGGAACTACAACTCTTGCTAAACGCAATTCGATCGTTCGTAAATTGCCAGCGGTTGAAACACTTGGTTCAACAGAAATCATCGCATCTGATAAAACAGGTACTTTGACCATGAACCAAATGACGGTTGAAAAAGTCTATACAAACGGTCAATTGCAAAGCTCTGCAGCTGAGATTGCTGCTAACAACAATACCCTTCGTATCATGAACTTTGCCAATGACACTAAAGTGGACCCATCTGGTAAATTGATTGGGGATCCAACGGAGACAGCCCTTGTACAGTTTGGTTTGGACCACAACTTTGACGTTCGTGAAGTTTTGAAGGATGAGCCACGTGTGGCAGAATTGCCATTTGACTCAGAACGTAAACTTATGTCTACGATCCATAAGGAAGCAGACGGTACTTACTTTATCGCTGTTAAGGGTGCTCCTGACCAATTGCTCAAGCGTGTGACTCGTATTGAAGTTAATGGGGAAGTTCGTCCAATCACAGAAGAAGACAAGAATGCTATCCTTGCTACCAACAAAGACTTGGCCAAACAAGCCCTTCGTGTCTTGATGATGGCTTATAAGACAAGCAACGAAATTCCAACCTTGGAATCTGAAATCGTTGAGTCTGACCTCATCTTCTCTGGTTTGGTCGGCATGATTGACCCTGAACGTCCAGAAGCTGCAGAAGCTGTCCGTGTCGCTAAGGAAGCAGGTATCCGTCCAATCATGATCACGGGTGACCACCAAGATACAGCTGAAGCCATTGCCAAACGTCTTGGAATCATCGATCCAAATGATACAGAAGACCATGTCTTCACTGGGGCTGAGTTGAATGAACTCTCTGATGAAGAATTCCAAAAAGTCTTCAAACAATACTCTGTTTACGCTCGTGTATCACCTGAGCACAAGGTTCGTATCGTGAAAGCATGGCAAAAAGAAGGTAAAGTTGTTGCCATGACAGGTGATGGGGTTAATGACGCACCATCACTTAAGACAGCTGATATCGGTATCGGTATGGGGATTACTGGTACAGAGGTTTCTAAGGGAGCTTCTGATATGGTCCTTGCCGATGACAACTTCGCAACCATTATCGTAGCGGTTGAAGAAGGACGTAAGGTCTTCTCAAATATCCAAAAATCAATCCAATACCTCTTGTCTGCCAATATGGCTGAGGTCTTCACCATTTTCTTTGCAACCCTCTTTGGTTGGGATGTGTTACAACCAGTGCATCTTCTTTGGATTAACTTGGTAACAGATACGCTACCAGCCATCGCTCTTGGTGTGGAACCAGCTGAGCCAGGCGTTATGACCCACAAACCTCGTGGTCGTAAGTCTAACTTCTTTGACGGTGGTGTCTTCGGAGCTATCCTTTATCAAGGTATTTTCCAAACCATGCTCGTTCTTGGTGTCTATGGTTGGGCAATTCTCTTCCCAGAGCATCAAGTTCAAACTGAAATCCACGCAGATGCCCTTACAATGGCCTTTGCAACTCTTGGTTTGATCCAATTGCTCCATGCCTTTAACGTCAAGTCTGTTTACCAATCAATCTTTACGGTTGGACTCTTCAAGAACAAGACCTTTAACTGGTCAATCCCAGTTGCCTTCATCCTCTTGATGGCTGACAATTTGTGGTTCCAGGATTTAACAGCCTCTTCCACGTTTCACATTTGAGCTTGACTCAATGGATGAGTGGTTGCTGTAGGAGCACTTATGATTGTTGTCCTTGTTGAGATTGTTAAAGCAATCCAACGAGCACTCGGAAAAGATAAAAACGCTATTTAAGCACTATGAAAAGTCATCTTCGGATGGCTTTTTTGCTTTTATATATGATAAATTGACAAAGATTTTTATGCTATAATCAAGTAGAGATAAAGATGGAGGAAATAGTAGTTGGAAAAAGAAAAATTGTAAAAGATATGATGTTTTTTTATCGCAGGTATCCCAGCCTGCAAGTCAGGAGGATTTGCCTCTAGCAAAGGATTTGCAAGATACCTTGCTGGCTAATCGTGAAACTTGTGTTGGACTAGCAGCTAATATGATTGGGGTGCAAAAGCGCGTGATTATTTTTAATATCGGCATGATTCCCATGGTTATGTTTAATCCCGTTCTCAAGTCTTTTGAAGGGCCTTACGAGACCGAGGAAGGTTGCTTGTCTTTGACGGGTGTAAGACCGACAACCAGGTACGAAAAAATTACCGTATCCTACAGAGATATTCATTGGAAAGAGCAGATCATTACCCTGACAGGTTTTCCGGCTCAGATCTGTCAGCATGAACTCGACCATTTAGAAGGTCGCATTATTTAGGCTCAAATCCTTGGTGCTCCTAGAAAAATATGCTACACTAACACTATGAAAATTTTAATCCCAACTGCAAAAGAAATGAACACTGAAATCCCTAGTTTAGAAGCAAAATCCTTTGTGTCCTGAGAGTCAGGCTGTTCTGGATGAATTAGCTAGATATTCTGCCCAAGAACTAGAGAGTTTTTACAAAATTTCTGCCGAAAAAGCGCAAGAGGAGTATGAACGCATCCAAGCCTTGAAAAATGGGAACTGCGACAAACTATCCAGCCTTGCACCTCTTTGATGGACTCATGTATCGCAACATCAAACGGGACAATCTAACCCAAGCGGAGCAAGCCTATCTGGAGAAAACACCTCATGATAACGTCAGCTCTCTATGGTGTGATCCCAGCCTTTGCACCCATTGCTCCCTCACAGACTGGACTTTTTGATGAAACTCAAAGTCGCTGGAAAAAAAGCCTGAAAAGTCACTGGCAGTCAGCCTATGAAGAGTCGCTGAAGGGTGAAGAACTAATCTTTTCACTCTTGTCTTCGGAATTTGAAAACTGTCTTTCCTAAAAGAAATCCGTGAAAAGATGGTGACCTTCAAGTTCATGGAAGAGCGAGATGGTAAACTAAAAATCCACTCAACCATTTCTAAAAAAGCTAGAGGGGCTTTCTTAACAGCCTTGATGGAAAATCAGGTAACCTCAGTTGAAGAGATTAAAAAAAGCTCAGCTTTGCGGGATTTCAATTATCGAGAAGACTTGTCTAGTGACAAGGGAATTGGCTTTTTGTGAAAATAGATAGAAAATAGAGTCTGTCCTAAATTGTATCAGGGGCAGGCTTTTTGGTATTTGGCCTTTCTATTTTTTTAGTTTAGAATGGTAGGAATTTTCGCACAATTTTGGTATAATAGGACTATTAGAAAATTTCGAGGAGATGAATATGTCAGTTAAGATTGCTTTACTTGGATTTGGTACAGTAGCCAGTGGTGTGCCATTCTTGCTAAAGGAAAATAAAGAAAAAATCGTTCAAGCAGCACATTCAGAAATTGAAGTAGCCAAGGTTTTGGTCAAAGACGATCAAGAAAAAGCACGCTTGCTTGAAGCAGGAAATGATTTTTAATTTTTGTAACAAATATCGATGAAATCTTGTCAGACAAAGACATCACGATCGTTGTTGAGTTGATGGGACGTATCGAGCCTGCTAAAACTTTTATTACTCGTGCCTTAGAAGCAGGGAAGCATGTCGTGACAGCCAACAAGGACCTTTTGGCTGTCCATGGTGCAGAATTGCTTGAGGTAGCCAAAGCTCACAATGTTGCTCTCTACTACGAAGCAGCTGTTGCAGGAGGAATTCCAATCCTTCGTACCTTGGTTAACTCATTAGCATCAGACAAAATCACTCGTGTTCTTGGTGTTGTCAATGGAACATCTAACTTCATGATGACCAAAATGGTAACCGAAGGTTGGTCTTACGAGGATGCTTTGGCAGAAGCACAACGACTTGGCTTTGCGGAAAGCGACCCAACCAATGATGTGGACGGGATTGATGCAGCCTACAAGATGGTCATCCTTAGCCAGTTTGCTTTTGGGATGAATGTCAAGTTTGAAGATGTTGGCCACCAAGGAATTCGCAACATCACTCCAGAGGATGTGGCAGTAGCTCAAGAACTTGGTTATGTTGTGAAACTAGTTGGTTCTATCGAAGAAACAGCTTCTGGAATCGCTGCTGAGGTTACACCAACCTTCCTTCCTAAAGAACACCCACTAGCAAGTGTTAACGGTGTTATGAATGCTGTCTTTGTGGAATCTATCGGTATCGGCGAGTCTATGTACTACGGACCAGGTGCAGGTCAAAAACCAACTGCAACAAGTGTTGTGGCTGATATTGCCCGTATCGTTCGTCGTTTGAATGATGGAACAATTGGAAAAGCCTTTAATGAATACAGCCGCCCAGTGGTCTTGGCTAAGCCAGAAGATGTCAAAGCTAACTACTATTTCTCAATCTTGGCTCCTGACTCAAAAGGTCAAGTCTTGAAATTGGCTGAGCTCTTTAATATGGAAGATATCTCCTTCAAGCAAATCCTTCAAGATGGTAAGCAAGAAGGCAAGGCTCGTGTTGTTATCATCACTCATAAAATCAACAAGGCACAGCTTGAAAATATTACAGCAGCTTTGAAGGGTGTAGCTGAATTTGAACTTCTCAACACCTTCAAGGTTTTAGGAGACTAAGATGAAGATTATTGTACCTGCTACAAGTGCCAATGTGGGTCCTGGCTTTGACTCGGTTGGAGTAGCTGTAACCAAGTATCTAGAAATTCAGGTTTGTGAGGAACGTGAAGAATGGATGATTGAGCACCAACTAGGCAAATGGATTCCACGTGACGAACGTAATCTTTTGCTGAAGATTGCTCTACAAATTGTTCCAGACCTACAACCAAGACGTCTGAAGATGATCAGTGATATTCCACTTGCGCGTGGACTAGGTTCATCGAGCTCTGTCATCGTTGCTGGGATTGAACTGGCAAATCAACTCGGAAACCTCAAGCTAAGCAAACATGAAAAAAATTACAGTTGGCGACTAAGATTGAGGGACACCCTGATAATGTTGCACCTGCTATCTATGGAAATCTCGTCATTGCAAGCTCAGTCGAAGGCCAGGTTTCAGCAGTCGTAGCGCCTTTCCCAGAGTGTGCCTTCCTAGCCTACATTCCAAACTATGAATTGCGAACTCGAGATAGTCGTGGTGTCTTGCCCAAAAAACTGTCTTATAAGGAAGCTGTTGCCGCAAGCTCTATCGCTAACGTAGCGATTGCAGCATTGCTGACTGGAGATATGGTCAAAGCAGGCCAAGCTATTGAGAGTGACCTCTTCCACGAGCGTTACCGTCAAGAACTGGTGCGAGAATTTGCGACCATCAAAAAAGTTGCCAAGAGAAATGGTGCTTATGCAACCTACCTCTCTGGTGCTGGTCCGACTGTCATGGTCTTGGCTGACCCTGACAAGATGCCAAAGATTAAGGCAGAGCTTGAAAAGCAACCTTTCAAAGGCAAGCTTCATGATTTGCAAGTAGACACAGAAGGCGTTCGCGTCGAAGCAAAATAAATGTAGCAATAGGATGGGGAAACCTCTATTAGAGGGCTTCCTGTCCTTTTTTTGAAAATGAAAGATGGGATATGAAATGATTCCCGTGTTTAGCGACCGACAGACGGTCAAGGAGGATTTGAAATGGCAGAAATATATCTAGCAGGCGGTTGTTTTTGGGGCTTGGAAGAGTACTTTTTCACGTATTTCTGGAGTGTTGCAAACCAGTGTTGGTTATGCCAATGGTCAGGTAGAAACTACCAATTATCAATTAATCAAAGAAACAGATCATGCTGAGACTGTGCAAGTTATCTATGATGAAAAAGGCAGTCTCGCTCCGTGAGATTTTGCTCTATTATTTCCGAGTTATCGATCCCCTTTCTGTCAACCAACAAGGGAAACGACCGTGGTCGTCAGTACCGCACAGGGATTTATTATCAAGATGAAGAGGATTTGCCAACCATCCATACGGTCGTTCGAGAACAAGAGCTTCTCATCGGTCGTAAAATAGCGGTAGAAGTGGAGAAACTTCGTCACTATATCCTGGCTGAAGACTATCACCAAGACTACCTCAAGAAAAAAATCCTGGTGGGCTATTGCCACATTGATGTGAGGGATGCTGAGAAACCACTGATAGATGCCGCCAACTATGAAAAAAACCCTAGTCAGGCAGTTTTACGAGAAAATTTATCAGAAGAGTCTTATAGAGTTACCCAAGAGGCTGCAACGGAAGCTCCATTTAGCAAATGCTTACGACCAAACTTTTGAGGAAGGAATTTATGTCGATATCACGACTGGGGAGCCCTCTTCTTTGCCAAGGATAAGTTTGCCTCAGGCTGTGGTTGGCCAAGCTTTTAGTAGACCCCGATTTCTAAAGAGCTTATCCACTACTACAAAGACTTGAGTCATGGTATGGAACGTATCGAAGTCCGGTCACGTTCGGGTAATGCCCACTTGGGGCATGTCTTTACAGACGGGCCTCAGGAACTAGGTGGCTTACGCTATTGCATTAATTCTGCTTCTTTACGATTCATTGCTAAGGATGAAATGGAAGAGGCTGGCTATGGCTACCTACTTCCATATTTGAACAAGTAGAAAAGATGGTGGTTTTTCCACCTTCTTCATTTTGAAAATAGAAGGGACACATGAAACAATTACTTTCTTACTTTAAACCCTACCTCAAGGAGTCTTTCCTAGCACCCTTGTTTAAGTTGCTAGAAGCTGTCTTTTGAACTCTTGGTTCCCATGGTGATAGCTGGGATTGTCGACCAATCTATCCCTCAAAAAGATCAGGGCCATCTCTGGATGCAAATGGGTCTCCTCTTTGTGTTTTGCAGTTATTGGCGTTTTGGTAGCTTTAGTTGCCCAGTTTTACTCAGCCAAGGCAGCAGTCGGCTTTACCAAGGAGTTGACCAATGACCTCTATCGTCATATTCTCTCCTTGCCCAAGGATAGTAGAGACCGTTTGACGACTTCGAGTTTGGTGACGCGTTTGACTTCAGATACCTATCAGATTCAGACAGGGATCAATCAATTTCTTTTACGCCTCTTTTTAAGGGCGCCTATTATTGTTTTTGGTGCCATTTTTCATGGCTTATCGACTCTCGCCTGAATTGACTCTCTGGTTTTTGGTCATGGTTGCCATTTTGACCTTTGTCATTGTCGTTTTATCACGTCTGGTCAATCCTCTCTATAGTAGTTTTGAGAAAGAAAACAGACCAGTTAGTTCAGGAAACACGCCAACAGATACAAGGGATGCGCGTGATTCGTGCCTTTGGGTCAAGAAAAAAACGAGAAATCGAGAATTTCCAAGTACTCAACCAAAGTCTATACGGCTATCCAAATGAAAAACAGGCTACTGGTCTAGTCTCTTGACCCCCTTGACCTATTTGATTGTCAACGGAACTTTGCTGGTGATTATCTGGAATGGTTATATTTCTATCCAGGGAGGCTGGCTCAGTCAGGGTGCCTTGATTGCCTTAATCAACTATCTCCTGCAAATCTTGGTAGAGTTGATCAAACTGGCCATGCTGATCAATTCACTCAACCAGTCCTATATTTCTGCCAAGCGGATTGAGGAAGTCTTTCGCTGAAGAACCTGAAAGATATACTGGCAGAAATTGCGCAAAAGAAACTTCCTCGAACCAGTCCTTACGAGTTGAACATTTGAGCTTTTACCTACCCAGATGCTGCTCAACCTTCTCTGAGAGATATTTCTTTTTGCTATGCAACAAGGAGAAATTCTTGGGATCATCGGAGGAACTGGTTCTGGTAAGTCAACCTTGGTACAGGTCTTTACTTGGTCTCTACCAAACCAGATAATGGGAAGCAGTGTCCCTTTATCAGGCTGGACATAGTCCCTCGAAAATCTTTGCTCAATGGCGGTCCTGGATAGCCTATGTCCCTCAAAAAGGTTGAACTTTTTAAAGGGAACGATTCGTTCCAACTTTGACTTTGGGTATGGAAGAGCCTGTCTCTGACCAAGAACTCTGGCAGGCTTTAGAAATTGCTCAGGCCAAGGACTTTTGTCAGTGAAAAGGATGGTCAGCTGGACGCAGAGGTCCAAGCAGGGCGGTCGTAAATTTCTCAGGTGGGCAAAAAGCAACGCTTTGTCGATTGCCCGAGCAGTTTTACGTCAAGCACCCTTTTCTCATCCTGGATGATGCGACTTCAGCCCTTGATACCATTACCGAGTCCAATCTTCTAAAGGCTGTTCAGGAAAACTTGCCAAACACCAGCTTGATTTTGATTTCCCAACGAACTTCGACCTTGAAGATTGCAGATCAGATTCTCCTTTTGAGAAAAAGGTCAGCAATTAGCGCTTGGAAATCATGAGGAATTGATGAAGACTAGTCAAGTCTATCGTGAAATCAATGCATCCCAACATGGAAAGGAGGACTAGAATGAAAGGCAAACATGCAAGTCAAACCCTCAAACGATTTGGCAAAAGATTTAGCTAGCCATCCCGTCCTTCTTTTTCCTAGCTTTCTTGGGAACCATTGCTCAGGTAGCCCTATCAATCTATCTACCAATCTTGATTGGACAGGTGATTGACCAAGTCTTAGTGACAGGGCTCATCTCAGATATTTCTGGCAGATTTTCCTCCAGATGATTTTGGTGGTGATAGGAAATACACTGGTACAATGGGCCAATCCTCTCCTCTATAACCGCCTGATTTTCTCCTATACCAGAGATTTGCGCGAAAAAATCATTGAAAAGCTCCATCGTCTTCCGATTGCCCTGGTAGATAGACAAGGTAGTGGGGAAATGGTCAGCCGTGTAACGACAGATATCGAACAGTTGGCAGCAGGTCTGAATATGATTTTTAACCAATTTTTCATCGGAGTATTGATGATTTTGGTCAGCATCCTTGCTATGCTCCAAATCCATCTATTGATGACTCTCTTGGTTCTGCTCTTAACACCTCTGTCTATGGTCATTTCACGCTTTATTGCCAAGAAATCCTACCATCTCTTTCAAAAGCAGACAGAGACTAGGGGTATTCAAACCCAGTTGATTGAGGAATCCCTTACCCAACAGACCATTATCCAGTCTTTCAATGCCCAGGAAGAATTTATCCAAAAACTTCATGAGGCAAATGACAACTACGCAGGTTATTCTCAGTCGGCTATCTTTTATTCATCGACAGTCAATCCTTCGACCCGTTTTGTCAATGCCCTCATTTATGCCCTACTAGCTGGTGTTGGAGCCTTGCGCATCATGGCCGGTTCCACTTTGACAGTTGGGACGTTTAGTGACCTTTTTGAACTATGTGCAGCAGTACACCAAGCCTTTTAACGATATCTCATCAGTCCTAGCAGAGTTGCAAAGCGCCCTAGCTTGTGCAGAACGTGTTTATGCTGTTCTAGAAAGTCCAGAGGTTACAGAAACTGGTCTTAAAGAATTGAACAGCGACCAAGTCAAGGGAGCTATTTCCTTTAAACATGTTTCTTTTGGTTACACTCCTGAAAAAATCTTGATTAAGGATTTGTCTATTGATATTCCAGCAGGTAGTAAGGTTGCTATCGTTGGACCAACGGGCGCTGGTAAGTCTACCCTCATCAATCTCCTCATGCGTTTTTACCCGATTAATTCAGGAGATATTTTGCTAGATGGTCATTCCATTTATGACTATACTAGAGCATCTCTTCGACAGCAGTTTGGGATGGTACTTCAAGAAACTTGGCTCAAGCAAGGAACCATTCATGACAATATTGCTTTTTGGATATCCTGAAGCAAGCCGAGAGCAGGTTATTGCAGCAGCTAAGGCAGCAAATGCGGACTTCTTTATCCAGCAGTTGCCCCAGGGTTATGATACCAAGCTTGAAAATGCAGGTGAATCCTTATCTGTTGGTCAGGCTCAGCTCTTGACCATTGCCCGTGTCTTTCTAGCCATTCCTAAGATTCTGATATTTAGACGAAGCGACTTCATCCATCGATACCCGGACAGAGGTGCTGGTTCAGGATGCCTTTGCCAAACTCATGAAAGGGGCGGACAAGCTTTTATCATCGCCCACCGTTTGTCGACCATTCAGGATGCTGATTTGATTCTTGTCTTGGTGGATGGAGATATTGTCGAACATGGTAATCATCAGGAACTCATGGCGAGAAAAAGGCAAATACTATCAAATGCAAAGAAAGCAGCAGCCTTTTAGCCCAGAGTAAATGGGTAAAACGTTTTTAATGCCAATAAACAAACAAGAAAAAGTTGCCTTCGGGTGACTTTTTTTGTTACAATAGCTAGAAAAAAATTATCCAGTATGAATACTTATATAGAAAAGGAGCCTAGGGATGAAAGTCTTTCAGCATGTAAATATCGTGACTTGTGACCAAGATTTCCATGTCTATCTAGATGGGATTTTCGCTGTCAAAGAACCCCAAATCGTCTATGTCGGTCAGGAAAATCAAGAGATTCTTAAACAAGCAGATCAAATCATAGACTGTCAGGGATGCCTGGATTATGCCTGGCTTGGTTAACTGCCATACTCACTCTGCCATGACAGGCTTGAGAGGCATTCGTGATGATAGCAATCTCCACGAATGGCTAGAGGACTATATCTGGCCATCAGAAGCAGAATTCACACCAGAGATGACTACAAAGGCCGTCAAAGAGGCACTAACAGAGATGCTCCAGTCAGGAACGACAACTTTCAATGATATGTACAATCCCAATGGTGTGGAGATAGAGAAGATTTATGAGGCGGTCAAGATTTCCAAGATGCGTTGCTATTTTTCTCCAACCCTCTTTTCTTCAGATGTGGAGACGACGGCTGAAACTATAGCCAGAACTCGAGCTGTTATCGAGACAATCAAAGGCTATCAAGACCCAAATTTTAAGGTGATGGTGGCCCCTCATTCGCCCTACAGTTGTAGTCGAGATTTGCTGGAGGCAAGTCTTGAGCTAGCAAAAGAAGAAAACATTCCTCTTCATATCCACGTGGCAGAAACCCAGGAAGAGTCAGGTATTATCCTGAAACGCTATGGCAAACGACCACTAGCCTTTCTAGATGAGCTTGGCTATTTAAATCATAAAGCTGTCTTTGCTCATGGTGTGGAGTTAAATGAAGCAGAAATTACCCGCCTGGCAGATTCGCAAGTCGCTATCGCCCACAATCCTATCAGCAACCTCAAACTAGCCTCAGGGATTGCACCAGTCGTCCAACTTCAAAAAGCAGGAGTGCCAGTCGGGATTGCGACGGATTCAGTTGCTTCTAACAATAACCTGGATATGTTTGAGGAAGGACGGACTGCAGCACTCTTACAGAAGATGAAGAGTGGTGATGCTAGCCAATTTCCAATCGAAACCGCCCTCAAGGCCCTGACAATCGAGGGTGCTAAGGTGTTGAGAATGGAAGATGAGATTGGTAGCCTGGAAGACGGCAAGCAAGCAGATTTTCTCGTCATCCAACCGCAAGGAAAAATCCATCTCCAACCTCAAGAAAACATGCTGTCTCACCTAGTCTATGCTGTCAAATCAAGTGATGTTGATGATGTCTACATTGCAGGTGAGCAAGTCGTAAAAGACGGACAAGTGCTGACTGTTAACTTGTAAAAAGTAGTATAAATTTACGAAATCTCATAGGAAATTTCTTGTGAGATTTTTAAATTTTTGCTAGAAATCAGGCGAGTAGATGTCTTGCAGAAATATATTGATACTAAATTAGAAAAACACCTATTAGATAAAAAAAAAAAATTGTGGTATAATAATAAGATGCAAAAAAAGGAGTAACTATGGACATTTCAGAAATTCGTCAAAAAATTGATGCAAATCGTGAAAAATTAGCTTCTTTCAGGGGGTCTCTTTGACCTCGAAGGTTTAGAGGAAGAGATTGCCATTTTGGAAAACAAAATGACAGAACCTGATTTTTGGAACGATAATATTGCGGCCCAAAAGACGTCGCAAGAATTAAACGAACTCAAAAATACCTATAATACCTTCCACAAGATGGATGAGCTACAGGATGAAGTTGAGATTTTACTGGACTTTTTGGCAGAGGATGAATCCGTTAAGGATGAGCTAGTTGAGAAACTCTCTGAGTTAGACCAGATGATGACTAGCTACGAAATGACTCTTCTCTTGTCAGAGCCCTACGATCACAACAACGCCATCCTTGAAATCCATCCAGGTTCAGGGGGAACAGAGGCTCAGGACTGGGGCGATATGCTCCTTCGTATGTATACTCGCTATGGAAATGCCAAAGGCTTCAAGGTTGAGGTCCTGGATTACCAAGCAGGTGATGAGGCAGGAATCAAGTCAGTAACCTTGTCTTTTGAAGGACCAAATGCTTATGGTCTTCTCAAGTCAGAAATGGGAGTTCACCGTTTGGTTCGAATCTCACCATTTGACTCTGCTAAACGTCGCCACACCTCATTTACTTCTGTAGAAGTGATGCCAGAGTTGGATGATACCATCGAAGTTGACATCCGAGAGGATGATATCAAGATGGATACCTTCCGTTCAGGTGGAGCAGGTGGACAAAACGTCAACAAGGTTTCAACAGGTGTCCGTTTGACCCACATTCCGACAGGTATCGTCGTAGCATCAACTGTTGACCGTACCCAGTATGGAAACCGTGACCGTGCTATGAAGATGCTTCAGGCAAAACTCTATCAGATGGAGCAGGAAAAGAAAGCTGCTGAGGTAGACTCGCTCAAGGGTGAGAAAAAGGAAATTACATGGGGAAGCCAAATCCGCTCCTATGTATTTACGCCTTATACAATGGTTAAAGACCATCGTACCAACTTTGAAGTAGCGCAAGTAGATAAGGTTATGGATGGAGACCTAGATGGTTTCATCGATGCTTATCTGAAATGGCGTATCAGTTAAAAGAAAGGAAGTCACATGTCAATCATTGAAATGAGAGATGTTGTCAAAAATACGACAACGGGACAACAGCCCTACGTGGCATCACTGTAAATATCGATGCAGGAGAATTTGCCTACATCGTAGGACCTTCAGGTGCTGGTAAATCAACTTTTATCCGTGCCTTGTATCGTGAGGTCAAAATCGACAAAGGAAGCTTGCAAGTTGCAGGTTATAACCTGGTTAAGATTAAAAAGAAAGATATTCCGTTCTTACGTAGAAACGTTGGAGTGGTCTTTCAGGATTACAAACTTTTGCCAAAGAAAACCGTTTATGAGAACATTGCTTACGCCATGGAGGTTGTTGGTGAAAGTCGTCGCAACATCAAAAAACGTGTTATGGAAGTCTTGGACCTTGTCGGTTTGAAGCACAAGGTTCGTTCATTCCCAAATGAACTTTCAGGTGGTGAGCAACAACGTATCGCCATTGCGCGTGCTATCGTAAACAATCCTAAGGTTTTGATTGCCGACGAACCAACAGGAAACTTGGACCCAGATAACTCATGGGAAATCATGAACCTCTTGGAACGTATCAATCTTCAAGGGACAACTGTTTTGATGGCGACCCACAACAGCCAAATCGTAAATACCTTGCGCCACCGCGTTATTGCCATCGAGAATGGTCGCGTGGTACGTGATGAAGCGAAAGGAGAGTACGGATACGATGATTAGTAGATTTTTCCGCCATCTGTTCGAAGCTTTAAAGAGTTTAAAGCGTAATGGATGGATGACCATTGCTGCCATCAGTTCAGTAATGATTACCTTGACCTTGGTTGCTATTTTTGCCTCAGTTATTTTTAATACTGCGAAACTAGCGACTGATATCGAAAACAACGTCCGCGTCATGGTTTATGTTCGTAAAGACGTTGAAGACAACAGTGAAACCATTGTAAAAGAAGGCCAAACAGTCACTAACAATGACTACCACAAGGTCTACGATGCCCTCAAAGCCTTGCCAGCTGTTAAAAATGTAACCTTCTCAAGTAAAGAAGAGCAGTACCAAAAGTTGACGGAGACTATGGGTGACGAGTGGAAGGTTTTTGAAGGAGATGCAAACCCTCTTCATGATGCCTACATCGTAGATACCAATTCACCAAGTGATGTAAAACCAGTAGCTGAAGCAGCTAAGAAATCGAAGGTGTCTCTGAAGTTCAAGACGGTGGTGCCAATACCGAACGTCTCTTCAAGTTGGCTTCATTTATCCGTGTTTGGGGATTGGTCATTGCAGGACTCTTAATCTTTATCGCAGTCTTCTTGATTTCTAATACCATCCGTATTACCATCATTTCACGTAGTCGTGAAATCCAAATCATGCGTTTGGTTGGTGCCAAGAATAGCTACATCCGTGGCCCATTCTTGCTAGAAGGTGCCTTTATCGGATTGTTGGGAGCAGCCCTTCCATCAGCTTTGGTTTACTTTATCTATCACCGAGTGTTCCAATCTGTCAACCCATCATTGGTTGGACAAAACCTATCGTTGATTACACCGGATACCTTTATCCCATTGATGATCGGTCTCTTGTTCCTTATCGGAATCTGTATCGGTTCACTAGGTTCAGGAATCTCAATGCGTCGATTCTTGAAAATCTAAGTCATATAACTGGATAAAACACATAAAAAAGTGGGATGTCATCAAGACTTCACAGCTCTTGATGCCCCGCTTTTTCTTTTGGTCTTGGTGCTCAGTCGCTTGCCAATTTTGGGTAAAGAGTGTATGATAGGAAAGGACCTTTTACTAATATGAAAAATGAATAATGAATGAGGAAAAGATGAAACAATTTTTGGAAAAAGTGAGCATACTCTCCCTATCGTTAGTATTGATCACATCGTTTTCAATTTCGAGTGCCCTGCCTGCTATGTTTGACTATTATCAGGGCTATTCGACTGGTCAGGTTGAACTCTTGGTCAGCCTCCCTTCCTTTGGGATTATGGCCATGCTTTTATTAAACGGAGTTCTAGAGCGTATTTTTCCTGAACGTCTCCAGTTGACCTTGGGACTCTTGATTTTATCCATCAGTGGAACAGCACCTTTCTGGTATCAAGGTTATTACTTTGTCTTTGCGACACGCTTGTTATTTGGGCTTGGAGTTGGGATGCTCAATGCCAAGGCCATCTCGATCATCAGTGAACGTTACCACGGCAAAACTCGTATTCAGATGCTTGGTTTTCGTGGCTCTGCTGAAGTCGTAGGAGCATCCATCTTAACTTTAGCAGTCGGGCAATTGTTAGCATTTGGCTGGACTGCAACCTTCCTAGCCTATGCAGCTGGTCTAGTAGTTCTCGTACTCTTCCTTCTCTTTGTCCCTTATGGAAACGCAGAAGTTCATGAGTCCAAGCATCAGACAGAAGAAGCAGTAAGATTGACTGCTTCTATGAAAAAGCTCATTTTCTTCCTTGCTATTGCAGCCGCAGTGATTGTATGTACCAATACGGCCATTACCTTCCGCATCCCTAGTCTCATGATTGAGGCAGGGTTTGGAGATGCTCAGTTATCCAGTTTGGTACTTAGTGCCATGCAGTTGATTGGGATTCTAGCTGGAATCAGCTTTTCTTTCCTGATTTCGACCTTCAAGGAAAGACTTCTATTGGTCGCTGGTGTCACTTTTGGTATCGGGCAAATCATCATTGCTCTTTCCCCATCACTCTGGGTGGTGGTTGCAGGTTCTATCCTGGGAGGATTTGCCTACAGCATCGCTCTGACGACTGTCTTTCAGTTGATATCTGAACGAATCCCAGCAAGACTCCTCAACAAAGCAACTTCCTATGCTGTTTTGGGATGTTCTTTTGGAGCATCATTAACACCCTTCGTTCTTTCAGGGATTGGCTTGGTGACTACAGATGGTCGATTGACCTTCATCATTCTAGGAGCATGGATGATTGCTACATCAGTGCTTGTTTCCCTTTTATTGAAAAAAGAAGCCTAACAAAGAAAAACTCAAGGATGAATCCTTGAGTTTTTTGTCTATTAGCCAACCATCTGCCAAAAGTAATCGATGATATAAGTCAAGCCATAGGTGTAAACGACCAGGGTAAAGGGCTTGGTCAGGATGATAATGGTCATATACCGCTTGAAGCTCATCTTGGTCAGAGCTGCCAACATGCAGAGAAAATCAGCTGGACTAACTGGCCAAATCATCATAAAGATAAAGAAACGGTCAAAGCGATTGCCCTCATCTAACCAACCGATATACTTGTCATAGGTGCGCTTGCTGACCATGGACTGAACAAAGGGTGCTCCGTAGAGACGAACCAAGTAAAAGATGATGGCACAACCAATGACAATACCGATATAGTTGTAAATGGTTCCGATGATATGCCCGTAGATAAAGACACCTGCAACGGAGGTAAGAGCTCCTGGAATGATAGGAACAACCGTCTGCAAAATCTGTAAAAAGATAAAGAGTGGTGGCCCCCAGATACCCGCCTGTTGGATAAAGGCAGATAAGGTTTCCTTGGAGTGCAAGATACCCGCCTGATAGGCCCAGATGCAGAATATTAAAGTAGCAACTCCACCGACGATGGAGGAAATATGAATGGCTTGCTGTAGAAGGGGAGAAACAGCTTTCATTTCTTTCTCGTGTGACATGTAAACTCCTCTTGTGTAGTATGATTCTACTATACCATATTTTAGGGAGAAAGACTACATGGTTTTTGGGAGGGAAGTAGGATCTAGAAGGCGTTTTCTTCTAGGAATATGATATAATAATAGGAAGAATGCGGTTTCCAAAAGGAGAAATATAGATGCAGGTAAAACCAGAACTGGAAATAGAAAAACAACTGATAAACCAGCTGGTAACTGGTGAAAGCCAATGGACTTATAGAGAAGACCTAAAAAACAGAAGAACAACTATGGGACAATTTCTTTGAGAAACTAGCCCAAAACAACGTTGCTCTGCTAGCAGACAATCCCTTGACTGAGCAGGAAAAAAACGCCAGATTCAGAACCAACTCAACTTTGTCAGCTACTATGATGCTGCCAAGTGGTTGGTCGGTGAAAAACGGCATTGCCAAAGTCGAGGTTCAAAGAGAAGATGCGAGCCTAGGTACCATCCGTTTGTCAGCCATTTGGAGAGACAATATCGCAGCAGGAAAGTCTAGCTACGAAGTTGTCAATCAAGTCCAACGAGAAAAAGTAAATCCTCTGGACCAAGACCGTAGATTGGATGTTACTCTTCTCATCAACGGCTTACCCATGATTCAAATCGAGCTCAAGAGCACCCAAGCAGCATTTATCGATGCCTTTCATCAGATTAAAAAATATGACCGTGAAGGGAAATTCCGTGGTATCTTCTCTAGCTTGCAGATGTTTGTTGTGACCAACAAGGTCGATACTCGCTATATCGCTGCAGCTCGTGAAAATAAACTCAACAAGCAATTTCTAACCAAGTGGGTGGATAAGGACAATCATCCTGTGACAAACTTGACTAGCTTTGCCCACGAAGTCCTTTCTATCCCTCGTGCGCACCAGATGGTCATGCAGTATTCTGTCATTGATGATAGCAAGAAATCTCTCATTCTCTTGCGCCCCTACCAGATCCATGCTATCGAAGCAGTGCAAGAAGCCTCTCGCCAGCAAGCATCAGGTTATGTTTGGCATACAACAGGTTCAGGGAAGACCCTGACTTCTTATAAGGTGGCGAGGAACCTCCTTCAAATTCCTTCTATCCAAAAGACGATTTTTGTCGTTGACCGCAGGGACTTGGACCAACAGACCACATCATCCTTCCTCTCATATGCGACCAATGATGTCATTGATATCGATGAGACGGACAATACACATGATTTGGTCAAGCGACTAGGAAGTAATGATAAACGTGTCGTGGTGACTACCATCCAGAAAATCACGACCATGATGCGCAAGTTTGACCAAGGTCTTTACCAACGAGATGCGGACAAAATCAAGGGACTCCGAGTGGCCTTTGTCGTGGATGAATGCCACCGTGCCGTGACACCACAAACACAAAAAGACATTAAAGCCTTTTTCCCTCAGTCTCTCTGGTATGGTTTTACAGGCACTCCCATATTTAAGGAAAATAAACGCCAGCAGGTCGGTGACCTCGCCCAAACCACCCAGCAACAGTATGGAGACCGTCTCCATGAGTATACAGTCAAGGAAGCCATCCATGACGGAGCTGTCTTAGGATTTAAGGTAGATTATCGCAATACCCTCATCACAGACCAGTCTGAAAATGAAATACCTGATACCGTCTATGAAAATGAGGAGCACATGCTGGAAGTCTTGGATGCTATTATCAATAAATCCCGCCAACAACTAGGCTTCCAAAAAGGATTCGGCAATACCTACAATGCCATCCTGACTGTCAAGTCTATCCCTCAAGCCCAAGCCTACTATGACCTTCTAAAAAGAGTCAAGGCTGGTCAGACACGAGTCAAGGTATCTGAGAGGGTCAAGATGGTCCTTCCAGACTTTCCAAAGGCGACCATCACCTACTCTGTCACTGAAAATGAAGAAGACTCAAGAGCCAACCAAGACCACATGAAACAGGTCTTAGAGGACTATAACCAAGAGTTTGATACTCACTTTACCATGGCGGATCTCCGTGGCTTTAATACCGATGTCAATAACCGCCTTGCCCGTAAGCAAGACAAGTATCTCTATCGCAATGAGCAGTTGGACTTGGTTATCGTGGTCAATCGTCTCTTAACAGGATTTGATGCACCTTGTCTATCGACCCTCTTTATCGATCGTAAACCAATGCAACCGCAGGACTTGATTCAGGCCTTTAGTCGAACCAATCGTATCTTTGATTCTAGTAAGACCTATGGGCATATCATCACTTTCCAAAAGCCTATAGCCTTTAAGGAAGCAGTGGATAATGCCCTCAAACTCTACTCAAATGGTGGAGAAAATGATGTCCTAGCACCTAGCTGGGAGGAGGAAAAGAGAAACTTTTTGCGGAGTTGTAGTGATTTCCAAAATCTCATCACAGATGACCCCGAAGAAGGACTCCAAATCGAGCAAATCTCTACACCTGAATTGAGAAAACTAGCCAAGGCTTATCAATCCTTTGATAAATACTTGGCTTCTATCCGAGTTTATAAAGAGTATGACGAGGAAGAAATCTATGCAGAGACTGGACTAACTGCAGAAGAATTGGAAAACTATCTAGGCTTCTATCAAAATATCCTTGCCGAACTTAAAAGTCGTTCAGAAGATGGTGATGAGGATGGGGAGCCACTGGATATCCACTACGAACTGGAGTCTATCCAAGTCGATGAGATTAACTATGCCTATATACTGACCTTGATCCAAAGCCTGATTGAGCAAGAGCAAAGTCAGGAAAAGAGTCTCAGTGCACAGGACAGAGAAGCAGTGGATACCTATATCCAAAGTCTGGAGAAGACCAATCCAAACCTTGCCCAGATCATCTTAGAGCTTTGGCAAGAAGTACAGGAAAATCCTGACCGCTACAGAGGGCAATCCATCGCCAATATCCTTGACCAGATGATTGAAGCAGTCATCCAGCAGCATATCCAAAACTTTAGTAAGAACTGGTATGTAGGTGAAGATGAACTCCGCTACTATATCAATCACTACCGCAAGGGAGCTAAAAAACAACTAGGAGAAAGCCAACTGACCAAGAGTCAGCGCTACAAGGACTATAAAGTTGAGGTGTCAGATGCCCTCAACCCACTCCTCTATAAAAAACAAATCAAAGAAGCCTATACCCAACTGATCGAAGAAGTGATTGAGCCGTTGAGGGTTGGGAGGTAGAGGACAATTGAGTAAGGAGAGACAAAGATGTCAGATAGAAGTGCAGAAAGCTCTATAACAGGTTATAGTTATCAATTTCTAATTACGATTTTGCATATTTTAGAAAGCAATATGGAAAGTGAGTGTATTATTGAGGGAATAGAAGATTTAGATATTATTAATGCTGATGATAGATATTTAAATCAATATAAATATCATGCAGGAAAGAATATTACTAACTCTTTAATCTCAAAGCCTGTAATATTAATGCTGAACCATTATTTAAAATGTGGTGGGAATAATTTTAAATATAAATTATTTATTCATGGGAATGACAGACAATATACGTTAGATATCAATAACTTAAAAAGAAATATTAACTCTTAAGACAGGAGAAGGGTATAAAGAAGAGGACTTGGAAGATGCATATAAAGACGATGAAAAAAATTGAAACTCTTTATTCAACTTTTTTTCAATCTGTGTCACTGATAAATTTGATATTTTTAGAAGAAAAAAAGTAATTCATAAAAATTTCAGAGCTGATGAATTTAGATGAACAAACTGTTAGATTATCAATCTATCCTCTCGCATATAAAAAAAGATTAATGATTTAGCCCGCAATGATAAAAGAGTGTGATAGGAAAAACAACCGGTCGTAAGTTTATAGATATTCTTAAACAAACAAACAAAAATAATTGATTTAGTGACGTTAGCTAGAATTAAAGAAGAAAAAAAGAATTTTTGAATTATTTCAGACGTGAATTAAAGTTATTAGGAATTAAAAAAATAATTCAGACCATATATTTGTTATGCCTAATGATCATAATACTGTTGATTTGATAATAGGTTTAGCACAAAAATTTTTGTATATCAAGGCAAAAAAATGCTGATAATAGAACGCCCCTCTTTGTTGTTGAAAAACATAGATGGTCTAAAACTAAAAATTAATATCTGAAATTGAAAAAAAGAAATCTTGAGATGTTTTTATAATGACGGTTTTGAGGACATCAAGTTTTTTTTATAAAAAAATTCAAGCAAAGTAATACAGTAGAACTAAGTGCAAGTCGCAAGAAGATTAACGCTATTTCAAATTTTAATTTTCGGTTGATTTCAAAAAGATACATTTATAGAAAAATCAGAATGAAATAAGAACGATTTTAAGTAATCAGGTTGTATTTTTATTTGGATAATTTAGTTATCCGTAACAGTTTATCTATTCCAAATAGGGAATTTTTTTAATTCCTAATAATGTAAACAATGCAGTTATTTCACAAATTTTTTTCAGGAGATTGAATATGTCAGAGGATTATAATAACAAGGATAATCAATTAAGGGTTAAAAAGTTTTTGAACCTAATTTAGTTCAAATTGAGATTGTTGATTTTTAAAAAAATGGAAAGAAGAGAATAGTGAAGAATCAATAAAAAAATTGGTTCTGTTTTAAAAAAATTGAAGACGGTAATAATAATAATATTCTGTGTATTGTCAAAAAGTTTTAAAAATGATTGAAAAAGTTTGATGATGATGTCTCTAAATTATCCGATAACGTATATGAAGGCAATTTTATAATAAATACACAACCTATTGGAAGATTACAAGATGGTACATTCAAAAAAAGGTATAAATGATATTAGTATTCCACCTAATGGAGTTAGTGTTGCTTCCATGGAAGAATTAGAGAAAAATATATTCTATGGAGAAAATGCAGGATTCCAAAGATAATATACTAGAATTTGCAAAACATAATTTATATTCTAATATTGGTATAAAGTGTGATGGAGATAAGTTATTTTCGAAACATCTGGCTATTGTTGGTTCTACTGGATCAGGAAAATCTTGTGCTGTTGCAACTGTTATTCAAACATTGAACGTCGAAATTGAAAAAAAGAATAATACTCATGTTTTGATTTTTGATATTCATGGTGAGTATAAAAAAGCTTTTCCTAACTCAAATCATTTAGCTCTTCAGGATAATAGTCTGAAAATTCCTTATTGGTTGATGACATCTGATGAATTAGAGGATTTGTTTATTGAATCGTCAGATTTAAACGCATATAATCAAATTTCTCAGTTTAAATTTGCAGTTACTCAAAATAAGATTAAGTATAACTCTGAATTAGATAATATCGATTATAATTCACCTGTGTATTTTAGTATTAACGAAGTAAGAAATTATCTTTACAATAAAAACAAAGAAACACATTATGTTGAGGATGGTGAGGAGTATTTAGCTGTATTAAATGTAAAAGGTAAAGACGAAAAACTTGTATCGTCGGAAATAAATCACTTTTGGGAAGCCTTGAATTTTGAAACTTCAACAGGAAATTCAAAACACAAAGTGTTCAATCAAAAAGTGGCTAAAGCTGGAGGCTTTACAGGTGAGTTCGAACGTTTTATTTCTAGAATTGATACTAAGTTAAAGGATAAACGTCTTTCTTTTATTTTACAGGAATCAGAGTTTGAAGAAGGCTCAAATAGTTTTAATATGTATATAGAAGAAATAAAAAGAATGATAGGATACTCTAAAAAAAACAATGTAACTGTAATTGACTTAAGTACAGTTCCCTTCGAGATTGTATCAATTATCGTTTCTGTTGTTTCTAGAATTTTATTTGATTTTGCATTTCTCAAAACTAAAATTAAAAATGAAAATGATACTCCCTATATGGTTGTGTTTGAAGAAGCCCACAAATATATTCCAAGAAATAATTCAGCTAGATATAGCAATTCTAGGCTGTCAGTTGAGCGGATAGCAAAAGAAGGACGAAAGTATGGCCTATCAGCAATGATTGTTAGTCAAAGACCATCTGAACTATCTAGCACAGTGTTTTCTCAATGCAATAATTTTATAGTGATGCGACTGAGCAATCCAGAAGATCAAGGTTTTGTAAAAAGTTTATTACCTGAAGCTTCGATTAGTTTTGGCGATGAAATTGCAAATCTGGAGCAGAGAGAAGCATTGTTAGTAGGGGATGCATTTACATTACCTATGATTGCAAGAATGAACGATGCGAATCCAACACCGAAGTCTGATGATGTAAATTTTTATAGTTGTTGGCAAGAAGACTGGAAAGATGTGAAATTTGATTTTATAAATACTGAATCAAGAAAATAATATTATAACAAAAAGAACAAAAGGAGAATTAATGAAAGTTGGTTTTTTATTTGGAGCAGGGGCAGAACTGTCATATGATATGCCAAATGGTGGAAAATTTGCGTTGGATATTTTTAGAAGAGATACTTCTTTAGCTAAAGAAGAGTTTAAGAAAAATAGATCTAGAATAGACCTGGGTTCTAATTATGCAACTTCTTGGCTTCCAGAGGATTTTGAGACGAAATATTGGTTCATTTGGTGAAAGTGTATTTAATCATATTATAAGTGATACTATTACTAATAATAGATCATATATTGTTGCTAGAATTAATGGATTAGACAGAGTTGCTGAATCTATTATAAATAATACTCATGTTACCTATAGACAAAAAGTTTCAGATGATTTAAACAAGAATTTTAGTGATATAAATATTAGACATCTTCTTTCTTATAATGAATGGTTTTCGGAGGGGAATTCGTTGTTTAACAGTCGTTATTTTGCATTACTTCTTGTTTACTATAATGAATACACTGGATTTAGTGATTCTGATAAAGAATCTTTAGGCGAAATAATAAAGTCTATTTTTCAATTGCATATTGGTGCATTAAGTGAAAAATTATCAAGGAATATTCAAGAGAATATTTTTTCAAAAGATGAAATGAATTTGGATATATTTGATGATTTAGGTAGCAGTCTGTCAATAAATTATCATTCGGCCGGTGTTAAGGGGTTAGAACTACTTTCAAAGGTCAAAATTAAGGATATGCATTGGATTGTAGAATTTGGATTTGAACTAATTGAAAAGATATACGCTGATGTACTTGATTACAAATCTGTTATTGATAGTTACTGGCATTATTTATATTTTCCGTCAACAGAATGGGCAAAATTTTGCAAGATTTCAGTTTTCTTACATTCAGTGCGAGAGTATATTGCTAATGAATGTCCATACGATAAAGATAAAACAGGATATTATGATGATTTAGCTTCACAAAATAGATTTACTGTGAGCACAATTGCTACTTCAAACTATGTAAATTCTTTAATTGGTGAAAAGTTAAAAGAATTTAACGATAAACTAATATATTTAAATGGAAGTATCAATGACTATTATGATCCTTATATGAATGCCATAATATCATATGAAGATTTTAAATCTTATAAACATTTTGCTGTCCCTCTTATTTTTACTCAGAGCGGAACAAAGCCAATGACATCCATTGATATGTCGATTAAATATGTAGAATACTATAATGAATTGAAATCATCAGATGCTATTTGTTCTATAGGATTTGGTTTCAATCCAGATGATGAGCATATTAATGGGATAATAAGGTCCTTGGTAGATAGAGATAATAAAAACACTAATAATTGTTGATGTAGTAAATGATAAGTCTGAAAGCGAAAGAATCGACGAGTTAGCACAAAAATTAAAGATCACTAACGTTCAAAATATAAAATTAGTCATTGTTGATTATGAGAGAACATGTGAAAGTTTACCTTGGATAGATAAAGTATATGAGTTGATTTCTAATCCTGTTAATAATATATAGAGAGTTGATAGAATGGCAGTGTTATTCATACCATATATCAGATTTAATAAATTTGATAATGAGTGGTTTTCTAAAAAATTAGACCTTGTGTCAAAAGTAACAATGGGACAATCACCAGATAGTAAAAACTATACTGATAACCCAGATGATTATATCTTAGTGCAGGGTAATGCAGATATGAAGAATGGTAGAGTTGTGCCAAGAGTCTGGACAACCCAGATTACAAAGTTAGCCGAAAAGGGTGACTTGATTTTAAGTGTTCGAGCACCTGTTGGAGATATTGGTACGACGGATTATCCTGTAGTTCTAGGTCGTGGTGTAGCCGCAATAAGAGGAAATGATTTCCTGTTTTATTTGTTGTCAAGAATGAAACAAACTAACTATTGGTCAAAATTTTCTACAGGTTCAACTTTTGAGAGTATTAATTCCAGTGATATAAAATCAGCTGAAATTTGTTTACCTGGCCAAGAGGAACAATCCGCCATCGGCTCTCTCTTTCGCATCGTCGACGACTTTCTTTCTAGCTATAAGGACAATCTTGCCAACTACCAATCATTCAAAGCGACCATGCTCTCTAAGATGTTTCCAAAAGCCGGACAGACAATTCCTGAGATTCGTTTAGATGGATTTGAAGGTGAATGGGAAAATAAAACACTCTCTGAAGTTACAAATATTACAATGGGACAATCTCCCAAGTCAGAGAATTATACAGATAATCCTAATGATTATATTCTGGTTCAAGGAAATGCGGATATTAAAGATAAGCGAGTAGTCCCTAGATTATGGACAACCGAAGTTACTAAATTTGCGGAAATTGGCGATATTATTCTAACTGTGAGAGCTCCTGTTGGTGATATTGGTAAAACGGATTATAATGTAGTTATTGGTCGTGGGGTCGCAGCAATAAAAGGCAATGACTTTATTTTTTATACTTTAGAAAAAATGAAAATGACTGGTTTCTGGAATAAATTTAGTACAGGATCAACATTTGAATCAATTAGTTCAAATGATATTAAAGAAGCTATCATTCAAATTCCAACTATTGAAGAACAACAAGCCATCGGTGCCTATTTCTCTAATCTCGATAACCTTATCAACTCTTATCAAGAAAAAATTTCTCAACTTGAGACTCTGAAAAAGAAACTCTTGCAAGATATGTTTATATAAAAGGAGTGCAGTAAAATGTCAAAAGTAAAATCAGAAACTCTAAAAAAAGAAGAAAAACCTGTAGTAGCAATTTGCTATGATTTTGATAAAACGCTGTCTCCTGATGATATGCAAGCGCAAGGATTTATACAGAAGCTCGGGTATGAAATCAGTGAATTTTGGAAGAAATCTAATGGTTTTGCCAAGGCTAATAATATGGACAAGAACCTTGCCTATATGTTTACGATGAAAACAGAATCTGCAGGAAAGGTTTTATTTACAAAGACAGAGTTAGCCAAGTTTGGTTCAGAGGTAGAACTATTCCCAGGAGTCAAAGACTGGTTTGAGCGTATTCGAAAGTATGGTGAAAAAAACGGAGTTATTGTTGAGCACTATATTATTTCATCTGGTTTGAAAGAAATGATAGAGGGGACTTCAATAGCTAAAAATGGTGCTTTTAAGAAAATTTATGCAACTTCTTTTTATTGTGATGAAAATGGTGTTGCAGTCTGGCCTGCTCAAGTTGTTAACTACACCAATAAGACTCAATTTCTTTTTAGAATTACCAAAGGTATTTTAGATGTCAATGACGATGCAGTGAACGATTTTTTTGCTGAAAGTGATTTACGAGTTCCTTTTAGAAATATGGTTTATTTAGGGGATAGTGATACTGATATACCCTGTATGAAGCTAGTCAAAACAAGAGGTGGCTACTCTATCGGTGTATTCAATCCAAAAACGAATGACAGAAAGAAAGTTCACAAAATGACTCAGGATAATCGTATTGATTATTTTGTTCCAGCTGACTACTCAGAAAATACAGAACTTGATAAGCTAATCAAGACGATTATTAAAAAGACAGCTTATAATGAATTGTTAGAAAACAAGAAAAATGCTAATAAACTTGAAGCAAGCTCAAGAAAGCGAAAAAGAAATCCAAAACTAAGGTAATTGTTTACTAAATAAAAGAATATCGAACAAAATTTATCGATGCTAGTATATATACATAAAGGAGTTGCCATGGTATCTGTAACACAACGTATCAAAGAAATTAACCAACCTCGAGGTGGCTACTTGCCCATCAAGTTATTTTCAGTAGAGCAGTTCGAAGATCACAGAGTTCTGAATCCTGTAGAGTCTGTATCTCTAGTTTAGTGGGGATTTGTGTGGACTACTTAACCCGTTTTATGAAAGGGGCAGAAGCCCGTGATGCTTTCAGAATATCTCTCTTGGGAGCTCAGATGGTGGGCATGGGAGACCTAGCAGAAGCACTGCTCGATTTGGTGACAGGATTGGATGATTTATCGATAGAAAGTGCTTGTCGCTTAGCTTCTTTTGATGTTGTTTTTCGAGCGGGGGTTAAGTATTATAAACCTTTTGAAGAAATTACGGTGGATGCAGAAACGATAGAGAATATTCGTATCATGGTAGAACGAAGCCTTTGCTTCTTCGATCTCTATGGTCCTTTGGTAAAAGATGGCTTTCATTTTCTTGGAGGTTATACAGATACGATTGACAAGGGTGATGGAGATTTTCTTACCAAGGATACATTATGGGATTTTAAGGTGACTAAAACAGCTCCTAATAAAGACCATACACTACAAGTCCTTGTATACTATATCATGGGCTTACATTCCTTTGACCCTGACTTCCTTTCTATCGAAAATCTTGGATTTTATAACCCTCGAAAAAATATTGTTTATCAACTTCCTGTCTCTGATATTCCTTTAGATTTGATTCGAACGATAGAAAATGAAGTGATTTGTTATAAATGATTGCTTGTTTAAAAAATTAATTGCAAAACTTAGAAAGAAACATTATGGAAACAACACAAACTTCCCAGTCGCTCTACCAAGCCCTGTGGAACTCAGCGGATGTTCTCCGCTCCAAGATGGATGCCAACGACTACAAATCCTATCTTTTGGGTATGGTCTTTTACAAGTACCTATCTGATAAGATGCTCTTTTTCGTGGCTGAGACAATGGAAGAGGGGACAGATAGTCTTGAGGAAGCCCTTGAGGTCTATCGCAACTACTACGAGGATGCGGAGACCCATGAGGATCTAGTCTCTGTTATGAACGATGAACTCAACTATATCATCAAGCCAGACTTGACCTTTACAGCTCTGGTAGCTCGTGTCAACGAGGGGACTTTCCAGCTGGAAGATCTGGCGCAAGGTTTTCGTGATATCGAGCAGAGTGACGACCTCTATGAAAATCTCTTTGAAGATATTGACCTCTACTCTAAAAAGCTAGGGGCAACCCCGCAAAAGCAAAACCAAACGGTGGCAGCAGTCATGAAAGAGTTGGCTGTGTTGGATGTAGCTGGTCATGCTGGCGATATGTTGGGGGATGCCTATGAGTATCTGATCGGTCAGTTTGCGACCGACTCAGGTAAGAAAGCTGGTGAGTTCTATACACCTCAACCTGTTGCCAAGCTCATGACTCAGATTGCCTTTTTGGGACGTGAAGACCAGGAAGGCTTTACCATCTATGATGCGACCATGGGGTCAGGCTCTCTCTTGCTCAATGCCAAGAAATATTCTCATAAACCGCAGACAGTCGTCTACTTTGGTCAGGAGCTTAATACCTCGACTTATAACCTAGCTCGGATGAACATGATTCTACACGGCGTTCCGGTTGAAAATCAATTCCTCCACAATGCCGATACTTTAGATGAAGACTGGCCGACTCAAGAACCGACCAACTTTGATGGAGTTCTCATGAACCCTCCCTACTCCGCCAAGTGGTCAGCAAGTTCTGGCTTTATGGCCGACCCTCGTTTCTCTCCTTTTGGGAAACTGGCGCCCCAGTCCAAGGCTGACTTGCCTTCCTCCTGCATGGATATTACCACCTCAAGCAGGATAATGGAGTCATGGCTATCGTCCTTCCTCACGGTGTTCTTTTCCGTGGCAATGCGGAGGGAACCATTCGTAAGGCCTTGTTAGAAGAAGGAGCTATTGATACGGTTATCGGTCTCCCTGCTAATATCTTCTTTAATACCAGCATCCCAACTACGGTTATCATTCTCAAGAAGAACCGTATAAATCGTGATGTTTACTTTATCGATGCTTCTAAGGAGTTTGATAAGGGGAAAAACCAGAATATCATGACGGATGCCCATATCGACAAGATTCTGGAAGCCTACAAGTCTCGTGAGGAGATTGATAAGTTTGCCCACCTAGCAAGCTACGAAGAAATCGTCGAAAATGACTACAACCTCAATATCCCTCGCTATGTAGATACCTTTGAGGAAGAAGAAGTCGAGCCACTGACAGACATCGTCAGCAAGATTAACGAGACTAATCAAGCAATCCAAAGCCAAACAGCTTCTCTACTTGAAATGCTCGGACAACTCCACGGAACTACACCAGAAGCCGATGCAGAACTCAAAGAGTTTTTGAAAGACTTTAAAGGGTGATGGGGAAATAGTTAGCTACGTAAATCCTTTTTAAATTCCAGCCAAATTAACTTTTGGCTGGCTTTTATTTTTTATTCATGTTATAATTAAATTACCTAAAAGGTAATTTAAAATGAACAGAAAGGGACTTATGAAGCTTATCTATACAAACAAAACTGTTAAAAAGCAGTGCACAGAGCTGAGACAGGCGAAAAAGGATTTTTCGGATAAGGTTGCTGTAAAGTTGCATCAGTTGATTACCTTTTTGGAAGCAGCAGATTCTTTAGTCAGTGTGACAGCTTTTCCTAAATATCACTTTCACCAACTTAAGGGAAAGAGACAGGGTCAGTTTGCTTTAGATATAGATGGTCGGAAAAGTTCCTATCGTTTGATTGTGGGTTTTCGCGAAGAGGATGTAGAAAAGGTCTTTTCCAGTCCTATTGAAATCGAAATCCTAAAAATAGAGGAGGTCAGCAATCACTATGAGTAATAAAATTGTTGAATACAAAGACCTGATTGCTTTTCATCCAGGTCAGTATGTTGAAGAGTTGATTGAAGATTATAACGTAACGCAGAAAGAATTTGCGGAGCGTTTGGGAGTTTCAGCAAAGACTGTCAGCAAGCTCGTCAATGCGGAGGAGTCTATTAGTAAAGAAACGGCACATAAGTTAGCCAAGCTAAGTGGAGTTTCCATGCAAACTTGGCTCAATCTTCAAAACGCTTACGATGTAAAAGTTGCAGAAATTGTAGAACAAAAAGAACTAGAAGAAGGTAGCGAGAAAGAAATCTGCGAGATGATTGATTTCAAGTATTTTAAGGAAAAAGGCTACGTTCCAGACAAACGCTATAGCTTGAAGGAAAAGATTATCGAACTTCGCAAAATTCTAGGCGTGGCAAGTTTAGAAAATCTTACATCTTTTAACCATCTAGTGAGTTATCGGAATACGCGTGAATTTACAACTAAAAGTATAGTCAACTCCAATATCATGCTGGAGTTGGCATCTAAAAAAGCACGTGATACAACAACTACTAAGCTCAATCGCAAAAAGTTAGAGAAAAGCTTGCCTGCCTTGAGAGAGTTGACCAGACAGGATCCAGAAGCCTTTCCTCAACGGTTGTACGATATCTTGTTAGACTGTGGTGTTGTCCTAGTCGGTCTGCCTGCTTTGCCAAATGCTAATCTGAATGGAGCGACTAAAAAATTCAGTAATGGTAGTGCCTTGCTTTTACTAACGGATCGAAATAAAGTATCAGATATTTTCTGGTTCTCACTCTTTCATGAGATAGGACATATACTGGAGAATGATTTTTCATCTGATGAAGGAAACAGTGAAACCTATCTTCGTTCTGAGGAACAGGCAGATCAGTTTGCAAAAGATTTCTTGATTAGACCAGAAGACTATCAAGCTTTTGTTGAAAAAAGAAACTTTGATAAGAAGGATATCATACGTTTTGCTGAGGAGATAGATATTCATCCTAGCGTCATTTTAGGCAGATTACAAAATGAGGGTATTCTCGGTTTTGATCGTTTCCGAGAACTAAAAGAAAATTATTACTTTGTTTCTTGAATCTATAGAAATTTGTAGAAGATAAAAAAGCTTCATACGGTTAGTAATTATAATTTCTTTATTCACCCATTTTATAGAAATAACTTTGTTTCCGTATTTCCTGGGAACTAGTAGAAAGTTAGGAGAAATATGGAAACGAACAATCAACGCGCCCTTTGTCAGAAAGTCTGGGCGGAAAATAAATACCTTGTTTTGAGCCATTCCAGCAATATTTACAAGGACATTCGCCAGTATCTCAAGCAAGAAGTGGTGGAGGTGAGTCAGGTTCAAGAGATGATTGACCGTGCCTGCCAGATTCCAGAACACAGGGGTCAGGTTTGCAATGCCTTCCAGCATATTTGGGGATATTTTAAAAAGCAAGCCAGTATTGACGAGCGCAAAGACTATATGCTCTTGCTGGATCGCTACCGCTTTGGTCAAGCTTCCAAGGAGGACTTGATTGCTAAGATGATAGACTTGCTTGAACGTTACCCAAATAACTATTTGCAACGTTCGACCTTGCTGAAAGGAGACTCCCATGAGACTTTGGCATGAGGCTTTGATTTCACAACTTCCCCGTCCTCAGCTCTTGGGCCAGCATCGAGAGTGTTGCGCCCTGCGTGGCAATGGCTGGGGCAGAAACATGCGACGGTGGACTATGTCTTTACCCACTCGCCCTATCGTCTCTATGCCTATCATCGCTTGATTATGGAGGAGATGGCTGACCGTGGCTACAATGTCAGTCCAGAGTGGCTGGACAAAAACTACCGTGGCAAGACCTGCCCTCCTTATCAAGACTTAGCAGAGGAAAAGTTGAAAAGTCCAATCTATAGTGAGCATGACCATGCCTACTATGAGGAGTGTCTGGCAAATCTCCGTGACAAGGGGATAGAGCTGGAGTAATAGTAAGGATTTTCTCCAATATATAACTCTTTTCGTATTTTTTCGAATAATAAAAATGGGACCTTTAGAATGATTCTAAGGTCTTTTTTATGAACATTTGAATTTACTTTTAATAACTTTTAAGTTATAATTAAATTGAAAAGAGGTTGCTTGGTGCACACGATTTACTTCTATAAGGACAAAAATGGAAATGAGCCAGTCTTGGATTATATGAGAGAATTGGCCTGTCGTAAAAGTAAGGATAGTCGCATAAAACTCAATAAACTAAACGACTATATCGAGCTACTTAGTTAGCATGGGACTAGAGCTGGTGAACCCTATATTAAACATTTAGAAGATGAGATATGGGAACTAAGACCTCTTCGGGATAGGATTTTATTTGTCGCTTGGCTTGATGGGAGTTTTGTTCTTTTACATCATTTTGTCAAAAAGACTCAAAAGACTCCTAGAAGAGAAATTGAAAAAGCCAAGCGTGAACTGAAGGATTTAAAAGAAAGAGGGTTAAGTGATGAAAAATAGTGCCATTGGGAGTAATTGGAAGGATGTCCGGTCTCAACTCTTCACCAAGGAGGAAATCCTTGAAAGTGATATGCGAGTGGCTATCATGAGTGAATTGATTGAAGCTAGACGTGAGCAAGGAATTAGTCAGAAAAAGCTAGAAGAACTCAGTGGAGTGAGCCAGCCTGTTATAGCCAGGATGGAAACAGGAAAGACCAGTCCTCAGTTAGATACCGTCTTAAAAGTTTTAGCCAGTTTAGGCAAGACACTAGCAGTCGTACCACTTGAACAGGAAAATAGTTGAGAATCAGTGCCTATAGTCTTTTCTAATACCAAGCCATAGGTAGCTTTCAATTCTCTGTCATTTTATGAAGAACATAGCAACCTTTAAAAGCTATCAATCTATATTTACCAAAGGATTTGGGGAATCTTCTCCAAATCTTTTTTTGTCTTTTAAATCGAGATATAGTTTCAAACTATATCAAAGCCTAATTTTTTACAATTATACAGACAGTTTCTTTTCTGTTAAGATAGTTTCAACAACAATTTTTGGAGGACAAAACATGTCAACTACAATTATCGGTTTCCCTCGTTTGGGTGAATTCCGCGAATTAAAATTTACAACTGAAAAATACTTTAGAAAAGAAATCTCAGAAGAAGAACTCTTGGCTGCTGCTAAAGAATTGCGTGCAAAACACTGGAACATCGTCAAAGAAAAAGGCATCACTGAAATCCCATCAAATGACTTTTCTCACTATGACAATTTCCTTGATGCTGCTTTCCTTTTCAACGTAGTTCCTGCATCTGTTCAAAACTTGGAATTGTCTGATCTTGAACGTTACTTTGCTTTGGGACGTGGTTACCAAGGAGAAAAAGGGGATGTTCGTGCCCTTCCGATGAAAAAATGGTTCAACACTAACTACCACTACATCGTTCCTAAATTTGAAAAAGACACTCAAGTAAAATTGGCTGGTCACAAGATTTTCGATGAGTTCCAAGAAGCTAAAGAACTTGGTCTTAACACTCGTTCTGTCCTTGTAGGTCCATTCACTTTCCTTCAATTATCAGACTATGAAGAAGGCGTGAAAGCAGAAGACTTCGTCGATAGCTTAGTAGCTGCTTACCAAGACGTTTTTGCAAAATTGGCTGAACTTGGTGCAACTCGTATCCAATTGGACGAACCTGCTCTTGTCAAAGACTTGACAGAAGAAGAAAAAGCACTCTTCTTGAACATTTACAACAAGCTTTTGGCTGACAAAAAAGGTCTTGAAGTCTTGCTTCAAACATACTTCGGTGACGTTCGTGACGTTTACGCTGACCTTGTGAAATTGCCAGTAGATGCGATCGGTCTTGACTTCGTTGAAGGTAAGAAAACTCTTGAACTCGTTAAAGGTGGTTTCCCAGCTGACAAGACTCTCTATGCAGGTATTGTCAATGGTAAGAACATCTGGCGCAACAACTACGAAAAGAGCTTGGCTGTTCTTGAGCAAATTCCAGCTGAAAACATCGTTTTGACAAGCTCATGTTCACTTCTTCATGTGCCATTTACAACTGCTAATGAAGAATTTGAACCAGCTATCTTGAACCACTTTGCATTTGCAGTTGAAAAATTGGATGAGATCCGTGACTTGGATGCTATCCGCAACGGTCAAGGTGCAGAAGCTCTTGCAGCTAACAAAGAACTCTTTGCGACTGAACGTGTTGGTGAAAATGCGGAACTTCGTGCTCGTATCGCAGGATTGACAGATGCAGACTACACTCGTTTGCCAGCCTTTGCTGAACGTGAAGCCATCCAAGAAGAAGCCTTTAAACTTCCAGCTCTTCCAACAACAACCATCGGTTCATTCCCTCAAACTAAGGAAGTTCGTGCGAAACGTTTGGCCTTCCGTAAGGGTGAATTGTCTCAAGAAGAATACGATGCCTTCCTTGCTGAAACCATCGACGAATGGATCAAATGGCAAGAAGAAGTTGGATTTGACGTGCTTGTACACGGTGAATTCGAGCGTAATGACATGGTTGAGTACTTCGGTCAAAACTTGTCTGGTTACCTCTTCTCTAAGAATGGTTGGGTACAATCATACGGTATGCGTGGGGTTAAACCACCAATCATCTGGGGTGATGTGACTCGTCTCAACCCTATCACTGTGAAATGGTCTAGCTACGCACAAAGCCGTACGGACAAACCTGTTAAAGGTATGTTGACTGGACCTGTTACAATCCTTAACTGGTCATTCCCACGTGAAGACATCTCTATCAAGGATTCTACTCTTCAAATCGCTCTTGCTATCAAGGATGAAGTTCTTGACCTTGAAGCTGCAGGCGTGAAAATCATCCAAATCGACGAGGCTGCTCTTCGTGAGAAATTGCCACTCCGTCGTAGCGACTGGTACGAAGACTACCTTGACTGGGCTATTCCAGCCTTCCGCTTGGTACACTCAACAGTAGCACCAGATACACAAATCCACACTCACATGTGTTACTCAGAATTTACAGATATCATCCCAGCTATCGACAACATGGATGCGGACGTTATCTCATTTGAAGCTAGCCGTTCAAATCTTGAAATCTTGGACGAACTTAAAGCTCAAAACTTCCAGACAGAAGTGGGTCCTGGAGTATACGATATCCACTCACCTCGTGTGCCTAACGAAGGCGAAATCGACCACACCATCGAAGCCATCCTTGCCAAAGTACCAAGCAAGAAAGTATGGATTAACCCTGACTGTGGTTTGAAAACACGTGGTATTCCAGAAACGAAAGAAAGCTTGATCCGCCTTGTAGAAGCTGCAAAAGCTGCGCGTGAGAAATTGTAAGAAAAGACAGTTCTCTCTACACGGGTGATCAGTAAGAAATCAACTAGAAAAGGTTCATACATATGTCACGTCAAACACCGTCCCTCTCATTTGAAGTTTTCCCTCCAAACCCAGAAGTAGGCAATGACAAAAATATTGCAGCCCTGAAAGACATGCAGGGCTTGGCACCACACTTCATCAGTGTGACTGCTAGTAATAATAAATTTAATATCAAAGAGACGACGGTTCGTTTGGCAGACTATATCCAAAATGACTTGGAGATTCCAACCATTGCTCACTTGCCAGCTATCTACTTGACTAAGGATAAGGTAGCTGAGACCATTGCAGATTTGGATAAGGTTGGGGTTCAGAAAATCTTGGCTCTGCGTGGAGATATCATTCCAGGTGTTGAGCCACAAAAGGATTTTCGTTATGCCACAGACTTGATTGAGTTTATCAAGGAACAGGCACCACATTTTGATGTTATTGGAGCTTGTTACCCAGAAGGGCACCCAGATTCGCCAAACCAAATCTCAGATATTCAAAATCTCAAGAGAAAAGTGGATGCAGGCTGTTCAAGTCTTGTCACTCAGCTTTTCTTCGACAATGAGCGTTTTTACGATTTCCAAGACAAATGTACCTTGGCTGGGATCGATGTTCCTATTCATGCAGGGATCATGCCAATCCTGAATCGTAACCAAGCGCTTCGTCTCTTGAAGACTTGTGAGAATATCCATCTCCCACGTAAATTTAAGGCTATCTTGGACAAGTATGAGAATGACCCTGAGTCACTCAGAGCAGCAGGACTTGCCTATGCCGTCGACCAAATCGTGGACTTGGTAACGCAAGACGTAGCAGGTGTGCATCTCTATACGATGAACAATGCAGATACGGCTCAGTACATCCATCAAGCAACCCATGCCTTGTTCAATCACCAATCTTAAAATAACAAAAAGCAAACCATTCTTTTCCGGTGAGAAGAATGGTTCTTTTTTTATAGAAAAGCCCGCACTTTTTAAGAAAAATATGATAAAATAGACTCTGTACGTACTTGATACAAAGATGAGGGTATAAACGATGTTTAAGCAGTCTAAATCCTATGTCAAAGAGATGTAAGTTAAAGAATCAGATCTAAAGTAATTTCGGAGTTGAACACGGGCTAAATCCCTAGTGAAAAAGATAGATTTCCTGATGTGCATCGCACACTGCGTCAATCTCCTATTTTCATAAGGGATTCTTAACGCCCTTTGTATCCTGATTTTTGTAGGCAAGGCGTATAATATTATCAATCCAAAGGGGATTAAAATGACAAAACAAGTGTTTCAAACGACTTTTGCGGGTCGTGAGTTGATCGTAGAGACTGGTCAGGTTGCTAAGCAAGCAAATGGCTCTGTTGTCGTGCGTTACGGTGAGTCAACTGTCTTGACGGCAGCTGTCATGTCTAAGAAAATGGCAACTGGTGATTTCTTCCCACTCCAAGTCAACTACGAAGAAAAAATGTATGCGGCTGGGAAGTTTCCTGGTGGCTTTATGAAACGTGAGGGACGTCCTTCAACAGACGCGACTTTGACAGCGCGTTTGATTGACCGTCCAATCCGTCCGATGTTTGCGGAAGGTTTCCGTAACGAAGTGCAAGTCATTAACACAGTTCTTTCCTACGATGAAAATGCATCTGCACCAATGGCAGCCATGTTTGGTTCATCCTTGGCCTTATCTATCTCAGATATTCCATTTGACGGCCCTATCGCTGGAGTACAAGTAGGTTATGTCGATGGGGAAATCATCATCAACCCAACTCAAGAGCAAGCAGAGCAATCGCTTCTTGAATTGACAGTAGCCGGTACCAAGCATGCCATTAACATGGTAGAGTCTGGTGCCAAAGAATTGTCAGAAGAAATCATGTTGGAAGCTCTTCTCAAAGGGCACGAAGCTGTTAAAGAATTGATTGCCTTCCAAGAAGAAATCGTAGCAGCAGTCGGCAAAGAAAAAGCAGAAGTTGAATTGCTTCATGTAGATGAGGAATTGCAAGCTGAAATCATCGCAGCCTACAACAGTGACCTTCAAAAAGCAGTCCAAGTAGAAGAAAAATTGGCTCGTGAAGCTGCAACTCAAGCAGTGAAAGATCAAGTCACAGCAGTTTACGAAGAAATATGCAGACCACGAAGAATTTGACCGTATCATGCGTGATGTGGCTGAAATCTTGGAACAAATGGAACACGCAGAAGTGCGCCGTTTGATCACAGAAGACAAGGTTCGTCCTGATGGACGTAAGGTCGATGAAATCCGTCCTTTGGATGCGGTTGTTGACTTCGTACCTCGCGTGCACGGTTCAGGTCTCTTCACTCGTGGACAAACACAGGCTCTTTCTATCTTGACCTTGGCGCCAATGGGTGAAACGCAAATCATCGATGGTTTGGATCCAGAGTACAAGAAACGCTTTATGCACCACTATAACTTTCCTCAATACTCTGTAGGGGAAACGGGTCGTTACGGTGCGCCTGGTCGTCGTGAAATTGGTCACGGTGCTCTCGGTGAGCGTGCTCTTGAGCAAGTCTTGCCAAGCTTGGAAGAATTCCCGTACGCGATCCGTCTAGTAGCAGAAGTGTTGGAATCAAACGGTTCTTCTTCTCAAGCTTCTATCTGTGCGGGAACGCTTGCCCTTATGGCTGGTGGTGTGCCAATCAAGGCGCCAGTAGCTGGTATTGCTATGGGTCTCATTTCTGATGGAAATAACTATACCGTATTGACAGATATCCAAGGTTTGGAAGACCACTTTGGAGATATGGACTTCAAGGTTGCAGGTACTCGTGATGGGATTACAGCCCTTCAAATGGATATCAAGATCCAAGGGATCACTGCTGAAATCTTGACGGAAGCTCTTGCTCAAGCCAAGAAAGCTCGTTTTGAAATCCTTGATGTGATTGAAGAAACGATTCCAGAAGTTCGTCCAGAATTGGCTCCAACAGCTCCGAAAATTGATACCATCAAAATTGATGTGGATAAGATCAAGATTGTCATCGGTAAGGGTGGAGAAACCATCGATAAGATCATCGCTGAAACAGGCGTTAAGATTGACATCGACGAAGAAGGTAACGTATCTATCTACTCTAGCGACCAAGCTGCCATCAACCGTGCTAAAGAAATCATTGCTGGTTTGGTTCGTGAAGCCAAAGTGGACGAAGTCTACCATGCCAAAGTTGTTCGTATCGAGAAGTTCGGTGCCTTTGTCAACCTCTTTGACAAGACGGATGCCCTCGTACACATCTCTGAAATGGCTTGGACTCGTACTAACAATGTAGAAGATTTAGTTCAAATTGGTGATTTTGTAGATGTGAAGGTTATTAAGATTGATGAAAAAGGTCGTGTAGATGCTTCTATGAAGGCACTCTTGCCACGTCCGCCAAAACCTGAACGTTCAGAAGAAAAAGGGGAAAAAGGTCATCGTCATGGCGATCGTCCTCGTCACCACCACAAGGACCACAAACCTAAGAAAGAAACTACAGAAACACCAAAAGACTCAGAATAAGAAAGGAGAAATGTATGGGATGGTGGCGTGAAACCATTGATATCGTAAAAGAAAATGATCCAGCGGCCCGCACTACCTTGGAAGTCTTGCTGACTTATCCGGGTGTCAAAGCCTTGGCTGCTCACCGTCTCTCTCATTTTCTCTGGAAGCATGGCTTTAAGCTTTTAGCTCGCATGCACAGCCAGTTTTGGCGTTTTTGGACACAGATTGAAATCCATCCAGGAGCTCAGATCGAATCAGGTGTCTTTATCGACCATGGGGCAGGACTTGTGATTGGGGAAACAGCCATCGTTGAAACAGGTGTTCTCCTCTACCACGGGGTTACTCTTGGTGGGACAGGTAAGGATAGTGGGAAACGCCATCCGACCGTTCGCAAAGGAGCCCTCATATCTGCACATGCTCAAGTCATCGGACCTGTAGAAATCGGTGAAAATGCTAAAGTCGGTGCTGCAGCGGTCGTTGTAGCAGATGTTCCCAGTGATGTGACGGTTGTCGGTATTCCTGCTAAAATTGTTCGTGTTCACGGGCAAAAGGATGAACCAACCATTCACGAAGTCGAAGAAAAACGTGAATACTACGTCAATAAACTCGAGCATGCTAGAGAAGCCAGCCACAGATCGTCTGGTTTGTAAGCTTATTGTAAGACACAGAAAGGAGTCAGTGAGTGATTAAAATCTATGACACCATGTCTCGTGATTTGCGAGAATTTGTCCCAATTGAGGACGGCAAGGTCAAGATGTATGTCTGTGGGCCAACTGTATATAATTATATTCACGTAGGGAATGCCCGTTCGACAGTAGCCTTCGATACCATTCGTCGCTATTTTGAGTACCGTGGCTATGAGGTTACTTATATTTCTAACTTTACGGATGTGGATGATAAGATTATCAACCGTGCTAAGGAAGAAGGCATCACACCTCAAGAAGTAGCGGATAAGTACATCGCTGCCTTTCGTGAAGACGTGACGGCTCTTGGTGTTAAGCCTGCGACTCGTCATCCTCGTGTAGTCGAGTTTATGGCTGATATCATCCGCTTTGTCTCTGACTTGATTGAAAAAGGCTATGCCTACGAGAGTCAAGGAGATGTCTATTTCCGTGTGGAAAAATCCCACAACTATGCTAAGTTAGCCAATAAAACCCTAGAAGACTTGGAGTTAGGTGCTTCAGGTCGGACAGACGAAGAAACAGCTCGCAAGGAAAATCCTGTGGACTTTGCCCTATGGAAAGCTGCCAAACCAGGCGAGATTTCTTGGGACAGCCCTTGGGGTCCCGGTCGTCCAGGCTGGCATATCGAATGTTCGGTTATGTCAACGGAGATTTTGGGTGATACTATCGATATTCACGGTGGTGGAGCTGACCTTGAGTTTCCACACCACACCAACGAAATTGCCCAGTCAGAAGCTAAGACAGGTAAGACCTTTGCTAACTACTGGATGCACAATGGTTTTGTCAACATTGACAATGTCAAGATGTCCAAGTCTTTGGGTAACTTTATTACGGTACACGATGCCCTCGAAACGATCGACGGCCAAGTGCTTCGTTTCTTCTTTGCGACTCAACACTACCGCAAACCTATCAACTTTACGGAAAAGGCTGTGCGTGATGCCGAGACCAATCTCAAGTATCTCAAGAACACTTATGAGCAACCATTTACTGGAACTGTAGATGCGGGAGAGTTGCAAGCTTTTAAAGATAAGTTCGTGGCTACCATGGATGAGGATTTCAATACGGCTAATGGTATCACAGTCGTCTTTGAAATGGCCAAGTGGATCAACTCAGGTAACTATGATGCAGCCGTTAAGGAAGCTCTTGCGGCTATGTTAGAGGTCTTTGGTATTGTCTTTGTCGAGGAAGTTTTGGATGAAGAGATCGAAGTTTTGATTCAAACGTCAAGAAGCGCGTGCCAATCGTGATTTTGCGACAGCTGACCAAATCCGTGACCAACTGGCTGCTCAAGGGATTAAGCTACTGGATACCAAGGATGGAGTGAGGTGGACACGTGATTGATGTCAATCTCATTAACGGGATTGCGCTAGCTTTTGAAGGAGATGCGGTGTATTCTATGTATATTCGCCGTCACCTCATCCTAAAAGGCATGACCAAGCCCAATAAACTCCACCAAGAGGCGACCAAGTATGTATCGGCCAAGGCTCAGGCACGCTTGATTTCCCTTATGTTAGAAGAAGAAGTCCTAACGGAAAAGGAAGAAGAAATTTATAAACGGGGCCGTAACACCAATAGCCATACCAAGGCAAAGAACGCAGATGTTGTTACCTACCGTATGTCTACAGGTTTTGAAGCGGTCATGGGTTATCTTCATATGACCGAAAATGTGGAGCGCCTTGAAACCTTGATTTCTTGGTGTATCCAAAAAGTGGAGGGCTAGGAATGATTGCAAAAGAATTACTAGATTGGTTTCCACAAGCTCAAATCGTAGACCAGCCAATTGATAAGGAAGGTTTTCTTACGCTACCAGTTTCCTCGCAACAGTGGATTTTACTGGAGGAAGTTGGACTCAGTGAACGCGAGAAACAGTTGGTGGCTCTTTTAACCCAGCAGGAGCAAACGATCTCGCTCAATCCTTGGTATAGTTATTTGATTGAGGGCAAGGGCCAAGCACCACAAAGTTTTAAAAAGCTACAAGTTGTCTATTGTCACCTTTCTTATTACCAACAGGAAAACCTAACTTCTTGGTTGGATATGATGAAAACCCTCTTTCCCAATTGTGAAACAGTGCTTCAGGTGGGAGCCCAGGATTACCTTTTTGTTCTCCAACAGGACAAATATACTTCTGTTCGCTCGATCCTAACAGATACCTTGGAAGCAGTAGAGTATGATTTTGGGGTTCGTCTGTCTATCATGCTAGGACAGGTTTGGTCGCAAACAGGAAATCAAAGTTTGACAGATCTCATCAAATCAGAACGTGACTTGTTTAAAAACTGGTGGCGTCAAGGTCATCAAGGATTCCACACGTTTTCTCAACTTTACCTTTGGAGTATGGGTGAAAAAATGGTGGATCTTGGTTTGATCAAAGATTATCTCCACCAGATGATTTTGGATCAGGATCAAATTCAGGAAATCATTCTCTCCTTATGGGAAAATAGTGCAGTCCTAACTAAAACAGCACAACAACTGTATTTGCACCGCAATTCCCTCCAATACAAGATTGATAAATGGGAAGAATTGACAGGGCTTCAGTTGAAAGAATTGACAGATTTGACCTTGTGTTATCAATTGATTTTACCAGATATTATTTAAAGTTTTGTGCAAGTTGCACAGAACTTTTTTATTTTTTTGGTCACCTTGCCATAGAAATGTAAAGCGTTTTCATTTATAATAAAACTATCAAAAATTAAAGGAGTTCACCGAAATGGTAGAATTAAATCTTAAAAACATTTACAAAAAATATCCAAACAGCGAACACTACTCAGTTGAAGACTTCAACTTGGATATCAAAGACAAAGAATTTATCGTTTTCGTAGGACCTTCAGGATGTGGTAAATCAACTACTCTCCGTATGATTGCAGGTCTTGAAGACATCACAGAAGGTACTGCATCTATCGATGGCGTGGTTGTCAATGACGTAGCTCCAAAAGACCGTGACATCGCCATGGTATTCCAAACTACGCTCTTTACCCACACATGACTGTATACGATAACATGGCTTTCGGTTTGAAATTGCGTAAATACAGCAAAGAAGACATCGACAAACGTGTACAAGAAGCAGCAGAAATTCTTGGATTGAAAGAATTCTTGGATCGTAAACCAGCTGACCTTTCAGGTGGTCAACGTCAACGTGTTGCCATGGGTCGTGCGATCGTCCGTGATGCAAAAGTATTCTTGATGGACGAACCTTTGTCAAACTTGGATGCAAAACTTCGTGTATCTATGCGTGCTGAAATCGCTAAAATCCACCGTCGTATCGGAGCTACAACTATCTACGTAACTCACGACCAAACAGAAGCGATGACACTTGCAGACCGTATCGTTATCATGTCAGCTACTAAAAACCCTGCTGGTACTGGTACTATCGGACGTGTTGAACAAATCGGTACTCCTCAAGAAGTTTACAAAAACCCAGTTAACAAATTCGTAGCAGGATTCATCGGAAGCCCAGCTATGAACTTCATCAACGTAAAATTGATCGGTGACCACATCGTTGGTGACGCCTTTAACTTGAAAGTTCCAGAAGGTGCTTTGAAAGTTCTTCGCGATAAAGGTTACGAAGGTAAAGAATTGATCTTCGGTATCCGTCCAGAAGACGTGAACGCAGAACCTGCTTTCCTTGAAACATTCCCAGAATCAGTTGTGAAAGCAACTATCTCTGTATCAGAATTGCTTGGTTCAGAATCTCACCTATACTGCCAAGTTGGTAAAGATGAATTCGTTGCTAAAGTTGACGCACGTGACTACTTGCAAGCTGGTGCAACTGTGGAACTTGGATTTGACTTGAACAAAGCTCACTTCTTTGACGTAGAAACTGAAAAGACAGTTTACTAAGATAGATTTGAATAAAACAACACTACTAGAGTTTTTCTAGTAGTGTTTTTTTATAAAGTTTAGAAACTCGGATAGAAGGAGACTTTACTAGTTTTCTTATTCACTAAAAAGTGTTAAAATGGTAGGAAGAACTGGAGAGTATGCATGCCAAAAGAAGTAATTTATTCTGGCGATGAAGTCGTCGCTTTAACGCAAAAATATTTATCGAAAGAAGATGTGGCTTTTGTACATAAGGCCTTGGTTTATGCTGTAGAGTGCCACAGTGGCCAGTATCGTAAATCAGGCGAGCCCTACATTATCCACCCTATCCAGGTAGCAGGTATCTTGGCTAAGCTCAAGCTGGACGCTGTCACTGTTGCCTGTGGTTTTTGCATGACGTGGTAGAAGACACAGATGCTACTTTGGATGACTTAGAGCGTGAGTTTGGTCATGATGTTCGAGTGATTGTGGACGGTGTTACCAAACTTGGTAAGGTTGAGTACAAGTCATTTGAGGAGCAGCTGGCTGAAAACCACCGCAAGATGCTTATGGCCATGTCAGAGGATATCCGCGTTATCTTGGTCAAACTCTCTGACCGCCTGCACAATATGCGTACCCTTACGCATCTTCGTAAGGACAAGCAGGAGCGTATCTCCCGAGAAACCATGGAAATATATGCACCGCTTGCTCACCGTTTGGGGATTTCAAGTGTTAAGTGGGAACTGGAAGACCTATCTTTCCGTTATCTAAATCCAACTGAGTTTTATAAGATTAGTCACATGATGAAGGAAAAACGTCAAGAACGTGAAGCCTTGGTTGATGAGGTTGTGACAAAACTTGAGGAATACTCATCTGAGCGCCACCTTACAGGGAAAATCTACGGTCGTCCCAAGCATATCTATTCTATCTATCGTAAGATGCAGGATAAGAAGAAACGCTTTGAAGAGATTTATGACCTGATTGCCATTCGTTGTATCCTAGACACTCAAAGTGATGTCTATGCTATGTTGGGTTACGTTCATGAGCTTTGGAAACCAATGCCTGGACGATTTAAGGACTACATTGCCAACCGTAAGGCTAATGGTTACCAGTCTATCCATACGACTGTTTATGGACCAAAAGGGCCGATTGAGTTCCAGATTCGTACCAAAGAGATGCACGAGGTTGCTGAGTACGGAGTTGCGGCTCACTGGGCCTACAAAAAAGGAATGAAAGGCCAAGTTAATAGTAAGGAATCTGCTATCGGTATGAACTGGATCAAGGAGATGATGGAGCTTCAAGACCATTCCGATGATGCCAAGGATTTCGTAGAGACGGTCAAAGAGAATTACCTAGCAGAAGAAATCTATGTCTTTACTCCAGACGGAGCCGTTCGCTCTCTTCCAAAGGATTCTGGACCGATTGACTTTGCCTATGAGATTCATACCAAGATTGGGGAAAAAGCGACTGGAGCCAAGGTCAATGGCCGTATGGTTCCCTTGACTACCAAGCTTAAAACGGGTGATCAGGTTGAAATCATTACCAATCCAAATTCATTTGGACCAAGCCGTGACTGGCTTAACATGGTTAAAACCAGTAAGGCCCGCAACAAAATTCGTCAGTTCTTTAAAAATCAAGACAAAGAATTATCCATCAATAAAGGTCGTGAAATGCTGATTAGTCAGCTCCAAGAAAACGGCTATGTGGCCAATAAATTCATGGACAAGCGCCACATGGATGAAGTCCTGCAAAAAACCAGCTACAAGACAGAAGAAGCTCTCTTTGCAGCCATTGGTTTTGGAGAAATCGGAGCCATTACCGTCTTCAACCGCTTGACGGAAAAAGAACGTCGTGAAGAAGAGCGTGCTAAGGCTAAGGCAGAAGCAGAAGAACTGGTCAAGGGTGGCGAAGTCAAAGTAGAGAACAAGGACACGCTTAAGGTGAAGCATGAGGGTGGAGTTGTCATCCAGGTGCTTCTGGGCTCTTGGTCCGGATTGCCAAATGTTGTAACCCTGTTCCTGGTGATGATATCGTTGGTTATATTACCAAGGGTCGCGGAGTTGCCATCCACCGTGTGGACTGTATGAACCTTCGTTCACAGGAAAACTATGAGCAACGTCTGCTAGATGTTGAATGGGAAGACCAATTCTCAACCAAGGAATATATGGCTCATATCGATATCTATGGACTTAACCGTTCTGGTCTTTTGAATGATATCTTGCAAGTCCTATCAAATACAACTAAGAATATCTCATCGGTTAACGCCCAACCTACCAAGGATATGAAATTTGCCAATATCCATGTATCCTTTGGAATTTCTAACCTTTCCATGCTGACAACGGTAGTTGATAAGATTAAGAGTGTACCAGAAGTCTACTCAGTCAAACGTACAAATGGTTAAGTTGACTCGATAGGTCTAGAAAGGATTTTTTATGAAAATCATTGTTCAGCGAGTCAAGCAAGCTCAGGTCTCCATTGAGGGGCAGGTTTATAGCCAAATCAAGCAAGGTTTATTACTCCTAGTGGGAGTTGGCTCTGAAGATCAACAAGAAGATCTAGACTATGCAGTCAGAAAACTGGTCAATATGCGGATATTTTCGGATGACGAAGGTAAGATGAACTTATCTGTCAGGGATATCCAAGGAGAAATTCTCTCCATCTCCCAGTTTACTCTGTTTGCCGATACCAAAAAAGGCAATCGTCCAGCCTTTACAGGTGCTGCTAAACCAGATATGGCTGAGGCCTTCTATCAGGCTTTTAATCGAGAACTAGCCAAAGAGGTACCTGTTGAAACAGGTGTCTTCGGAGCAGATATGCAGGTAGAACTGGTCAATGATGGGCCGGTAACTATCATCCTTGATACAAAAAATAAATAAGAAAAACCAAGCTTGTTAGCTTGGTTTTTTTGTGACGTATTTAGTTCATTTTTTCAACATAGAGCTGTTTAGCGATTTCTAGACTTACCAAGAGTTCTTCATTGTTGTAAATTAAAGTAAAGGTATTAGAGAAATCATCAAACTGTTGAACTTGGAGTTTGTCTCCGATATTGATGCCATGTTTTTCCAGATATTTTAGGAGTTCAAAACTATCATGAACGCGAGTCAGAAGATAGGTTCCAGCTTCTTTGGTTTCTGATAGTGGTAGGTTGTTGATTTCAACCAACAGCTCTCCTTTAGCAGGAATGGTACCACCGTGAGGGCAGGTCTTTGGAAAGCCGAGCATACTTTCTAATCTCTCTACAAAAAAGTCTGAAACGGTATGTTCTAATACTTCAGCTTCCTCATGAATTTGGTCACTGCTATAGTCTAGATGGTGGACCAGAAAAACCTCAATCAAACGATGTTTACGATAAAGTTCTGATACAAGTGTTAGCCCAATATCGGTTAGCAAGTACCCTTTTTTCTTATCTTTTAAGATGAGATTTTCAGACTGCATGCGCTTAATCATTTCAGTTACAGCTGGAGGAGATACCTGCATTCGAGCAGCAATTTCCTTATTGGTAATCTTAGGAACATCCATGCCAATCTCATAAATACATTTAAGTAGTCTTCTTTATTTGGTGTCATTCGCATTTCCTTGTTTATTATCTCCATCTAGTATACCAAAAAAAGCTAGATTTCTCTAGCTTCTTGCTACAAGAGCTTGACTTAGTTGAGTTTTTTTGCAGCTGCAATAGCGGCTTCAAAGTCTGGCTCGCTGTTGATATTATCCACGTATTCGACGTAGCGGATGGTATTATCGGTATCGAGAACAAAAACTGCGCGTGCAAGCAGATGCCATTCATTGATTAAGAGGGCATAATCGCGTCCAAAGGAGTGGTCGAAGTAGTCTGAAAGCATGATGGCATTCTCAATTCCCTCAGCACCACACCAGCGTTTTTGTGCAAATGGAAGGTCCATAGATACCGTTAGGACAACAGTGTTGTCTAAGCTAGCCAATTCTTGGTTAAAGCGACGAGTCTGAAGCGAGCAGATGCCTGTATCGATAGAAGGGATGACACTCAAAATCTTTTTCTTGCCTTCAAAGTCAGCCAGTGTTTTTTTAGAGAGGTCAGTCGTTGTGAGCGAGAAGTCAAGCGCCTTATCACCTACTTGTAGTTGTTTTCCTGTGAATGTCACAGGATTTCCAAGGAATGTAGTCATAAGCTACTCCAATCTTTTTTCTTTCATTTTACATTAAATGTTCAGACTCTACCAATAATTTGACTGAAATTTAAATAGACAAAAAACGCCAATTCATGGTGACTGACGTTTTTAATGGATTATTTTGACAAACCTTCAGCAATCTTGTCAAGGTTGTATTTCATCATGTTGTAGTAGCTGTCACCTTCTTTACCTTCTTCAGCGATTGAGTCAGTAAAGATTTGTGCGTAAATTGGAATATTTGTGTCTTGTGAAACAGTCTTCATTGGACGATCATCGACACTGGATTCAACAAATAGTGATGGAACTTTCATTTGGCGAAGTTTTTCAACCAAAGTCTTGATTTGGTCAGGTGTTCCTTCTTCTTCAGTATTGATTTCCCAGATGTAGGCACTTGGGACACCGTAAGCTTTAGAGAAGTATTTGAAGCATCCTTCGCTGGTTACGATGAGTTTCTTGTCCGCATCAATAGCGTTAAATTTCTCTTTGGCTTCCTTGTCAAGCTTGTCTAGTTTTTCAGTGTATTCTTTGAGATTCTTTTCGTAGAATTCCTTGTTGCTAGGGTCTTTGGCGATGAGTTGCTTAGCAATATTTTGAGCATAGATGATCCCATTTTCAAGATTGAGCCAAGCGTGTGGGTCTTCTTTCCCTTTTTCATTTTCCCCTTCTAGGTAGATGACATCAACGCCTTCACTAACTGCAAAGTAGTCTTTGTTTTCAGTTTTCTTAGCATTCTCAACTAATTTTGTAAACCAGGCATTTCCACCTGTTTCAAGGTTGATACCATTGTAGAAAATTAAGTCGGCTTGCGAAGTTTTCTTGACGTCTTCTGGTAGTGGCTCGTACTCGTGTGGATCTTGTCCAACAGGCACGATACTATGAAGATCAATCTTGTCTCCTGCGATATTTTTAGTAATATCAGCGATGATAGAGTTAGTTGCTACAACCTTTAGTTTTTGGTTTGTAGATGCTGTGTCTTTTTTTCCGCTAGCACAGGCAGCTAATCCAATGATAGCAAGAAAAAGAACAAGCAATGTACCTAATTTTTTCATTATATTCCTCCAGAGGGGCTCCCTCATTATTGTTTGATTTTTTTATTTTTCAGCTTCAGATAACGTTGTTTTGGTGCGATAAAGAAACTGATGAGAAAGAAACTTGCAGATGTCAGCACGATACTTGAACCTGCAGCCAGGTTAAAGCTATAACCGATAAAAAGTCCCAAGACAGAAGCTAGAGCTCCCAAGCCTGATGAAAGAAAAATCATGGTCTTTAGACTATTGGCGTAAAGATAAGCTGTCGCGGCTGGAGTAATCAGCATGGCTACGATAAGGATGGTTCCGACACTTTGCATAGCAGTCACTGACACCAAAGTCAAGAGTATCATGAGTAGATAGTGGTAGAAATTAACTGGCATGCCCATAGCTTTGGCTAGGAGTTCATCAAAGGATGTAATCAAGAGTTGCTTGAAGAAAATCCCGATAATCAATAGAATGAGAGCTCCCATACCGATGGTAATATACATGTCTATGTCTTGCACAGCTAAGATATTCCCAAAGAGAATATGGAAGAGGTCAGTCGAGCTTTTAGCCACACTAATCAAGATAATGCCCAGAGCCAATAAAGATGAAAAGGTAATCCCAATGGCAGTGTCACTCTTGATAATAGAGTTCCCCTTGATGTAGGTGATGATGACAGAGGCAAGCAGTCCAAAGATGATAGCACCAATAAAGAAGTCAATTCCTAAAATAAAAGAAAGAGCTACACCAGGTAAGACAGCGTGCGAGATAGCATCTCCCATAAGGGACATACCACGGAGAATGATAAAGCATCCGACCGCTCCAGCAACAATACCAATCACAACAGCTGTAATCAAGGCATTTTGGAGAAAGTGGAAGTTCTGCAATCCATCTATAAATTCTGCAATCATAGGTCACCTCCATTGAAAAAGAGTCGGTCACCATAAGCTTGTTTGAGATTGGCTTGGGTGAAGGTCTCCTTTGTTGGACCAAAGGCAATTAGCTCCTTGTTGAGAAGGAGTACCTGGTCAAAATAATGGGCAACCTTGCCGAGGTCATGGTGAACGATAAGGACCGTCTTGCCAGCTTTTTTAAGTTCTCTCAGCGTGTTCATGATGATCTCTTCACTGACAGAGTCAATCCCCACAAAGGGCTCGTCTAAGAGAATATAATCAGCATCTTGAACTAGACAACGGGCAATCAAGACACGCTGGAATTGGCCACCAGAGAGTTGACTAATCTGACGATCTGCGTAGTCAGAAAGTCCAACAATTTCTAGTGCTTCAGCCACCTTTTGCCAGTGGTTTGCTTTTAAAGTGTGAAAGAGTGGAATGGATGGATAGAGTCCCAGAGAGACACATTCTTTTACCTTGATAGGGAAGTTGTAGTCGATATGAATTTTTTGCTCGACATAGGCAACTTTCTTAAGAGATTTTTTCATTTCTTTATCTTCGATAAAAGCATGTCCTTCATGTGGGATAATGCCCAGCATACCTTTTAATAATGTTGATTTCCCGGCGCCGTTTGGACCAATAATTCCGGTAATCGTTGGTCCTTGGAGCACTAGTGAAATATCCTTAAGTGCCAACGTTTCTTTGTAGGAGACACTGAGGTTTTCGATACGTATCATACAGTTGTATTCCTCCTGGATTTTAATATACCTTAATTTTATTTTTAAGTCAAGTTAATTTTGGTAAAAATTTAAAATATTAATGATGAAATCGATCAGTAAGAGACGGCATTTTTAATTGCATTCCCCAGGGATTTTTGCTAAGCTAAGAATAAGTGAAAAATGAAAGCGAGAACAAGATGACACGATATCAAGATGATTTTTATGATGCTATAAATGGTGAGTGGGAAAAGACTGCGGTCATTCCAGCTGACAAATCGCGAACAGGTGGTTTTATCGACCTTGATGAAGAAATCGAAGACTTGATGCTAACAACAACTGACAAGTGGTTGGCTGGAGAAGATGTTCCTGAAGATCCCATCCTAGCAAACTTTGTCAAATACCATCGTATGGTCAGAGATTTCGACAAGCGAGAAGCTGATGGCATCAAGCCAGTCCTTCCTATGCTTAAGGAATACCAAGATTTGGAGAGCTTCGCGGACTTTACAAGTAAACTAGCAGCATTTGAATTAGCTGGTAAACCAAACTTCCTTCCATTTGGAGTATCACCAGACTTTATGGATGCTAGAACCAATGTTCTCTGGGCTAGTGCTCCAGGAACTATCTTGCCTGATACAACCTACTATGCGGAAGACCATCCTCAGCGTGAGGAATTATTGAACCTTTGGAAAGAAAGTACTTCTAATCTCCTCAAAGCCTATAACTTCTCAGATGAAGAAATCGAAGACTTGCTAGAGAAACGATTGGAATTGGACCGCCGTATCGCAGCTGTCGTACTTTCAAACGAAGAAAGTTCAGAATATGCCAAACTCTACCATCCATACTCTTATGAAGATTTCAAAAAGTTTGCCCCTGCCCTACCTCTCGATGACTTCTTCCAAGCTGTGATTGGACAAACTCCAGATAAGGTTATCGTAGATGAAGAACGTTTCTGGCAAGCAGCAGAGCAATTCTATAGTGAAGAAGCTTGGCCTTTACTCAAGGCAAGCTTGATCTTGAGTGTGGTTAATCTTTCAACGAGCTATTTGACAGATGAGATTCGTATCTTGTCAGGTGCCTACGGACGAGCTCTTTCAGGAGTTCCAGAGGCTCAAGACAAGCGCAAGGCTGCTTACCACTTAGCTCAAGGACCATTCAAACAAGCCCTGGGCCTTTGGTATGCCCACGAAAAATTCTCTCCAGAAGCCAAGGCGGACGTAGAGAAAAAAGTAGCAACCATGATTGACGTTTATAAGGAACGTTTGGCTAAAAACGACTGGCTGACTCCTGAAACTCGAGAAAAAGCCATCGTTAAACTCAATGTGATCAAGCCTTATATCGGTTATCCAGAAGAACTGCCAGCTCGCTATAAGGACAAGGTTGTAGATGAATCTGCTAGCCTCTTTGAGAATGCCCTAGCCTTTGCGCGTGTGGAAATTAAGCACAGTTGGAGCAAGTGGAATCAGCCGGTTGACTACAAGGAGTGGGGAATGCCTGCTCATATGGTCAATGCCTACTACAATCCACAAAGAACTTGATTGTCTTCCCAGCTGCTATCTTACAGGCACCATTCTATGACTTGCATCAGTCATCTTCTGCCAATTATGGTGGTATTGGTGCAGTTATTGCCCACGAGATTTCTCATGCTTTTGACACAAATGGTGCTTCCTTTGATGAAAATGGTAGTCTCAAGGATTGGTGGACAGAGAGTGACTATGCTGCCTTTAAAGAAAAAACACAGAAGGTTATCGACCAGTTTGATGGTCAAGAATCTTACGGTGCAAAAATTAATGGTAAATTAACTGTATCCGAAAACGTTGCCGACCTTGGAGGAATCGCTGCTGCCCTTGAAGCAGCTAAGAGAGAGCCAGATTTCTCAGCTGAAGAGTTCTTCCATAACTTTGCTCGTATCTGGCGTATGAAAGGTCGCCCAGAGTTGATGAAACTCATGGCCAGCGTTGATGTGCACGCCCCAGCTAAACTCCGTGTTAACGTCCAAGTACCAAACTTTGATGACTTCTTTACAACCTATGATGTCAAAGAAGGTGACGGCATGTGGCGTTCACCAGAAGACCGTGTGATTATTTGGTAATACAAAAACCAAGGATGATTGTCCTTGGTTTTTATGTTTTAGAAAAATGGATTAAAGGTTTTTTCGTGCGCGATAGTCGTAGCCGGACCATGCCCTGGGTAGACATCGTAGTTTGGAAGGGTGAAGAGCTGGGTTTGGACACTATGAAGGAGTTGTTCCATACTACCAGTTGGCAAATCTGTCCGACCAATGGTTTCTCGGAAAAGGGCATCTCCCGTTAAGACCAAGTGTCCATCTGGGAAAACCAATGAAACTCCACCGATAGAGTGGCCTGGCGTTGGTAAGACTGTGAAGCGGAATTCTTCAATCTGGTATTCTTCATGAAAGACATAAGTGTGTTCAGCTGGTTTGCAGATGACATCTGCCATATCGTCGTGACGAGGAAGCCCTGAAAGGTTGTCAACAGGAGTATAGAGCCAGCTAGCTTCACTTTCTGCCACATAGACTGGAGGATTTCCATAAGTATCTCTGACCAAGTCAAGACTCATAATATGGTCGTAGTGAGTGTGGGTCAGAAGAATGGCACAGACCGGTTTGTTGATGGTTTCGATAGTCTTGCGAATAGCCTCCCAGTTGCTACCAGGGTCAACCACAATCAGGTGTTGCTCCCCTTCAAGATAATAAGTATTTTCATAGGCGACAGGATTCACAGTTTTATGGATTTTCATAGGATTTCCTCTTTCATAGATTTACAGTCTCTAGTATAACACAGAAGCACAAAATAAGGAATCAACAAAAGAGTCCCTCCATAAAGGAAGGGACTTTTAACTTTTTAAAAATGATTTTTCCAGGCTTGGAAGCGTGCATCCAGTAGGAGTTGTGTCAAGTTTTTTAAGATTTCGACTTGCTCAGGCTCCAGTGTCTGGGCTTGAGAAACAAGTTGTCGAACATGGTCGATAGCATTTCTAGAAGATAAATCATTGATGGAAGTGATTCCAGATTCTAGGATGGTTCCGAAAAAGAGATCAAATAGAGCTCTAGTTCTTCATCGGGCACACTGTCCACCCATTCTTTAAGAGCGTCTTTGATTTGCAGACTTTCGCTACTAATTTCCTCTAGTTGGACAAAGTGCTGTCCTTCAGTTAGCCAGCTGAAAGTATTGTGTTGAGCGATTCCACCGAGAGCCGTAGATTTGACGACGGTAGGAGTATCAGGAACTTCTAGCATCATGCCGATGACAGAGCCTTGTGGGACATAACGGTGAAATTTAGGGATAACATCTTGATAACCAGTCGTTTCTGTCAGATGAGCCTGCAAACCAGGAGCATCGTAGGTATAAACTGCTGATATCTTTTCCTGCAATTCAGGTTGGATTTGACTAGCAGCAAAGACGGCTAGATTCCCACCTTTAGAATGCCCAGCAAGAAGTACTTTTTGTTTTGGATGTTGTTTAAAGAAATCTTCCAAGTATTCAAGAGCCTGCTTTTGGGCAGGGATTTCCTTCATATAGGTCAGATGGAAATCTTCCTTCCAGCCAATAATACTGTCGTCTGTGCCACGAAAGACAATCAGATAAGTATCTAGGTTCAGACGATAGGTCATAGCAGCGAACTGTTTCTGTTGCTCGGTATCAATCTCGTTAATAAAGTTTGATAGCTTGCAATTTCTAAAACGTTTGTGTTGGGCAAGCTGGTCTAAAAGTTGCAGACGTTCTTTATTGGTCAACATGTTACTGTCACGAGGAACACGTGTTGCGACATCTAATAAGCGATTATCTGACTCGTCTAGTAAGTTATCAAAAGAAAGATAGGTCAGCTCAGTTAGAGCTAGTATATCCAGTTCATTTAAGGGAAGATCATAAAAAGAATCGTATTGAACACCAGTTAGATAGTCAAAAATATTGGCCATGAGAATTCCTTTCTTAACTTTTATCATATCAGATTTACATCAATTTCGCTAGTAGTGAAAAGAATTTTGCTATAATATAAAAAAAGGAGGAGCAGATGCATAAGATTTTATTAGTAGAAGATGATCAAGTAATCCGTCAACAAGTTGGGAAAATGCTCTCCGAATGGGGTTTTGAAGTAGTCATGGTAGAAGACTTTATGGAAGTTCTGACGCTATTTGTTCAGTCTGAGCCTCATCTGGTCCTGATGGATATTGGATTGCCTCTCTTTAATGGTTATCATTGGTGTCAGGAAATACGCAAGATTTCCAAAGTTCCTATTATGTTTCTGTCTTCAAGAGACCAGGCTATGGACATCGTGATGGCTATTAATATGGGAGCTGACGATTTTGTGACCAAGCCTTTTGACCATCAGGTCCTTTTAGTTAAGGTACAAGGATTATTGCGCCGCTCTTATGAATTTGGACGAGATGAAAGTCTCTTAGAGTATGCAGGAGTTATTCTCAATACCAAGTCTATGGATGTGCATGTCAATGGCAAAGCTATCAGCCTAACCAAGAATGAATTTCAGATTTTACGAGTTTTATTTGAGCATGCTGGAAATATCGTAGCGCGTGATGATTTGATGCGGGAACTCTGGAACAGTGACTTTTTTATCGATGACAATACCTTATCTGTTAATGTCGCTCGCTTGCGCAAGAAACTGGAGGAAGAAGGTTTGATTGGTTTTATCGAAACTAAGAAAGGGATAGGGTACGGATTGAAACATGCTTGATATTAAAAGTTTTTTTCTAGCTTATATCCGTTCGCGTAGCCGTTTTTTTGCTTTTATTCTATCGCTTACAGGTTTGCTTTTTCTTTTTGAAATCTTGTTTGATAAGCAAGGGCCCTACTTTAACTATTTCTTCTTTCTATCTACATTTTTGACATTTTTGTTTTTGGTATTTGATTTCTTGATAGAATTGCAACGTTATCGTAAGGAATTGCTCTATGGCGAAAGAAAAGCTAAGTCACCAATGGAAGTCCTTCTAACTGAAAAATTAGAGAAAAGCGAATCTGAACTCTATCAAAAGAAATCAGATGCTGAAAACCGCTATAATGATTTGGTGGACTACTATACACTCTGGGTTCATCAGATAAAAACACCAATTGCAGCCAGTAAACTCCTAGTGAGTGAGGTAGCAGATCGCCAACTGAAGCAACAGTTGGAGCAGGAAATTTTTAAGATTGATTCATATACCAACCTCGTACTCCAATATCTACGCTTAGAAAGCTTCCATGATGATTTGGTTTTGAAGAAAGAAAATATAGAAGATCTGGTCAAGGAAGTCATTCGCAAATATGCTATTTTCTTTATCCAGAAAAGCCTAAGTATTAATATGCATGACTTGGATAAAAGCATTGTGACGGATAAAAATGGCTGTTGGTAGTCATTGAACAAATCCTTTCAAATAGCCTCAAGTATACTAATGAAGGTGGAATTGAAATCTACATGGATGGTTCAGACCTTTGCATCAAAGATACTGGTATTGGTATCAAAAACAGTGATCGGTTGCGAGTCTTTGAACGTGGATTTTCAGGATATAATGGTCGAATGACCCAGCAGTCATCTGGACTTGGGCTCTATCTAACCCAGAAAATCAGCCAAGAATTAGGACATCAGATTCAAATAGATTCCGAGCTTGGGCAAGGAACAACGGTGAGGATTAAGTTCTCTGAAGTGAATTTACTGATTGAATGAAAAGAATTGTGAAGAGCTTGGAAGAAACCTTTCAAGCTCTTCTTTAGACCTTGATATAGTGAGAAAAAAGGCTTCAATTAGATAAAAATGTAATCTTACAAAAATGTAAGATTAAAGGCCTCTTTTGTAAGGTTATGTTATGGCAAGCCATCTTTTTTTGGAGTAAACTTAGAGCATAAAGAAAAAGGAGAGGAACCATGAAAACAATTTTACAAAAGAAACAAACAAGTAAGCCAAGTCCAAAGGATATCGAGCGAGTTCAAATTGGCATCGAAATGATGCAAACTCAGTTTCAATTAATGGGATATTAAAAAGGAGAAGTTAAAATGACACTATTAGATGTAAAACACGTTCAAAAGATTTATAAAACTCGCTTTCAAGGCAACCAAGTAGAAGCCCTGAAAGATATTCACTTTACCGTTGAAAGGCGACTACGTCGCTATCATGGGTGAGTCTGGGTCTGGTAAATCTACTCTACTCAATATTCTTGCTATGCTTGACAAGCCAACGCGTGGGCAGGTCTTCCTAAACGGAACTGACACAGCTACCATTAAAAATTCTGAAGCATCAAGCTTCCGTCGTGAAAAGTTAGGCTTTGTCTTCCAAGACTTCAATTTGTTAGATACGCTTTCTGTTAAAGACAATATCTTACTCCCTTTGGTATTGTCTAGAAAGCCTATTACAGAAATGATGAAAAAATTGGTCGTGACGGCCGAAAATCTTGGCATTAATCAATTGCAGGAGAAGTACCCTTATGAAATCTCTGGAGGGCAAAAACAAAGGGTAGCAGTTGCACGGGCTATCATCACAGAACCAGAAATTCTTCTTGCGGACGAGCCAACTGGTGCTCTAGACTCTAAATCATCTGCAGCTCTCCTTGATATCTTTGATCAGATCAACGAGCAAGGGCAAACCATTCTCATGGTGACCCACTCAACAGCTGCGGCCAGCCGTGCAAAACGTGTTCTTTTCATCAAGGACGGTATTCTCTATAATCAAATCTACCGTGGTGAAAAGACGGATCGTCAGATGTTCCAAGAAATCTCTGACACCTTGACTGTTATGGCAAGTGAGGTGAACTAGTATGTTTCGATTAACCAATAAGCTGGCCATATCCAACTTAATTAAAAACCGCAAACTCTATTATCCGTTTGCTTTGGCTGTCATTTTGGCAGTCACTATCAGCTATCTCTTTTACTCTCTGACCTTCAATCCCAAGATTGCGGAAATCCGTGGAGGATCCACCATTCAAGCTACTCTAGGATTTGGTATGTTTGTCGTCACCCTTGCGTCAGCCATTATCGTCCTTTATGCCAATAGTTTTGTTATGAAAAACCGCTCCAAGGAGTTGGGGATTTATGGTATGTTGGGCTTGGAGAAGCGTCATCTGATCAGTATGACCTTTAAAGAGTTGGTGCTATTTGGAATTCTAACTGTTGGAGCAGGTATCGGTATTGGAGCCTTGTTTGACAAGTTGATTTTCGCCTTCTTGCTTAAACTGATGAAATTGAAGGTTGAGATGGTCGCTACCTTCCAGATGAAAGTTGTCATTACAGTACTTGTTGTCTTTGGTTTGATTTTCCTAGGCCTTATGTTTCTGAATGCCCTTCGAATCGCCCGTATGAATGCCCTCCAGCTCTCGCGTGAGAAAGCAAGTGGAGAGAAAAAAGGTCGCTTCCTTCTTCTCCAAACCATTCTTGGTTCCATTAGCTTAGGGATTGGCTATTATCTTGCCCTTACAGTAAAAGATCCTCTTACAGCCCTAACAACATTTTTCCTAGCTGTTTTGCTGGTTATCTTTGGTACTTATCTTTTGTTCAATGCAGGGGTTACAGTTTTCCTTCAAATCTTAAAGAAAAATAAGAAATACTATTACCAACCAAATAATCTCATCTCAGTGTCCAACTTGATCTTCCGTATGAAGAAAAATGCGGTTGGACTAGCAACTATCGCAATTTTGTCAACAATGGTTTTGGTAACCATGTCAGCAGCAACAAGCATTTTCAATGCCTCAGAAAGCTTTAAAAAAGTGATGAATCCCCATGATTTTGGGATTACTGGACAAAATATTGAAAAAGAAGACTTGGACAAACTCTTAAGCCAGTTTGCAAGTGACAAAGGTTATAGTGTCAAAGAGAAAGAAGTTCTTCGTTACAGTAACTTTGGTGTTGCAAATCAAGAAGGAACCAAGTTAACCATTTTTGAAAAAGGACAAAACCGTGTCCAACCAAAAACAGTTTTCATGGTATTTGACCAAAAAGATTATGAAAATATGACTGGTCAAAAACTTTCTCTATCAGGCAATGAGGTCGGACTCTTTGCTAAGAATGATGGACTAAAAGGACAGAAAAATCTAACTTTAAATGACCATCAATTTTCTGTAAAAGAAGAATTTACTAAAGATTTTATTGTGAACCATGTCCCAAATCAGTTTAATATTTTTACTGCTGATTACAATTATCTTGTTGTTCCAGATTTACAAGCCTTTTTGGCCCAATTCTCAGATTCGGCTATCTATAATCAGCTTTACGGTGGTATGAATGTAAATATCAGTGAAGAAGAACAAATCAAGGTCGCTGAAGAATATGAAAAATACTTACAAAAGTTTAATGCTCAATTAAACACTGAAGGTAGCTATGTGTATGGTAGCAATCTAGCAGATGCTAGTGCTCAAATGAGTGTCCTCTTTGGCGGTGTCTTCTTTATTGGTATTTTCCTATCCATTATCTTTATGGTCGGAACCGTTCTGGTCATCTACTACAAACAAATTTCTGAAGGATATGAAGACCGTGAGCGCTTTGTTATCCTGCAAAAAGTTGGCTTAGACCAAAAACAAATCAAGCAAACTATTAACAAGCAAGTTTTGACTGTCTTCTTCCTTCCGCTAATCTTCGCCTTTCTACATTTGGCCTTTGCTTATCACATGTTAAGTTTGATTCTCAAGGTTATCGGAGTTATCGATACAGCCATGATGTTAACCGTAACACTTTCTATATGTGGTATCTTTGCTTTAGTCTATGTACTAATCTTTATAATTACTTCAAGAAGTTATCGTAGAATTGTTCAAATGTAAAAACAGAAACATCAAAAAAGAGAGTGGGACAGAAATCGTTAAATCGTTAGAATTCGATTTCGTCGTCCCACTCAACCACTGCGTCTTGCTCGACAATCCAAAGAAAATTGAGAGGCTAGGACTTTTGTCCCGGCCTCTTTTTTAGTAGCTAGGATTTTGTACCAGGTTTTATCTCTTATTTCTCAACACGTGATTTGTTGGCGAGATCAGCTAGGATTGCTGCTACAAACTCATCATGTTTAAACATTAAAACGGTATCTACTTTCAGAGGAGATGTCGTTTTTCTTCTTCGGATAAGGATACAAAAATTTATTCCTTTCTCTATCTTTTAAATGAATTGATTTCTTCAGAGAAAGACTGTAAAATTTTTGATATAATATGTAGGATGGACTGATGGATATTTAAAAGATAATGTTCAAAAGAATTACAGATGAGAATTAAAAACATGTCAAATTAGACAGAAGTCTCTCTACCATCATCCATGCAGAAACAAGATTATATGAAATAAAAGGAGTAACCAATGTCCGGAAACTATTCAACACGTGAATTCCGTGAGAAATTATACGATGACCTTCATGTTCGATTGAGAGATACAGCGATTTTGATGTGTGCAATTTTTATTGCCTCTATCGGACTAAATATGAATTCAACAGCTGTCATTATAGGAGCCATGTTGATTTCACCTCTCATGACACCGATTGTTGGACTGGGATTCGGTTTAGCTATTTGATACGCGTTTAATCAAGCAATCTCTAGAGGTTTTATTGACTCAAGTGTTGGTCAGTTTGCTTGTCTCGACTCTGTATTTCTGGATTTCTCCCTTGTCTTATGCAAGTAGCGAGTTGATTGCACGAACCTCTCCAACCATTTGGGATGTCCTCATTGCTATTGCTGGTGGGATTGCTGGTGTGATCGGTTCAAGGAAAAAAGAAGCAAACAATATCGTGCCAGGAGTAGCCATTGCTACAGCTCTGATGCCGCCTATCTGTACTGCTGGCTATGGTTTAGCTAATGGGAATGTACGATTTTTATTGGGGGCTCTCTATCTTTTCTTGATCAACTGTGTCTTTATCATGCTAGCCAACATTGTTGGAACAAGAATTTTGATGAGAAAATCTCCTTTAACTTCATTTAAAGAGCTGAGCATTAAAATGAGAATTGGCTTGATATCTTTGATTGTATTGTTGATTCTTCCAGCTAGCTATTCGGCAGTTACTCTGACAATAGAACAAGCGCGCAAAGAAGGGATCAAACAGTTTGTAGGAAAAGAGTTCGCCAATCATACGATCATTAATCAAGTCTACAAGTCAAGTAACAATGAATTGGTCTTGACGGTTGTTGGAGATCCGATTTCAGAAGAAGAATTAGAAACACTCCACCAAAAACAAGCCTCTTACGGTATTCAATCTGTTCAATTGAAAGTGAATCAAGTTCAGAACTCGCCAACATTAGATAGTGAAGCGACCAAGGAATTTTATGAAAACATTGACAAGTATATTGATCAAAAACTCTCTGAAAAAGATTCACAAGATGACATCGTAAAAGAAATTGAGGCAGACAAGGACTGAGGACAATGAACTGAATCGGTTTTTACGCCGTGTTTTTCTTGTATCTTCCTCTTTCTTACTTATAGCAGGTTGTTTTTGCTTGAATAAGAAATAAATTAGAAGTTCTATCATCTAAGAAAAATGATGAACAAAAAATCATTTAACTAATGGTGTGAACGTTTAGTGTTTATCAGCTCCATTCTCTGTAATTTTGGGGGTAAAATCCACACCATTCGGATAAAATTAGTTGAATTTGATTGGAAAAAAGCTTTTATAAAAGCGGAGAAAAGTCTTGATATTACGCTGTTTTTAGTCCAACTGAAATTCATACTTTCCAAACCAGGCTTGAAAAAATGCTCGTAAAGCATCACAATTTAGTAAACGTTAAAACTTATTTAAACTTATTGAAAGCATTTCGTATCAAAAAAATACGGGATGCTTTTTTTCTGTTCACCCCAAATTTTTGTAACTAGGTGATACTTGAAATTAATACAAATTTGGTTGTTTTTGATAAATCTAAGCAACACTACATGATGAAGTGAAAGGGGATGAATCTTTGATAGTATTCACTTATTGTGAAATATGATATATTTATTAATTAGATGGATGAATACTTCTAGAGTTAAATATAGTATAATAGGGACATACTTTTTTTGGTTTATTTTTTTGTTTGTAGTCGGATTATGAAAGAATATCCAATATTATGCGATAAGATAGAATGTTACAAAAAAAGAAAGGGGATGCAATCCGATGAAGAAAGACAGATTAATTGTATTGACAGATGCTGTTCTAGCAATTATTATGACCATCTTGGTTTTAGAGTTAGAAAAAAACCAACAACACCAAGTCTTGAAGCTTTTTTTGGGATTTACGGCAAAAATTTCTTTGCTTGTTTTCTTTCCTTTTTCTGGTTGGGATCGTTATGGATGGCACTAAACACATTATGGGAAAAGGTTGAGAAAATTTCCTCAGAAATTATTTGGTGGAATTTGTTTCTACTCTTGGAGTGGCAGGAGTTCTCTTTGGAGAATTTCATGCCATCCAAGATACCAGTCTGAATGATGTGGTGGACCGGATCTATATAAATGTCAAGGATTTACCGTTTCAGTCCTTGGGAGCTTTTAGCTAATATCCTGTCTGATATTAAGAAGGGACTGATTCAAGACAGTCATATCTGGTCTTTTCTTCCAGTCATTTTTCAAACAATATCAGTTGATAATCAGCTTAAATCAGATCTATCAGTTTGTCTATCTTTCTCTGATGGAGATCATGTCCTATCTTCACTTTGATTATTGGAAAAAAACGGCTCGGTCAGGAGCTAGTATGAATAAGGAGAACAAATGAAACGTTTAAAAATGTTATGGCATATTATGCAGGTTACGGGTTTTACTCGGTTTGCTCTGAGTTTTGTGACCTTTGTTTTTGGGTCAGGAGGCGTGCTTTTCCTAGTTGAACCTGCTATCACAAATTACGGAGACGGTCTTTGGTATGCTTTTGTGACTTCGACGACTGTCGGCTACGGGGATCTCCTAGCTGTGACCTTGATTGGAAGGATTACCAGTGTCTTCTTGACGATTTATGGGCTCATATTTTTTGGCTGTTTATCAGCTGTTATTTTTAATTATTATACCAATTTAAATAAGGAAAGAGGAGAGGACAAATGACTGCCAATTATTCAACACGGGAATACCGTGAGAAATTATACGATGACCTTCATGTTCGATTGAGAGATACAGCGATTTTGATGTGTGCAATTTTTATTGCCTCTATCGGACTAAATATGAATTCAACAGCTGTCATTATAGGAGCCATGTTGATTTCACCTCTCATGACACCGATTGTTGGACTGGGATTCGGTTTAGCTATTTTTGATACGCGTTTAATCAAGCAATCTCTAGAGGTTTTATTGACTCAAGTGTTGGTCAGTTTGCTTGTCTCGACTCTGTATTTCTGGATTTCTCCCTTGTCTTATGCAAGTAGCGAGTTGATTGCACGAACCTCTCCAACCATTTGGGATGTCCTCATTGCTATTGCTGGTGGGATTGCTGGTGTGATCGGTTCAAGGAAAAAAGAAGCAAACAATATCGTGCCAGGAGTAGCCATTGCTACAGCTCTGATGCCACCTATCTGCACTGCAGGATATGGTTTAGCTAATGGAAATGTACGATTTTTATTTGGGGCTCTTTATCTTTTCTTGATCAACTGTGTCTTTATCATGCTAATCAACATTGTTGGAACAAGAATTTTTATGAGAAAATCTCCCTTAAGTTCATTTAATGAGCTAAACATTAAAATGAAAATTGGGTTGATATCCTTGATTGTATTATTGGTCCTTCCAGCCAGCTATTCAGCAGTCACTCTGACGATGGATCAAGCGCGAAAAGAAGGGATCAAACAGTTTGTAGAAAATGAGTTCGCCAATCATACGGTCATTAATCAAGTCTACAAGTCAAGTAGCAATGAATTAGTCTTGACGGTTGTTGGAGGTCCGATTTCAGAAGAAGAATTAGAAACCATTCGCCAAAAACAAGCCTCTTACGGTATTCAATCTGTTCAATTGAAAGTCAAGCAATTCAACAATTCGACAAAATTAGATAGTGAGACGATCAAGGAATTTTACGAAAACATTGACAAGTATATCGATCAAAAACTCTCTGAAAAAGATTCACAAGATGATATCGTAAAAGAAATTGAGGCAGACAAGGACTGAGGATAGTCAACTTATCTAACTCATGGAAGCAAATCTTGGGAGGATATCCTATATCCAAAAGTTAATGGATAGAAAGGATTGTTGATGAGGATACTATTTGTGGTGGTTTGATCAATCACTACTAACTCAGGTTAAATAAAATATAAAAAGCAACAACTATTTCAGTTGTTGCTTTTTCTTACTGAAAAATACTTCTCAGACTGTGATCGTTTTATTTCTCAACGCGAGACTTGTTAGCAATATCTGCAAGAATTAATTCTACAAATGCATCTACCGGCATGGTTTCTGTTTCTTTTTGACCATAACGGCGAACGTTTACGGCTTGCTCTTCCATTTCCTTGTCACCAACAATCAATTGGTAAGGAATTTTTTGGGTTTGTGAAGCACGAATCTTGAATTGCATTTTTTCATTGCGTTCATCTACATCTGCACGGACCCCACGGTCACGAAGTTTCTTCGCTACTTCCCAAGCGTAGTCTACGTGTTTTTCGTTAGAAACTGGGATAAGAGTTACTTGGTGAGGTGCAAGCCATGTTGGGAAGGCACCTTTGTAGTTTTCAATCAAGATAGCTGTAAAGCGTTCCATGGTTGAGATAACACCACGGTGAATCATAACTGGGCGATGTTCTTCACCATCAGCTCCGATGTATTTAAGGTCGAAGCGTTCTGGAAGCAAGAAGTCAAGCTGGATGGTAGAAAGGGTTTCTTCTTTACCAAGGGCTGTCTTCACCTGGATGTCCAATTTTGGTCCGTAGAAGGCAGCTTCCCCTTCAGCCTCAAAGTAATCCACGCCCATCTCGTCAAGGGCTGCACGAAGCATAGTTTGAGCATTTTCCCACATCTCATCGTTATCAAAGTATTTGTGAGTATCTTGAGGGTCACGAAGAGAGAGGCGGAAGCGGTATTCGTTTAGGTTGAAGTCCCCATATACATCAATAATCAACTGAAGGGCACGTTGGAATTCTTCTTGGATTTGTTCTGGAGTCACAAAGAGGTGACCGTCGTTAAGAGACATTTCACGCACACGCTGAAGACCAGTCAAAGCACCTGATTTCTCATAGCGGTGCATCATCCCGATTTCAGCGATACGGATTGGCAACTCACGGTATGAGTGTACATGGTGTTTAAAGACTTGGATGTGGTGTGGGCAGTTCATTGGACGAAGAACGAATTCTTCACCGTCACCCATGTCCATAGTTGGGAACATATCTTCTTGGTAATGATCCCAGTGACCAGAAGTCTTGTAAAGCTCTACAGAAGCAAGTGGTGGAGTGTATACGTGTTGGTAGCCAGAAGCCAACTCTTTGTCGACGATATAGCGTTCCAATTCACGACGGATAGTGGCACCATTTGGCAACCAGAATGGAAGACCTTGACCAACTTCTTGAGAAATCATGAAGAGATCAAGCTCTTTACCAAGTTTACGGTGGTCACGTTCCTTAGCTTCTTCACGCATTTGAAGGTAGTTCTTCAAGTCTTTCTTGTCGAACCAAGCTGTACCGTAGATACGTTGCATCATAGCGTTGTCGCTATTTCCACGCCAGTAAGCACCTGCTACATTGAGAAGGTGGAAGATTTGGATACGACCTGTTGATGGGACGTGTGGCCCACGGCAAAGGTCTACATATTCACCTTGACGGTAGATGGTCAAACCACCTTCATCTTCAGAGTGTTCTTCAATCAATTCCAATTTATATGGGTCATTCTTGAAGATTTCACGCGCCTCGTCTTTAGTCACTTCTTCACGGATAGATGGGAAGTTTTCTTTAACGATTTTTTGCATTTCTTCTTCGATGCGAGGAAGGTCTTCGTTAGAGATTTGACCAGCTTGGTTATCTGTATCGTAGTAGAAACCATCTTCGATAGCTGGACCGACACCCAAATGAATGTCTGGGAAAAGGCGACGAGCTGCTTGTGCAAACAAGTGAGCAGCTGAGTGACGCAAGATTGGAAGAGCATCTTCGTGATCGGGTGTCACGATTTCGATGCTTCCGTCTTCAGTAATAGCACGAGTGGTGTCAATCAATTTGCCGTTAAACTTACCAGCAAGAGCTTTTTTAGCTAGGGAATTGCTGATAGATTGGGCAATTTCAAAAGTAGTAACGCCAGATTCGAATTCACGAACAGCGCCATCAGGGAAAGTAATCTTAATCATGGTTTTCTCCTTATATTGGTTATCCATTATTTATGAAGTAGAAGTGTTTCCCTATTTTGCAGTCTTAAATCAAGAAAAACAAAAAGCGACATCCTAAAAAGGACGTCGCAACGTGGTTCCACCTTCATTTATGTTCCTCAAAAAAGAGGGACACCTCTGATTGGCTCTAACGTGGCCACCGTTTTATGTTTGCATAAAAGTCAGTAGAGTAGTATCAGTTTAGGCTTCCTATGCGTTCTCAGCAACCACGCACTCTCTGGTAGAAAGGTTCTAAGTGACTTGTCTCTATGCATTATTATAGCATGATTGTGAGATTTTTCAAGGATTTTGTGAAAGTTTTTTCCTTTTCAGTTTTTGCACTAGATTCTTAATAGCTACACCGACAGCCATACCCGCGAGGGCAAAGATTTCATAGGCTAGGAAGTAGAGAAGGATAAATTCTCCAAAAGTAATAATGGTAAAGCAAAAGAGAAATCCAACTCCAATTAGCCACCAAACTGAGAACTTGAAACGATAAGAGTAGAATAGTGATACTATGAAAGTCACCAGTGGAGAGAAGATAATAACGTTGCCGATGGTGAGCTCCTTCAAGATATAGTTTTTAGTAATAGTCAATAATAACAGCTCGTAAAGTGGCCAATAAAAGAAAAATATGACCAGATAGTAGGGGAGATATTGCGAGAATTTACGCATGCTAATCACCTCTCTTTTCAAGATGTCAACTTAGATATCCTTCCTATAACTATTATAGCACTTTTGCGGTAAGAATAGTAAATCAGTTGACAAAGAACTTAGTTATTGGTAGAATAAGAAATGTCGTAAAGACAAATAACTTCTTCTTGGTTACAGGCATGCCAACCTGTCACTCGGATGAAGCCAAATAAAAAGGAGAAACATCATGGCAATCTCAAAAGAGAAAAAAAATGAAATCATTGCACAATATGCACGTCACGAAGGTGATACAGGTTCAGTAGAGGTTCAAGTTGCTGTCCTTACTTGGGAAATCAACCACCTTAACGAACACATCAAACAACACAAAAAAGACCACGCTACTTACCGTGGATTGATGAAGAAAATCGGTCGCCGTCGTAACTTGCTTGCATACTTGCGTAAAAACGACGTTAACCGTTACCGTGAGTTGATCAACTCTCTTGGACTTCGTCGTTAATCATGATGCTAAGGGCGTTAAAAATCCGTATGAAAATAGGGAAACGACACCGTGTTCGATGAACACAAGGAGTTTCATCTTTTTCACTAGGATTTTAGCCCGAGCTCAAATCAGCTCTCTGACTTCAGAGGGCTTTTTGTTTTTGTCAAGTGCTTAGGCCGTGTTCAATTAACAAGATACAAAGGCCGTCAAAAGCACAAAGTAAAAATAGGAAAAGTGACGCAGAAACTTCAGTTTCTAGGAGATTTTATCTTTTTTGTCAAGTGCTTAGGCCGTGTTCAATTGAACACATCTTTAAAATAAGGCTACTCTAGTTGAGTAGCTTTTTATTTTTGTCACCTTACCTCGATATACTCAAGTATAATCTTTGGTTACGGTTCCTAGCACTGTAAGCTAAAATAAACCAGATTATCTCCTTTTGAGTAGCTTTTTGACTAAAAAGATTATCATAAAATGTTTAAAAGAAGAGAAGTAAATCTTTAAGTAACTGCAACGAGTAAGTTGCAGTTTTTTCTTTATTCAAAAACTACATTAAAATGGTAACCCCTCTATAAAACATGGTATAATAGGCCTATATAGCTAAATGAAGTAAACCTAACACTAAAAGGATAGAACAGTCATGTCAACAGTAAAAAGTGATATAAATCTTGCGCAAACATATGCGAGTCAGCTGAAAAATGCTTGTCAATCGTTAACAGCAATTGCTGCGGCTAGTCAAGATGACCTAACGACTCTTCAAGGGAATAACAAGGCCCATCAATGTCTGACAAAGGATCAAAATCTAGCTAGTCAGATTACAGCCGCTGTCACCCTGACTTCCGAACGACTTCACTCTGTAGCGAGTGATTTTGAGGCGCTAGATGAAGCGAGTGCCAATGGTTTTAGGAGTCATACATGAGCAAGTTAGATGAGTTGAAGAAAAGAGAGCGAGACCTCTTGTACCAGCTAGAAGACAATGGAAAAGAGAACTATCGCACCAAAGAACTGATAGAAACCTTTGAAGGATATGATAGAGCTAGTCACCGTTATCAAAGTGATTTGTGGGAGGCGGCCTATCAGAGCCGATATGCAGGACAGTTGGAAGAAACGCTCCTGCAAAGAAACCAACTTAAAAACCAAATCCTTGAGGACCTCACCTACCACATGGACGATTTGAAAAAAGAAAAGTTCCGGTTAGAGGGAGACTTGGATGAGGTCTACTATGAAAGACGAAAGAACTAGAAAGAGAGGAGGAGAAACGACATGGGCATTGATATGTACCTGGAACAATCACAGCTACAAAGTTCGAGTGTAGCGACCATGTGCCAATCTCAGGTGGAGGCTTATCAAGACTTGCAATCAGCCATCCAAAAGTTTTCAGAAGATACAGAGAGTCTAAAGGGCGATGCTTATAATTCGGCTAGAAGTTTTTTTGCAAGTGTCTTATTGCCCTTGAGCAAAGGGGGACAACTCTATGCAGAAACCTTCTCTCAAGCTATCAAGAAATTACCAGAAGACTACCAAACGATGGTCGACAGCAAGAGTTGGCGCGAGGATGATCTGCTTGATAAGATCCGCCAGGAAGAACAAATGATTGCCTATTTATATGAAGTCAATCAATCCTTCTCCACCTTGAGCCTAGATAGCGAAAAAAAGAGGAATAATACGGAACTCATACGAGGTCACCAGGCTAATAAACGTATCTATGAAACGATTTTGAAAGACCTGCGAGCCTTTGATAGCTATTCAGGAGGACTGTTCAATGATCTAGACAGTATCGATGTGCAACTGAGTCGCGGACTGGCCCAGATTGAAAGTAGTTGGGATGCAAAGACAGGGGTCTTTAAAGTCCCATCTGACCTGACTTGGGCCAACTATCTATCTGCCTACTCTGACACAAAGGATATGAAGCTCAGTCGTCAAGAGAAGGCCTTTGTCCAGACCATGATGGCAGAATACGGCTTTGACGCAGAGACAGCCAAGCAGCTCCTGACCATCAAGAAAGGGATAGATAAGAAATTTCCAACCTCTAGCCAAGAGTTTCGTGACTATATCTTTTTGCGAGTCGTCGGTGCCGCCTACTATAATGACTTTAGGTGGAATGAAACTGCGGGCTATTTAAAAAATTATTTTTTTGATGAGGTTGTTAGCAGTCCATCTACAGTTGAAAAAATGAGAGTAGAAAAACCAATTCTTGAAATCTTTAAAGAATTAGGATTGAAAGAAGAAAAGGCCAAAGAACTGTATTATAACCTTAGACTGCAACACGAATTGGCTAGTGGGGAATACAGTGCATCTGGTGATCTGAAGAAAGACCATCCTTTAGTATATCAAGATTCAAAAGAAGCTTATCAAAGAGCTTATAAAAATTCAGAGAATTTTGATAAGTTTTGGGACGAGAAACTGAAGGCTTATTCTAACAATGGAGTGGGCCACGCAGACTTTACCCACCAGTCCATCACTATGGCGACTCATCTTAATCCTAGCAGTCTTCAGTTATCCGATGTCTACGGTGGCGGTAGAGAGCGTGTCAAGGATCTTTCAGGCTGGGAGGGAGACACGACTAAAAACGCTACGGATAAAAAACCAAGCATTGGTGAGGATGATTACAAGGCAGACCTCGATTCGGTCAATCTTATTGGTCGCATGCAAAAGGGGCAATCCTATGACCAAGCTATAACTTCTTATTACTCTGACCTTCAAAAGGACTCCACTCAGAGAGAAAGAGAGTTCCTAAAAAATAAGGACTGGAAGCAGGTTAGAAGCACTATCTATGCCAGTATCCTTCCGTTAGAGGTTATGGAAAAAGGAGAAGATGCTATTAAAGCATATATTGAGAATAACTATCAAGGTGTATCCAAGTTTTTAAACCGCTTAGAAGCCGTGGCGGAGTAGGAGGAAGTCTATGAAGAATACTAGGCGTTTTAACAATAGTGATATTACTTATATCAGTTTGTCTTTTCTTCTTTGTGCGTCAACCTAAAAATATTTTTGATGAAATCTACCAAGAAACGGAGAAGAGTTATCAGGTAGATAATATTTTTGGAAAAAATGAAGATATTATTGTTCGTCCAGTTTGGCCAAGTGATAATGAAAGTTTAAAATATAGTCCACATGTAACCTATAAAGACAACATTATTAATAATTATTGTAAAGTTGTACTAGGCTTTAATTTTCAAAATTTGGAACAAACAAGTTTTATTCGTTTTGACAAATATATTGATTCAGGAGTTAGAATACGGATAAGAACAGGATATAGCTATCTAGGAAAAAGTTTAAAAAAAGAAGTAGAAGTAATTGTAATAAAGGGGAATTCCGAAAATTATATTGACAATGAATCCCAAGTAAAATCTTACCTAGAGCAGTACGGTATTACAGCTAAGGACTTAGATTCTTACTACGATGAAATCATCAACCAGAAAGTTTTAAAGGACTGGTGTTCTATCTATGACAGCAAGTACTCGCCAAACAATTATGGCGAAGTGAAGATTGAAACCCAGTGGGAGAATTGGTGATAACATGAAGAAAATCCTCGGTTTAGTAGCTTTATTCGTGATAATTGTATCATCCTCTTTCTACTTTTTTACTAAACAACCTAAAAACATTTTTGATGAAATCTACCAGGAAACTGAGAAAACTTACCAGACAAATAATATTTTAAGAAACATAGATGGGTTTGATATTAAACCAGTTTGGCCAAGCGATGGAGAATTTTTAAGGTATACACCTTCAGGAAATTATAAAAATATTCCGGAAGGTTATCTTGAGCTAAGAATTGGGTTTAGTTTTTATTCTGAAGATGAAATTGGTTCGATATCATTTGAAAAACGTATAGAGTCCAACGTGAATATAAAAATGTGGACTGTATATTCTCATAAAGAACGCAATTTAAAAAAATTTGTAAAAATAGGTTTAAAGAAAGCAGATACGGAAACTTATATTGAAGACGAAGCTCAGGTGAAATCCTACCTAGAGCAGTACGGTATTACAGCTAAGGACTTAGATTCTTACTACGATGAAATCGTCAATCAGAAAGTCTTAAAAGACTGGTGTTCTATTTTTGACAGCAAGTACACGCCAAGTAACTATGGTGAGGTCAAGATTGAAACCCAGTGGGAGAATTGGTGATAACATGAAAAAAATATTAGGTCTAATAGGGTTATATGCACTAGTTGTATTATTTTGTTTTTACTTTTTTCCTAAACAACCTAACAACATTTTTGATGAGATCTATCAGGAGACGGAGAAGACCTATCGGTCAAATAATATTTTAAGAAATATAGAAGGCTTTGAAATTGACGATGTCTGGCCAAGTGATGACCCAAATATATCTAATCATCCGTTTGGAATTTACGACAACAAAACGACTCCTAGTAATTATTCTAAAATTAAAATTAGCTTTAATTTTGGTTCAGGTATTAAAGGGATGACGATTCGTTTTGAAAAAAGGATTAATTCAGATATTACCCTATGGTATTCAGCACACTATAATATAAAAAAGAAAATCCTCAAAAAAGAGCTTGCGATTTTTGAAGAGCCAAGGAAACCAGGTCAATTTATTGATGATGAAGAAAAAGTAAGAGAATATTTAAGAAAAAATAATATTTCCAAAGAAGAATTAGAGAAGGACTATGACGAAATCGTTAACCAGAAAGTCTTGAAAGATTGGTGTTCGATTTATGACAGCAAGTTCTCGCCAAGTAATTATGGCGATGTCAAGATTAAAACCCAGTGGGAGAATTGGTGATAACATGAAGAGAATCCTCGGTTTAGTAGCGTTATTTGCACTAATTGTATTATCCTGTTTCTACTTTTTTACTAAACAACCTAAAAATATTTTTGATGAGATTTACCAAGAAACTGAGAAAACCTATCGTACAAATAACATTTTAAGGCATATAGATGGCTTTGAAATTAGTCCAGGTTGGCCAAGTGATGGGGAGTATTCTAAATATTATCCATTTGGAACTTATAATAAAGACCATACCCCAGAAGAGTATTTTGATATCGAAATTAGTTTTAATTTTGCTACAAAAACACAGTTAAGTTCAATCTCATTTGAAAAGCGAATTGGGCCAAACGTTAGAGTACGCTTATGGAATAAATATACTTATCAAGACCGTACTTTAAAAAAATTTGTAAAAATAGGTTTAAAGAAAGCAGATACGGAAACTTATATTGAAGACGAGGCTCAGGTAAAATCATACCTAGAGCAGTACGGTATTACAGCTAAGGACTTAGATTCTTACTACGATGAAATCGTCAATCAGAAAGTCTTAAAAGACTGGTGCTCGATTTATGACAGCAAGTATTCGCCAAGCAATTATGGCGAAGTGAAGGTTGAAACCCAGTGGGAGAATTGGTGATAACATGAAAAAAATCCTCGGTTTAGTAGCCTTATTCGTGATAATCATATCATCCTGTTTCTACTTTTTTATTCATCAACCTAAAAACATTTTTGACGAAATCTACCAAGAAACTGAGAAGACTTATCGGTCAAATAATATTTTAAGAAATATAGATGGGTTTAAAATCAGATCAGGTTGGCCAAGTGATGATCCTAATATATCTCAAAATCCATTCGGATTGTATAACAAAGAGAAAACACCGTCTGATTATTCTGAAATAGAAATTGGGTTTAATTTTGAGTATACATCTCAATTAAGCTCTATTTCATTTGAGAGGCAAGTAGGACCAAATACGAAAGTTAGGATATGGAATAAATATACTTATAAAGATCGTACTTTAAAAAAATTTGTGAGAATAGTTTTAAAGAAATCAGATACGGAAACTTATATCGAAGATGAGGCCCAAGTGAAATCCTACCTAGAGCAGTACGGTATTACAGCTAAGGACTTAGATTCTTATTACGACGAAATCATCAACCAGAAAGTCTTGAAAGACTGGTGCTCGATTTATGACAGTAAGTACTCGCCGAGCAACTATGGCGATGTCAAGGTTGAAACCCAGTGGGAGAATTGGTGATAACATGAAAAAAATATTAGGTCTAATAGGGTTGTATGCACTAATTGTATTATTTTGTTTCTACTTTTTTATCCATCAACCTAAAAATATCTTTGATGAGATTTATCAGGAGACGGAGAAGACCTATCGGTCAAATAATATTTTAAGAAACATAGATGGCTTTAAAATCAGGTCAGGTTGGCCTAATGATAGTGAATACTTTGCATACACTCCTTCTGGGAAGTATCAAACTCATCCTGAAGACTATAAAGATATAAGTATTAGCTTTAATTTTGGAGAAGGTATTAAAGGGATGACGATTCGTTTTGAAAAAAGGATTAATTCGGATATTACCCTATGGTATTCAGCACACTATAATATAAAAAAGAAAATTCTCAAAAAAGGGCTTGCGATTTTTGAAGAGCCAAGGCAACCAGGTCAATATCTAGAGGATGAAGAAAGTAAGAGACTATTTAAAAAAATACAACATAACCAAAGAAGAATTAGAGAAAGACTTCGACGAAATCGTCAACCAGAAAGTTTTGAAAGACTGGTGTTCTATCTATGACAGCAAGTACTCGCCAAGCAACTATGGCGATGTCAAGATTGAAACCCAGTGGGAGAATTGGTGATAACATGAAGAAAATCCTCGGTTTAGTATCCTTATTCGTGATAATTGTATTATCCTGTTTCTACTTTTTTACTAAACAACCTAAAAACATTTTTGATGAAATTTACCAAGAGACGGCAAAAAATTATTTGGGCTATTATAATTTCAATGAATTAAAAAAATGTGACAGTAAAAAATCGAAAGCTTTATGATTCGAATATGAATGAAACGGATAAGTATGAATCAATAATAACATACGATGATTCCTCTCTTGGAAGCGATGCGAAGAACTTAGAACTACGATTTAATTTTGATGGTAGTAGTAAAGGTATGAATATTTGGTTTGAAAGATATGCTAATTCAGGAGAAAAAATTAACTTTGTCATTCATTACGGATTTAAGAAAAAAGTACTAGTTAAAAAAATTATGATTTATGAAAATAGTTCGAAAACATATATTGAAGACGAGGCCCAAGTAAAATCCTACCTAGAGAAGTACGGTATTACAGCTAAGGACTTAGATTCTTACTACGACGAAATCGTCAACCAGAAAGTCCTGAAAGATTGGTGTTCGATTTATGACAGTAAGTACTCGCCAAGCAACTATGGCGATATCAAGATTGAAACCCAGTGGGAGAATTGGTGATAGTATGAAGAAAATCCTCGGCCTAGTAGCCTTAGTCATAATAATTGTATTATCTTGTTTTTACTTTTTTCCTAAACAACCTAAAAACATTTTTGATGAAATCTACCAGGAAACTGAGAAGACCTATCTAGGAAATAATGTCTTTAACAAGTTGAAAGATGTTGAAGCACATAAATATCAAGAGTATAGTGATGATTCTAGATTTTATCCAAGTGTCGCCTATGAGGAAAATGCTTTACCAGATAGCTGTGAGAAAATTGCTATAGATTTTAATTTTAAATCCAAAGCTCAATTAAGCTTGATTTCATTTGAAAAACGGATAGAGTCCAACTTTAGTATAAAAATGTGGACTGTATATTCTCATAAAGAAGGTAATTTAAAAAAATTTGTAAAAATAGTTTTGAAGAAGGCAGATACGAAAAATTACATCGAAGACGAAGCTCAGGTAAAATCCTACCTAGAGCAGTATGGTATCACTGCCAAGGATTTGGATTCTTACTACGACGAAATCGTCAACCAGAAAGTCCTGAAAGATTGGTGTTCGATTTATGACAGTAAGTACTCGCCAAGCAACTATGGCGAGGTGAAAGTCGAAACCCAGTGGGAGAATTGGTGATATAAAGAATTCTATCTAATTTTATACATAGATGGCTCCTCTGACTTCAGGGAGCTTTTTTTGTGCATTTTTCTAGTCTTGTTCCTGATTTAGAAATGTGGTATACTAATTATGAAAATTGTCTAAAATTTTAATTTTTGTTAAAGGAGAGTTTCATGCTTTCCAAATTTTCTGGAAGCCATCAAAACCTGAGATATTGTTTTTTACTAGCTATCCTGTTAGGATCCTTGGGGATTTCTCTGTTTCTGGCAGTTTCTATGGGGTCTGTTCAAGTTAGTTTGAGTGATACCTATCGGATAATTTTGAGTCAGTTAGGGGCTCCTTTTGAGATAGGAGACATTTCAAAGTCTACGTTTGCTATTGTTTGGAATATGAGATTGCCACGGGCTTTTCTTGCTTTGATTGTGGGTGCAGGCCTTTCCATGTGTGGTAGTGTCATGCAGTCAACTGTCAACAATCCAATAGCAGAGCCCTATGTATTAGGAATTTCAGCCGGGGCAACTTTTGGAGCAACTTTGAGTATTATTCTTGGATTTAAAGTTATGATTGGTCTAGGTTCTTTCCTCGGAGCGATTTTAGCAACAGTTGCAGTTCTTCTCATTGCGTCTATGCAGGGCAGGATGACAACTTCTAGCCTCATTTTATCAGGGACGGTTGTCAATGCACTATTTTTGGCTTTTTCAAACTTTATTATCTCTATTGGGGCCAATGCTGATAGCGTTATGACCATCAAGTTTTGGACCATGGGTTCTTTAGCGGGGACCTCATGGGCTCACTTAACCTTGCCAACTATAATCGTGGGAATCGCTTTTTTATTTTTCTCTACACAATATCGTGTTTTCAATGCCATGATGATGGGAGATGAGGCGGCTTTGACTTTGGGAATTCCCTTGCGTTTTTATTGGTATCTCTATGTGACGATTGTAGCTGTAATGACAGCTATCTTGGTATCGACCTGTGGGATCATCGGTTTTGTCGGTTTGATTACACCACATTTGGCCCGAAGTTTGGTAGGAACAAACTACAAAAGGCTTTTTCCGATAGCAACCTTACTAGGCGCCCTCTTTGTCGTCTGGGCAGATGTCTTTGCTCGCGTTCTGATTCAAAATGCTGAACTTCCGATTGGTATTTTCACGGCCCTAGTAGGTGCACCTTTCTTTATCTACATGGTTGCAAGTAGACGAAGGGAGGTGAGAGTCTGATATGGACTTAATGTGCCAGGATATTCACTTTGGAATCGGAGAAAAAAAGATTCTCAAAGGAGTCTCACTTAAACTTGAGGGAAACCAATTTCATACTATTTTGGGACCAAATGGAAGTGGAAAGACCAGCTTGCTGAAACTCTTTTATCGACAGGAAAAGCCGAATCAGGGCTTGATTTCTTTAGATGGGAAGCCTCTAGACCAAATGAGCGTCAAAGAAACGGCAAAGCAGATGGCAGTTATCACGCAGTTTAATCAACTTCAGTTTGATTGTACGGTTGAGGAGATTGTCATGCTGGGTAGAACGCCCCATCTCTCTTTCTTGCAAAAGGAAAAAGACAGAGATTTTGCTTTGGTTGAGGATGCTTGATCAAGGTAGATCTGCTCGAAAAGAGAAATCGACTCTACTCTTCTTTGTCAGGAGGAGAGAAGCAGCGGGTTCTGTTAGCACGCGCCTTGGCACAAGAGCCGACCCTCTTGCTCTTAGATGAACCGACCAATCATTTGGATATCAAGTATCAGCTAGACTTATTGACCATTGTCAAAAATCTTCAGATCAATGTGCTAGCTGTCTTGCATGATATTCAGCTAGCTTGTCGCTATTCAGACTATCTCTACCTAATGAAAGAAGGGGAGATTGTTTACCAAGGTACTCCAAAAGAGACAATCACACCCGAGTCATTGCAGGCTGTCTATGGCGTTCAAAGTAAGGTAACTTGGACAGAAGATCAGCAAGCCATGATTCACTATTTATAAAAATTAAAAAGGAAAATAAAAACATGAAAAAAACACTTAGTATTTTACTTGTAACAGTAGCTACCTTATCTTTGGCAGCTTGTGGTAACGCATCTAAAGAAACAGCACCGGCACCTGCTACAACAGAAGCTAGTCAAAAAGCTAATACAGAAACCAGCTATCCTGTAACTATCAAAACTTATGATGCTAAAGGAAATGAAGTCGAACAAGTCTTTGAAAAGGCACCTGAAAAAGTCATCACCAACAACCTCTCAACAACTGAAATCCTACTTGAACTCGGTTTGAAGGATAAAATTGCCGGTATGCTCAATCCTGATAATGCGGTAACTGGTAAATACAAGGAAGCAATTGAAGCCATCCCTCATATTGGTGATAAAAAATCTGTCTCACAAGAAACAGTTCTTTCTTATGAACCAGATGCCTTGATGGGCCGCAACATGATGTTTTCTGAAAAGTCAATGGGAACCATTAGTGCTTGGAATGAAAATAAAATCCCTGTTTATACGCAAAAAGCTTCACTTTCAACTATCCAACAGGATTTGGGAAATATCGTAGAAGATGTGAAGAATCTTGGTACCATTTTCAATGTCCAAGACAAGGCGAATCAATACGCAGAGCAATTACAAGCTAAAATCGATGCGGTTAAGAAAGCAAACCCCGAAACACAGGGTGAAAAGAAAAAAGCTCTGATTATGGTGGCCTACAATGACGAAACCTTTGGTGCCTACAAGTCAGCCCTACAAGAAAGTTTGCTCAACCAACTTGGTTATACCAATGTCGCAACAGGAACATCTGGTTTGACCTTGGAAAACTTAGTATCAATGGATCCTGAGTTGATTATCTATGTAACTAGCGATCGTAATCAAAAGTTAGATGAAAAAGCAGTGGATTTGATGAAGGCAAATGCTGTTTTGGAAAATGTCCCAGCAATTAAGAATCAAAAAATCATGACGATCTCTTACGATGAGTTGATGGATTACGGTCCTGCAGTGATTGATTCCCTTGAAAAAATCAATGACTTTATCAAGAAATAAGGAGTTTAACTGGGAAGGGATTCGAGTTAGGGTCAGTCTTCCTTCAAACTATGATCCCTAAACAAGCCTACCCAATGATTCTTTTTAAATGATGGACAATTGGACTATTTGTCAGACCTATCCCAATCTGTGATTTTTGGTGGGTTTGATTCCAGAAAAATCGTCTGGATGACTTTACACCTTGGAAGGCTGATGCATTGAAAGAAGGGGTTCCGGATTTTTGGTGGGAAGGTAGACCAATACCATCAGAAGCTATTTCAAGGAATTATAGCAAGTCTAAAAAAAGACTATTTGCTTGATGAAAGTAGAATTGCTTATGGTGGCTATTCACTGGGTGGTCTTGCTGCTGTCTATAGTCTCTATAGTAGTCATCTACCTGTGACCTGTATCTTTTCTATCTGTGGTTCCTTCTGGTATCCTGATTTTACAGAATTTTGTAGGGAACATGACTTGATACAGAGCCAAAGTCTGATTTATCTGCAAAATGGTCAGACAGAAGGTGCCAATCATTCCAATCGTCTGTCTAAGGCTCCTATTTATGCCAGAGAACTACATGATTTGATTTCAGAGAAAGTGCCTTCGACTTATTGCACATTTGATGCTTATGGGCATCATGAAGCTCTCGACCAACGCTATCAAAATTTTTGTGATTGGCTGAGAGACGAATGGAAGCTCAAGTAATCTGATAACACTCCTTGTTCATGGAAACTAGGAGTGTTTCTTTTGTATGCTTGGTCATTAAAATTTTCATGGGATTACCCTTGACGGAAATCCATCCCCTGTAATAGACTAAATTATGGTATAATGAGTAGATAGATAGAATCGAGGAAATTATGTCATTTACACAATTTAAATTTAAAAACTATATAGAAAAAGCCTTGGAGGAGTTGAAGTTTACGACTCCTACCGAGGTTCAGGAAAAGTTGATTCCTATTGTTCTAGCAGGTCGTGACTTGGTCGGTGAATCAAAAACAGGTTCAGGGAAAACTCATACCTTCTTGCTTCCAATTTTCCAACAATTGGATGAAGAGAGCGATAGTGTACAGGCAGTTATCACAGCTCCGAGTCGTGAATTGGCAACGCAGATTTACCAAGCAGCTCGTCAAATTGCAGCTCATTCAGAAGTTGAAATTCGTGTCGTTAACTACGTTGGTGGAACAGACAAGGCCCGTCAGATTGAAAAACTAGCTAGCAACCAACCACATATCGTTATTGGAACTCCAGGGCGTATTTATGATTTGGTCAAATCAGGCGATTTAGCCATTCACAAGGCTAAGACCTTTGTAGTCGATGAAGCCGACATGACACTGGATATGGGATTCTTAGAAACAGTTGATAAGATTGCAGGCAGTCTTCCAAAAGACTTACAGTTTATGGTTTTTTCAGCAACCATTCCTCAAAAATTGCAACCATTCTTGAAAAAATACTTGTCCAATCCTGTCATGGAGAAAATCAAGACCAAAACGGTTATCTCAGACACTATTGACAACTGGTTGATTTCGACTAAGGGACGAGACAAGAACGCTCAGATTTATGAGTTGACTCAAGTCATGCAGCCATATCTCGCCATGATTTTTGTCAATACAAAAACTCGTGCGGATGAATTGCATGCTTACTTGACAGCTCAAGGCTTGAAGGTTGCTAAGATTCATGGGGATATTGCACCTCGTGAACGCAAACGAATTATGAATCAGGTGAAAAATCTTGATTTTGAGTATATCGTCGCAACTGACTTGGCTGCGCGTGGGATTGACATCGAAGGTGTCAGCCACGTTATCAACGATGCTATTCCACAAGACTTGTCCTTCTTTGTCCACCGTGTTGGACGAACTGGACGTAATGGTCTACCAGGTACAGCCATTACCCTCTATCAACCAAGCGATGACTCAGATATTCGTGAGTTAGAGAAATTAGGAATCAAGTTTGTACCTAAGGTGGTTAAAGACGGAGAATTCCAAGACACTTACGACCGTGACCGTCGTGCCAATCGTGAGAAAAAACAAGAAAAACTGGATATCGAAATGATTGGCTTGGTCAAAAAGAAAAAGAAAAAAGTCAAACCAGGCTATAAGAAGAAAATTCAATGGGCGGTCGATGAAAAACGCCGTAAAACCAAGCGCGCTGAAAGTCGTGCCCGTGGACGTGCAGAGCGCAAAGCTAAACGCCAAACATTTTAAAAATAAAACAGTAGAACCAAGTGGTTTTACTGTTTTTTGACTCTTAAAGTCGAAGATAGTATAAGCAAAAAACGTTAATTAATTTGGACAGCAAACAAGAAATCGTCATAGAGACTGATGCTATAGGATTTTTTTAATCAATACTTTGATTCCAGAAAAATATTTGAAAAACATTCTTAATTTATGTTATTCTAAAAAAAACAGATTTTAAAAAAATATTAAATCTGTTAAAGAAAAAGAGGTCATTATGGCAAAAAGGAATGTTTAAGCAAGAACGTTTTTCGTTTCGTAAAATGAAAGTTGGATTGGCATCTGTGGCTATCCTCTTTGCTTTTGCACAACTTGGACAAGTTTCGGCTGATGAAACTAGTAAAGTTTCGTCAAGTGAAATTACTAAGGTAACTGAGGCACCAAAAGTAGTTGAAGAAGTCAAATCACCTATTGAAGTTGCAACTGAAGAAATTGCAGCAGAAAGTGAAAAAGCTGTTGTAAAAGAATCAGAAGCAAAACCAGGCGATTTAATTGATGTTTCTACCAAACTATCACCTATTGATGTCAAAGAAAGTCAAGAAGGCAATCAAAAAGTCTATGTAGAAACAGCGACTGCAGAAGTTTCAAAAACAGAAGTGATTGCATCTAAAGATGAGACAATTCCGGCACCAGCAACGACGACTACTGAAGGTACAGTAACTGGCAAGGATGAAAAAGGAAATACATTTACTCAGTACGAACGAGTAGACAAGACAACAACTGTGGAAATAACGAAAACACCACCAACTGTAAAAAAAGCAGGAGCAGCTGACATTGTTTTCGTGGTTGACCGTTCAGGCTCTATGGGTGGAACCATTAATACTGTTCGTAGAAATGTCAATGAGTTTGCAAGAAATCTTGCCAAAGATGGAGTAGCGGCACGTTTTGGATTAGCTACATATAGTGATGAAGTATACGGACGTCGATTAGGAAAAACTGACGAAGATACAATTCTAACGAAATTTGGTGAGACTTATTTTACAACAGATCCAGTTGAACTTGAAAAAGCTTTAGAAAAAATTAAGATTGCACATGGGGGAGATTCTCCTGAAACAGCAACTCCTGCTCTCACAAAGATTGTTTCTACTTACGACTGGTCTAAGTCACCAAAAAATAAAAAGTTTGTGGTGTTGTTAACAGATGCTAGGATGAAAGAAGATCCGTCAATTCCATCTATCGCTGAGACATTAACAACTCTGAAAAAAGCTGGTATTGATAGGATCGTAGCGACAACCTTTTATAATCAACGGAACTATAAAGATTTTGTGTCTGAGGGACGTTTAATGGATATTGATCGTAACTTGGCTGACTCTTTAACTAAGGATGCAGCTTCATGGATTGTGGAAACAGTCGGTGAAGGCCGTCAATACAAGGTAACAAAAGACAGCTACCAATTCTACTTGGAACGTCGTACAACTGTGCCAGTTTTGGAGCAGAAAGCAACTCCTAAACCAGAACCTACCGCTTACAAACCAGAACCGGCTAAACTTCCTGAAACAGGAAGCAATGATACAAGAAATCAAAGTCTCATGGGACTTGGTCTATTGTTCGCTGGACTTGGATTAGCCCTAGGAAACAGAAAATCAAAAGAACAGTAAGATAAATTAATAAAAACAAAACACCTGAAGTAGAGCTGGTTAGGCTTTTATCAGGTGTTTTTTGATTCATAAATTAAGAATTTTGATGCTAACAAAAAAATAAAAACGCTGATTTCCTTTTCGTCATAAAATATGTTCTTTCTATGACTAGGCAATTTTCTTAATCGAAAAATTACGAAATAGAAAGAGAGATTTCAAATCCATGCATCCATTCAGATTTTACTACGATGTCGATTTTTAAAGCATCTGCTAATTGTTTGACAAGATAGAGACCCATGCCTGTTGATTTTTTCCTTGTCTCTCCTGAATCACCTGTAAATCCTTTTTCAAAGATATGAGGGAGGTCGCAAGTTTTAACTCCACACCCATTATCCCTAATAGTCAGGGTTTTGCACCCCTTGTCACTTGACATAGAAATCTTGAGTTCTGGTTTGTCAGAGCTATATTTAAGGGCGTTGGCTAGTATTTGAGACAGGATAAATTCAAAACTGCGTTGATCGGTGTAGTAGTTTCCCTGTATGTTTTCTAGCTGAATAGTAAAATTCTTTTCTTTAAGAAAGGGATCAAAGTTTTCTAAAAGATCCTGAATACACTCTTTGAGGTCGACATCTTCAAATAGAAAATCATTTTTTTCACTTTTAACCCTGTAATAAAATAGTATCTGTGATACATTTCCTTGGATTTGACTTTTTACATAATCCAACTTAAAAGCAGTATCCTCAGGTAGTTGGTCACTTTGATTGTCTAGAAGGAGGGAAAGAAGCGATAAAGGAAGTTTAATCTCATGCGCCCATTTTTCAACATAGTCCTCATAGTCGGCTAGTAATGAGTTGAGCTTTCCAATTTCCGCCTGCCTTTGGTAAAGCGCATTTGCGATTTCTTTGATGCTCTCTTTCTCTGAGGTAGTTGATAAACGCAATAATTCCAGCTCCGTATCCATCTTAGGATTGGCTATGAAGTTTTTATAAGCAGTTGCTTTTTTTCTTTCTCTTCTTATAAGTAGGAGTGATAGGATAAAAAAGAGCAGGACTGTAGCTAAAAGATAGAGCAGGATGAGAGCTTGAAACATTCTCACATCTGAGAGCCAAAGCAGAATCGCTGTGAATAGATCAAATGCTAAAAGAACAAGTAACCAGGGCAGGTAAGTAGCTAGATATTTAAGATTCTGTTTCATCTGGACTTACCTCTTCCAATTTGTAACCGATGCCTCTGACGGACTTGACTTGAAGTGCAATACCAGCTTGTTTCATCACCTTTTTGAGCCTTGCAATATTTACTTGAAGGGCATTTTCATCGATGAACTCAGTTGTATTCCACAGTTTCATGCTTAGTTCTTCTTTTGTGACGACAGGAGCATTAGTAACCAATAAGATTTCTAACAATTTCCCTTGATTTTGGGGGAGTAAAATCGACTGTCCATTGATATAAAGGGTATAGGTCTGTCTATCCAGCAGAAAATTGTCTTTTTCAAGTAGATTTTGTCTGCCTTCATAGCGTTTCAAGATATTTTCTATACGTGCCAAAAATCTTTCTTTCTTGAAAGGCTTTGTTAGATATTCATCTGCCCCTAATTTCAGAGCGTAGATTTCATCTTTTAATTGTTCACGAGAGGTGAGAACCAATATGGGCACAGAGCGTTTGGACTTGAGATTTTTACAAATTTGAAAACCTGTTTCTCCCGGCAAATTCAAATCCAGTATGATTAGATCCGTATCGTATTGCAGCACTTGCTGGGTTGTATCTTTGAAGTCAGTCAACTTATCAACTTGATAACCCGCTTTCTCTAACAAGATAACAATTTCATCTCGAATCAAGGCTTCATCTTCAATTACCAGAATATGCTTCATATCGGTTCCTCCTTTTCCTATTTTATTCTACCTTATTCATCTCTTTTGGGTTCCATTAAGGATAACAAGTACTTGTTACTATTTCTTTACAATTTTGATATAGACGACTTCAAAGCCAGCTAAGAGCAGTACGACCAGCATGGCTGTGATAAATTTCTGCCCCATGGCCATTCTTGCACTAGCGGGCACTATTCCTGTGAGGAGGGAGCCCACTCCGAAGCTACTACTGATAAGTGCAAGGGCTATTGGTAGACCGAAATACCAGTTGATTTGCTTTTCTGACGATTTACAAAGAGTTTCGTAGTTAGCTCCGAGATGGATCAAGGTTTGGTATCGTCTGTAGGATTGTCTTTGTCCCATCAAAAACTGAACGCCTATGATTGTATTTGCAACGACAAGGAAAATAATTGCCAGATAAATAGTAATATAGCTAGCAGAGATAATGTAAAATAATTGGCGCCCCATATTTTGTATATAGCTTTCATAACCAAGAGAGGTTTGATTTAGCTTTTCATTGGTATCTGAGATAGCTCTCATCAAGCCTTTTTCTTTGACCAGCTCAGGAGCCAAGATACCGCTGACATAGTTCGAATAGTGACCGTCTGTATAGTTCATAAAGACTTCATCTGGGACTATGAGGGCAACAGAGAGGGTGATTTCACGATCCGTTACGATTGGCAAAGACTCCACTTCTCCAATCAATTTTACATCATTTTCCATGACTTTGATTTGAGGTTTCGTCTTCAGAACAGAGTTGACGAGACTTTCATCTGGGAGAAAATCTTTCCCCATATACAAGTAGGCTTCCTTGCTAGTTAATTCTACAGGAGGGAGATTGGCAGCCTTTCTAAGTTCATTGTATTCGGAAACTGGTATGAGGTGGGAAGTAGTAGACTGTTTAAATCTTTGGAGCAAAATTTCCTTGTTCTTGCTGCCTTTTTGCTTTTTCAACTCCTTGATGACCTCTTCGAAGGACACGGACTCGTGTTCTTTCGGTTTACCGACTTTGATTTGCAGAATCTTTGAAAACTGTGATGTTAGTCCTGCAGCTTCAAGCTCTTTTTTAACTGTGTCTATATCAAGATTTTCGTCTGCTTCAAGCTCGCTCTCTCTAAAGGTATAATCTAAGACATGAGTCTGATTGCCTGAATTGCCACTTGCAATGGCAACACCTGCTCCAAAGAGGCACAAGGCAGAGAAGATTAAGAGCGAGCAGATAGCTAGTATAGTTGAGCGCTGGATAACTAATTCCTGAATCTGTCTAAAATTATAGGTGTGGAGTTTTCGATTGCTTCCAAGCTTGACCAAAATATCTATAAACAAACGCATACCAAAGAAGAGTAGTATAGTTCCTAGAGTCCCCAAGAGAACAGTGATGCCCATTGTTCTGACATTTTCCCAAGATAGTCCACTCATCCCCAAGTAATAGGCTGTTCCTAGAAGCAAAATTCCGAGGACAGAAGCAAGAAGGTACACACTCTTAGGGAGTAGTTTCTTCATGCCAGAAGGAGAATAGGATAGCAGATCTCCGATTTCCTTATTGGCTGTTTTTGCACTTAAAAGAATAAAGACAGCTAATTTTACGGCTAGGAAACCGATGATTGTATAGAATAGAGCTGTAGTAGATAGAGAAAATTGATGTTCAATAATCCCTAGCCCAACAATTTTAGCGGTTATTAGGCTAATCAGTTCTGAAATCAAGATTGAAATTGGAAGACCTATTCCAAGAGCAAGGATACTGTTTCTCAAATCCTCGAGTAGGAGCAGCAAGAATAGTTTGCTTCTTCGCATCCCTAGCGTTAGATAGACACCAAATTCATGTTTTCTCCTTTCCATCTGCATACTGCTTGCGAAGTAGACTAGAAAAAGAGAATAAAGAGGGTTGCCACATAAAGAATGGGAATCATGCTAAAGAGTTTATTTACAGTGTCACTCTCTATTTGTTTGAGAAAGATCATCACATCTTGATGGGACAAAGAAAGGATGATGTAAAAGGAGATAATAGAAAGAACCATGGAACTGAAATACAAGCCATTATTCTTTCGATCCCTCTTGCTATTTCTTGAGACTAATTTAGAAAACATTGCCATCACCTCCAGCCAGTGCAGACATGACCTTTAGTATTCTGTGGTAAAAATCTTCTTGACTTTCTCTTGGATAATCGCGTCGAATTTCATGGAATAGTTTTCCGTCTTGGATAAACAAGATGCGGTTGCAAAAGCTGGCAGCGACTGAATCGTGGGTCACCATGAGAATGGTGGTTTTTTCCACTTGATTCATTTCGGATAATTTTTGCATCAAAATGGTCGCATTTTTTGAATCCAAAGCTCCTGTGGGCTCATCTGCAAATACAATCTTAGGGTCTAAAATCAAGGCACGCGCAGCAGCTACCCTTTGCCGTTGACCACCTGATAATTGAGATGGGAACTTGTCCAGAAGTTCAGAAATATCTAGATATTGGGAAAGCAATTCTAACCGAATCTTGCTTTCGTTGGCATCGACCTTGTGCAAAGACAAGGGGAGTAAAATATTTTCTTTGGCTGTCAGATTGTCCAAAAGCTCAAAATTTTGAAAGAGGTAACCAATTTCCTTACCACGATAATCAGCTAACTGACTACCTTTTAACTGACCTAAATCTTTCTTGCATTTGAATGGTGCCGTCAGTTGGTTTGATGATAGTAGCGAGACAGTTAAGAAGGGTTGTTTTCCCAGAACCACTGCTCCCCATAATCCCTAAGAACTCACCTTTGACAACTTGACAAGATATACCGTTCAAGGCTTTGGTGATATTCGGCTCTTTTCCATAATGCTTTTTTAATGATTCTACTCGTAAAATTGTTTCCATGTGAAACACCTCCATCTTTTGTTACTTTCATTATAATATGAATCGGAGTAGAATAACACTTACGGATGATGTAAGAAATCTTTATCATTAGGTTATTGGAGCTATACTTACTATATTATAGCATGGTTTCAAGTATTTAAAAAGAGGAGTTGAGAGTCGAGAAATTTCCCTAATATTGAAATTATAAAAAATAATACCACTGTAGTCCATGCTCCAGCAGTATTATTTATTATTTTATAGGAAACTTTACTCCCACTCAATTGAGACTGGTATATCCCTATCCCTTGTAAATCAAGGGTTTAGAAGGGTTATATACTTCAATGGGGGGATTTTTCGGGGGGATTGATTTTTTCATATGTTGAATTCAATTAAATTTTACTCTTGTTTCTGATGCGGTTTGTATGGTAATTGCATTTGTAAGTAGTTGAGCTATCTCTTTATCAGCACCACTGTACAAGTACTAATGATAGTCAGCTATCAGGAACATATTCATACGAAAAAAGCGGTATTGATGGTTCTGAAATGGGATTCGAAGACGAAGAATTGACATTGCATTACGAACTAAAAGTAAGTGGTGATGAAAACATATTTAATATCAATCTCCTTTCAGAGAGAGGAAATAATGTGAAGTACCTCTATTCCGAGAAAGTAGCTATTGATACAGACCAGATTATCAGTGATAACAATGGTACTGAGCTGAAATATTCAGTTTCTGGAGATTCTGTAACAATGCCTGATTTAGCAGGAGATAGTGGTGAAACAGTAACATTAAGTAAATAGAATAAACCAAAAAATAGAGCTTGATATGTAATCTATCAGGCTCTATTCTTGTAAGTTTGTAAGTAATATTTTATATTAATCATCTAATTACAGTTTTTTTTACATTTTTTTATTAATATTTCTGTGTTGTCAATTAAAAAAATTTCCCATCATTATTACTAATAAACTCATTGATATATTTAAGAATACAAACATAATGATTATAGTAAACGTTATATGTATTTACATCTAAACAGAAGTGAGTTAAAAGCAAATTTAGCATGGTCAGTTCGTTTTAATATCGGTGAAATCTACGATTTTTTTGCTCTATTGGCATCAATTTTTCTTTCCTAGAGCATATCTATTTGGCATTTCGTTATTATCACTATTATGAATGATACTATAGTCATTCATAATGGGTGTATTTACTTTAAAAATTTTTCAAAAAAATGTTCTCTATTAATAAAAAGATTATGGGATTTTAATTCCTTAATTAATTTAATAATGGGTACATACAGGTTTGTGTTAAACATATTAATAGAGGTGATTCTATCTAACTCGTTTGTTAATATTTTAATTTGCTCGTCATAGCTTGTAAATAAGTTAAAACCCAGTAATTCATGCGAAAGTAGTCTATTTATTTCTGTAGGAGTCATATTTAAAAACATTAGTAATTGCTTCAAAAAGAGCAGACAGTTTCACTTCCATATAAAAACCTTTATAATTCTTGATATGATATTAATAAAGCATGAATAGATTTTTTTATACTATAAAAGTCACTAACTTCTTGGACTTGTTCTAAAGTATAGTAATTCTTATCAATTATTTGTTTAAATATATCAGCTAACTTTTTTTCCTTGTTTCGGAAATATTGGATGTTTCATAAGTTAGAATTCGTCTATTACGTAAATCGAAAGGTAGTTCTGAAACATTGCCAAAATCAGAATTGAACACACAAATAACTCTATCCCACCCTAGACACTTTACTGCATATCCTAATTCAAATAATACGTTAGGGTTAGGAGTTCTTTTACCATTTAAATTACTGTTTATAATTGATATATCTGCTATAAATAGGCTACACTTATCAATTTTGGTTAATATTGAATCAACAATATCTGGACTACCTAGAACACCTTTTTGTATCTCTGTCAATTTCAGTGATAAGAGAGTACGGAGAATCTTGGTTCATTTTTTTCAATGCTAATTTTATAGAATTCTCAATTAAATTTCTATTTGTTTTATTCGGTAAGTCAGATTGCCATGAAAAAGAATATTGTAGTCATAAAAAGCTCCGATAGTTAATCAGTAGAATATTATTTGTGAATGAATTTGGTTAGCAATAACTACGATGTTTGAGTTCCTCATTTATTTTGATAATATAGAAAATTAATATGAGCAGAATGAGATGATATTCATACTCATATTGCTGAATAGAATCATAAATAGGTACTCCATGCAAATACTTATTTCTGATTCCCCAGCTATTGTCATATGATTTGTTATTTAGGACAAAAATTCAAATAATTAATTTCTTGAATTGAAAAATAAGGTATCCGAAAAATATCAACCATCCATTATCAAGCATCCTATCAGCACTGAGTTTTTTTCAGATTCGGATAAAGATATACTATTAACAGAGCCATATAAGAATATTTTTTTCTAAAAAGACTTATTTGGGACATATCTTTAAAAAGATATAACATCCGTATCATTTTTGGCAAATTCCAGCATCTATTAGTAGTTTTATGTAATCTATTTGATATTCATGAAAAATTTTGCATAACTCAAGCATTGTTGTGAAATTAATTCCTTAAAGTTGCTTCCTTTGTATTCCTCATTAATAAAATGAATAGGACTTTGGTCAGAGAATAATAAATTAACAATCTGTTGAATATTATTATCTGAATTATTCATTGAGAAGTATTTTCTTTTAGTAAAACTCTGCAAAGATTCAATTGAAGGAGTAGAAGTAATATTATATAAATTTACATCAATAAGCCCTTCTTCACTCAATAATTTGTATTGTTTTCTTAATGATTCTTCGATTCTAAAAAGTGTTGCTGTTTTATTTCCCGTTGTTTCTGAAATTGAAGGCACATCAAAATGTATCCAATCAATACCGTACTGATTAGTCAGGAAAATATCGAAAAACCAAGTAATGAAATCTTCAATTCTTAGACTGAATTTCTGTAGTATTTTTTTGATAAAGCAATCAGTTTCATCACGTATAGTTGATGCTTGACTGAGAAGTAAAAACCAAATTTATAGTGATTTCTAGTCGAAATGCCTAACGTTCTTTCAAGTACCCCCATCTCTAATTGAGGAAAGCTTGCTAATGCAAAAGTACCAACACTTGTGCTCAGTTCAAAGTCTTTACAAAAAAATAGTCTAATATATTTTTGAAAATTATGTTTTTTTCAAAAAGTTTAGCACTATCTATAAAAAGTTGATAATGTATATTCATATTGTTTTTGGCCTAGCTCCACCTGTTGCGACTGCAATAGGATTATACAAACCTTTTTTTCAATTTCCTCAATATGAAGCTCCCTACTCTTTTTTTAATTGCGTAATAGTACGCTTCCTTCTTTGTATATACTCTAATATCAACTTGAATTCCAAAAATCCTTATCATTAAAACTAGAATTAAATTCTTGAATTTTTTTGTCAATCAACAGTTTTTTTGTTTATCTGTAAGTTGAAAGTATCTATTCTTATCGAAACCTTTTATAGGGTTTCTTAAAAATTTTTAAATAATTTATATTCACATCGGGGTCACAAATATTTTTTTCAATTAAATCATTCCACTCTAAATTTGTGATATTACTTGGGATAACATTTTTTTACATGAATTTGAATCTACAAAATTATCAAGTAATATTTCAAGATGAGAGGGTGAACTCAGAAAAAAATTGCTTAATGAAAGTAGGATACTTTTTTTAGAAAATAGGTATTTTTTTTAAGAGATGACATAAATGTAGATTGGATTCTATAAAATATTGCACAAACTCTACTTCACTAATTTTTTTGACCGTAGTTAAATAATGTAAATATCTCAAAAAAAGTCTTCACGATAGTTATATTCGCTTTGTAGAAGTTTTTATGTTATTTAAAAATCTCATCTTTCGGAGCAGAACCAAAAATAATTATTTTGTAGTTGAATCATCGAAGGAAGAGATTTCTTTATTTCTTCAATATAGCTTAGCGACCAGTCAATTGAAAAAAACCTCATTTTCTATGAATTTGATAATATTATAAAAATTCAAGGGCTTCCAAAAAAAGAATTTAGGCTATAAGAATTCGATAAATAAGCATCTAAAAATTTCTTGAATTCTTGGAAAAATAGAAACCGATAGATAAGTCATTTACATCATAAAATTTTTACTCTAGAAATCATATATTTTTTTACATTTGAAAAAAATAAAATTACGTGCTATAAAAAAATACTTTTGTACTTTTTTTATTATAAAAATCCCTCCAAAAATGTTGGTCAAAAAAATTTTTAACTAACTTTTCGGGGGGATTTAGGGGGGAATCAAACGAAGATACACCCTTTTTAGACTATTTTGTTCCTGCTAAACTGCTGTAGAATCGCTATTTTGAAGGTAAATCAAGCCTCTCCATTATTCCCACTCTACAGTTGCAGGTGGTTTACTTGTAATATCATAGACGATGCGGTTGACGTGGTCAACTTCATTTACGATACGAACAGAGATTTTTTGAAGGACTTCCCAAGGAATCTTAGCGAAGTCAGCTGTCATTCCATCGATAGAAGTGATGGCACGAATAGCAATCGTATAGTCATAAGTACGACCGTCTCCCATAACACCTACTGAACGAACGCCAGTGTTAACAGTGAAGTATTGCCAGATATCGCGGTCGAGACCAGCCTTAGCGATTTCTTCACGAAGGATAGCATCTGATTCGCGAACGGTTTCCAGTTTTTCTTCAGTGATTTCACCCATGACACGGATAGCAAGACCTGGACCTGGGAATGGTTGGCGCCATACGATATGGTCTGGCATACCAAGTTCAGTACCAAGAGCACGAACTTCATCCTTGTAAAGAGTATTGAGAGGTTCGATGAGTTCAAACTGCATATCTTCTGGAAGTCCACCCACGTTGTGGTGAGACTTGATCGTTTGCGCAGTATCTGTACCTGACTCGATGACGTCTGTATAGAGAGTTCCTTGAGCAAGGAATTTCACATCTGTTAGTTTGCTTGCTTCGTCATCAAAGACATAGACAAATTCGTTACCGATAATCTTCCGTTTTTGTTCAGGATCAGATACACCAGCCAATTTATCAAGGAAACGTTTGGCAGCATCTGCCTTAACGATGTTCAACCCAAACTTACCACCAAGCATATCCATAACTTGGTCGGCTTCACCTTTACGGAGAAGACCGTGGTCTACAAATATACAGATCAATTGGTCTCCGATAGCTTTTTGGAGAAGAACCCCAACAACAGAAGAGTCAACACCACCAGAAAGTCCGAGGAGAACACGTTTATCTCCAACTTTTTCACGGATTTGTTTGATTTGCATCTCGATGAAGTTATCCATAGTCCAGTCACCTTTGGCACCACAGATATTTAAAGCAAAGTTACGCAAAATATCATAACCGTGAACTGAGTGGCGAACTTCTGGGTGGAATTGGATACCGTAAATTTTCTTATCAGGGTTTTCAATAGATGCATAAGGACAGTCAGCAGAAGTTCCAGTACGAACAAAGTCAGCAGGAATTTCTGTAACAGCATCACCGTGGCTCATCAAGACAAGCTGCTCATCTGGAGTACCCTCAAAAAGGGCTGATTCTGTGTGAGTCAATGTTGATTGACCGTATTCACGATTACCAGCATCGCCGGCAGGAACAACTTTTCCTCCAAGCTTGTGAGTCAATAGTTGCATACCATAGCAGATTCCCAAAATCGGAATTCCAAGTTCGAAAATTTCCGGATCAATATCAAATGATCCTTCTTCGTAAACAGAGTTTGGACCACCTGAAAGTACAATCCCGATAGGATTGATAGCACGGACTTCGTCAGCCGAAATCTTGTGACTTTTTAGTTCTGAAAAGACACCAATCTCTCGGATACGACGTGAGATAAGTTGGTTATACTGGCTACCGTAGTCCAGTACGATGATCTTTTCGACATCTTGCAAATCAGTTGAAATGTTGCTCATCTTTTCCCTTTCTTAAAAGAAATATCTTCTTGAATATTCTATCATAAAAGGGGTAGAATTACCAACCAAACAAGTGCGGTTTGACTTTTCCCTATGAGTTACGGTACAATGGAAAAAATAAAGAAAAGAAGTGATCAAGCATGTTACCAGCTTATATGAAAAATCCACGACCAAATCAAGAAAGACATTGATGAGGGAAGTTGGAAAAATTGGGGAAAAGACTTCCAAGTGAGCGAGATTTAGCAGAAGAATTTGCCGTTAGCCGCATGACCTTACGTCAAGCAATCTCTCTTTTGGTTGAAGAAGGGGTTTTGGAACGACGTGTAGGTAGTGGGACCTTTGTTTCAAGCACACGTGTTCAGGAAAGAATGCGTGGAACAACTAGTTTTACGGAGATTGTTAAAGCTCAAGGGAAAACTCCGTCTAGTCACTTGATTTCTTATCGTCGAACCATCCCAACAGAGGAAGAAGTTGAAAAAAACTAGGGGTGGAGCCAACTGAGAATATTATTCGTATGGAACGTGTCCGCTATGCCGACAAAGTCCCTGTTGTTTATGAAGTGGCATCTATTCCTGAGAAATTTATCAAAAATTTCAAAAAAGAAGAAGTAACCAAGCACTTCTTTCAAACCTTACAAGAGCATGGTTATCGAATTGGTAAATCTCACCAGACTATATACGCACGTTTAGCCAAAGAAAAGATAGCTCATTACCTAGAAGTTGAAAAAAAGGGCATGCTATTTTAGGATTGACTCAGGTTTCTTACTTTGATGATGGAACGGCTTTTGAGTATGTAAAGAGTCAATACGTCGGAGAACGGTTTGAATTTTATCTAGAAAAATAATTAGTTTATAACATCACTCTTAAAGTAGAAACTCATCTACTTTAAGAGTTTTTATTTGGTTAAGATTAGAAAACATTTTCCTAGTAAGAAAAATAGCAATCATACGAGTATTTTTCAAAGATTCGTGTTATAATAGTTAGGTTATATGGTCCCGATAAGGTGGTGGGATTGATTGCAAATACTCTTCCTACCAGTTCTTTGTAACTCTATAACGAATATTTTTTTTAAGGGGGACATTTTTTTATGTCAGAACGTAAACTTTTCACGTCTGAATCTGTATCTGAGGGGCATCCAGATAAGATTGCAGACCAAATTTCAGATGCTATCTTGGATGCTATTTTAGAGCAAGATCCAGAAGCACACGTTGCTGCTGAAACAGCTGTTTATACTGGTTCAGTACATGTTTTCGGTGAAATTTCAACAAATGCTTATGTCGATATTAACCGTGTCGTACGTGATACAATCGCAGAGATTGGATATACCAACACTGAGTATGGATTCTCAGCTGAAACAGTAGGAGTACACCCATCATTGGTAGAACAATCTCCTGATATCGCCCAAGGTGTTAACGAAGCCTTGGAAGTTCGTGGAAATGCAGATCAAGATCCACTTGACTTGATTGGAGCAGGAGACCAAGGTCTCATGTTTGGTTTTTGCGGTGGATGAAACTGAAGAACTCATGCCACTTCCAATCTCACTCAGTCACAAGTTGGTTCGTCGTTTGGCAGAGCTACGTAAGTCTGGTGAAATCAGCTACCTTCGTCCAGATGCGAAATCTCAAGTTACGGTTGAATATGATGAGAATGACCAACCAGTGCGCGTGGATACAGTTGTTATTTCAACCCAACACGATCCAGAAGTTACCAACGAACAGATCCATGAAGATGTGATTAACAAGGTGATCAAAGAAGTGATTCCAGCTTCTTATCTGGACGATGAAACGAAATTCTTCATCAATCCTACAGGTCGTTTCGTTATCGGAGGACCTCAAGGAGATTCAGGTTTGACTGGTCGTAAGATCATCGTGGATACCTATGGTGGTTATTCACGTCACGGTGGTGGTGCCTTCTCTGGTAAGGATGCGACTAAGGTTGACCGTTCAGCTTCTTATGCAGCTCGCTACATTGCCAAGAACATTGTGGCTGCAGGCCTTGCTAAGAAAGCAGAAGTACAATTGGCTTACGCCATCGGTGTTGCTCAACCTGTATCTGTCCGTATCGATACTTTCGGTACTGGTACGGTAGCTGAAAGTAAGCTTGAACAAGCAGCGCGTCAAATCTTTGACCTTCGTCCTGCAGGAATTATCCAAATGTTGGATCTCAAACGTCCAATCTACCGTCAAACAGCGGCTTATGGACATATGGGACGTACCGATATTGATCTTCCATGGGAACGCTTGGACAAAGTAGAAGCCTTGAAAGAAGCAGTTAAGTAAACAAAAAAAGATTGGTCTAAGGACCAATCTTTTTAGTTTAACATTCGTTATCCAGTACCTTTACAAAAGCCCAGTTTCCAATAGATTTTGTTCCGTATTCTAACATCATCGAATCCAGTAATTCATACTTGTTTTTTTCATAGAACAAAACATTTTTTTCAGTACTAGTAATCAAGCCCAAGCGTTTGCAGCCTTTTGGATTTAAGATAAGGTTCAACACCTTCTTGTAGAAAAAGCACTCCCTGATTCCTTGGTGTTGACTAGAAGCGTTTACGCCTAACATCATCAAATACCAGTCAAAAATTTCCTGATCTTTTTCAAATGCTGTTCGGAACGTTCCACTAAATCAAGATATTTCAAGAGATTGCGCGGAGTAATAAAACGGAAAAGCTTGACAATACCATTGAGCAAATAAGATAGAATGGAAAAATCCTTTTGTTGCAAGAGGGCCACAGCCATGATTTCCCCGTCTTGTTCAGCTACTAGACAGGTCTCTCCTTTGATATAGAGTCTGGTCAGAAGGCTATCCAATAATTCTAAGAATGCTGGATAATATTCTGGTTTCTTTAAATCATCTTTGATAAGGGTCATGAAAGGGTAGTCCATAAAGGCACCAGCCAACACTTTTCCAATTTTTTGGTATTCATCTAGTTTGGCTTCTCTATATACTAAGTCTTTCATATCATACTCCTTTAATAAATCTCTCTATCTATTATAACGAAATTTCTTTCATTTTTCGATTAAAGTGTGAAATTTTCACAAAAATGATTTAGAAATGCTAGTCATTTTAGCAATTTACACTTGAAAAAAGCAATAAAATACCCCGCAGTTTTAACTGTCAGGGTAGATTAATTCTATTTTGTAGGGATTGAAATCTCAATCAATTTATCAGAATAGAGGGTTTTAATATTTGCCTTATCAATAGCCTGTTGATCAATTTTACGACTGAGGAAAAATTCTTTGATTTTTTCCATTTCTTTTTCACGGATTGCCCGATGTTTATTGGAAATGAGGATTTCGTAATGAAGCGGAGCTTGAGTAAAAATAACATCGGTATTTCCTGCAGAATAAACCTCTACAAGCGTTGCGTCTGTACTTTCTAACTGACTTTTAACAAGTTGCGAGTGTGAATTTGTAGTGTTGATAAGCTTCATAGGGTTTCCTCCTGTTTTTCTATGTCTATTATAGCACTTTTTGGGAAATTTGGAAAAGATAGTTTAAATTTGATGTTGTTTTTTCCAAGCTTCAATCGCCCATTTATGACTTCCACGTTTCAACTTAGCGATAGCTTCATCGATTGGGAACCAAGCTAGGTGATTGAAGTCCTCGAGAGGTTTTTGAATTTCTTGATAAGAAGTAGCTTCATAGAGATAAGCTGGATTGTAGTAGTAGGTGTCACGATGGCTAGAATAGAAGTATTCATCCGCTTGACCATAGTAGGTGCCGATTTCAGCAGAAAATCCTAATTCTTCAATCAACTCTCGTTTGAGAGCTTCGAAATGGTTTTCGCCTTCTTCAATTTCACCTCCTGGTAAGAACCATGCACCATTTGGAGCTTGTACGAGGATAATCTTTTCATGATTTGCATCAGGTATGACTGCATAAACGCCATATCTATTTTTGTAGGTTACTCCCTCTTTTTTTTCTCCAAATGTTGGATTTGCCATAAAGTTCTCCTTCGTGAGTGCGCTTTCTTTCTATAATAGTAAAGAATGCTCTTACTGTCAAGCAAGAACATTCTTTTGTATGTGAGGAATTAGTCGTTTGACTCGACTGTTTCCGTTTTATTTTTGGACTTAATCACGATTTTACCTTTACTTGTCATGACTGCCTTGAGGTCTTTTTCACTTGGATTTTCAAGGTAGTAGTCTGTAATGGCATCTTCGATATAGTCTTGGATGGTACGACGGAGTGGACGAGCCCCCATTTTTGGATCGTAACCAAGGTCTACAAGTTTTTCTTTGACCTTTTCTGTAACATCAAGATGGATGTTGTTGCTTGAGAGTCGTTTATTCACATCATCCAGCATGAGGTCGACGATTTGAAGGAGGTTTTCCTTGCTGAGAGCTTTGAATTCGATAATACCATCAAAGCGGTTCATGAATTCTGGACTAAAGAAGTTGCCTAATTCTCCAAGGACAGAGTTGGTACGACCTTCTCTAGCTGCACCAAATCCAACGCTAGCTTCAGCCTTTCCTGTACCTGCATTTGAGGTCATGATAATGATGGCATCCTTAAAGCTAACAGTGCGTCCTTGACCGTCCGTTAAACGGCCATCATCCAATACTTGAAGGAACATATGCATGACATCTGGATGGGCTTTTTCAACCTCGTCAAGGAGGATAAGTGAGTAGGGGTTGCGACGCACTTTCTCAGTCAACTGACCTGCTTCATCATAACCTACGTATCCTGGAGGGGCACCGACAAGTTTGGCAACGCTATGTTTTTCCATGTATTCGCTCATATCAAAGCGAATCATGCTATCAGCAGAACCAAACAGTTCGATAGCCAGTTGTTTAGAAAGTTCTGTTTTACCGACACCAGTAGGACCAACAAAGAGGAAGCTACCGATTGGTCGGTTTGGAGTTCCAAGGCCAACACGGTTACGACGGATAGCCTTAGCAATCTTATCAACTGCATCATCTTGGCCAATAACATGAGCCTTGAGGTCGTCTGCTAGGTTGATGAGTTGAGACTGCTCTTTTTCTTTCAAATCACCAACTGGAATATTAGTCTTTTGCTCAATAATGTGTTCAATCGTCTTTTCGCTGATAATCGGGGTATCCTGATCCGTTACTTTTGTCTTTTGCATTTCTTTATATTTAGCAATCTGATCACGGAAGTAGGCTGCTTTCTCGAAATCTTCATCTCGAGTTGCTTGGGCCTTGAGATTTTCTGCTTCGATTAAGCGCTGGTCGATAAGCTTAGGATCTACAAAATTCAAGGTTAAGTTCATTTTAGAACCAGCTTCATCTAGAAGGTCAATAGCCTTGTCTGGCAAGAAACGATCTTGGATGTAGCGGTTAGAAAGAGTCGCAGCGGCTTCGATAGCAGCATCTGTATATTGAACGTGGTGGTAATCTTCGTATTTTTTTTGAATACCTTTAAGAATAATAATGGTTTCTTCAACTGTCGGTTCATCAACCTTAACAGGTTGCATCCGGCGCTCAAGGGCAGCGTCTTTTTCAATGATGCGGTACTCATTGAGGGTAGTAGCACCTACTAATTGAAGTTCGCCACGAGAAAGGGCAGGTTTCAGAATGTTTCCTGCATCCATATTACCGTCTCCGGCAGAACCAGCACCGACAATCTCGTGAATTTCATCGATAAAGAGGATGACATCTTTGCGCTCACGAATTTCTTCCATGAGTTTCTGCATGCGCTCTTCAAATTGTCCACGAATTCCTGTACCTTGGACAAGGCTAACAACGTCTAAACGGATGACTTCTTTCCCTTGAAGTTTGTGGGGAACATCACCATCTACAATTTTTTGAGCGAGGCCTTCGACAACGGCTGTCTTACCAACACCAGGCTCTCCGATAAGGACGGGATTGTTTTTGGTTCTACGGTTGAGAATTTCAATGACACGGATGATTTCTTCGTCGCGACCGATAACAGGATCGACATTTCCACGGCGGGCAATCTCGGTTATGTTGATACCGTACTCATCCAAGAGTCCTTTTTCTTGACTAGGAGGAGGCGTTTGAGCTGGCCCGCGATTTTGGGAACCAAAACCACCATTGCCACCATATCCACCACCTGACTGGGTTGGAGGAACATTATTATTTGAAGAAGGTCTAAAGTTATTCAGATCATTAAAGAAGTCTCCAAATGGATCAAAATCACGATTGTTTAAATCTGTAATGCCTTTAAATAAGCTATTGTTCGGATCTGTTTTGATAATTTTGTAGCAGTTTTGACAAAGGTCAATTTGCTTTTGTTGTCCATTAAGATTGGTGTAAAGATGGATCGTTGAGTCATTGATTTTACAATTTTGACAGAGCATACCTCTACCTCGTTTCTTTCTTGGCTTTGACTAAAATAGAAAGGTCAAAAATAGTCAAAGTTCTTTAGTTTCATTATATCATGATTGAAGGGGAAAGCAAGCAAAAAGATTAAGTCTTAGAAGTCAATATTAAAGACTTTAGTAGATGAAATATAGCATAAAAAGAAAAATCCAATTTGTCAGACAAAAAGGATTTTCCTAGTTCAAGGCAGGAGTATTCTCCAGCCTCTATAAAACGATTAGTATAAAAGTTCGTAGATTTCCATCGCAATCAAGTCGATGCTATCAAATGTATACGTTTCACGAGCTTCAACATCACGAAGTGTAAAGAGTGGTCCGTTTTCTTCGTCGTGGTTAAATGCAACCTCTGCGACAACAACTCCTTCGCGCTCAAAGTTACGTTTCAAGTTACCACCATCTTTAGTCATTGCTTCTAAGCGATTGATGATTCTAACCAAATGTGATTCCATTTTGATTCTCCTCCATTTCTTATCTTTACTATTTTACCATAAACAGACTCTACTTGACTAGAAAAAACTAAGATTTCTCGCTATTTCTATCGTTTTTGAAAATTTATTGAAAATATTAGGAGAAAATGTTGAATTTTTATGCAAAATATGTTATCCTTATACAAGTTTTAAGTTTAAATATTAAAAACAGAAAGTAGAGTATCCATGAATTTTTCTTTTTTACCGAAATATCTGCCATATTTTAACTATGGAGCCGTTGTAACAATTATCATATCTATCTTGGTGGTCTTCTTGGGGACCATTCTAGGAGTGCTGTTGGCCTTTGCACAACGTTCAAAGATTAAACCACTTGCCTGGTTTGCTAATCTATATATCTGGGTCTTCCGTGGGACTCCGATGATGGTGCAGATTATGATTGCATTTGCCTTGATGCATATTAGTGCTCCGACTATTCAAATTGGGATCTTAGATGTTGATCTGACTCGTTTGATTCCAGGGATTTTGATTATCTCTATGAATAGTGGTGCCTATGTATCAGAAACGGTTCGTGCTGGGATTAATGCAGTGCCAAAGGGACAGTTAGAAGCAGCTTATTCACTAGGTATTCGCCCTAAGAATGCCATGCGCTATGTCATTTTACCCCAGGCTATCAAAAATATCTTACCTTCTCTAGGAAATGAGTTTATCACTATTATCAAGGATAGCTCGCTCTTATCAGCTATCGGGGTTATGGAGTTGTGGAATGGAGCTACTACAGTATCAACAACCACATACCTACCTTTAACACCGCTCTTATTTGCAGCCTTTTACTACTTGATTATGACCTCGATCTTGACACTGGCCTTGAAAGCTTTTGAAAATCGTATGGGACAAGGAGATAAGAAATAATGACTGAAACACTTATAAAAATTGAAAACCTTCATAAAAACTTTGGAAAAAATGAAGTTTTAAAAGGAATTGATCTTGAAATCAAAAAAGGACAAGTAGTGGTTATTATCGGACCTTCTGGTAGCGGTAAGTCAACCCTCCTTCGTTCGATGAATCTCCTCGAAGAAGCTACTAAAGGAAAAGTTATATTTGAAGGTGTTGACATTACCGATAAGAAAAATGACCTCTTTGCCATGCGTGAAAAGATGGGAATGGTTTTCCAACAATTCAATCTCTTTCCAAATATGACAGTAATGGAAAACATCACGCTTTCTCCTATTAAGACAAAGGCGAAAGTAAGGCAGTGGCTGAGAAGAGAGCGTATGAGCTCTTGGAAAAGGTTGGTTTACCAGATAAGGCAGATGCTTATCCACAAAGCTTGTCAGGCGGTCAGCAACAGCGTATCGCTATCGCCCGTGGTCTAGCCATGGAGCCAGATGTTTTACTATTTGATGAACCGACTTCTGCCCTAGACCCTGAAATGGTAGGAGAAGTACTAGCAGTTATGCAAGAACTTGCTCAGTCAGGAATGACCATGGTTATCGTAACTCATGAAATGGGCTTTGCTCGTGAAGTAGCAGATCGTGTTATCTTTATGGCTGATGGTGTTGTTGTTGAAGACGGAACTCCAGAGCAAGTCTTTGAACAAACCCAAGAACAAAGAACCAAAGATTTCTTGAGTAAGGTTTTGTAAGAATATCATGAAAAGCTCCAAGTGGGCTTTTTCTTATAGTTTCAGACTATAAGGACTCTTAGAAAAGAAGTGTTAGAATGCAGAACGATTTTTTGTTATAATAGAGAATATTTGTTAGAAAAGAGAAAAGACATGACACAGATAATTGATGGGAAGGACTTGGCAGCCAAGCTGCAAGGACAGTTGGCTGAAAAAACAGCCAAATTAAAGGAAGAGACAGGCTTGGTGCCTGGCTTAGTAGTTATTTTAGTTGGAGAAATCCAGCCAGCCAAGTTTACGTTCGTAACAAGGAACGTTCAGCTATCGCAGCAGGTTTCCGAAGTGAAGTAGTGCGAGTTCCTGAAACCATTACCCAAGAAGGATTGTTGGAGTTGATTGCTAACTACAATCAAGATCCAGCTTGGCATGGGATTTTGGTGCAGCTACCATTGCCAAAACATATCGATGAAGAAGCTGTTTTATTGGCTATTGACCCTGAGAAGGATGTGGATGGTTTTCATCCGCTCAACATGGGACGCCTTTGGTCTGGTCACCCAGTTATGATTCCTTCAACACCTGCAGGAATTATGGAAATGTTTCATGAATATGGGATTGACTTAGAAGGTAAAAATGCGGTCGTCATTGGTCGTTCAAATATTGTCGGGAAGCCTATGGCTCAGTTACTGTTGGCTAAAAATGCAACTGTAACCTTGACCCACTCTCGTACCCACAATTTAGCCCAAGTAGCTTCTAAAGCGGATATTCTAGTAGTCGCAATTGGTCGTGCTAAGTTTGTGACTGCTGATTTTGTGAAACCTGGAGCAGTTGTTATCGATGTGGGGATGAACAGAGATGAAGATGGCAAGCTCTGTGGAGATGTTGATTACGATGCTGTTGCACCAATTGCTAGTCATATCACCCCTGTACCTGGTGGAGTTGGTCCAATGACCATTACCATGCTGATGGAACAAACTTATCAGGCTGCTTTACGTTCACTGGATAAAGATTAGATTTTCTATGAAAAATGGTTGAGGTAACAATATCTTGGCTTTTTTAGTTGATTTCTATTTGTAGATTATAGGATTCCATTTATAGTTTTTGTAGTATAATGAAGGTAAGAGAAAGCGGTGAAGGAGTAGCTTATGAAAGAGATTGATCAAGCCCTACTGAAAAAGTGATCATTGAGCGTCCTCGCTCTAGTCATAAGGGAGACTACGGTCGTCTTCTCTTGATTGGGGGAACGTATCCCTATGGGGGAGCGATTATTATGGCTGCTTTAGCTTCTGTTAGAAGCGGCGCAGGCTTGGTTACAGTAGCAACAGACAAGGAGAATATTCCAGCTCTGCATAGCCATCTGCCGGAGGCTATGGCTTTTGACTTTGATAATCAGCAATTATTGGAGCAACAGTTGAAGAAAGCAAGTATTGTCTTGGTTGGACCTGGACTAGTGGATGATGAGTTTGGAGAAGAGCTTCTCCAAACAGTCTTTAATCATTCAAATCAAGATCAGACCCTCATACTGGATGGTGGCGCCCTATCCATTTTTGCTAAGACGGGAATGAAATTTCCTAAAGCCTATCTTGTTTTAACTCCACACCAAAGGGAATGGCAAGTCTTGTCAGGATTAGATTTGACTTCCCAAGGAACTGAGGAAACAGGAGAGACTTTGAAGAGATTTCCTTCAGGAACGATTTTAGTTCAAAAAGGTCCTGCTACTCGAATTTGGCAAGCTGGTCAAACTGATTGTTATCAGCTGGGTGTTGGTGGCCCTTATCAGGCGACTGGAGGAATGGGAGATACCTTAGCTGGGATGATTGCTGGTTTTGCTGGTCAATTCCCTCAAGTTAGTCTCTATGAAAGAGTGACAGTAGCGACCTATCTACATTCAGCCATTGCCCAAACTCTAGCTGAGGACAACTTTGTAGTCTTGCCAACCACGATTAGTCAACAGATTCCAGTATTTATGAAGAAGATACAAAAAGACACCTGATTTTTTCAGGTGTCTTTTGATGATTAGAAGAGGCCTTTGACCTTATCTACAAGACCGTCAAGGCCTTCTGATCCTGAAACCAAAGCTTGTGCTTGGCTAAGGTACTCACCGAGTTGATCCTTGTTTTCTTCAACAAATGTTTTTGCTGCAGAAAAATCTTTGTTCTCAACAAGTTCTTTTACTTGATTAAATAAATCTAATGGGTTCATGATATCCCTCCTTTTTTACAATTCTATTCAATCATTTTTTTTCAAATCTTGCAAGAAACTTGACTCTTCAAATGAAGTTCATGGGTGTCAAATGATTCAAATTTTGATATAATTTAGTGATGAATTTTAGAAATGATCGGTACGTGGTTGTAGATTTGGAAGCAACAAGTACTGGAAGCAAGGCAAAAATCATCCAAGTGGGAATTGTAGTCATTGAAGATGGTGAGATTGTTGAGCAGTATGCTACTGATGTCAATCCTCATGAACACTTGGATTCTCATATCAAAGAATTAACGGGTTTGACTGATAAGCGTTTGGCAAAGGCCCCAGAGTTTTCTCAGGTGGCTAGAGAGATTTTTGAACTAGTCAAAGACGGTATTTTTGTTGCGCACAATGTTCAATTCGATGCGAATTTATTGGCAGAATTCCTCTTTTTTGAAGGTTATGAACTTCGAACACCACGCATCGATACAGTGGAGTTGGCGCAAGTATTTTACCCTCAGCTTGAGAAGTATAATCTCGGCATTCTTTGCCAAGAGTTGGGCATTCCCCTCGAGCAAGCCCATACAGCCCTATCTGATGCCCAAGCAACAGCAGAACTCTTTCTTTGTATGAGACAAAAGATGTTTCGACTGCCAAAAGGTTTGTTGGAGCGCTTGTTGAGTTTGTCAGATAGTTTACTCTATGAATCTTACCTAGTCATTGAGGAAGTTTATCAGAAACAGTCGCTCCTCGTTGAGCATGATTTGGTGGAAGTGCAAGGTTTATTTTTAAGAAAAGAAAAGCCACTTCTTTCTCCGAGAAAGTTATCTAAAGATTTCCAGACCAATATTGCCTTGTTGGGGTTAGAAGAGAGAGTTACACAAGAACGCTTTGCTCAAAAGGTTCAAGAGTTTTTAGAAGGGGAAGACATATCCTTTGTTCAGGCTCAAACAGGAATTGGAAAAACCTATGGTTACCTGCTACCAGCACTATCGCTTGAAAATGAAGGGGGAATCCTGCTCAGTGTTCCGACTAAAATCCTTCAAAATCAAGTCATGCAAGAGGAGGCTAAAAGGCTAGAAGAGATTTTCCATATCTCCATTCATAGTCTAAAGGGTCCTCAGAATTACTTAAAGCTAGATGCCTTTCATGCAGCTCTAGAGGAAGAAGAATCCAATCGTTTGTATACTCGTTTCAAGATGCAACTCCTAGTTTGGTTGACAGAGACAGATACAGGAGACTTAGACGAGATTGGTCAGTTATATCGCTACCAGCAGTTTTTGCCAAACTTGGTTCATGATGGAAACCTTCATAAAGACTCTCTCTTTTGGTTAGAAGATTTTTGGAAACGAGGTCAGGAAAAGGCTCGTTCTTGTAAGTTGCTTGTGACCAATCATGCTTATCTAGTTACCCGACTTGAAGATGATCCAAGTCTTCTAGAAGGCCGTCTCTTGATTTTAGATGAAGCCCAGAAAGTCTTGTTGACATTGGAAAATCTTTCTCGTAAAACGTATTTGCTAACAGATTTGGTGGAACAACTAGATCAAGCTCTATCTAAAGAAGGCGACATGCTTCAAAAACGTTTGCTAGAGAGTATTCGATTTGAATGTTCCTATCTAATCGATCAGTTCCTGTCTGGTAAACGTAAGATGTGCCCAGCTAGTAGTATTGAAAAGCTCCGACAAGATTTTTCTGAGTTGAATCTTCAAGAATTTAAAGACTATCAGAGATTTTTTACATCTGATGAGGGAGAATTTTGGTTATCGACTTCAGATGTATCTAGTAAGAAGGTTGAAATCACTTCTAGTCGCAATCATCGTTTGCTCTTTTCTCAGATTTTTCCAGAATCCTGCCAGCTTTTAGGGATTTCTGCAACCCTTGAAATTAGTAGTCGGGTTTCTTTACCGGAACTTTTGGGTTTCCCTCAAGCGACCTTTTACTGTTTGGATGAACAGTTTCAGGAAAATCAGGAAATTTTCTTGGTGAAGGATTTTCCATTAGTAACTGAGATTTCAACTCGGGATTATGCGCAAGCAGTTGTGGAAGTTTTAGAAGAACTATCCTTCCTGGAAGAACCCATTCTAGTCTTATTTACTGCAAAAGATTTGTTGTTACAAGTATCTGATGCCTTAAATATACCTCATCTAGCACAGTATAAACACGGTGAGCCTGCCCAGTTAAAAAAACGCTTTGAAAGAGGCGAACGTGAGCTCTTGCTCGGGGCAGGAAGTTTTTGGGAAGGTGTTGATTTTTCAAGACATCCTCGAGTGATTGAAGTAGTGACTCGCTTGCCCTTCCAAAATCCAGAAGATCCCTTTACTAAAAAGATGAATCAAGAGCTCCGTTTAGAAGGAAAAAATCCTTTTTATGATTATCAGCTTCCTATGGCCATTATTCGTCTCAAGCAAGCGATTGGACGAACCATGCGTCGGGTGGGGCAACGCTCTGCGGTTCTGATTTTAGACAGCCGCATGGCAAGTAAACGCTACGGCAAGCAAATCAGCAAGGCTTTGTCTCGTACTAGTCGAATTAGAGTCATTAGCAGAGAGCAAGCTTTTATCAAAATTCAAGAATTTTTAAATAAACAATGAAATGAATACCTGAAAGAATGAAGGAGGCCTTTTATGAAACGTTCACTCGACTCTAGGGTCGATTATAGTTTAATATTGCCAGTATTTTGTTTGTTGGTCATTGGAGTTGTGGCTATTTATATAGCAGTTAGTCATGACTACCCAAACAATGTCTGGGCCATACTTGGACAACAGCTGGCTTGGATATCGCTAGGGATTATCTTTAGCTTTATAGTTATGTTTTTTAATACAAAATTTCTATGGCAGTCCACCCCTTATTTATATGGTCTTGGTCTAGCCTTGATGGTTTTGCCTTTGGTCTTCTATAACCCAAGTTTAGTAGCTGCAACTGGTGCAAAAAACTGGGTATCAATCGGTGGTTATACACTCTTTCAACCTTCCGAATTCATGAAGATATCTTATATCCTGATGTTGGCATACGTTATCGTAAGCTTTACCACGAAACATAAAGACAAAGAGCGAACAATTGGCTTAGATTTCCTATTGATTTTGTGGATGATTATTTTCACGATACCTGTTATGGTCTTACTAGCCTTGCAAAGCGACCTTGGAACAGCTATGGTTTTTGTAGCAATCTTTGCAGGACTTGTTTTATTGTCTGGTGTTTCTTGGAAAATCATTCTTCCAATTTTTGTAACAGTTGTATCTGCGATTACAGGCTTCCTAGCCATCTTTATCACAAAAGACGGGCGTGCCTTTATGCACCAGATTGGGATGCCGACATATCAGATCAATCGTATCCTAGCCTGGCTCAATCCATTTGATTATGCTCAAACGACTACCTATCAGCAAGCACAGGGTCAAATCGCGATTGGTAGCGGTGGTATTTTTGGTCAAGGATTTAATGTGTCTAATCTCCTCATTCCAGTTCGAGAGAGTGACATGATTTTCACAGTGATTGCGGAAGATTTTGGATTTATTGGTTCGGTTGTAGTAGTTGCACTATACCTACTGCTTATTTATCGCATGTTAAAGATCACCTTAAAATCTAATAATCAATTTTACACCTACATTTCAACTGGATTTATTATGATGCTCTTGTTCCACATCTTTGAAAATATTGGTGCTGTTACTGGCCTACTACCTCTGACAGGGATTCCTTTGCCTTTTATTTCTCAAGGGGGATCAGCTATTATCAGTAATCTTATCGGTGTCGGTCTCCTTTTGTCAATGAGCTACCAAACTCATTTAGCTGATGAAAAGAGTGGTCGAACAAGATTCAAACGTAAAAAAGTTGTACTGAAAAAAGTGAAATAAGGAGGTCACTATGCCTAAAGTTGCAGTTATCCTAGCAAACGGCTTTGAAGAAATCGAAGCTTTAACAGTCGTAGACGTCTTGCGTCGCGCAAATATTACCTGTCATATGGTGGGATTTGAAGCTCAAATTACGGGTTCACATGATATTCGAGTTCAAACTGATCGTGTCTTTGATGGTGATTTGTCAGAGTATGACATGGTAGTTCTGCCAGGAGGAATGCCTGGTTCTGCTCACTTACGAGACAATGAGCAATTGATTGCTGAACTTCAAAAAAATTTGAGAAAAAAACGGGAAAAAAAGTAGCAGCTATTTGTGCAGCTCCTATTGCTTTAAATCAAGCAGGTCTTCTGGAAGGAAGAAACTATACTTGCTACGATGGAGTACAAGAACAAATCTCAAATGGTCACTACCATAAAGAAACAGTAGTAGTAGATGGGAATATCATTACTAGTCGTGGTCCAGCAACAGCTTTAGCCTTTGCTTATCACTTGGTTGAAACGCTTGGCGGAGATGCCAAAAGCTCTCAGAAATGGCATGCTCTACACAGACGTATTTGAAAAAAATAATGACAAACGGAGGAGAATCTTTCTTGTTGGAGAGGATTCTTCTCTTTTTTTAATGGCAAAAAAACAAGGTAAACATCGCTTTTTTTATAAAAAAATGGTATAATGAAGGGTATGAAATATCACGATTACATCTGGGATTTAGGTGGAACCCTGCTTGATAATTATGAAACTTCTACAGCAGCTTTTTGTAGAAACATTAGCAGAGTTTGGGATTGAGCAGGAGCACGACAGTGTATACGAAGCCTTGAAGGTTTCGACTGCCTTTGCCATCGAAAAAGTATGCTCCAGGTATTGATAACTTTCTTGAGAAATATAAGGAAAATGAAGCCCGAGAGCTCGAACATCCTGTTTTGTTTGATGGTATTCCTACTCTTTTAGAAAACATTTCAGACCAAGGTGGTCGTAACTTCTTGGTTTCTCATCGAAACGATCAAGTGTTGGAGATTCTTTCGAAAACGAAGATAGCTCCATACTTTACAGAAGTAGTGACGGCTAGTTCAGGCTTTAAACGCAAGCCTGATCCTGAGTCGATGATTTATTTACGTGATAAGTATCATATTACATCAGGTCTAGTCATTGGTGACCGTGCCATTGATGTAGAAGCAGGACATGCTGCAGGCTTAGATGCCTATCTCTTTGAGAACGTTGTGGCCTTAAAACAAGCAATAGACATGTAAGAAAAAGGGGAAAAATGACAGAAGATATTAAAAACCAACAGGCACAAGATTATGATGCCAGTCAAATTCAAGTTTTGGAAGGTCTGGAAGCCGTTCGTATGCGTCCAGGGATGTATATTGGATCAACTGCCAAAGAAGGCCTTCACCATCTAGTCTGGGAAATTGTAGATAATTCTATCGATGAGGCTTTGGCAGGATTCGCTAGTCATATCGAGGTCTTTATTGAACCAGATAATTCCATTACAGTTGTCGATGATGGGCGTGGTATTCCGGTTGATATCCAAGAAAAAACAGGACGACCTGCCGTTGAAACAGTCTTTACTGTTCTTCACGCCGGAGGGAAATTCGGCGGTGGCGGATATAAGGTGTCAGGTGGATTGCACGGTGTGGGTTCATCCGTTGTAAATGCTCTTTCAACACAGTTGGATGTTCGTGTTCATAGAAACGGTAAGATTCATTACCAAGAATACCGTCGTGGTCATGTTGTTGCTGATCTCGAGGTGATTGGAGATACAGATAAAACAGGGACAATCGTTCACTTTACTCCAGACCCAGAAATTTTTACAGAGACAACGACATTTGACTTTGATAAATTAAATAAACGGATTCAAGAGTTAGCCTTTTTGAATCGCGGTCTTCAAATCTCCATTACGGATAAACGCGAAGGATTGGAACAAACCAAGCATTATCACTACGAAGGTGGGATTGCGAGCTACGTTGAGTATCTCAATGAAAACAAGGATGTTATTTTTGAAACCCCAATCTACACAGATGGTGAAATGGATGACATCACAGTAGAAGTTGCTATGCAGTATACAACGGGTTACCATGAAAATGTCATGAGTTTCGCCAACAATATTCATACCCATGAAGGTGGAACACACGAACAAGGTTTCCGTACAGCATTAACTCGTGTTATTAACGACTACGCTCGTAAAAACAAACTTCTCAAAGACAATGAAGACAACCTCACAGGGGAAGACGTCCGTGAAGGTTTAACTGCCGTTATCTCTGTGAAGCATCCAAACCCACAATTTGAAGGACAAACCAAGACTAAACTTGGAAATAGTGAAGTTGTGAAGATTACCAATCGCCTCTTCAGCGATGCATTTTCTGACTTCCTTCTGGAAAATCCACAGATTGCTAAACGCATCGTAGAAAAAGGAATTTTGGCTGCGAAAGCACGTGTTGCTGCCAAGCGTGCGCGTGAAGTCACACGTAAAAAGTCAGGTTTAGAAATTTCAAACCTTCCAGGAAAATTGGCAGACTGTTCATCAAACAATCCAGCTGAAACTGAACTCTTCATCGTCGAAGGAGACTCAGCGGGTGGTTCTGCAAAATCAGGACGTGATCGTGAGTTCCAAGCTATCTTACCGATTCGTGGTAAAATCCTTAACGTTGAAAAGGCAAGTATGGATAAATCCTTGCTAACGAGGAAATTCGTAGCCTCTTCACAGCTATGGGGACTGGTTTTGGTGCTGAATTTGATGTCAGCAAGGCGCGTTATCAAAAATTGGTTATCATGACAGATGCCGATGTCGATGGAGCCCATATCCGTACCCTCTTGTTAACTCTGATTTATCGTTATATGAAACCCGTTCTAGAGGCAGGTTATGTTTATATCGCTCAACCACCAATTTACGGTGTTAAAGTCGGTAGTGAGATTAAAGAATATATTCAACCAGGCGCAGACCAAGAAATCCGCCTCCAAGAAGCTTTGGCTCGCTACAGCGAAGGTCGTTCTAAACCAACCATTCAACGTTATAAAGGTCTTGGAGAGATGGATGACCACCAACTTTGGGAAACTACTATGAATCCTGAACATCGCCTCATGGCTAGAGTATCAGTAGATGACGCTGCTGAAGCAGATAAGATTTTTGATATGCTCATGGGGGATCGCGTGGAGCCTCGTCGAGAATTTATCGAAGAAAACGCTGTTTACAGTACTCTTGACGTATAAAAAAATTGGGAAATAGTTCCCAAGGCTTGAAAAATATGATATAATCATTACAATTGTGTCAAGTATAAAAGGAGTTTGATATGTCAAATAATCAGTTGATTATTACTTTGATTGGAATTGCTGTCCTGCTTCTGATTGCTTTTGCAGTAGCCATTTTGCTACGTAAACGTAATGAGAGTAGACTTGCAGCCCTAGAAGAAAGAAAAGAAGAATTATATAACCTTCCTGTTAATGATGAGGTAGAGGTTGTCAAAAATATGCATCTGATTGGTCAAAGTCAGGTTGCTTTTAGAGAATGGAACCAAAAATGGGTAGATTTGTCTCTGAACTCTTTTGCGGATATTGAGAATAACCTCTTTGAAGCAGAAGGATACAATAACTCATTCCGTTTCTTGAAAGCTAAGCACCAGATTGATCAAATTGAAAGTCAGATTGAACTTGTTGAAGAGGATATTACAGCCATTCGTAATGCCTTGTCTGATTTGGAAAAACAAGAATCAAAAAATAGCGGACGTGTTCTGCATGCCCTAGATTTATTCGAAAAACTACAAAATACGGTAGCTGAAGATTCTGAAAAATATGGTCAAGCTCTTCCGGAAATTGAAAAACAATTGGAGAACATTCAATCTGAGTTTTCTCAATTTGTAACCTTGAATTCTTCAGGGGATCCGGTTGAAGCAGCAGGGATTTTAGATAACGCTGAAAATCATATTTTAGCCTTGACACACATCGTTGAAAGAATTCCAGCGATTGTAACCAAGCTTACGACTGAATTGCCAGAACAACTTGAAGATTTAGAAGCAGGTTACCGTAAGCTACTAGATGAGAACTATCATTTTGTAGAAACAGATATCGAATCACGTCTTCAACTTCTCTATGAAGCCTTGAAAAATAATCACGAAAATATCCGTACATTGGAGTTGGACAATGCAGAGTATGAAAATGCTCAAATCCAAGAAGAAATCAATGCACTTTATGATATTTTCACACGTGAAATTAAAGCGCATAAAGCTTTTGAAAAATTGGTTGCTACCCTTCCTACTTATCTTAAGCACTTGAAAGAAAACAATCAGGTCTTGGTTAAAGATATTGAACGTCTTGGGAAAAACTACCTGATTTCTGAAAGCGATGTAAATCGAGTTCGTCGTCTTCAAGCTGATATCTCGGCTTTGGATGCTACGATCGAAGAAATAACAAACGACCAAACAGAGGTTTCAGAAGCATATTCTGTATTACTAGAACGTTTGGAAAATGTCCAATCTACATTAAAGATATTGAAGATGACCAAATCGGTGTTAGTGAGCGTCTCGTTCAGATTGAAAAAGATGACATCAATGCTCGTCAAAAAGCAAATGTCTATGTCAACCGTCTGCATACGATTAAACGCTACATGGAGAAGAGAAATCTTCCAGGAATTCCACAAAAATTCTTGAAGCTCTTCTTTGATGCAAGTCACAGTACAGAAGACTTGATGGCTGAGTTGGAACAAGCACAAGTAAATATCGAATCTGTAAATCGTATCCTTGAGATTGCGACAAATGATATGAATATGTTGGAAGAAGAAACATACAGTATTGTTCAATATGCAACACTTACGGAACAATTGCTTCAATATTCGAACCGTTACAGATCATTTGATGACCGTATTCAACAAGCTTTCCAAGAAGCTTTGAATATCTTTGAAACAGCCTTTGATTATAAAGCATCTTTCGAAAAAATCTCTCAAGCATTAGAAGTAGCTGAACCAGGTGTGACAGAGCGCTTTGTTACTTCTTATGAGAAAACAAGAGAAAGTATCCGTTTCTAAATTATAAAAGAATCCTAGATTTTCCTAGGATTCTTTTACTTTTCTTTACCTAATTTAAATATTTTAATGTCATGTTTTCATTGAAATTATAGTTCATATTTGATATGATATGACTATGACAAAAAAGAGATTACCCCAGAATAAAGTAAAGAAGAAAAATAATAAAAAGCTTGGTATTCTTGTCTTGCTTTTATTTCTAACAATGTTAGCACTCGGTTGTGTGACTACCTATAAAGTGTTGAACAAACAAGCCTTTGAACAGAAAATTGAGAGCCTCAAGAAGGAAAAAGATGCTGCCTACTCCCAAGGGAGTCAAAAAGAGCATTTCCGCAAAGAGAAAACAGAAATAATCACCTATTACCCGCTAGTCGGAGATGGCGTGATTACCTCTGTCAAGGATGTCATCGTAAAAGACATCACTGACAAAGTAGAAGGTAAAGAACAGTTGATTTTTTATTACTCAGAAAAAGGGGATTCTTCTTTGACTGGGATTGAAAATCGTTTGATCAAAAAACAAGCCTATGACTTGGCAAATTCTAATGTCGTTGAATTAGAAAATACGACTTTAGACCAGCTGTATCTGAAAGAAGATGGCTCTATCTTTACCCTGGATCAACTCTTTACAGACTCGTCCACGGCCAATGAAAAATTACTTGAGGGAGTTAAGTCAACTCTCCAAGATAAAAAAGTAGAGCAATCAGTTGTTGATCAAGTTTTAGCTGATTTCTCAGCTGCAGACTTGTCAAGTTGGAAGTTTGCCTATAAAGATAGTCAATTGGTTCTTTATCCAGTCAAAGCAACGACTACTGTTGAAGAAATAGCGATGCCTATTTCAGATTTCTTTGATTTTATTCAGACATCCTATCTAACAGAAAAAGATGCTGAACTTTATAAAAAAGTTCAAGCAGAAAAACATAAAAAAGTGGTAGCCTTGACCTTTGACGATGGTCCCGATGGCAATACAACACCACAAGCCTTGGATATTTTAGCTAAGTACAAAATCAAAGCGACCTTCTTTGTACAAGGAAAAAACATTGCAGGCAATGAAGCTATCCTCAAACGTATGCAAGCTGAAGGACATGAAGTTGGAAACCATACTTGGAACCATCCCGTTTTAACACAACTTTCATTAGAAGATGCTAAAAAACAAATTACGGATACTGAATCAGCAATCACGAGTGTTCTCGGAAAGAGTTCAAAATTGATGCGTCCACCATATGGTGCAATCTCAGATGATATCCGTAACAGTCTCGATTTAAGCTTTATTATGTGGGATGTAGATAGTTTGGACTGGAAGAGTAAAAACGAAGCAGCGATTCTGACAGAAGTCCAAAGACAAACGACTGACGGTTCTATCATCCTCATGCATGATATTCATCAGACGTCAGTAAATTCACTACCAAAGGTTATTGAGTATCTGCAGGGACAAGGCTATAGTTTTGTGACAGTTTCAGAAATGCTCAACACGCGTTTGAAACCTCATGAAATATACTACTCACAACATCAATAGAAGAAAGATAAGAAAAAAATATTTTTTATCTTGACAAGTAGGGAAAAACTTGATATCATATACAAGATGAGAAAAGCAGAAGTGAGAACTTCTCGCCTTGCGACTAACGTTGTCTGGCCCCTACAGATCAAGTTTCAGAAATGAAATATAATCATGTAGTGCGGATTTGCGTTAGCAAGTCCGCTCTTGTTTTTCTCTAAACTAAAAAAAGAGGTGAAAACCATAGCAAAGCAAGACTTATTCATCAATGATGAAATTCGTGTACGCGAAGTTCGCTTAATCGGTCTTGAAGGTGAGCAATTGGGTATCAAACCACTAAGCGAAGCGCAAGCACTTGCGGATGAAGCTAATGTGGACTTGGTTCTCATTCAACCTCAAGCTAAGCCTCCTGTTGCGAAATTATGGACTACGGTAAGTTCAAATTTGAGTACCAGAAGAAGCAAAAAGAACAACGCAAAAAACAAAGCGTTGTGACCGTGAAAGAAGTTCGATTGAGCCCAGTTATCGACAAGGGTGACTTCGAAACCAAACTTCGCAATGCTCGCAAGTTCCTTGAAAAAGGAAACAAAGTAAAAGTATCTATTCGCTTTAAGGGACGTATGATTACCCATAAAGAGATTGGTGCAAAAGTTTTAGCCGATTTCGCTGAAGCAACTCAAGATATTGCTATCATCGAACAACGTGCTAAAATGGATGGACGTCAAATGTTTATGCAATTGGCCCCAGCAACTGACAAGAAATAATCTGTCAGAAAGTTAAAAAAAGGAGAAAATATCATGCCAAAACAAAAAACACACCGCGCATCAGCTAAACGTTTCAAACGTACAGGTTCTGGTGGACTTAAACGTTTCCGTGCTTACACTTCTCACCGTTTCCACGGAAAAACTAAGAAACAACGTCGTCATCTTCGTAAAGCATCTATGGTGCATGCAGGAGATTTCAAACGTATCAAGCAATGCTTACTCGCTTGAAATAATCGCGTATTTGTAAGTTAAGAATTCTAGGAAATATTGGAGGAAATATAAATGGCACGTGTTAAAGGTGGCGTTGTATCACGCAAACGTCGTAAACGTATTTTTAAAAATTAGCAAAAAGGTTACTATGGAGCTAAACACATCTTGTTCCGTACTGCAAAAGAACAAGTAATGAACTCTTACTACTATGCATACCGTGACCGTCGTCAAAAGAAACGTGACTTCCGCAAATTGTGGATCACACGTATCAATGCGGCAGCTCGTTTGAACGGACTTTCATACTCACAATTGATGCATGGTTTGAAATTGGCTGAGATCGAAGTTAACCGTAAAATGCTTGCTGACTTGGCTGTTAACGATGCAGCAGCTTTCACAGCTCTTGCAGATGCAGCTAAAGCAAAACTTGGTAAATAATTATTCATAAGACTGGTGCAAGTTTGTCCCAGTCTTTTTTTAGACAAAGGAGAAAAAATGGCTTCAAAAATGTTACATACCTGCTTGCGAGTAGAAAATCTTGAAAAATCAATCGCTTTCTATCAAGATGCTTTTGGTTTTAAAGAATTGCGTCGCAAGGATTTCCCAGATCATGCTTTCACTATTGTCTATCTAGGGCTTGATGGTGATGACTACGAGTTGGAATTGACTTACAACTATGATCATGGACCTTATGTTGTTGGTGACGGTTTTGCTCACATCGCCCTAAGTACACCTGACCTTGAGGCTCTTCATAAAGAACATAGTGACAAAGGCTATGAAGTAACAGCACCTAATGGACTTCCAGGAACTCAACCAAACTATTACTTTGTCAAAGATCCAGATGGATACAAGGTAGAAGTGATTCGTGAAAAATAATAAAAACTCCTTATCTATCAAATTAAGTTAGGCAATCTCACCTAACTCAGAAAAAACTTGATAGGGAGTAGTGTAGGTCATTTATGTTAGTTTCTTTCAGATAAATGTTGTAGTTTATCTGAGGCTAACATAGATGGCTTTTTCAGTCTAGCTTAATTTTACAAATTGGGATATAATAAAAATAACTTAACGAATTAGTGGGAGAAAAAAATGTCAGACCAAAATCCAAATGAAGAGCTAAACAAAGAAGATAAACTAATTGTAGAGAACAATTCAGTTGAAGATATGAAGAATGGTCCAAAAGCAGTCAAGAAACCTTCGACTCTTCTATCTTTCTCATTTTATTTGGCACTTACCTATATTCTTCTATTTATAACTCTTGCTTTATTTACTGCTCCATGGGGATTTGTATTCTTGATTTTTCTAGGTCCTAATTTAATTGCTTACGCTATAGCAACTGTCTTAACAAGGGTAGGAATCAAGAAAGTAAATAAAACCGTCTTGTGTACGAGTGCAGGATTTTATTTGCTTTCAGGACTCTTAGCATTCGATCCGGATTGGCAGATGTTTAGGGTCTTTCCTTATCTCTCACTCGTTCTAGTTCTAATCGGAATATTTTTAACGAAGGATAGATATAAGTAAGTTAAGAAAGCCTGAGACGATCATCTATTTTAGACTTGTTTAGAAGAACTTTTAAAACCACAGCTTTTCACTGGCTGTGGTTTTTATCTTGGTCCTTATAAAGAAACTGTGTTTCTATTTTTTAAAATGGTATAATAGAAAAAGAAAAAGGGAGGTGAGAAAGAATGATTGCCCAACTGGATACGAAAACTGTCTATAGTTTCATGGAGAGTATGGTTTCAATCAAGAGATATGTCAGCCTAGGGAAAGAATATGGCTATTCATCACTTGGAATCATGGATGAAGACAATCTCTATGGAGCCTATTATTTCATAAAAGAATGCCAAAAACAGGGAATGCAGCCCTTATTAGGACTTGAGATGACAGTTCATCATAAAGAAGAAGTGCTCAATCTACGTTTTCTAGCCCTGTCAAACCATGGATATCGCAACCTGATGAAGCTGTCGTCTTTAAAGATGACAGGTAAAAAAGAATGGACTGATTTTTCTTCCTACCTTGAAGATATTTGTGTCATTGTTCCTTACTATCCTGAAATTGATTCCTTGGACTTAGGGCATGACTACTATATCGGAGTGTATCCAGATACACCTCAATCGGATTTTTCTCACCCCATTCTCCCTCTTTACCGTGTTAACTCTTTCGAGTCTGAGGACTTAGAAGCTCTACAGATGCTTAAAGCGATTAAAGAAAACGTAACCTTGAGAGAGGTTGATGTTCAATCGCAACAGGGCTTGTTTTTACCGGCTGCCCATCTTGAACAGATTTTCCAAGAGAAGTTTCCAAACGCATTGGATAATCTTGCAAGATTGATTAAGGAAACTTCCTACGAGATTGATAGTAGTCTCAAACTTCCACGTTTCAATCCAGAGAGACCTGCTGTTGAAGAACTTCGGGAAAGAGCTATTCAGGGCTTGGAGCAGAAAGGGTTATGGAATCAGGTTTATCAGGCTCGTTTAGAAGAAGAGTTATTAGTGATTCATGATATGGGATTTGATGATTATTTCTTGGTTGTTTGGGATCTCTTACGTTTTGGCCGTTCTCAAGGTTATTATATGGGGATGGGACGCGGATCCGCAGTTGGAAGTTTAGTAGCCTACGCCCTAGATATCACTGGAATTGATCCTGTAGCTAAGAATCTTATCTTTGAACGCTTCTTGAATCGTGAACGCTACACCATGCCAGATATCGATATTGATATTCCAGATATCTATCGCCCTGAGTTTATTCGCTATGTCCGTGACCGTTATGGTAGTATCCATGCTGCTCAGATTGTCACTTATTCAACCTTTGGAGCCAAGCAAGCCATTCGAGATATCTTCAAACGTTATGGCGTACCTGAGTATGAGTTGACGTCTATTACAAAAAAAAATTGGTTCCAAAGATACTCTAACAACAGCCTATGAAGGAAATCTAGGTTTTAGACAAATCATTCAGAGTAAGATTGAGTACCAAAAGGCCTTCTCTATTGCTAAAAAGATAGAAGGCTATCCACGACAGACTTCTATCCATGCTGCTGGAGTCGTTATTAGTGACAAAAATCTAACAGATTATATTCCTCTCAAGTATGGGGAAGATATGCTCATTACTCAGTATGATGCTCATGGAGTTGAAGGAAATGGCTTGCTCAAAATGGATTTCTTGGGCCTCCGAAACTTAACCTTTGCTCAAAAAATGCAAGAGCTCTTACTTGAAACTCAAGGGATTTCACTAAAGATTGAGGATATTGACCTTGAGGATAAGGAAACCTTAGCGCTCTTTGCAGCTGGTAAGACCAAGGGAATCTTTCAGTTTGAGCAACCAGGAGCTATACGTTTATTGAAACGAGTGAAGCCACAAAACTTTGAAGAAGTAGTGGCGACGACTTCTTTGAACCGACCAGGAGCTAGCGACTATATCGATAACTTTGTGGCCCGAAAACACGGTAAAGAAAAAGTTACTGTTCTGGACCCAGTTTTGCAAGATATCTTAGCCCCAACCTATGGCATCATGCTTTATCAAGAACAGGTGATGCAAGTAGCTCAGCGTTATGCTGGTTTTAGCCTTGGGAAAGCCGATATTTTGCGTCGTGCCATGGGGAAAAAGAATGCTGCAGAGATGCACCGAATGGAGGAGAGTTTTATTCAAGGGGCCCTCGAAAAAGGGCATGGACAAAAACAGGCTCAAGAAGTTTTTGCTGTAATGGAGAAATTTGCTGGTTATGGTTTTAACCGTTCGCATGCTTATGCTTATGCAGCTTTAGCTTTTCAGCTTGCTATTTCAAAACACATTACCCGTCAATTTTCTACCAAGTGATGTTGAACTATGCGAGTAGTGATTATATTGTAGATGCTTTGGATATGGGCTTTGAATTAGCACCGCTTTCTATCAATACGATTCCATTTCAAGATAAGTTAGCAGATAAAACAATTCATCTAGGTCTTAAGAGCATTAAGGGAATACCTCGTGATTTCGCCTACTGGATTCTAGAGAATCGTCCATTTTCTAGTGTTGAAGATTTTATCACACGATTACCGAAAAATTATCAAAAGGAGAGTTTATTAAATCCTCTGGTAGAAGTTGGTTTGTTTGATAACTTTGAGAAAAATCGTCAAAAAATCCTGACCAACCTACCAAGTCTATTTATCTTTGTAGAAGAGTTAGGTAGCCTCTTTGCGGATTCTAGCTATAGTTGGACAGATGTAGACGACTTTTCAAATATTGAGAAATTTCAAAAAGAGCAGGAATGGTTAGGAGTTGGAATCAGCCAACACCCATTGATAACCTTAGCAAAGAATCCTTTGTATCCAATCGTGAGTCTATCTGAACTTTCCGAAGGTCAGACGGCTACTGTACTCGTTGAGATTCAATCGATTCGTGTGATCCGAACAAAAAAAGGTGAAAACATGGCCTTTTTGAAAGTTAGTGATAGTAAAACAAATCTGGAGGTTACTGTTTTTTCGAATCAGTATCGCCAATTTAAAAATCTCTTACACGAAGGTAGTTTCTATTATCTAAACGGAAAAGTTCAGGCTAGGGACGGACGTCTTCAATTAGTTTTGAATGATCTAAAAGAGGCAGTGAGTGAACGTTTTTGGATTCAAGTTGCCAATCATAATCACGATTCTGAAATTTATCATATTTTAGAACAGTATAAGGGACAAATTCCCGTGATCATACGTTATGAAAATGAACAAAAAAATGTCCTTCTGCCTGGTTATATGGTTACAAAAGACGCAGGTTTACAAGAATCTTTAAAACAGATTGTCATGAAAACGATTTATCGTTAAAAATCAAAGAAAATAAAAGAATTTTAACTTTAAATATGGTATAATCAGTTAGAATGTTAAAAGAAAAAGGAGCAAAACCAAATGAAACGTATTGCTGTTTTGACTAGTGGTGGGGACGCCCCAGGTATGAATGCTGCCATTCGTGCAGTTGTTCGTCAAGCAATCTCAGAAGGAATGGAAGTTTTTGGTATCTATGACGGATACGCTGGTATGGTTGCTGGTGAAATTTATCCACTTGATGCTGCTTCAGTAGGAGACATCATTTCACGTGGTGGTACTTTCCTTCACTCTGCTCGTTACCCTGAGTTTGCGAAACTCGAAGGTCAACTTAAAGGGATTGAGCAATTGAAAAAACACGGTATCGAAGGTGTCGTTGTTATCGGTGGTGACGGTTCTTATCATGGAGCTATGCGCTTGACTGAGCATGGATTCCCTGCTATCGGACTTCCTGGAACAATCGATAACGATATCGTAGGTACTGACTTTACAATCGGATTTGATACTGCAGTAACAACTGCTATGGATGCAATCGATAAGATTCGTGATACATCATCAAGTCACCGTCGTACTTTCGTTGTTGAAGTAATGGGACGTAATGCTGGTGATATCGCTCTTTGGGCAGGTATCGCAACAGGTGCTGATGAAATCATCATCCCTGAAGAAGGTTTCAAATTTGAAGATATCGTAGCAAGCATCAAAGCTGGATATGAACACGGTAAGAAACACAACATTATCGTTTTAGCAGAAGGTGTTATGTCAGCGGCTGAATTTGGTCAAAAACTAAAAGAAGCTGGCGATACAAGTGACCTTCGTGTTACAGAACTTGGTCACATCCAACGTGGTGGATCACCAACTGCTCGTGACCGTGTCCTAGCGTCACGCATGGGAGCACACGCCGTTAAACTTCTTAAACAAGGAATCGGTGGAGTCGCTGTCGGTATTCGTAACGAGAAAATGGTTGAAATCCAATTCTTGGAACAGCAGAAGAGGGAGCTTTGTTTAGCTTAACAGCTGACGGTAAGATTGTCGTTAACAATCCTCATAAAGCAGACCTTGAACTTTCTGACTTGAACAAGAGCTTGTCATAATCAACTTTAACTAATCTGGTAAAATGACCATTAAAGGTCGAATTATATAAAGGAGTCACAAAAATCATGAACAAACGTGTAAAAATCGTTGCAACTTTGGGTCCTGCGGTAGAAATCCGTGGTGGTAAAAAATTCGGTGATGACGGATACTGGGGTGAAAAACTTGACGTTGAAGCTTCAGCTAAAAACATTGCTCAATTGATTGAAGCAGGAGCTAACACTTTCCGTTTCAACTTCTCACACGGTGACCACCAAGAACAAGGTGACCGTATGGCAACTGTTAAACTTGCAGAAAAACTTGCAGGTAAAAAAGTTGGTTTCCTTCTTGATACTAAAGGACCAGAAATCCGTACTGAATTGTTCGAAGGAGAAGCTAAAGAGTACTCTTACAAAACGGGTGAAAAAATCCGTGTTGCAACTAAACAAGGAATCAAATCAACTCGTGAAGTGATTGCTTTGAACGTTGCTGGTGCTCTTGATATCTATGATGATGTTGAAGTTGGTCGTCAAGTATTGGTTGACGACGGTAAATTGGGTCTTCGCGTTGTAGACAAAGACGACGCAACTCGTGAATTCATCGTTGAAGTTGAAAATGATGGTGTTATCGCTAAACAAAAGGGTGTAAACATCCCTAACACTAAAATTCCTTTCCCAGCTCTTGCTGAACGTGATAACGCTGATATCCGTTTCGGTTTAGAACAAGGTATTAACTTCATCGCGATCTCATTCGTACGTACTGCTAAAGACGTGAACGAAGTTCGTGCAATCTGTGAAGAAACTGGTAACGGTCACGTTCAATTGTTCGCTAAAATCGAAAACCAACAAGGTATCGATAACTTGGATGAAATTATTGAAGCTGCTGACGGTATCATGATCGCTCGTGGTGACATGGGTATCGAAGTACCATTCGAAATGGTTCCAGTTTACCAAAAAATGATCATCACTAAAGTGAATGCTGCTGGTAAAGTTGTTATCACTGCAACAAACATGCTTGAAACAATGACTGAAACCACGTGCAACTCGTTCAGAAGTATCAGACGTATTTAATGCTGTTATCGACGGAACTGACGCTACTATGCTTTCAGGTGAGTCTGCAAACGGTAAATACCCACTTGAGTCTGTTCGTACAATGGCTACAATCGACAAGAACGCTCAAACTCTTCTTAATGAGTACGGACGTTTGAACTCAGATTCATTTGAACGTAACTCTAAAACAGAAGTTATGGCTTCAGCAGTTAAAGACGCTACAAATTCAATGGATATTAAATTGGTTGTAACTTTGACTAAGACTGGTCATACAGCACGTTTGATTTCTAAATACCGTCCAAACGCTGATATCTTGGCATTGACATTTGACGAATTGACAGAACGTGGATTGATGTTGAACTGGGGTGTTATTCCAATGTTGACAGAAGCTCCATCATCAACTGATGACATGTTTGAAATTGCTGAACGTAAAGCAGTTGAAGCAGGCCTTGTAAAATCTGGTGACGACATCGTTATCGTTGCAGGTGTGCCGCTTGGAGAAGCTGTTCGTACAAATACAATGCGTATCCGTACAGTACGTTAATTTAACATTAAAAACCTATCATATCAAGCTTTCCAACTTGTGTGATAGGTCTTTTTTTTGTTTCATAAGGTCCAGAACCCTATTTGTTTAGGACAAGAAAAAAACTCTCTGGAAAACCAGAGAGTGTGAGAGGCATCTCCATGTGAGAAACTGGTTCACACAATTTCTCAAGGTCCGCTCCTGCGTTATGACCTCCTTTGCGCAATTGTAGCTTTCGCTACATATCGACTCATCGCAGACTTTATTGTACTATAGAGGCCAATACTTTGTCAAGAAAAAAACAGCTCCTTAAATAGGAACTGATGAATGATGCTAATTGCCGGGATCGAACCGGCGACTCATCCTTACCATGGATGCGCTCTGCCTACTGAGCTAAATCAGCTTACTTTGAAAGTATACTATAGATTGAAGCTTTTGTCAATATGCGAATTAGTAGCTTAATTCATTGAAAAAGCCCAAGTAATAAACTTGGGTTTGTAAAGATTCGATTATTGTAATTGCTCTCTCTTTTTATCTGGGTTCCACACAAAACTTGCAACAAAGGTAAAGAGGATTGTTAGAATTCCGATTACAATTGCGAGAATCAAAGCAGGGATACGGATGAGCCACCACAGTGGATTTGGTTTTTTATTGTTGTGCCACTGTTTTGTTTCCTCATCCAGGCGTTGAAATTCAGATTGGATGCGCTCTGCAACCATCTCAATTCCCTCATCATTCATCTTTTTAATGTCCGAGATGTCAATAGGATTTCCGAAATTCATATCAATTCGCTCGCGGCTGATAAGTCCTTTTAGAGTCATAGGACCAGTATAAGTAACCGGCATAATACGAACCTTAGCCATTTTCGCAATCAGAGCAACACCACCCTTAACGTCGTTGGAATGGCGACTACCACTTGGGAACATAATCAGTGAGCGATTGCTCTTTTTAAGGACATTGATTGGATATTTGATAGCAGAAGAACTTGGGTTATCACGATCGATAGGGAAGGCACCGCACATACGAATCCACCATCCAAAGATACGATTTGAAAAGAGTTCTTTTTTTGCCATAAAAACAAATTGTTTTGGTTTGGTTGCAAAAGCCATGTAGACGGGATCCCACCATGTACGATGTGGGGCCACAAGGATATAATTCTCATCCATACTTGGAATTTTATCAGTATTGTGAAAGTGAGCATTTCCATTGATTGACCATAGAATCAACATAACCAACCCACGTAGATAAGTATAAAACATGATGTCTCCTTCAGTTTTCTTTCTTTTATTATACCTTATCATACTAGGACAGGCAAATGTTTTTTGTATAGTCTGAAAAGCTCTTTATATGAAATTAGAATTATTCAAAAAAAAATGATATGATAGAATTTATGGATAAAAATAAAATTATGGGTTTAAGCCAATCAGAAGTTAAAGATCGTCAGAAACAGGGACTAGTCAATGATTTTAAGGCTTCAGCTAGCACGAGTACTTGGCAGATAGTGAAGAGAAATGTCTTTACTTTATTCAATGCTTTAAATTTTGCCATTGCCTTAGCGCTCGCCTTTGTTCAAGCTTGGAGCAACCTAGTTTTCTTTGCGGTTATCTGTTTTAATGCATTTTCTGGGATAGTAACCGAGCTACGTGCCAAACATATGGTTGATAAGCTCAATCTCTTGAATAAAGAAAAGATTACGACAATTCGTGATGGACAAGAGATAGCTTTGGACCCCGAAGAACTTGTTTTAGACGATGTGATTCGCTTGTCTGCAGGGGATCAAATTCCAAGTGATGCAATTGTATTAGAAGGTTTTGCAGAAGTCAATGAAGCCATGTTAACGGGTGAAAGTGACTTGGTCCAAAAGGAAGTTGAAGACTTAATGATGTCAGGTAGCTTTCTTGTCAGTGGTTCCGTCTTTGCCAAGGTCAAACATGTGGGGGCGGACAACTACGCAGCTAAGCTCATGCTTGAAGCCAAAACGGTGAAGCCAATCAACTCACGTATCATGAAATCGCTAGATCAACTAGCCGGCTTTACTGGGAAAATCATTATTCCTTTTGGAATTGCTCTCTTGCTTGAAGCCTTGGTCTTAAAAGGTTTGCCACTGAAATCTTCTGTAGTCAATTCATCTACAGCTCTTTTGGGAATGCTGCCTAAAGGAATTGCGCTCTTGACTATCACCTCTCTCTTAACCGCTGTTATCAAGCTTGGTTTGAAAAAGGTCTTGGTACAGGAGATGTACTCAGTTGAGACCTTGGCGCGTGTAGATATGCTCTGTCTGGATAAGACAGGGACCATCACTCAAGGGAAGATGCAGCTTGAGACTGTCCTTCCCCTTACTCAAGCTTACGATAAGGATGCCATTGCTAAAATACTAACTAGTTATATGGCACACAGTGGGGATAAAAATCCAACAGCTCAAGCTATCCGAACGCGTTTTGTGGGAGAGGTAGCTTATCCGATGATTTCAAGTCTTCCATTTTCTAGCGATCGAAAATGGGGAGCAATGGAATTGGAAGGTCTAGGAACTGTTTTCCTAGGCGCACCGGAGATGTTGTTGGATGCTGAAGTTCCTGAAGCTAGAGAAGCTCTTGAACGAGGATCTCGTGTTCTGGTTCTGGCCCTCAGTCAAGAAAAACTTGATCATCAAAAACCACAGAAGCCATCTGATATTCAGGCTTTGGCGTTACTTGAGATTCTAGATCCGATTCGAGAAGGGGCTGCTGAGACGCTAGACTATCTTCGTTCTCAGGAAGTGGGATTGAAAATTATCTCTGGTGATAATCCAGTCACTGTTTCAAGTATTGCCCAAAAAGCAGGTTTTGCAGACTATCACAGCTATGTAGATTGCTCGAAGATTACTGATGAAGAATTGATAGCCATGGCTGAGGAAACAGCCATTTTCGGACGTGTTTCACCTCATCAAAAGAAACTCATCATCCAAACTCTAAAAAAAGCAGGACATACTACAGCAATGACAGGGGATGGTGTCAATGATATTCTAGCTCTCCGTGAGGCAGACTGTTCCATCGTTATGGCTGAAGGAGACCCAGCAACTCGTCAAATTGCAAATCTGGTCCTCTTGAATTCAGATTTCAATGATGTTCCTGAGATTCTCTTGAAGGTCGTCGTGTGGTCAATAACATTGCCCACATTGCTCCGATTTTCTTGATTAAGACCATCTATTCCTTCTTGCTAGCAGTTATCTGTATTGCCAGTGCTTTGTTGGGACGTGCGGAATGGATTTTGATTTTCCCATTCATTCCGATTCAGATTACCATGATTGACCAGTTTGTAGAAGGATTTCCACCGTTTGTATTGACTTTTGAGAGAAATATCAAACCTGTCGAAGAAAACTTCCTCAGAAAATCCATGCTCCGTGCTTTACCAAGTGCCTTGATGGTTGTCTTTAGCGTTTTGTTTATTAAAATTTTTGGAACAAGTCAAGGCTGGTCGGCCATTGAAATTTCGACCATTCTGTATTATCTATTGGCATCGATTGGCTTCATGTCTGTAGTCAGAGCTTGCTTGCCATTTAGCCTATGGCGGGTTCTCCTGATTGTCTGGTCAGTTGGGGGATTCCTTGGAACAGCTCTATTTCCAAAAATTCAAAAACTACTGGAAATTTCAACACTTACAGCTCAAACACTACCAGTATATGGTGTCATGATGTTTATCTTTATTGTGATTTTCATACTCACTAGTCGTTATCAAATGAGAAAATAAAGAAAGACTGCAATCGATGGTTGCAGTCTTTTTTAGGTGCAGGATTGCTAGATAAAATATGGTATAATAAAGGAAAATAGAGTTTTTGAAAGTGAGAGAAGATGATTTCAAAGAGATTAGAAACGGTAGCTTCCTTTGTGCCTCAAGGAGCCGTTTTACTGGATGTGGGGAGTGACCATGCTTATCTACCGATTGAATTAGTTGAAAAAGGTCACATCGAGCGTGCCATTGCAGGGGAGGTCGTAGAAGGTCCTTACCAATCTGCGGTAAAAAATGTTGAAAGTCACGGTTTGTCTGAGAAGATCCAGATTCGCTTAGCTAATGGCTTGGCAGCTTTCGAAGAAAGTGATCAGGTTTCTGTGATCACTATTGCAGGAATGGGAGGTCGTTTGATTGCTTCGATTTTAGAAGAGGGATTTGACAAACTAGCTCATGTTGAGCGTTTGATTCTTCAACCTAATAATCGTGAGGACGATTTGCGTAGATGGCTACAAGACCACAGTTTTCAAATCATTGCAGAAAGCATCCTAGAAGAAGCTGGTAAGTTTTATGAAATTCTGGTTGTGGAAGCGGGAGAAATGAAGTTGTCAGCAAAAGATGCCCGCTTTGGTCCTTTCTTGACAAGAGAAAACAGTCCAGTATTTGTCCAGAAGTGGCAAAAAGAAGCTGAGAAGTTGGAGTTTGCCCTAGGCCAAATCCCAGAAAAAAATCAGGAAGAACGTCAAGTTCTAGCAGATAAAATTCAAGCCATCAAGGAGGTGCTCCATGCAAGCAAGTGAAGTGATTAACCGATATGAAGCCTATTGTCCCCAAGAATTTTCTATGGAGGGTGATAGTCGTGGTCTGCAAATTGGTAGCCTAGATAAGGATATTCAAAAGGTCATGGTTGCTCTTGATATTCGTGAAGAAACAGTGGCAGAAGCTATTGAAAATGAGGTTGATTTGATTATCGTCAAGCACGCGCCAATTTTCCGTCCAATCAAGGACTTGGTAGCCGATCGACCTCAAAATCAAATTTATATCAATCTCATCAAGCACGATATAGCAGTTTACGTCAGTCATACTAACATTGATATCGTTGAAAATGGCCTTAATGACTGGTTCTGCCAGATGCTTGGCATTGAGGAGACGACTTATTTACAAGAGACAGGTCCTGAACGAGGGATTGGACGCATTGGTAATATTCAATCTCAAACTTTTGAAGAATTTGCTAAACGAGTCAAAGAAGTTTTTGATTTGGATAGTCTGCGAATGGTCTATTATCAAGAGAGTGATTTAAGAAAGCAAATTTCAAGGGTTGCTATTTGTGGTGGTAGTGGGCAATCTTTCTATCCTGATGCTTTAGCAAAAGGTGCTGATGTCTACATCACTGGTGATATTTATTACCACACAGCTCAGGACATGCTATCAGATGGCTTGTTGGCTCTGGACCCTGGGCATTATATTGAGGTGCTCTTTATTGACAAAATTGCAGCGCTTCTGAACGAATGGAAGAAAGAAAATGCTTGGGCGCTAGAAGTTATCGCAAGTCAAGCTTCTACCAATCCATTCCACCATATCTAGTTAGAAGGTAAAGACAATGAAAAAAGTTGCAATTATTGGAGCAGGGATTGTCGGGGCGACTGCTGCCTACTATCTTTCTAAAGAAGCTGATGTGGAAGTAACTGTCTTTGACCATGGACAAGGTCAAGCCACCAAGGCAGCAGCGGGAATTATCAGTCCCTGGTTTTCTAAACGTCGCAATAAGCCTGGTACAAGATGGCACGCTTGGGAGCAGACTTCTATGTGGATTTATTAGCTGACTTGGAGAAATCCGGTCAAGAAGTGGATTTTTACCAGCGCTCCGGGGTCTTTCTTCTTAAAAAAGACGAGTCCAAACTAGAGGAGCTCTATCAACTAGCTCTGCAACGTAGAGATGAATCTCCCTTAATTGGGGAATTAGCCATCTTAGACCAAGCGACTGCAAGTAACCTATTTCCTGGTCTAGAGGGATTTGATAGATTGCTTTATGCTTCTGGAGGAGCTCGAGTAGATGGTCAACTCTTAGTCAGTCGTTTACTTGAAGCCAGTCAGGTTAAGGTTATAAAGAAAGAGGTTAGTCTAAGACCTCTAGCATCAGGTTATCAGATAGACAATCACATTTTTGATAAAGTTATCTTGTCAACTGGAGCTTGGCTCGGTCATTTATTAGAACCCTTAGGATACGAGGTTGATGTTCGACCACAAAAAGGACAACTCCGAGATTATGAGGTTGATTTAGACATGGCTTCTTATCCTGTTGTCATGCCGGAAGGCGAGTGGGATTTGATACCATTTCCAGGTGGAAAACTATCTCTAGGTGCTACCCATGAAAATGACATGGGATTTGACCTAGAAGTTGATGAAAGGTTGCTCCATCAAATGGCTGAAGAAGCAAGTCCATTTTATCCAAGTTTAAAGATGCAATGATTAGTGGTGAACGCGTGGGAATTCGTGCCTACACTAGTGACTTCTCTCCTTTTTTTGGACAGGTACCAGAATTGGAAGGTATTTATGCAGCCAGCGGTCTAGGGTCATCAGGACTCACAACTGGTCCTATTATCGGTTATCATCTGGCTCAAATGCTTCAAGGGAGAAGTGGAGTATTGGATCCAGCGGATTATCCGACTGAAAAATATATTAAACAAAAACAATCATAAATCTTTTACCTAGTTTTTACGATAGCATTAGGATAGCAAATGACTTTCCCTATCAAAAATGGTAAAATGAAAAAAGTAATTTAAGAATTGAGGAATAATAATGCAAGAAAAGATTTTGGTAACAGGTGGTGCAGGTTTTATCGGTACCCACACTGTCATTGAATTGGTCCAAGCTGGACATCAAGTTGTCGTGGTGGATAATTTGGTCAATAGCAGCCGTAAAAGCTTAGAAGTAGTGGAAAGAATTACAGGAGTTGAGATTCCTTTTTATGAAGCTGATATCCGCGATACAGACACTCTTCGTGACATTTTCAAACAGGAAGAACCAACAGGAGTGATCCATTTTGCAGGTTTGAAGGCTGTTGGAGAGTCAACTCGTATCCCGCTTGCCTACTATGACAACAACATTGCTGGTACAGTGAGTCTTTTAAAAGCAATGGAAGAAAATAACTGTAAGAACATTATCTTCAGCTCTTCAGCGACAGTTTATGGAGATCCTCATACCGTTCCAATCCTAGAAGATTTCCCACTTTCAGCTACCAACCCTTATGGCCGTACCAAGCTTATGCTGGAAGAAATCTTGACAGATATCCATAAAGCAGATTCAGAGTGGAACGTTGTCTTACTTCGTTACTTCAACCCAATTGGAGCCCATGAGAGTGGAGACCTGGGAGAAAATCCAAACGGCATTCCAAATAACCTTCTACCGTATGTAACACAAGTCGCAGTTGGTAAGTTAGAACAAGTTCAAGTCTTCGGAGATGACTACGATACTGAAGATGGAACGGGTGTTCGTGACTATATCCACGTCGTTGACCTAGCCAAAGGACACGTTGCCGCCCTTAAGAAGCTTCAAAAAGGCTCTGGACTCAATGTGTATAACCTTGGTACTGGAAAAGGCTACTCAGTTCTTGAAATTATCCAAAATATGGAAAAAGCTGTTGGACGCCCAATTCCATACCGTATCGTTGAACGTCGCCCTGGTGATATTGCAGCCTGCTACTCAGACCCAGCAAAAGCTAAGGAAGAGCTCGGATGGGAAGCAGAACTTGGTATTACAGAAATGTGTGAAGATGCATGGCGTTGGCAAAGTAAGCATCCAAATGGATTTGAAGACTAATCGATTGATCTAACAAAAAAGAGGAAGTAATTCCTCTTTTTTATAACTTTATATAGGATTGACATAAAAAAATCAATTAGTACTTTTTGATAGATAAATGTCTTAAAAGGACACTTTATTTATTATTGAAATATTGGAACAAATAAAAGAAAAAAATTGTATAAAAAAATAGCTAGCAAAAGACTATAATTTTCCAGAAAAATATGCTAAACTAGAAGGAGTGGAAAATAGAGATTTATCTTCCGCTAAATGTTAAGATTCATCTATGATCAGAGCACGAGTAGGGCAATTTTTAACGGCTTCTAAAATGTCGTCCTTGCAAGGAATCTCTCGCTCTAATTGTTCAGGATCATCGTAAAAACGGACGATACCATTATCATGGTAGTCAAATAAATCTGAATAAGTTTGGCAGAGCCCACAAGCGATGCAACGTTCAGGTATAAGTCTAATCTTCATATTTATATTGTAATAAGAAACAAAAAAAAAAACTCAAGGAGTAAGGTATGGAAAAGGAACCGTGGCAAGAAGATATTTATGAAAACCAAGAAGAGGAATCAAGAACAGAGCGTCGTCAACGAAACAAAAAAGGCTCAGGTGTCGTTGCGAACCGTATTTTAACTGTTTTAGCTATTCTTTTCTTTGTCATTGTTGTTGGTATGGTAGTTGTGTTAGTCTACTTATCATCAGGTGGAAGCGACCGCACTTCAGCTTTGAAAGATTTTTATGATTCTTCAGCTCCAAAAGTAGAAGCAGTTACAACAGTGGCTACTACAACTCAGTCAACAGAGACAACTGAAGCAGAAACAAATCATCAAGAGCATACAGAGGCACATACTGACTCTGAAGGAACAATCACAGTTTTACCAGGAGAAGGTGAAGCAGCGATTGCAGCTCGCGCTGGAATCTCTATTGCTCAACTTGAAGCCTTGAATCCTGGTCATATGTCTTCAGGAACTTGGTTTGCAAATCCTGGTGATGTCCTTAAGACAAGATAGGAGTGACAATGAAAACAATTCAGATTGCTATTGATGGACCAGCTTCAAGTGGTAAAGTACAGTAGCGAAGATTATTGCTAAGGACTTTGGCTATACTTATCTGGATACGGGCGCTATGTATCGCGCAGCGACTTATATGGCCTTGAAAAACCAAATAAGCCCAGAAGAACCTTCTCAACTCCTTGAATTATTGGAGCAATATCCAATTAGCTTTGGACGTGCCGAAAATGGAGAGCAGCTTGTTTTCGTTGGAGATGTTGAGGTGACAAATCCAATCCGAGAAAATGAAGTAACCAACGCTGTTTCTGCCTTTGCGGCGATTCCAGCTGTTCGTGAAAAATTGGTAGCCCTTCAGCAAGAAATTGCCCGACAAGGTGGTATCGTTATGGATGGCCGCGATATTGGAACAGTAGTCTTGCCTCAGGCTGAATTGAAGATTTTTCTAGTAGCATCTGTGGATGAGCGAGCAGAACGTCGTTACAAGGAAAACCTTTCAAAGGGAATCGAAACAGATTTGGAAACTTTGAAAGAAGAGATTGCTGCGCGTGATTATAAAGATAGTCATCGTGAAACTTCACCTCTCAAGCAAGCTGAGGATGCAATCTATTTGGATACGACTGGCCTCTCTATTTTAGAAGTTGTTGAAAAAATTAAATCAGAAGCTCAAAAACTTTTATAAGAACTATAAAACGATGAACTGAATTTCGGTTTGTCGTTTTTTATCATAATTTGTCAAATAGTCTGTTTTAAGGTATAATAGTTGCTGTTAAAGAAAATTTGACTTTCAAATAATTATAAATGTTTAAGGAGATAACATGAGTCAACTACCAAATTGCCCAAAATGTAATTCAGAATATGTATATGAAGATGGCACACTTCTCGTTTGTCCAGAATGTGCTTACGAGTGGAATCCTGCTGAACAAGTTGAAGCAGAAGAAGGTATTGTTGCTATTGATGCAAATGGAAATAAATTAGCTGATGGAGATACAGTTACCTTGATTAAGGACCTTAAGGTCAAAGGGGCTCCTAAAGACCTCAAACAAGGAACTCGTGTGAAAAATATCCGTATTGTTGAAGGTGACCATAACATCGATTGTAAAATTGATGGTTTTGGTGCTATGAAGCTAAAATCAGAATTTGTGAAGAAGATTTAATGATGTTACAAAATAAAAAAATTATATTTTATAGTCGTGTTCTTCTATTTATAGCTGCCTTTCTTGGTGTTTATTTGGAAATTACTAAGCATGGTGGTTTTGGGATGTTGCTCTACTATACAGTCCTTTCTAACCTTTGGTCACACTTTTTACAGGCTATCTGTTGTTAAAGATGCGTAGTGATGATGATAGTTGGCAAAGCTCGGTTATTTTGAGACTCAAAGGTGGTGTCACCATGAGTATCATGATTACCTGTGTCATCTACCATTTTATGTTGGCACCGATTGCAACAGATTTTTACCGTTTGGAAAATTTCCTTTGTCATTATATCGTGCCCCTCTGGTTTCTAGCGGATACACTTTTCTTTGACAAGAGTCGTCAATATAAGTGGTTTGATCCTATTGTTTGGACAGTCTTACCTCTGCTATATATGGGATTTGCTATCTTGAATGGTTTAGTTCTCAAAATGAATATTCCAAATTCTAAGGATAATCCTTTCCCTTATTTCTTTTTAAATGCCAATAAACATGGTTGGGGCTTTGTCTTTAGATGGGCAGCTATTATCTTTGTTGCTTATATGGTTTCAGGGTATCTGTTTTATCTTGTCAAAAGCATTAAAAAATCTAAGAAATAAAAGTACCCTATAGGGGTGCTTTTTTAGTTTGAGATAATTGTACCCGGACAACTTGACTTTTTTTATCTTGTTATGCAGTCATTTCTATCTTACAATAAAACTGTAGCTATCAATAAAACAATTGAGGAAGAAGAAATGACTGAAAATCGTTATGAATTAAATAAGAATTTAGCACAGATGCTCAAGGGCGGCGTTATCATGGATGTTCAAAACCCTGAACAAGCAAGAATTGCAGAGGCTGCAGGTGCAGCAGCGGTGATGGCTTTGGAGCGAATCCCGGCTGACATTCGTGCTGCTGGTGGTGTCTCTCGAATGAGTGATCCAAAGATGATTAAGGAAATCCAAGAAGCGGTCAGCATTCCAGTTATGGCTAAGGTTCGAATTGGGCATTTTGTTGAAGCTCAAATTTTAGAAGCAATCGAGATTGACTATATCGATGAAAGTGAAGTGTTGTCACCAGCTGACGACCGCTTCCATGTAGACAAGAAAGAATTTCAAGTTCCATTTGTTTGTGGTGCTAAAGACCTAGGAGAAGCCTTGCGTCGTATCGCTGAAGGTGCTTCAATGATTCGTACAAAAGGAGAACCTGGAACAGGAGATATCGTACAGGCTGTTCGTCATATGCGCATGATGAATCAAGAGATTCGCCGCATTCAAAATCTCCGTGAGGACGAGTTATACGTTGCTGCCAAGGACTTGCAAGTCCCTATAGAATTAGTTCAATATGTCCACGAAAATGGAAAATTACCAGTTGTCAACTTTGCAGCTGGAGGGGTTGCAACACCAGCGGACGCTGCTCTTATGATGCAACTTGGTGCTGAAGGCGTCTTTGTTGGCTCAGGAATTTTCAAGTCAGGAGACCCTGTTAAACGGGCCGCAGCAATTGTCAAGGCTGTTACAAATTATCAGAATCCTCAAATGCTAGCTGAAATCTCGGAAGACTTGGGAGAAGCTATGGTTGGTATCAATGAGAATGAAATTCAAATTCTCATGGCGGAGCGAGGAAAATAGATGAAATCGGAATATTGGCCTTGCAAGGTGCCTTTGTGGAACATGAGAAAGTGCTTGATAAACTAGGAGTGGAAAGTGTTGAGTTGCGAAACCTAGAAGATTTTCAGAAACATCAGAGCTCCTTATCCGGTTTGATTTTACCTGGAGGTGAGTCAACGGCCATGGGAAAATTGCTGCGAGATCAGCAAATGTTGACTCCCTTAAGAGAGGTTATTCTCAATGGTTTACCGGTTTTTGGAACCTGTGCTGGTTTGATCTTGCTAGCGAGACAAATTACTTATCAGGAAGAAAGTCATCTAGCGACGATGGATATCCTAGTAGAGCGTAATGCCTATGGACGTCAGTTAGGAAGTTTTTATACAGAAGCTGACTGCAAGGGGGTTGGCAACATTCCCATGACCTTTATCCGAGGCCCTATTATTCGTGAAGTTGGTAAAGATGTTGATGTTCTAGCAGTAGTGCATGATCAAATCGTTGCAGCACGAGAAAAGAATATGCTAGTGACCTCCTTTCATCCGGAATTGACAACCGATGTTCGCTTACACCAGTACTTTATCGATATGTGTAAATAGAAAAAGAGAGTAGGACCGAAATCGGTAATTCGTTTGAATTCGATTTCGTCGTCCTACCTCCGCACAGCTGAGTAGGGCTGTAAAAGCTGATGAAATCAGCGTAGAAGAGCCCACTCAACCACTGCGTCTTGCTCGACAATCCAAAGACAATTGAGAGGCTAGAACTTTTGTCCCAGCCTCTTTTTTACATGTAATAAACAATAGCGATATATTGCAAAGCTGATGCTGCTAAGATAAACAGATGCCAAATCATGTGGAAGTATGGTTTTTTCTTCGCGTAAAAACCGGCTCCAACTGTGTAACAGAGTCCACCAGATACCATGAGGCTCCAGAAGATAGGAGTTGTCTGGCTGATGATTGCTGGTAAGATAGCCAAAACGAGCCATCCCATGATGAGATAGAGAATGAGACTAAATTTTTCATTAACTTTCTTGGCAAAGATTTTATAGAGGATGCCAAAGATGGTTGTTCCCCACTGAATGGCGATAATGAGATATCCAAACCAGTTATTCATCAGAGTCAAAACGACGGGAGTATAAGAACCTGCAATTGCAACATAAATCATGGAATGGTCAATAATGCGTAGGACATACTTGTGAGTCGAACCATAAGCCATCGAATGATAAATAGTTGATGATAAGAACATGAGAAAGAGGCTAATAACGAAAATTGAAACACCAATGGATGATAAAAATCCGTGAACTTCATAACTGTAAGTTGATGAAATGGGAAGTAAGATGAGCATCACCAATGCACCGACAGCGTGAGTGACACTGTTGGCAATTTCTTCTCCAAAACTAAGGCGTTTACTAAGTTTGAGACTAGTATTCATTTATTTACTCCTTTTCAGATTCTGTGTAAACGAGTGCTAGTGTTTGATGATAGAGTTTGACTGTTTGACAACTTGCTTGGATAATAGGATTGTCTGGGTCAATGTCTTCGTTCATATAATCCACAAAAGCATTGTAGAGTTCTTCTGAATTAGCATCTGTTTGTAGGGTATTGAGTGTTTGAGCAATTTCTTGAATAGAAAAGACAGACTTAAGCGTAGTTATAGCTATCAAACGAGCGATTTGCTGACGTTGGTATTTTTTCTTTTCAGGTTTTGTCAGATAGCCGTGTTTGACATAGTTATTGACCATAGAAGCAGTTAAGCCTTTTTCAGATCCTGATGAGATAGGTTCGCATACTTGATTTACATAAAGTAAGACCTGGTCCAGATAGAGATTGATATTTGGAATTTCTTCCCATTTTGGGTAGGAAAAAGTAGTTTTCATTTCCAACTCCTTTTATCTAGTTTTAATAACTAGATTATAAAATAATAGAAATTATAAGTCAAGTTTCAAGTGCTTGTAGAAAGAAATAAATTATGCTATGATGAGAGAAAATAGTATGAAACGAGGATAGATGATGGAGATTCGCTTAGCCTTTCCAAACGAAGTTGATGCAATTATGCAAGTGATTGAGGAAGCCAAGAAATGCTTGGCAGATGCTGGGAGCACCCAGTGGCAAAATGGCTACCCAAATACTGAGACGATTATTGAAGATATTATCTCTGGTCAAGCCTATGTAGCTTTAGAAGAAGGAGAGCTTTTAGCTTATGCAGCAGTAACCAAGAGCCCAGAAAAAGCTTATGAAGCTATTTATGATGGCAACTGGGAAGGAAAAGAAGCAGAATACTTAGTATTTCACCGTATTGCAGTTGCCAGTGATGTGCAAGGACAAGGTGTTGCTCAGACCTTCTTGGAAGGCTTGATTGAAGGCTTTGATTACCTAGATTTTCGTTCTGATACACACGCTCAAAATAAAGTCATGCAACATATTTTTGAAAAGCTTGGCTTTAAACAGGTTGGTAAAGTTCCAGTCGACGGGGAACGCTTGGCCTATCAAAAATTAAAATCAAATGTCTAAGAAGTATGCAAAGATGCTATACAAGTCACCGATTGGCCCCCTATCTCTGGTAGCAGATGACCACTATTTGTATGGGATATGGATTGAAGAAGAAAGCGATTTTGAGAAGGGATTATCTGAAAATGATGTGACTATTGTTGAGAGTCATCCCATTTTAAATCAAATTACATCCTATATAGAGACTTATTTTAAGGGGCAAGATCAAGACTTATCTGAGATTCCTTTAGCTCCTGTCGGTAGTGACTTTGAAAAAGAGTTTGGAACTACTTGCGAGGAATTCCTTTTGGTCAGACAGTTACTTATGGGCAAATAGCTAAGGACTTGCAGGTGGCTTCTGCTCAAGCAGTCGGAGGAGCAGTAGGTCGCAATCCCTGGTCTATCCTTGTACCTTGTCACCGTGTGCTAGGTGCTGGAGGACGTCTGACAGGCTATGCTTGGGGACTCGAAAAGAAGGCTTGGCTCTTAAGGCATGAAGGCGCAAGTTATCAAGAAAATAAAAAATAGAAAGAGAAGAAAATGTTAGAATTTATCGAATATCCAAAATGTACAACTTGTAAAAAAGCTAAGAAAGAATTAGATCAACTCGGACTTGAATATAAAGACGTTCATATCGTTGAAGAGACTCCGAGTGAAAAGGTCATTTTAAACTGGCTCGAAACTTCGGGATTTGAATTGAAGCAATTTTTCAATACTAGTGGAATCAAATACCGTGAACTCGGATTGAAAGATAAGATTGGAACTTTATCCAAGAAAGAAGCAGCCAAACTATTGGCTAGTGATGGTATGCTGTTGAAACGTCCAATACTAGTTGAAAATGGTGCTGTAAACAAATTGGCTATCGTAAAACATACAGCAACTTGGATTTGAATTAGTTTTTTTCTATCTCCTTGATAGTTAAAATATATAACCTCCCACTTTTAAAGTATGATAAACTAGAAGATAGATGATGTCTGATATGCTCGTAGCAAATATTTTTAATTAGAGCATAAGTATGATAGAATGAATCATTATCTTGAGAGGATGTTTCTATGAATGTTACAACGATTTTAGCATCTGATTGGTATCAAAATTTGATGCAATATATCCCGGATGGCAAACTTTTTAGTTGGCGTTCTGTCTTTGATGGGATTCCAAGAATTGTACAGCAATTACCTACAACATTGATGTTAACAGTATTTGGTGCCTTTTTTGGTATCATACTAGCCCTAGTCTTTGCTATCGTGAAAATCAACCGAGTTCGATTTATATACCCAGTACAAGCCTTTTTGTTAGTTTCCTAAAAGGAACACCAATTTTAGTTCAACTGATGCTGACCTATTACGGGATTCCACTAGCTTTGAAAGCCTTGAATCAACAATGGGGAACTTCTCTGAACATTAATGCTATTCCAGCAGCAACATTTGCGATTGTGGCTTTTGCTTTTAACGAGGCGGCCTATGCCAGCGAAACTCTCCGTGCGGCAATCCTTTCTGTAAATCCAGGTGAGATTGAAGCCGCTCGTAGTCTTGGTATGACACGTGCACAAGTTTATCGTCGAGTCATTATTCCAAATGCAGCGGTAGTAGCGACTCCAACCTTGATTAACTCCTTGATTGGCTTGACCAAGGGAACTTCTCTAGCCTTTAGTGCAGGTGTTGTAGAAATCTTTGCTCAAGCTCAGATTTTGGGTGGTGCAGACTATCGCTACTTTGAACGCTTTATCTCAGTTGCCCTTGTATACTGGGTGGTGAATATCGCTATTGAAAATCTTGGTCGCTTTATTGAAAGAAAAATGGCTATTTCCGCGCCAGATACTATCGAAACAGATGTGAAAGGAGAGCTTCGCTAATGATTAAAATTTCAAATTTAAGCAAGTCCTTTTCAGGTCAAACCGTATTAGATCATCTGAATTTAGATATTCAAAAAGGAGAGGTCGTAGCCTTGATTGGATCGTCAGGGGCTGGGAAATCAACCTTTCTCCGTAGTCTCAATTATCTAGAAACTCCTGATAGCGGAAGTATTCAGATTGATGACTTTAAAGTCGATTTTTCTCAAATTACTCAAGAGGAAATCCTAACTCTTCGTCGTAAACTGTCCATGGTTTTCCAACAATTCAATTTGTTTGAACGCAGAACAGCTCTTGATAATGTCAAGGAAGGCTTGGTTGTCGTAAAAAAACTATCAGACGAAGAAGCGACTAAGATTGCCAAAGAAGAGTTGGCTAAGGTTGGGCTTTCTGATCGTGAACAGCATTATCCACGTCACTTGTCAGGAGGACAAACAACGGGTCGCAATAGCGCGTGCTTTAGCCATGAAACCAGATGTCTTGCTCTTGGATGAACCAACTTCAGCCCTTGATCCAGAATTGGTTGGTGAGGTAGAAAGATCGATTGCCAATGCTGCAAAATCAGGTCAAACCATGATTTTGGTTAGTCATGATATGTCTTTTGTTGCTCAAGTTGCTGATAAGGTGTTATTCTTGGATAAAGGAAAGATTATTGAATCTGGAACACCAGATGAGATTATCAACCATCCTAAAGAAGAACGAACAAAAGAATTCTTTGCTAGTTACAAACGGACCTATATTTGATATAATAGAAGATAAGAAAAACTCAGTTAGCTAAGCTAACTGGGTTTGCTCTTTAAAAATAATAGAAATGAGAGAGAGCATGCTAGTTCAGCTATTTGCTTTGTATTTAGAGAGTTTGGTTTTGACGATTTTACTAGTCTTGGTTGTCTTAGGGCTTTGGATTGGTTTTAGAGCCCTGTCAGGTGTCGATAAAACTGCCAAGGAGCGTCAGGCCCACCTCTATGATATGATTATGATTGGAGTTCTAACAATTCCAGTATTGTCTTTGCAACCATGAGCATCTTGTTGGTTCTCAAGGCTTAATAGTTGTCAAATAGGATTTTATCCGTTAGAATAAGAATAGTTACAACAAGAAAGAAGGAAATAGAATGTACGATACGATTATTATCGGTGCAGGTCCTGCTGGGATGACTGCAGCCTTGTATGCAGCTCGCAGCAATCTCAAAGTTGCTTTGATTGAAGGTGGCCTTCCTGGGGGTCAGATGAATAATACTTCTGACATTGAAAACTATCCAGGTTATGCCAATATTAGTGGACCTGAATTAGCAGAAAAGATGTTTGAACCTCTTGAAAATCTAGGTGTTGAGCATCTCTATGGCTTTGTGGAAAATATTGAGGACCACGGTGATATTAAGAAAGTAATCACAGATGATGAAGAATTTGAAACACGTACAGTCATCGTGGCTACTGGTTCTAAGCACCGACTTTTAGGCGTTCCAGGTGAAGAAGAACTGAATAGTCGTGGAGTTTCCTACTGTGCGGTTTGTGATGGAGCCTTTTTCCGTGACCAAGATTTGTTGGTTGTAGGTGGAGGAGATTCGGCTGTTGAAGAAGCAATCTTCTTAACACAATTCGCCAAATCTGTAACCATCGTTCACCGTCGTGATGAACTTCGTGCCCAAAAAGTCTTGCAAGACCGCGCCTTTGCTAATGAAAAAATCAACTTCATTTGGGATTCTGTCGTCAAAGAAATCAAGGGTGAAAATCGTGTGGAGTCGGTTGTGATTGAAATGTTAAAACAAATCAAGTGACTGAACATGCCTTTGGAGGAGTCTTCATCTACGTTGGTTTAGATCCTGTTAGCGAATTTACAAAAGATTTACAAATCCAAGATCCATCAGGTTGGATTGTGACAGACGACCACATGAAGACAAGTGTTGCAGGTGTCTTTGCAGTTGGGGATGTTCGTCAGAAAGATCTTCGCCAAGTCACAACAGCAGTTGGAGATGGCGCTATTGCAGGCCAAGAAGCCTATAAATATATTACTGAACACAGTTAAAAAGGCGGTGGGACAGAAATCGATAGACAAAGTCTCGATTTCGTAGTCCCAGCCCCGCGAGGATGATTAGGAGCTTTTTGGAGTCTAAAAGACGAACAAAAAGTTCAATCAGCTACCGCGTCAAAGTTTGATTGCTAATAAAAAGTGAGGTCGGGATCTTTTGTCCCAACCTCACTTTTTTATAATCGATTGCGGAAGACTTCGTACATAAGAATAGCAGCAGCAACGCTTGCATTGAGACTCTGTACATGTCCATTCATTGGAATAGTGATCATCTCGTCCACTTGTTTTTTGATGTTGCTAGAGATACCCTTACCTTCATTCCCGATAATGAGGGCTATTTTTCCTTTGGTATTCCATTTATGGCAAGGAGTTCCATTCATATCCGTTCCAAAAGTCCAAAAGCCTTCTTCTTTAAGTTTGTCCAAGGTTTGACTGAGATTGGTCACGCGAGCGATAGGCACATGCTCGATGGCACCCGTTGCTGTTTTTGCAACTACGGGTGTCACACCAACAGCTCGATGCTTGGGAATAATGACGCCTGAAACATTGGTTGCATCGGCTGTTCTTAGGATAGAACCTAAGTTGTGAGGATCCGTTAGTCCATCCAGAATCAATACTAGTGGATTTCTTCTTGACGAGTCTGAGCAAGAATCTGCTCAAGTTCAGTATAGGCAAATTCAGAAACACGTAAGACGAATCCCTGGTGGACAGCTCCTTCAGTCATCTCGGAAAGTGATTTTTTTGAAGTCCAAGAGATGGAGACTTTCTTTTCAGTCGCCAGTTCTTTGACCTTTTCTACATTCTTACCCCGTAAATCATCCTGGAGATAGAGTTTATTTCCAGTATTTGCTAACAGTGCTTCGGTAACGGCGTGAACGCCATAGACAATATCATTTGTTTTCATGGCTCTATTATAACATAAAACCCCGTTGTCGAGCGGGATTTTCTTTATTCTAAAATGAGTAGACCTTCTTTGACTGCGAAAGGATCCTTTTCATTGATACGGTCGTAAAACATGACACCATTTAAGTGGTCGATTTCATGTTGAACAACGATGGAGTTGTAGCCTTTTAGCTTGATGCGATGTTTCTCGCCATCCTTGTCAAAGTAGTCGACAGTTACTCGGGCGTGGCGAATAACATAACCTGGGACAGCACGATCAACAGACAAGCATCCTTCTCCTTCGCCTAGGGCAGCATCTTGTACTGAGTGTGAAACAATTTTAGGATTATACATGACAGCCTGTAAGTCATAGGCTTCTTGAGGTGTTTCACCTTCCTCAGTGATATTTGGTACCAGCACGGCGATGATGCGTTTTGAGATATCGAGCTGTGGTGCTGCAAGCCCAACTCCTCCACGTAGGCCTAACTTTTCGGCCATAACTGGGTCTTGTGAGTGTTTTAAATTGCATCATTTTCTCACCAAGGATGATATCTTGATCGCTCAATGGGAAAGTCACTTCCTCAGCGACAGCTCGAAGGGTTGGATTGCCCTCGCGGATAATATCTTTCATGTCGATTAAATGTGAAGCTTTTGTAATACGTTCTATAGCAGACATTTTCTCTCCTTCCTTCCTTCCATTACAATTCCATGATAACACAAAATAGTTGAGAAAGAAAGTCACAGAAGTTGTTCATAAAGGGAAATAGCTATTTGTCTGTGGTATAATAAGGTAAGGAGACTTGCATCAAAAAGCAAGGAGAAAAGATATGGAAAAACGTAGCAGAAGAAAACAAAAGCAATCAGGCATACCAGTTGTCAAAGAGTCTATCCAATTTTTCAAAAACTACCGACATTGGAGCAATAAAACAGTTATTGTGGTTTTATTGATTGTTGTTGCTTTCTCGATGGCCCTGACCTTATTAGCCCAAGGGATTAAGGGAGTTCCATTGGGAAATAGTAATGCAACTACAGTGAGTCAGAATTCGGACTCTAAAGAGAAGAATTCTGTAAGGGAAGAAGAAACAAGAGCGCGTATCATGGCAAATGGTGATCTCCTTTACCATATTCCGATCTATAGAACTGCCCTAAAGGAAGATGGTACTTATGATTTCCATGAAAACTTTGAATATGTAAACCATGGCTCAAGCAAGCAGATCTAGTTATTGGGGACTTTGAAGGAACTGTAAATAAAGACCACTATCTTGCGGGTTATCCCTTATTTAATGCACCTGGAGAAGTCATGGATGCTATAAAGGATGCTGGATACCAAGTGCTAGATTTGGCTCATAATCATATTTTGGATTCTCAGGTTGAGGGAGTAATCTCAACTGCGGATGCTATTGAAAAAGCTGGAATGACACCAATCGGAGTCTACACCCATGAACCACGAGACAAAGCGCCAATAGTCATCAAGGAAGTAAATGGGATTAAAGTTGCCCTTTTGGCCTATTCTTATGGTTTTAACGGCATTGAAGAATACATTTCTAGAGAAGATTATGATAATCATCTTTCTGACCTTAACGAAGAAAAAATGAAGGCAGAAATTGAACGAGCTGAAAAAGAAGCAGACATAACTGTCGTCATGCCTCAGATGGGAATTGAGTATCAATTGGAACCAACAGAAGAGCAAAAGAAACTCTACCATAAAATGATTGATTGGGGGGCTGACATTATCTTTGGTGGACATCCACACGTTGTTGAACCAGCTGAAACAGTCGAAAAAGATGGAGATAAAAAACTCATCATCTATTCTATGGGGAATTTCCTCTCAAATCAGCGAATTGAAACCATGCAAGATGAGGAAAATGCAAAATGGACAGAACGTGGCGTTCTCATGGATGTGACCATTAAGAAAAAGGCAGGTAAGACAACAATTGAGACAGCTCAAGCTCATCCTACCTGGGTTAATAGAACACCAAAAGGGACTTATTCTCCCGAAGGATATCCACTCTATCTGTACCAGACCTATATTTTAGATGATTTCATTGAGGGTGGGAAATACCGAAGCCAGTTAGATGAAGAGACCAAGGAACGGATAGACACGGCTTATAAAGAAATGAATGAGCATGTTGGTTTGAAATGGTAGTCATTGAGAGTGAGAGGAAAGAGATGGAGATTAAAGTTATTGCGACAGACATGGATGGAACCTTGTTAGATACTAGAGGCCAACTGGATCTTCTGCGCCTAGAGAAAATTTTAGATCAGTTAGACCAACGTGGAGTTCGTTTTGTCATTGCAACAGGAAATGAAATTCATCGGATGCGTCAATTACTGGGACATCTGGCAGAGAGAGTAGTTCTCATTGTTGCTAACGGCGCTCGGATATTTGAAAACAATGAATTATTGCAAGCGCAAACTTGGGATGACGATATGGTTGATAAAGCTTTGGCTCATTTTAAAGGTAGAGAATGCCAAAAATCAGTTTGTTGTAACTGCTATGAATGGTGGGTTTTGTCAAGGAAGGTACAGTTTTTACAGAACTTGATAAATTTATGACTCCAGAGATGATTGAAAAGCTCTATCAACGAATGAACTTTGTTGACGAATTTGACTCCAGTCTCTTTGGTGGCGTTCTCAAGATGAGCATGGTAGTCGGTGAAGAGCGATTGGATTCGGTTTTGCAAGAAGTTAATGACTTGTTTGATGGTCGTGTCCGAGCTGTTTCTAGTGGATATGGCTGTATTGATATCTTACAAGATGGCATTCATAAGGCCTGGGGCCTAGAAGAATTGCTCAAACGTTGGAACTTAAAACCTGAACAAATCATGGCCTTTGGAGATAGTGAAAATGACATTGAAATGTTAGAAATGGCGGGAATTTCTTATGCCATGGAAAATGCAGAAGAGACTGTTAAGAGAGTTGCGACAAAAGTAGCACCAGCAAATAGTCAGGCAGGTGTTTACCAAGTTTTAGAAAACTGGCTAGAAAAAGGAGAATAACTTGGCAGTACAGCTATTAGAAAACTGGCTCTTAAAAGAGCAGGAAAAAATTCAAACCAAGTATCGTGAACTAAATCAAATCTCGGTAATCCAACCAGATATCATCTTTATCGGAGATTCTATTGTTGAATATTATCCCTTGCAAGAATTACTAGGGACAACAAAGACCATTGTGAATAGAGGGATCCGAGGCTATCAGACCGGACTTTTACTAGATAATCTTGATGCCCACCTCTATGGTGATGCAGTGGATCAAATTGTTCTTTTGATTGGGACAAATGACATCGGGAAGGACGTTCCAATGAGTCAAGCACTAGCGAATCTTGAAAGTGTGATTCAGAGTATTTCCCGTGACTATCCGCTGTCACAGATTAAGCTTGTTTCTATTTTGCCAGTTCATCAAGGGGAAGAGTACAAACAGACAGTTTATATTCGTACAAATGAGAAAATCAAGGCGTGGAACCAAGCTTATCAAGAGCTGGCTTCTGCCTACATGCAGGTAGAATATGTGCCTGTTTTTGAGAACTTACTCGATCAAGAAGGCCAACTCAAATTAGACTATACAACGGATGGGCTTCACCTCAGCGTTTCTGGCTATCAGGCCCTATCGGAAACCTTGAAAACTAGTGTTTTCTAGACATCTACTTGCTTTTTTGCTTTTTTAACCTAGATAAGGTATAATATCTTTATAGTCTTTGGGGTCGTTACGGATTCGACAGGCATTATGAGGCATATTTTGCAACTCGTGTGGCGACGTAAACGCTCAGTTAAATATAACTGCAAAAAATAATACTTCTTACGCTCTAGCTGCCTAAAAACCAGCAGGCGTGACCCGATTCGGATTGCTCGTGTCTGATGATGGGTCTTATTATTAGCGAGATACGATCAAACTTTGTCTAGCAGTTTGGTAAGAGATTGATAGACTCGCAGTTCCTAGGCTTGAGTTATGTGTCGAGGGACTGTTAAAACAATACATAACCTATGGTTGTAGACAAATATGTTAGCAGATGTTTGGACGTGGGTTCGACTCCCACCGGCTCCATTAGTATTTTACATTGTTTTGTAAATCTTTCTAAAACGTTGTGGTTACAACGTTTTTTATTTTGTTCCTTTGTATTCCTTTTTACAAAAAGGATACAACAAAGGATACAACATTCCGTTGTATCCTAAACCTCTAATCAAGCCTTGAAATTTCTTAAGTTTTTATCATATTTTGTGTTATAATGAAGGTGCCTTAAGAAAATTTATGAAAATTATCGGTAGTTTTTCGCATTCATTTTCAGTATCTTGTGAGTTAAGATTATCTTTCAGTAATGATAAGTGATGAAAGGGTAGGTTTAGAAAGAGGTAAAGAGCAATGTCATCTCATAAAAAGGTTTCACTTTCTGAGATTAATCAGTCCATCGAGACTCCAAATAATAATCATTTCTGGCAAAATTTAAAGGCTTTTTTAGGTCCGGGTGCTCTTGTCGCAGTTGGTTATATGGATCCAGGAAACTGGATTACCAGTGTGGTCGGTGGTGCTTCCTATAAGTATAGTCTCTTGTTTGTTATCTTGATTTCATCTCTCATTGCCATGCAACTTCAGCAGATGGCAGGAAAGCTAGGGATTGTAACCCAAATGGACCTGGCTCAAGCAACAGCTCATCATTCACCTAAATGGCTTCGTTATAGCTTATGGGTGATTTTAGAATTAGCCTTGATGGCGACAGACCTGGCAGAAGTTCTAGGTTCGGCGATTGCTCTCAATCTTCTCTTTAAGATTCCGATTATGATAGCCATTCTCCTGACTGTTTTGGATGTTTTTCTTTTATTGCTTTTAATGAAATTTGGATTTAAGAAGATAGAAGCTATCGTGACAACACTGATTTTAACGATTCTAGCAATCTTTACTTATCTGGTAGCTTTATCACATCCAAGTTTCCAAGGAATCGCTGAGGGTTATTTACCCAATTCGACCTTATTTGAGAGTCCTTTGCCAGGACATGAAAGTCAATTAACTTTAGCTCTGGGGATTGTAGGTGCGACGGTTATGCCTCATAACCTCTATTTGCATTCTTCTTTGTCTCAGACTCGGAAAATCAATCACAAGGACAAGAATGATGTTCGAAAAGCAGTTCGTTTTATGACATGGGACTCGAATCTTCAACTGTCCTTGGCCTTTATTGTTAACTCTCTATTATTGATTTTAGGGGCATCCCTCTTTTTCGGACATGCATCTGAAATTTCTGCCTTTTCTCAAATGTATAATGCCTTGCAGGATTCTACAATAGCAGGTGCAATAGCCAGTTCGACCTTATCAACCTTGTTTGCTTTGGCCCTATTAGCTAGTGGTCAAAATTCGACTATTACAGGTACTTTGACGGGACAAATCGTCATGGAAGGTTTCCTACATATGAGATTGCCTCAGTGGTTCATTCGTTTGGTGACTCGCCTTTTTGCCTTGCTACCAGTCATAATCGTTGCTGTTTTATTCGGTCATCAGGAAAAAACCTTGGATCAGTTATTGGTTTATTCACAAGTCTTTCTTTCGATTGCTCTTCCATTTTCAATCTTTCCACTGATTTATCTAACTTCTAAAAAATCACTGATGGGAGAATTTACCAATGCCAAATGGAATACCATCCTTGGTTATATTGTTTCCATTATCTTAACAATTCTCAATGTGAAATTGCTATTTGACATTTTCTGAGAAATTCCCCTAGTTTTAGAACTGACATATAAGAAAAAAAGATACCCAAAAATACTTGGGTATCTTTTTTATGTAGACGGAAGACATGGGATTCGAACCCACGCACGCTTTCACACGCCTACCGCGTTTCCAACACGGCCTCTTAAGCCTCTTGAGTAATCTTCCAATACTTACTAACCTAGTCTACCATAAAGCCTTATTTCTTGCAAATTTATTTGAAGTAAAAAGAAAAAGTGATAGAAAATGAAAGAAAGTGACAAAAAATGCTTGACTTTGATTTTTTTTATGATAGAATAAATCATGTAATCGTTCACAGGAGGTAAACTAATGCTAAAAAGTGAAAGAAAAAAGCTCATTTTAGAAGAATTGAAACAGCATAAAATCGTCTCGCTTGAGAAATTAGTAGGCTTGCTAGAGACCTCAGAATCAACAGTTAGACGTGATTTGGATGAATTGGAGTCTGAAAATAAACTTCGTCGAGTTCATGGAGGAGCAGAGTTGCCTCATTCCTTGCAAGAAGAAGAAACCATTCAAGAAAAATCTGTCAAAAACCTTCAAGAGAAAAAGCTAATTGCTCAAAAGGCAGCTTCTCTCATCAAAGAGAAGGATGTTATCTTTGTGGATGCAGGAAGTACAACAGCCTTTCTCATTAACGAATTGGAGCGAAAAGACATTACCGTAGTAACCAATTCCATTCACCATGCAGTTCAATTGGTGGATAAGCAAATCCCAACGGTGATTATCGGTGGTGGTGTTAAGATGACAACGGATGCCAGTATCGGAGGAGTAGCACTTAACCAGATTAACCAACTACACTTTGATCGTGCCTTTATCGGAATGAATGGTGTCGATGAAGGTTACTATACAACTCCTGATATGGAGGAGGGAGCTGTCAAACGTGCTATCTTAGAAATGCTAAACAGACTTATGTATTAGCGGATTCATCCAAGCTTGGCCAGTCTTGCTTTGCTAAGGTTGCCCCTATAAAACGTGCTATTGTCATTACAAGCAAGGGTCACGAGCTCTTGTCTGCTATCAAAGAGAAAACGGAGGTAATAGAGGTATGATATATACAGTCACACTCAATCCATCTATAGACTACATTGTCCGTTTGGATAAAGTTGAAGTTGGTAGTGTCAATCGTATGGATAGTGATGATAAATTCGCTGGTGGTAAAGGTATCAATGTTAGCCGTGTCTTGAAACGTTTGGATATTCCGAATACAGCGACGGGCTTCATCGGTGGATTTACTGGTAAATTTATCACAGACACTTTGGCTGAAGAGAACATTGAGACACGCTTTGTCCAAGTGGCAGAAGATACGCGCATCAATGTTAAGATTAAAGCAGACCAAGAAACAGAAATCAACGGAACTGGTCCTACTGTTGAACCAGAGCAACTGGAAGAACTGAAAGCCATTCTTTCAAGTTTAACAGCAGAAGATACAGTTGTCTTCGCAGGTTCGAGCGCTAAAAATTTAGGCAATGTCATCTATAAGGAATTGATTGCCTTGACTCGTCAGACAGGCGCTCAAGTGGTTTGTGACTTTGAGGGTCAGACCTTAATCGATAGTTTGGATTATCAACCACTTTTAGTCAAGCCAAACAATCATGAACTTGGAGCTATCTTTGGAGTCAAACTCGAAAGCTTAGATGAGATTGAGAAATATGCACGAGAGTTGCTGGCTAAAGGTGCTCAAAACGTTATTATTTCTATGGCTGGCGACGGAGCTCTTCTAGTAACATCAGAAGGAGCATACTTTGCTAAACCGATCAAGGGAACCGTTAAAAACTCAGTTGGTGCTGGTGACTCTATGGTTGCTGGATTTACGGGTGAGTTTGTCAAATCAAAAGACGCAGTAGAAGCCTTCAAATGGGGAGTGGCTTGTGGAACAGCAACTACATTCTCAGATGATTTAGCAACTGCAGCATTTATTAAAGAGACTTATAAAAAAGTTGAGGTAGAAAAAAGATGAAAATTCAAGATTTATTGAGAAAAGATGTGATGTTGCTCGATTTACAAGCAACTGAAAAACAGCAGCTATCGAAGAAATGATTCAAAGCCTAGTAGAGCACGGATATGTGTCAGATTTTGAAACCTTTAAAGAAGGGATCTTAGCGCGTGAAGCTTTGACTTCTACAGGTTTGGGTGACGGTATCGCTATGCCACACAGCAAAAATGCTGCTGTTAAGGAAGCGACTGTTCTCTTTGCTAAGTCAAACAAGGGTGTTGACTACGAAAGTTTAGACGGGCAACCAACAGACCTCTTCTTTATGATTGCTGCTCCAGAAGGTGCCAATGACACTCACTTAGCAGCCTTGGCAGAATTGTCTCAATACTTGATGAAAGACGGATTTGCTGACAAACTACGCCAAGTAACTTCAGCTGACCAAGTCATCGAGCTTTTTGACCAAGTTTCAGAAAAAGCTCAAGAACCAGCTAAAGCTCCTACAAATGACTCTGCAGACTTCATCGTAGCAGTTACAGCTTGTACAACAGGAATTGCCCACACTTACATGGCCCAAGAAGCTCTTCAAAAGGTGGCGGCAGAAATGGGTGTTGAGATCAAGGTTGAAACCAATGGTGCTAGTGGCGTTGGAAACAAATTAACAGCAGAAGATATTCGTAAGGCTAAAGCTGTCATCATCGCTGCTGATAAAGCAGTTGAAATGGATCGTTTTGATGGCAAACCGTTGGTCAATCGTCCAGTTGCAGACGGTATCCGTAAGACAGAAGAGTTGATCAACTTGGCTCTTTCTGGGAATGCTGAAGTCTACCGTGCCGCTAACGGAGCACAAGCTTCAACAGCATCTAACGAAAAACAAAGCCTCGGCGGTGCCTTCTACAAACACTTGATGAGTGGTGTATCCCAAATGTTGCCATTCGTTATCGGTGGTGGTATCATGATTGCCCTTGCCTTCTTGATTGACGGTGCTTTGGGGGTTCCAAATGAAAGCCTTGGGAATCTTGGTTCTTACCATGAGCTAGCTTCTATGTTCATGAAAATTGGTGGCTCAGCCTTTGGTTTGATGCTTCCAGTATTTGCAGGATATGTTGCTTACTCAATTGCTGAAAAACCAGGTTTGGTAGCAGTTTCGTAGCTGGTGCTATCGCTAAAGAAGGTTATGCCTTTGGTAAAATCCCTTACGCTCAGGGTGGAGAAGCAACTTCAGCTCTTGCAGGTGTATCATCAGGTTTCCTTGGAGCTCTTGTTGGTGGATTTATCGCTGGTGCCTTGGTTCTCTTGATTAAGAAATATGTAAAAGTTCCTCGCTCACTTGAAGGTGCAAAATCAATCCTTCTCTTGCCACTATTTGGAACAATCTTGACAGGATTTGTCATGCTGGCAGTCAATATCCCAATGGCCGCAATCAATACTGGTATGAACAACTTCCTTGCAGGACTTGAAGGTGGTTCAGCTGTCCTTCTTGGTATCGTTCTTGGAGGAATGATGGCTGTCGATATGGGTGGCCCTGTCAATAAAGCAGCTTACGTCTTTGGTACAGGTACGCTTGCAGCAACTGTTGCTACTGGTGGTTCAGTAGCTATGGCAGCGGTTATGGCTGGAGGAATGGTTCCACCACTTGCTATCTTTGTCGCAACCCTCCTCTTCAAGAATAAATTTACAAAAGAAGAACGCAACTCTGGTTTGACAAATATCGTTATGGGCTTGTCATTCATCACTGAAGGTGCGATTCCATTTGGTGCGGCAGACCCAGCTCGTGCTATCCCAAGCTTTATCCTTGGTTCTGCTGTAGCAGGAGGTCTTGTTGGTCTTGCCAATATCAAACTCATGGCTCCACACGGAGGAATCTTCGTCATCGCCCTTACATCAAACGCTCTTCTCTACCTTGTCTCTGTCTTGGTAGGAGCAATTGTTAGTGGTGTCGTTTACGGTTACCTTCGTAAACCATCAGAAAAATAATCACAAATACATTCAAATGACTGAACACGAAAGTGGGCAGTCATTTTTTTAACCCCTCGAAAAGTTCATGAAATATGTTATAATAGAAGAATGGCAAACAAAAATACAACTAAAACAAGACGAAGACCGTCTAAAGCAGAATTAGAAAGAAAACAAGCAATTCAACGAATGTTGATTTCCTTAGCTTTGGCGATCTGTTTAATTTTTGCTGCCCTCAAATGGGGAGCTGTAGGAATCACTGTATACAACCTAATCCGTTTACTTGTGGGGAGTTTGGCTTATCTAGCTATTTTCTCTCTCTTAATCTATCTCTTCTTTTTTAAATGGATTCATAAACAAGAAGGATTGCTAGCAGGTTTCTTCTTTATTTTTACAGGCTTACTACTAATCTTTCAAGCCTATCTTGTCTGGAAGCTTAGCCTGGCAAACGCTGTTTTCCAAGGAACGGTCGGACAAATTTTTAAAGATTTAACCAGTTTTCAAGTGACAAGCTTTGCTGGTGGAGGTGTGATTGGGAGTGGACTCTACATTCCGATAGCCTTTTTGTTCTCAAACATTGGCACCTACTTTATCGGAGCCATCCTAATCATAATCGGAGCTCTGTTAATAAGCCCATGGTCTATCTATGATATCGCCGATTTTCTGTCAGCTCGATTTACTATCTGGATGGAACGCCACGAACAGAAAAAACAAGAGCGTTTTATCAAGCGTGAAGAAGAAAGGCAAGAAGAGAAGCTGAAGAGCAAGCAAGACTTGAGAAAGAAAGAGAAGAGCAGGCATTGCTTGATCTGCCTCCTGTCGATATGGAAACAGGAGAAATTTTATCAGACGAACCAATACAAGACTTTCCTCCACTACCAGAGGAAGAATGGGTCGAACCTGAGATCATCCTCCCTCAAGCTGATTTTGAATATCCTGAGGAAGATCACTTTCCGATGGAAGAAGATTTCCCAGAAGATGATGACGAAGATGTTGAAGTGGACTTTTCTGCTAAAAAGGCCTTGGAGTATAAGCTCCCAAGCTTGCAACTCTTTGCACCTGATAAACCAAAAGATCAGTCTAAAGAAAAGAAAACTGTTCGAGAGAATATCAAAATTTTGGAAGAAACCTTTGCAAGTTTTGGTATCAAGGTAACGGTTGAACGTGCTGAAATTGGCCCATCTGTTACTAAGTATGAGGTTAAACCAGCAGTTGGTGTTCGTGTCAATCGTATTTCCAATCTAGCAGACGACTTGGCTCTGGCCTTGGCAGCTAAAGATGTCCGTATTGAAGCGCCGATTCCTGGAAAATCCTTAGTCGGGATTGAAGTTCCAAACTCTGAAATTGCAACTGTTTCCTTCCGAGAACTATGGGAACAGTCTCAGACCAAGCCTGAAAATCTTCTAGAAATTCCTCTTGGGAAAGCAGTCAATGGTACAGCCCGTTGCTTTGACTTGGCTAAAATGCCTCACTTGCTAGTGGCCGGTTCTACAGGTTCTGGTAAATCTGTTGCAGTTAATGGTATTATCGCAAGTATTTTGATGAAGGCTCGCCCAGACCAGGTTAAGTTTATGATGGTGGACCCTAAGATGGTTGAGCTATCCGTTTACAACGATATCCCTCATCTCTTGATTCCAGTTGTGACCAACCCTCGTAAGGCCAGTAAGGCCCTTCAAAAAGTCGTTGATGAGATGGAAAACCGCTATGAACTTTTCGCCAAAGTCGGAGTTCGAAATATTGCTGGTTTTAACGCTAAGGTTGAGGAATTCAATGCCCAGTCTGAATACAAGCAAGTACCTCTACCTTTAATCGTCGTGATTGTGGATGAGTTGGCTGACCTCATGATGGTTGCTAGCAAGGAAGTAGAAGATGCCATTATCCGACTTGGACAGAAGGCGCGTGCAGCTGGTATTCACATGATTCTTGCAACCCAGCGTCCTTCAGTGGATGTTATCTCTGGTTTGATTAAGGCAAATGTGCCTTCACGTGTAGCCTTTGCTGTATCTTCTGGAACGGATTCACGTACGATTTTGGATGAAAATGGTGCGGAGAAATTGCTCGGTCGAGGGGATATGCTCTTTAAACCAATTGATGAAAACCATCCTGTTCGCTTGCAAGGTTCCTTTATCTCAGATGATGATGTGGAACGCATCGTAAACTTCATTAAGGCGCAAGCTGATGCGGATTATGATGAAAGCTTTGATCCTGGAGAAGTATCTGAGACAGAAGGTGAGTTTAGTTCTGGAGATGATGGTGGAGATCCACTTTTCGAAGAAGCCAAGGCGCTTGTTATCGAGACACAAAAAGCAAGTGCATCCATGATTCAACGTCGTCTTTCAGTTGGTTTTAACCGAGCAACTCGATTGATGGAAGAATTAGAAATGGCTGGTGTTATCGGTCCGGCTGAAGGAACAAAACCTCGTAAAGTCTTACAACAATAAATTGTTTGAAAATAGAATAAAAATTCAAGAAATTACCTTTAGGAAATTGGAATAATCTTCTCTAATTTTTCGAAGGTGATTTCTTTCTTTTTGCCTAGGATTATAAGTATTTTTTTGTTCTAAAAAAAGACTTTCAGGTTGGTCCGATCTTTTAGATTTTACTTTTTACTAATTTTTAACTAATAAAGTATTGATTTTTTTAAACTAGGTTTTTGATATATTAAAATGGTATAAGAAATATTTAAATGTTTAAAAAAATAAGCGAAAAAAATGAAGGGGGTTATTTTTTTAAGGGAAAATGCAAACGCTTACTTTTTAAGCAGAAAGGAATAAAAAACAAATGAATAAAAGGTTATTTGAAAAACGTTGTAAATATAGTATTCGGAAATTTTCATTAGGTGTTGCCTCTGTTATCATTGGTGCTACATTCTTTGGAACAAGTACTGTTTTGGCAGATACAGCCCAAACTGGTTCTACTGCAAATATGCCAGCCGATTTAGCAGCTGCTCTGGCAAATGCAAAAGATGATAATGGACATGATTTTGAAGCACCAAAACCTGGAGAAGATCATGGTTCTCCTGAAGTTACCGAAGGACCAAAAACTGAAGAAGAATTACTGGAGAAAGAAAAAGAAGTTGCAGCAAGTTCAGCAACTGAAAATGAACTTCCAAAAGATCTGCGTGAAAAACTCGATAAAGCCGAAGACAGCGGTCATACTGCTTCAAAAGAAGACCTGGCAAAAGAAGACAAAAGTTTAGTTCCAGCAGAAGTTGCTAAAACAAAAAATGGAGAATTGAACTACGGTGCTACAGTTGAAATTAAGAGCGATGCTGGTACTGGTAGTGGTATTGTTATTGGAGAAAATCTTGTCTTATCAGTATCTCATAACTTTATCAAGGATGTCCCAGACGGGAACAATCGTAAAGTAGCTGATAACATTGATAGTGATAAAGATGTTTATACAGTTTCTTATGAAGGTGCACCAGACGTTAAGTTCAGTAAAAATGATGTAAAACATTGGGATCGTGAAGGCTTCCTAAAAGGTTATAAAAATGACTTAGCTATTGTCAAGCTTCGCAGTCCTCTTGCAAATGCTCCAGTTGAAGTTGCGGATAAACCATCAACTATCAAGAAAGGAGATAAGGTTCATGTATTTGGATATCCAAAAGGTGAACTCGATCCAATCCTCAATACTACTGTCGAAGATATTAATGACCATGGAGAAGGCGTTCGTGGAATTAGCTACCAAGGAAGTGAACCTGGTGCAAGTGGCGGTGGAATCTTTGATGAAAACGGAAAATTAATTGGGATTCATCAAAACGGTGTATCTGGTAAACGTAGTGGTGGTATTCTTTTTTCACCTGCTCAGTTAGAGTGGATTCAAAACTATATTAAGGGTATTGAAACAACTAAACCAGCTGGTCTAGATGCTCTTGATAAACAAGTTGAAGATAAAGAAGAAAAACCAAAAGAGGATAAACCTCAGGAAGAAAAACCAGCAGAAAACAAACCAGCAGAAAACAAACCAGCTGAAGCAGCAACGGGAGGAACTAGCAACGCTACTACCGAAGTGAAAAAAGAGTGGAACTCAGTAAGCCGTGTGAAAGGGAATGTTGAAGTCGTTGAAGAAGGCGGAGTACGTTACAACAAATTAACTTCAACAACAGCTAACGACAATGGAGCAAACGAAGCTTTATTCGAAAAAGCTGGCTTGCAAGCAGATGCGGAAGGAAATGTAAGCGTTGACTTAACGTTCAAGGCAAACACTCCTCCAGCCGAAACACGCTTTGGGGTATATCTAAAATATAAAGATAATGACAACAACATCTTTGTTGGCTATGACAAGGGCGGTTGGTTCTGGCAATACAAAGGACCAAATGTAAACACATGGTATAGCAAGACTCGTGTAGAAGCACCTAATGCAGGGGAAGAAAACCACCTATCTATCGTTTACAAAAAAGACGGTCAATTAAATGCTACAAATAATGGACAAACTTTATTTAGCACAGAAGTCGTTCCAGAAGCTGTCAAGAACGCTTTAGCGGATGTCAATAAAGTTTACCTTAAAGCAGGTACTTACGGTACAGAATTAACATCTGTATCGATCAAAGCGGATAACCAAGATAACATTAAACCTGAAGAAGAAACTCCAGCTGTGGATGATGGGTTACGTCGCAATGACCAAGATGTTCATTATGAAACTTTACAATCAGAACAATTAAAAGCGATTATAGACACAGCGTTTCCACGTGTTAAAGAATATGAATTAGATGGAAAAACGTTAACAGGTCAAGTTCAAAAATTAGATAAAATGTCAATCAACGGTGTACTAGTCACTCCAGAAGTTCAATACCGTAAGATTGATGACACTACTGCAGAATATGTAATGAAAGTAAGAAACGATGATGAATTCATCAACGCTGAAATCACTGTAAAATTACAATTAGTTGGCAACGAAATGCACTTCGATGTGACAAAAGTAGTGAACAAAAACAATGTCGAAATGGGTAAACCAATCGACAATGTTCGAAAATTAATCCAAACCATTGAATTTCCAGGAAACACACTTGTTTCTGTTGGTTCAAATAAACAAGGTGCGAAATTCGATGGCGCTCAAATGTCCACAAACACACATAACCGTGGGGACTATCATTTAGACTTGAAGACAGGCAAGATGAATGAATATACTTACGGCTTCATGTATGGATTTGTTTCGTCTAACGAATTGGCAGCGTCTGTTTGGAGTAACTCTCAATTTACTTATAAAGGAAATGACTTTGCACGTTTAACAACAGCGTTAGAACGTGTTGAAGGTGTAAACTACTTAGTATTCAAAGCTCACCTTACTGGTACCAACGTGCTTATAAGAACTTAGTATTCCCAGAATACACATTAGAATTACCAAGTTCTAAAGTAGTCATCACAAAAGATTTAAACAAAGATAATGTTGTGGACTGGCAAGATGGTGCGATTGCATATCGTAATATCATGAACAATCCTAAAGGAGCAGAATCTGTTCCAGATTTAGTAGCCTATCGTATTGCGATGAACTTTGCATCTCAAGCGCAAAACCCATTCTTAATGACATTAGATGGTATTAAGAAGATTAACTTACACACAGATGGTTTAGGCCAATCAATCCTACTTAAAGGGTATGGTAGTGAAGGTCACGACTCAGGTCACTTAAACTATGCGGATATCGGTAAGAGAATCGGTGGCGTTGAAGACTTCAAGAAATTATTAGCGAGAGCAAAAGAATACGGAGCTAAAGTCGGTATTCACGTAAACGCTTCTGAAACATATCCTGAATCTAAATACTTCAGTGAAGCCATTTTACGTAGAAACTCTGACGGAACATATATGTACGGTTGGAACTGGTTAGACCAAGGTATCAACATCGATGCAGAATATGACTTGGCTCATGGACGTTTGGATCGTTGGAAAGAATTAAGAGAAAAACTTGGTGGCGATTTAGACTTCATCTATGTGGACGTTTGGGGTAACGGACAATCAGGAGATAATACTGCTTGGCCAACTCACGTACTTGCTAAAGAATTAAACTCTCAAGGCTGGCGTATGGCTATCGAGTGGGGCTTCGGTGCGGAATATGACTCAACATTCCAACACTGGGCAGCTGACTTAACTTACGGAGGATATTCACTGAAGGGTATTAATTCAAATATCACTCGATTCATCCGTAACCACCAAAAAGACTCATGGGTGGGTGACTATCCAAGCTACGGTGGTGCCGCTAACTATCCATTACTTGGTGGATATAACATGAAAGACTTCGAAGGATGGCAAGGTCGAAGCGACTACGAAGGATATATTCGTAACCTCTTCGAAAATAACATCATGACGAAGTTCTTCCAACACTACAAAGTTTCTAAATGGGTGAACGGTGACCCAGTTGCGATGAGCGACAACGGCCAAAACTACAAGTGGACTCCAGAGATGGAAGTACATTTAACTAATGACAATGGGGATGAAGTGAAGATTGTTCGTCAATCAAACGACCCTAACAGCCCAGACTACCGTAAACGTGTCACAACATTAAACGGTCGTGTCATCGAAAATGGTGGAAGCTACTTAGTACCATGGAACTGGGATGAAAATGGTAAAGCTTTAACAGGCGACAAAGAAAAGATGTACTTCTTCACCAATACTGCTGGAACAACTGAATGGACTCTTCCAGAAGATTGGACTGGAGATAAAGTATACCTTTACCGTTTAACAGACCAAGGTAAGAAAGATGTTGTAGAATTAACAGTCGGCGCAGACCGTAAGATTCAAATTACAGGAGATGCGTACCAACCATATGTACTTTACAAAGCTCCTCAAGGCAAGAAGACAATGGTTTGGAGTGAAGGTCTACACATCTATGACCAAGGTTTCAACAGCGGAACATTAGATCATTGGGAAAAAACTGGTGACAGCGAACACGCTGAAATCGTGAAATCTCAAGGGGCTAACGAAATGTTACGTATTCAAGGAAACACTGAACGTGTGACATTGAAGCAACGCTTAACAGACTTGAAACCAAATACAAGATATGCCGTTTATGTAGGTGTAGATAACCGAAGCGATGCACGTGCAGATATCACAATCCGTGTCGGAGATAAAGTGATTTCTAACTACACAAACAAATCAATTGCGAAGAACTATGTACAAGCACATGCGCATAATACACTTCCGAAGAATGCGACAGTGGATGATACAAGTTATTTCCAAAACATGTATGTATACTTCACAACAGGTGAAGATGTTTCTAACGTGACATTAGAACTTGGACGTGATGCAGATGCGGCAGCAACTTACTTCGATGAAATTCGTGTATTTGAAAACCAATCTGTAATGTACAACGAAACATGACACAGGAAATGGTAAATTCAAACAAGACTTTGAAGAAGTGCCTCAAGGTATCTTCCCATTCGTAGTCGGAAACGTTGAAGGTGTACAAGATAACCGTACTCACTTATCTGAGAAACACGAACCATATACTCAACGTGGCTGGAATGGTAAGAAAGTCAACGATGTTATCGAAGGCAATTGGTCATTGAAGACAAACGGTTTATCAGGATATGACAAACTCGTTTACCAAACAATTCCACAAAACTTCCGCTTCGAAGAAGGTAAGACTTATAAAGTAACCTTCGAATACGAAGCAGGTTCAAATGGAGCATACTCATTCGTAATCGGTAATGGCGAAAATTCTCGTCGTAGTAAATTAACGAAATACGACTTAGAAAACACTTGGGAAAATTCATCAACTCCTAAGAAAGTAAGCTTCTATGTTACTGGTGAAAAAGGTGGAAACACTTGGATTGGTATTTACTCAAATGCGCGTGGTGCCGATACTAAAGGAGATACAGATAACAATGAAATCAACTTCAAAGGTTATAAAGACTTTATGTTAGATAACCTTGAAATTGAAGAAATTAAGTTAACTGGTAAGATGATCATCGATGAAGCATACGAAAAGAATACTCCAATCGTAAATGGCAACTACAAACAAGATTCATTAAATGCTTATAAAGACGCTGTAGCAGCTTTATTAGAAGCAGACGATGATATTAGTGTGGATGATGCTAAAGCTCTTGTAGGACGCGTTAACGAGGCTAAAGAAACTTGCTGTGAAACGTAGCGCTCCAGATTGGGACGATATTCATGATCTTGATGCTCCTTATGAGGAAGCAGATAATGTATGGTATGCATTTGATGGAAATACAAATACTTTATGGCATACACCTTATGGAGTGAATAGCTTAGGAAAACCATTAACAGTAGAGTTCAATAATCCGATGGAATCAACTCGCTTTGAATATGTTCCTCGTCCTTCAGGTCCAAACGGACGTGTGATGAGCGGTAGCCTTACAGTGATTGATGAAAAAGGACAAGAACATAACTTTAGCTTTACTGGATGGGAAAATAATGCGAAAACAAAAGTGATTAACTTCGATGCTCCGATCAAAGTGAAGAAAGCAATCTTTACTGGTAACGAAACATACGGTGATCCTGGACATATTTCAGCAGCGGAATTACGCTTCGTCCTTCCAATTGAAGATGATAAACCATTAGATGAAGCCGCATACAATGCTGAAGTAGAACGTGTTCGTAAGATTGATCGTCAAGATGCGAAAGAATACTTGGCGGCTGTTGAAGCGTACAAGAATGGTCTTGCAGAACATAACTTATTAACTCCAAACGGACTTAATAAATTGGTAGAAGGCTTGAAAGAAATTAAAGAAACTGCAGAGCCAACTCCAGATCCAAAACCAACTCCAGATCCAGAGCCAACTCCAGATCCGAAACCAACTCCAGATCCAGAGCCAACTCCAGATCCGGAGCCAACTCCAGATCCAAAACCAACTCCAGAACCAGAGCCAACTCCAGATCCGAAACCAACTCCAGATCCAAAACCAACTCCAGATCCAGAGCCAACTCCAGATCCAAAACCAACTCCAGATCCAGAGCCAACTCCGGATCCAGAGCCAACTCCAGATCCGAAACCAACTCCAGATCCAGAGCCAACTCCAGATCCAAAACCAACTCCAGATCCAGAGCCAACTCCAGATCCAGAGCCAACTCCAGATCCGAAACCAACTCCAGATCCAGAACCAACTCCAGAACCAGAGCCAACTCCAGATCCAAAACCAACCCCAAATCCAAAACCAACTCCTGAACCTGAAGTACTATCAAGTAAGGGAGATCAACAACCACCAGTAGTTGAAATTCCAGAATTCAAGGGTGGAGTTAATGCTGCAGAAGCGGCTGTTCATGACATTCCAGAGTTCAAGGGTGGCGTTAATTGGGTTGAAGCGGATAAGAATGAGCTCCCAGAGTTCAAGGGTGGCGTTAATTGGGTTGAAGCGGACAAGAATGAACTTCCAGAATTCAAGGGTGGTGTTAATTGGGTTGAAGCAGCTAAGAATGATGTTCCTGAGTATAAAGAAGTATCAGGTGCAGGAGATAAACAGACAAGTCCAATTGCAGAAAAACTTGATCAGAAACCAGCTCTAACACCATCAGTTGCGATGCAAACAGCACAAAAAGAAGCAGAACAGGCCAAACTTCCTGAAACTGGAGAAGGTGCAACTGGACACCTCTTCCTAGCTGGTCTTACATTAGCAATGTCTGCTCTATTTCTTGAAAAAAGAAAAGAAGATTAAAACATCATAGAGTTTTATACCATGAAAACTCAAACTCCTAACTGATTGGAATGGAGAAAACCAAACACCTAGAGAGGACCTCTTGGTCCTCCCTTTTTTAAAAGGGAAATGATAACGCTTACCCAATTTAAGCGTGGGAAAGGAAATAAAGAAAATGGGAAAACATTTTTTTGAGAGACGGTGTCAGTACAGTATACGTAAATTTGCTATCGGCGCTGCTTCTGTCATGATTGGTGCAAGCATTTTTGGTGCTGGCATGGTTCAAGCAGCAGAAACAGAGGGACCTGCAGAGACAGAGGGTACAGTGACACAGGTTCAGCCCCTTGATAAGCTGCCTGCAGATATAGCAGCAGCTATTGAAAAAGCGGAATCAGCAAATCCAACTGAAACTACTGAAACGAATCCAACTGATGCGGAAGCTCAGCCTGAAAATACTGGAGAAGTAGCTCCAAAGCCAGCAGAAACTCCTGCTCCTAAGGAGGAAGCAACACCAAAACCAGCTGAGACTCCAAAAGAAGAAGCAGCACCAGTAGCTAAACCAGCAGAAAAGCCAGTTGCTAAAGATTTGGTTGAAACTCCAGATGTCAATCATTTGGAAAAGGCTACTGCGACAGCATCAAACCATGAAGCGAATACTCCATTTACAGCTGAGAAGGCAATTGATGGAAATCCAGATACTCGTTGGGCAACTGACCGTGATGTTGTGAAACCAACAATCGAATTTAAGCTTGAAAAGACAACCTTAATCAAGCATGTGGAAATCGATTGGGACCGTCGTGTTCGTGGCGAGCAAAATGATCCAAACATCAAATCTTGGAATCTCTATTATGCAGGTCAAGACGAAGTTAATGGATTAGGCCCTGGAGAATGGAAGTTGGCTCATCAACGAACAGGAACTCCGGTTCTAGATGAAAAAGTTGACTTAAAAGAAGCCATTCAAGCTAAGTATCTTAAACTTGAAATAACAGATTATCAAGCTGGAACGATGCAATGGAAAAATGTGGGTATTCAAGAAATTCGTGCCTACTCAAACATTCCAGATGCTAGCAAACCAACAGATATTCGTCAAGTTACAGAAATCACTGTTGCAGAAGACGGAAAATCACTTGTCTTGCCGAAATTGCCTGGTCAAGTTAGTTTGATTGGAAGCAACAAGCAAGGAGTTGTTGACCTAAATAATAAAATCTATACACCACTGACAGAACAACATGTCAAAGTGATGGTCCAACAAACCAATGATAACCATACCTTCACAAAGAATTTGAAGTTGTTATTAAAGGTTTGCACGCTGATGAAGGTGTTGGAACGAAGCCTGTAGTTGCACCAGCAGTCCAACAATGGTATGGTACTGAAGGTAAAACTTCTATCACTTCAGAAACTGTCATTTCAGTTGGAGATTCTGGATTTGACAAAGAGGCTAAATTCTATCAAACAGACCTTGAAAATCGTGGTTTGGAAGTGGCAACAGGTGGTCAAGAAGCACAAAACCGCATTGAGTTTAAAAAGGTTGAAGACAAGGGCTATGGCAAAGAAGGCTATGGTATCACCATTAAAGATGGAGTTATCACTGTAGAAGCTGCAACGAATGCAGGTGCCTTTTATGCAACTCGTACTCTCCTTCAGTTGGGAGAAAAAGACTTACAGAACGGTGAAATCCGCGACTTCCCAAGTTTTAGTCATCGTGGCTTTATGCTAGATACAGGTCGTAAGTTTATTCCTTATGATACGCTTGTAGATATCATGCTTAACATGGCTTACTACAAGATGAACGATCTTCAATTGCACTTGAACGACAACTATATCTTCCTAGATAAACATGTGGAAGGTAAACATCTCAGCCAACAAGAAGAATTGGACTATGTTCTAAAAAATGCTAAGACAGGATTCCGTGTCGAAACGGATGTTGTTGGTGAGAATGGTGAAATTAACATCAAAAGAACATTACACCAAGGAAGAAATGCAACAGATCATTAGCCTTGCGAAAGACTTGCATATCAACCTTGTTCCTGAAATTGACACACCAGGACATGCTTTGTCCTTTGTCAAGGTACGTCCAGACTTGATGTATAAGGGTCAACTTAGTGCGAGAAAACACAATGTAGAGCGTGTAGCTATGTTGGACTTGGATAACAAGTATGAAGAAACCCTCGCTTTTGTTAAATCTGTCTATGACAAATTGCTCGATGGTGAAAATGCACCTCTTCGTGGCGTTTCAACAGTTCATATCGGTACAGATGAGTACTATGGAAGTCCTGAAAGTTATCGTCGTTATGTCAATGATATGATCCAGTACATCAAAGGTAAGGGCTTAACACCACGTATTTGGGGTTCGCTCTCTGCCAAACAAGGAACTACACCTGTTGATTGGAAAGATGTAGAAGTGGATATCTGGAGTATCCACTGGCAACGTCCAGCTGCCGCAATTGCTCAGGGTGCTAAGATTATCAATATCACAGATATTCCAACTTATAGTGTTCCAAGTGGAAGCAATAGTCAAGGTGGTTATGGGGATTATGCAAACTATGAAACTCAATACAACCGCTGGACACCAAATGACTTCTCAACAGGTGGAGGACCACGCCTAGAAGCCTCTAATCCAAATATCCTTGGTGGTGGTCATGCAGTCTGGAATGACAACATTGACCTACATGAAACAGGACTTACCTCTTTTGATATCTTTAAACGCTTCTTCAAGAGTATGCAATCAACTGCAGAACGCACTTGGGGTTCAGATCGTGCAGCTAAGATCTATGCAGACCGTATCCAACCAACAAGTGTCTATGCACCACGTTCAAATCCAGAAAAGACAGTAGAAGAAAGCGACCTCTTCACAATTAAGGCAGAAACAATCAAGGGATATCTTGCTAAGAAAGTACAGAAGACTGAAGCAGGTTTGAACTTCGAAAAAGATTCTAGCATCGAAGGCTTAGTAGGTGATGTTGGTCCTAGTCATGTTTTGAAATTGGATGTAACTGTTACAGGTGATGGAGAGCAAGTATTCTCTACAAGTGGGGACAACCAACTTTATCTTGCGGACAAGGATGGCTACTTAGCTTATAAATTTGAACAATTCCATATTCAATTCAACAAGAAACTTGAGAAGAATAAACGTTATCAAATCTCTGTTGTTACGAAACCACAAAAAACAGAAGTTTATGTAGATGGCGAAAAGGTTGAGCGTATTGCAAATCCAGCACATCCTCGCTTGGCTCACAATAGCTTGGTACTTCCACTTGAAACAATCGGTGGCTTCCAAGGAATCTTGCATAGTGCAGAGTTGTCCAATGAAGCATTTGTAAACCCACGTTTAATCACAACAGATCACTTCACAGTTTCTGCAACTAGTCAGGAAACACCAGGAACAGAGACTGAAGGACCAGTAGAAAAAGCTTTCGACAATGATCCGAACACCTTCTGGCATTCAAAATGGACTGGAGATCGTGCTCCTTATACAGTTGCAATGAATTTGAATGCGCCTGAAAAAGTCAATGGTTTGACTTATCTTCCACGTCCAGGTGGAGGCAACGGAGTCGTGACCTCTTATGAAATCTATGCGCAAAAAGATGGTCAAATGGTAAAAGTTGCTTCAGGAACTTGGGAAAATAATGCCAAAGAAAAAACTGTTAATTTTGCGACTGTTGAAACCAACAAGGTAGAATTTAAAGTTCTATCAGGTGTCGCAGGATTTGGTAGTGCTGCAGAAATCCAACTACTTAAGCCACTCTCTGATAGTGAATCAGAAGAGCCAGTTACTCCAGAAAAACCGGTAACGCCTGAGAAACCAGTGACCCCAGAACCACCAAAAGTTGAAGAGGTGGGTGATGGTACAACTGAACTTGCTGATAGCTTTGTAGCTACAAAACCAGCCAGTGATGATGCGATTGCTGCTGCGGCACAAAGTCAAGATTATCTCAAGAAAGAATACAAGGTATTCCCAACACCACAAAAAGTTACTTATGGTGAAGGTGTTACGAAACTTCAAAAACAAGTCAATCTTGTAATGGGCAATCAGTTAGATATTTATACTCGAAACCGCTTGAAGAGTGTCTTGCAAGATCATCAAATTTCTTACACAAGCAGTCAAGCAGCAGTAGCAGGTGCTACAAATATCTATCTTGGTGTTCATGGTCAAAATTCACAGGCTGAAAAAGAAATCTCTGGTATTTCTCAAGGACTCTTTGATAAGATTGATGCTTATGCTTTGTCAATCAAGAACAATACAATCTCTATCGTCGGTAAAGATACAGATGCTGTCTTCTATGGTTTGACGACTCTTAAACACATGCTTAATGAAAGTGAAGCTCCAGTTTTACGTAATGTAACTGTTGAAGACTACGCTGAAATTAAGAACCGTGGCTTTATCGAAGGGTACTATGGAAATCCATGGAGCAATGCAGATCGTGCAGAATTGATGCGATTTGGTGGAGATTTGAAATTAACTCAATACTTCTTCGCTCCAAAAGATGATCCATACCACAACAAGAAATGGCGCGAACTTTATCCAGAAGAAATTAGCTGAAATCCGTGAATTGGCGCGTGTCGGAAACCAAAACAAGACTCGCTATGTTTGGACCATCCACCCATTCATGAACAACCGTATCCGTTTTGGCAACGATGCTGATTATCAAAAAGACCTTGAAACCATTAAGGCTAAGTTCACTCAATTGATGGATGTCGGCGTTCGTGAGTTCGGTATTTTGGCCGATGATGCTCCAAGTCCAGTTGGTGGCTACAATAGCTACAACCGCTTGATGAAGGACATGACAGATTGGTTGACTGAAAAACAAGCAACTTATGTTGGCCTTCGTAAGGAAATGATTTTTGTCCCAGGTCAGTATTGGGGTAATGGTCGTGAAGATGAGTTGAAATCTCTAAATGAAAATCTTCCAACTTCAACTTCAATGACCCTAACTGGTGGTAAGATTTGGGGTGAAGTATCTGAAAGCTTCCTTTCAAACCTTAAGAATAATCTGACTGCAGGAGGTAAGACCTACCGCCCAGTTTCTCTATGGGTTAACTGGCCTGTTACAGATAACTCTAAACAACACTTGATTTTGGGTGGCGGTGAGAAATTCCTTCATCCAAATGTGGACCCAAGCCTCCTTTCAGGTATCATGTTGAATCCAATGCAACAATCTGAGCCTTCTAAGATTGCCCTCTTTCTCTGCAGCTCAGTATGCATGGAAACAATGGAAGTCTGAAGAAGAAGCTAAGAAAGTAAATGATATCGCCTTCAACTTTGTTGAAACAGGTAAATTTACTGACAGTGAAACATCTGTTGCCTTCCGTGAACTTGGTAAACATATGATCAACCAAACATGGATGGTCGTGTTGTGAAATTGGAAGAGTCTGTTGAACTCGCTCCAAAATTAGCGGCCTTCATGTCTAAGTTGAAAGCTGGTCAAGATGTCAGTGCAGAGCGTCAAGAATTGCGTGCAGAATTTGCTAAAATAAAAGCTGCAGCACAACTTTATAAAGCATCTGGTGACGAAAAGATGCGTGCTCAAATCCACTATTGGTTGGATAATGCTATTGACCAAATGGATGCTTTGAGTGCTTTCCTAGATGGATCAGAAGCTATTGAAAACAATGATTCTGCTAGACTTTGGGATAGCTATTACAAGGGATTGAAACTTTACGAACAATCACAAACTTATACTTTCCATTATGTAGACCATGATGAAAGAGCTGAGTTGGGTGTACAACATATCCGTCCATTCTTGCTTGGCCTTCGTGAAGTATTGGCAACTGAAGTTCAAAAAGCCCTACATCCAGACCAAGTAATCAGCACCTTTATCACAAACCGTACAGGAGTAGAAGGTGGACTTGCTGAAGTCACTGATGGAGATTTAGGAACACATGCCCTTATCAAATCACCAAACAGCATCCAAACTGGTGACTATATTGGTTTGAAATTTAATAAAGCTGTTCCAATTCAAAACTTGACATTTGCAATGGGAACTCAAGCAAATCCACGCGATACCTTTAACAATGCTAAGGTTGAGTACCTCAATGAAAATGATGAGTGGGTAACACTTTCAGAACCAAGCTACACTGGTAATGAGCCTCTTCTTAAATTTGAAATCTCAATATCAATGCTAAAGCTGTTCGAATGATTGCAACTTCAGATCGTGAGAACACTTGGTTTGCTGTCAGAGAAATTGCTGTGAGCCGTCCTGTAGAAGTAAGTCGTCCTAAACAGGCAGCTACAGTGACCATCAGTCCAAATCTTATGTACAAGTACAATACGACAGTTGCTCAGATTACAGATGGTCGTGACAATACTGAAGCCATGCTGGCAAATGCTGATCGAACAGATACAACTCCAGTCGGTGGTTGGGTTCAACTAGACTTGGGCGAAGTCAAACCTGTAACTAAGGTTCGCCTCGTTCAAGGTTCAGGAGATAAGTTAGCAGAAGGTGTCCTTGAGTATTCTACAGATGGAACTTCATGGCAAGAATTGGATCGTTTGACAGGTGAGCAAACCAAAGAAATTGAAACTCCAATTTCAGCTCGTTACATTCGTGTTCGTAATACCAAGAATATCAATCTATGGTGGCGTATCGCTGACTTCTCAGTTGAGACACGTGCTGGAAATAGCGAGATGACAGATACTAATGTTGAAAGCTTGAAATCAACTCCAGTCTATGACAGTCTCGGTCGTTATGACCTGCAAATTCCAAGTGGAACCAAGCTTCTAGCTCATAGCTATTTGGGTATGAAACTTGATCGTCTTCACCAAGCTGAGAGCATTCAAGCGATAGGTATTGGAAATCCAGCCCTTGACTTGGAATTCTCTCCAAATGCACAAGAATGGTATCCAGCTAGTCAAGTCACAGATAAGTCCTTGGTACGTTATGCTCGTTTGGTGAATAAGACTGACCAAGAACAAGCAGTGACAGCGACATCTCTACTCGTTAAGACAAAAGAAGTGGAACCAACTAAACTTGATTCTACATCTATGGGAATCGATGCCTATTATGGTGCAAACGATGTTCGCAAGATCAAGAATTTGGATCAGTTGTTTGATGGTGTCTACAATAACTTTGTAGAGTTCTCTGATTATGCACGTAAAGATGGTCACATTACCTTGAAACTTGGTAGCGAACGTGAAATCAAGAAGATTAGAGCTTACATTCAAGATGGTACGAAGAACTATCTTCGTGATGGTAAGATTCAGGTTAGCCAAGACGGCAAGACATGGACAGACGTTGTGACAGTTGGTGATGGTATTGCAAATGACATGCATGATGATTCATTGACAGATGGATGGACACATGATTCTAAGATGCCTGGAAATCGCTACATCGAAGGTGAACTTGCAAGTCCAGTTAAAGCTAATTACCTACGTGTTCTCTTCACTGCTAACTACGACGCTCGTTTTGTCGGATTTACTGAATTAGTCATCAATGATGGCGAATTTGTGAAACCTATCAACGACCCAACGGTTCAAGGAAATGGTGGAGAAAGTAGAGGCAACCTTTACACCAATCTTGTAGATGGCAAAGTCTTGACAAGCTATAAGGCAGAAAAAGACCAAGGTGAGTTGGTTTACCACTTGTCAGAACCAACAAATGCTAACCATATCCGACTTGTTTCTAGTCTTCCTCAAGGAGTAGCTGCTCGCGTACTTGCTCGCACTCTGAAAACAGACAGAGAAGGTGCTTGGACAGATTTGGGTGCAATTACCTCAAGCTTCCAAACATTTGCAGTGAGAGATAAAGCTCCGTTACTTGATGTTAAACTCATTTGGGAAGGTGGCAAGCCAGAGTTCTATGAAATGACTACTTACTACCAAGAACTTTCAGAAGAACCTGAGCAACCAACTCCAGATCCAGAGCCAACTCCAGATCCAAAACCAACCCCAGATCCAGAGCCAACTCCAGATCCAAAACCAACTCCAGATCCAGAGCCAACTCCAGATCCAAAACCAACTCCAGATCCAGAGCCAACTCCAGATCCGAAACCAACTCCAGATCCAGAGCCAACTCCAGATCCGGAGCCAACTCCAGATCCAAAACCAACTCCAGAACCAGAGCCAACTCCAGATCCGAAACCAACTCCAGATCCAGAACCAACCCCAGAACCTGAAGTACTATCAAGTAAGGGAGATCAGCAACCACCAGTAGTTGAAATTCCTGAATTTACAGGTGGAGTTAATGCTGCAGAAGCGGCTGTTCATGAAATTCCAGAGTTCAAAGGTGGCGTTAATTGGGTTGAAGCGGATAAGAATGAGCTCCCAGAATTCAAGGGTGGCGTTAATTGGGTTGAAGCGGACAAGAATGAGCTTCCAGAATTCAAGGGTGGCGTTAATTGGGTTGAAGCAGCTAAGAATGAGGTTCCAGAATATAAAGAACCTGTTGCAAATCCAGCTACACCACTTGCGGATCACAAGCAAACTGCAAGTTCAACAAGCCAAAAACAAGAAGGACCAAATGCACCAGCGACTGAAGCTAAAGGCCAGCTTCCAGCAACTGGTGAGCAAGATTCAGCAGGCTTAGCCTTCCTAGCAAGTCTTGGATTGGTTCTATCTGCAACCTTTATCAAAAAAGGGAAAGAAGATTAAGTACGAATCTTCATTTGATGCAGAATAGCTTGTTTTAAAAAGGAAAAACCAGGGACGATAGTTCCTGGTTTTTTATGATTAGAATGATGATAAAAATAAATAAAAAACCAACGGAGTAACCGTTGGTATTGAGAATTGCTTAAGATGCTCCGTTAGTAGCGCTAACTCCTGCTTCAGTAGTGGGAGTGTTTGATGACGAATCAGATTGCTCATTTTTTTGAGATTTGTTATCTGATTTTGTATCTTCTTTTTTGCTAGGAGTTTGAAGGTCTTCTTTTTGAGTTGTTTCTTGATTGTTGGATTGACTTTGTGCAGGAGCATTGGATTCAGCGGGAGCTTCCTTTTGAACTTCCTTGATAATGGTTGTTTGTGGAGTCGTATCTTTATGATCCTTGTTTTTATCTAAAGCATTCATGATAGTGATACTAGCTGTAATCAAACCAAGGATACTGGCTAAAGTTGCAATTATTTTTTGAAAGACGGTAAAGCCTTTTTTGATATGTTCAGTTTTAGGTTTTGATTTTCTGCGATAGTTAGACATAATTTCTCTCCTTTACCATGATTCATTATACCCAAAATCTTTAAAAAAAACTTAAATGAACCTGAACGGCATTTCTTGTCGCCTGAACTGTTTCGTGTTACAATAGAAGGAGTGATTTTAGAAAGTGTGAGAAACAATGATTTACTTTGATAATTCGGCTACGACCAAGCCTTATCCTGAAGTACTTGAAACTTACATGCAGGTGTCTGCAAAAATTATTGGTAACCCATCTAGCCTTCATCGTTTGGGTGATCAGTCTATCAGAATTTTAGAAGCTTCTCGTCAGCAGATTGCAGATTTAATTGGTAAGAAAAGCGAAGAAATCTTCTTTACCTCTGGTGGTACCGAAGGGGATAACTGGGTTATCAAAGGTGTCGCTTTTGAAAGCTCAGTTTGGTAAACACATCATCGTGTCAGAAATTGAGCATCCAGCGGTTAAGGAGTCTGCTCTTTGGCTTCAGACTCAAGGATTTGAGGTGGATTTTGCACCAGTAGATGAAAAAGGATTTGTAGATGTAGCTGCTTTAGAAAATCTACTTCGTCCTGATACAACGCTAGTCTCTATCATGGCAGTCAACAATGAAATTGGCTCAATTCAACCTATTCAAGCGATCTCAGAACTATTAGCAGATAAACCAACGATTTCCTTCCATGTTGATGCGGTTCAAGCTTTAGCTAAGATTCCGACAGAAAAGTATTTGACTGACCGAGTGGATTTTGCGACCTTCTCTAGTCATAAATTCCACGGAGTTCGTGGTGTTGGATTTGTTTATATCAAGTCTGGCAAGAAAATCACCCCCCTATTAACTGGTGGTGGTCAAGAGCGTGACTATCGTTCAACAACTGAGAATGTCGCAGGAATTGCAGCAACAGCCAAGGCGCTGCGTCTAGCAATGGAAAGATTGGAATTGTTTTCTAACAAAACGAGTCAGATGAAGGCAGTCATTCGGCAAGCTCTACTCGAATATCCAGATATTTTTGTTTTCTCGGGTGAGGAAGACTTTGCGCCTCATATTCTGACTTTTGGGATTAAGGGTGTCCGTGGTGAAGTCATCGTTCATGCATTTGAAGACTATGATATTTTCATTTCCACAACCTCTGCTTGCTCGTCCAAGGCAGGAAAACCTGCTGGTACCTTGATTGCCATGGGGGTTGAAAAAGATAAGGCTCAGTCAGCAGTACGCCTCAGCCTAGACCTAGAAAATGACATGAGTCAAGTTGAGCAATTTTTGACCAAACTAAAATTAATTTACAATCAAACTAGAAAAGTAAGATAGGAGCATTCATGCAATATTCAGAAATTATGATTCGCTACGGGGAACTTTCAACCAAAGGTAAAAACCGTATGCGTTTCATCAATAAACTACGTAATAATATCTCAGATGTTTTATCTATCTATCCTCAAGTCAAGGTAACTGCTGATCGCGACCGTGCCCATGCTTATCTTAATGGAGCCGACTATGCAGCAGTAGCTGAGTCTCTCAAGCAGGTTTTCGGGATTCAAAACTTTTCTCCAGTATATAAGGTTGAAAAATCTGTAGAAGTTCTTAAATCTGCTGTCCAAGAGATTATGCAGGACATCTATAAGGAAGGCATGACCTTTAAGATCTCTAGCAAACGCAGTGATCACAACTTTGAACTGGATAGTCGTGAACTCAACCAAGTTCTTGGTGGTGCTGTTTTTGAAGCCATTCCAAATGTACAAGCCCAGATGAAAAATCCCGATATCAATCTGCAAGTGGAGATTCGTGAAGAGGCGGCTTATCTTTCCTATGAGACCATTCGTGGGGCTGGTGGTTTGCCAGTTGGCACTTCTGGGAAAGGTATGCTCATGTTGTCAGGGGGGATTGACTCTCCTGTAGCAGGTTATCTTGCACTAAACGTGGCGTAGATATCGAGGCTGTTCACTTTGCTAGTCCACCATATACTAGTCCAGGTGCCCTCAAGAAAGCTCAGGATTTGACCCGTAAATTGACTAAGTTCGGTGGGAATATCCAGTTTATCGAAGTGCCTTTCACGGAGATTCAAGAAGAGATTAAGGCTAAGGCTCCAGAAGCTTATCTCATGACTCTGACTCGCCGCTTTATGATGCGCATTACAGACCGTATCCGTGAAGTGAGAAATGGTTTGGTCATCATCAATGGTGAAAGTCTTGGTCAGGTGGCAAGCCAAACCCTAGAAAGTATGCAGGCTATCAATGCTGTAACCAATACACCGATTATCCGACCAGTTGTAACTATGGATAAGTTGGAAATCATTGACATTGCACAAGAAATTGATACCTTTGAAATTTCTATCCAACCTTTTGAAGACTGCTGTACGATTTTTGCGCCTGATCGTCCGAAGACAAATCCTAAAATTAAGAATGCTGAACAGTATGAAACACGTATGGATGTTGAAGGATTGGTTGAGCGAGCAGTAGCAGGAATTATGATTACTGAAATTACCCCTCAAGCTGAGAAAGATGCGGTTGATGAGTTAATTGATGACCTCCTTTAATCAGAAAAACCAGAGGAAAAAATAAAATAAGTAAAAAAAGTTAGTTTATTGTCCTAAATTTGGACGGAAACTGACTTTTTTTCTATTTTTATGATATAATTAGGTAAAATTTTGAATATAGAGAGTTTTCTGACAATGAATCAATCCTACTTTTACCTGAAATGCGAGAGCATAAACTCAAGGTTCCATACACAGGCAAGGACCGCCGTGTACGTGTTCTCCTCCCGAAAAACTACGAGAAAGACACGGATCGAACTTATCCGGTTGTCTATTTCCATGATGGTCAAAATGTCTTTTACAGTAAAGAATCCTATGTCGGTCATTCATGGAAGATCATTCCTACCATTAAACGGAATCCAGATATCAGCCGTATGATTGTGGTGGCCATAGATAATGATGGTCTAGGACGGATGAATGAGTATGCGGCATGGAAATTCCAAGAGTCTAATATTCCCGGTCAACAGTTTGGTGGTAAGGGAGTCGAGTACGCTGAGTTTGTCATGGAAGTGGTCAAACCCTTTATCGATGAAAATTATCGTACAAAATCAGACCGCAAGCACACTGCTATGGTTGGGTCTTCTCTAGGCGGCAATATTACCCAGTTTATTGGCTTGGAGTATCAGGATCAGATTGGGTGTTTGGGAGTGTTCTCATCAGCCAACTGGCTTCACCAAGAGGCCTTTGATCGCTATATAGAGCGTAAAAAGCTATTGCCAGACCAGCGAGTCTTTATCTATGTTGGGACGGAAGAAGCAGATGATACGGATAAGACCCTTATGGCTGGTAATATTAAGCAGGCCTATATTGACTCTTCTCTTCGCTATTATCATGATTTGATAGCAGGAGGAGTTGAGTTGGAAAATATCTCTCTCAAAGTTCAGGCTGGAGCCATTCACCATGAAGTGCCATGGTCAGAAAATCTTCCAGCTTGCCTACGCTTTTTTGCAGAAAATTGGTAATTAGTATAAAGGAGACAGGATATGCATATTGAACATCTTAGCCACTGGAGTGGTCATCTTAACCGTGAAATGTATGTCAATCGATACGGACATGGAGGCATCCCAGTTGTTGTCTTTGCTTCTTCAGGTGGTAGCCACAATGAGTACTATGATTTTGGAATGATTGATGCTTGTGCATCCTTTATTGAAGAAGGTCGCGTGCAGTTCTTTACCCTTTCAAGTGTAGATAGTGAGAGCTGGCTTGCGACTTGGAAAAATAGTCATGATCAAGCTGAGATGCACCGTGCCTATGAACGATATGTGATTGAAGAAGCTATTCCTTTTATCAAGCACAAGACAGGCTGGTTTGACGGTATGATGACAACAGGATGCTCTATGGGAGCCTATCACGCTTTGAATTTCTTCCTGCAGCATCCAGACGTCTTTACCAAGGTTATCGCCCTAAGTGGTGTCTATGATGCTCGTTTCTTTGTTGGAGATTACTACAACGATGATGCTATCTATCAAAATTCACCAGTAGACTATATCTGGAATCAAAATGATGGTTGGTTTATCGATCGTTACCGTCAGGCTGAGATTATTGTTTGTACTGGACTAGGTGCTTGGGAACAGGATGGCCTTCCTTCTTACTACAAGTTAAAAGAAGCCTTTGACCAAAAACAAATTCCTGCTTGGTTTGCAGAATGGGGGCACGATGTTGCCCATGACTGGGAATGGTGGCGTAAACAAATGCCATATTTCCTCGGTCATATGAGTCTATAAAAGGAGTTGCTTATGAATTATCTTGTAATTTCACCCTATTACCCACAAAATTTTCAGCAATTTAGTATTGAGTTAGCCAATAAAGGAATCACAGTTCTAGGGATTGGGCAAGAACCCTACGAACAGCTAGATGAACCATTGCGCAATAGCTTGACGGAGTACTTCCGAGTTGATAATCTTGAAAATATCGATGAGGTTAAACGAGCAGTTGCCTTTCTTTTCTATAAGCATGGTCCAATTGACCGCATTGAATCACACAATGAATACTGGCTTGAGTTGGATGCTGCTCTTCGTGAACAGTTTCATGTTTTTGGTGCCAAACCAGAAGACCTCAAGAAGACCAAGTTCAAGTCTGAGATGAAAAAACTCTTCAAAAAAGCTGGAGTTCCAGTTGTGCCAGGTGCTGTCATTGAAACAGAAGCAGATGTTGACAAAGCTGTGAAAGAAATCGGTCTTCCCATGATTGCAAAACCTGACAATGGAGTTGGGGCAGCTGCAACCTTCAAACTTGAAACAGAAGATGATGTAAACCACTTTAAGGCTGAATGGGACCACTCAACCATTTATTTCTTTGAAAAATTTGTTAACTCTAGTGAAATCTGTACCTTCGATGGTTTGGTGGATAGAGATGGGAATATTGTCTTTTCAACTACCTTTGACTATGCCCATACACCACTTGATCTCATGATTTACAAGATGGACAATTCTTATTATGTTCTTAAAGATATGGATCCAAAATTGCGTAAATATGGTGAGGCTATTGTCAAGGAATTTGGTATGAAAGAACGTTTCTTCCATATCGAGTTCTTCCGTGAGGGTGATGATTATATTGCCATTGAGTACAATAACCGTCCAGCGGGTGGCTTCACTATTGATGTCTATAACTATGCGCATTCCTTGGATTTGTACAAGGGCTATGCAGCTATCGTTGCAGGTGAAGCATTCCCAGAGTCTCCGTTTGAAACCCAGTATTGCTTAGCAACATCTCGTCGCGCCAATGCTAACTATGTTTATTCAGAAGAAGACTTGCTCGCTAAATATGGTCAGCAGTTCAAAGTAAAGAAAATTATGCCGGCAGCCTTTGCTGAATTGCAAGGAGACTATCTCTATATGCTTACGACACCAAGTCGTGAGGAAATGGAGCAGATGATTAAGGATTTTGGTCAGCGTCAGTAATAGGATATGAAGAGGCTGGGACAAAAGTCCTAGCCTCTCAATTTTCTTTGGATTGTCGAGCAAGACGCAGTAGTTGAGTGGGCTCTACTTCGCTGATTTCATCAGCTTTTACAGCCCTACTCAACTGTGCGGAGGTGGGACGACGAAATCGAATTCTAACGAATTACCGATTTCTGTCCCACTCTCTTTTTAAAAGCCCTAAATAAAAGCGTTTCCATAGGATTCTTTTAGAAAATCTGTTGCTAAAAGCCTTAAAAATTGATAGAATAGGGATTGTCAAAAAAATATTAAGGAGAATCTATCAATGGATTTCACATGGGCAGTCAAATATGCCACTGAATTTTTGGGAACAGCCATCTTGATTATCTTGGGTAATGGTGCAGTTGCCAACGTTGAACTTAAGGGTACGAAAGGCCACCAAAGTGGCTGGCTCGTTATCGCTGTTGGTTACGGTATGGGGGTTATGATCCCAGCTTTGATGTTTGGTAACGTTTCTGGTAACCATATCAACCCAGCCTTCACTCTTGGACTTGCAGTTAGCGGTCTTTTTGAATGGGGTCAAGTGCCGTTTTACATCATCGCGCAAGTTTTGGGAGCAATCTTCGGACAAGCCTTGGTTGTTGCGACTCACCGTCCTTACTACTTGAAGACAGAAAATCCAAATAACATCTTGGGAACTTTCTCAACAATTTCAAGTATCGATCACGGTACAAAAGAATCACGTTATGCAGCAGCTGTGAACGGATTTATCAATGAGTTTGTTGGATCATTTGTTCTTTTCTTTGCAGCTCTTGGTTTGACAAAACTACATTTTGGTGCGGAACTTAAAGCTGTCGCTGAATCTACAGTTCAACAACAAGTTCAGCAAGCTACATTAGCAGGTCAAAAAATCGCAGAATCAGATGTTAAAAATGCTATCCACAATATTTTTGCACAATCGACAAATGGTTCTTCAGCTGTTGCACACTTGGCACTTGGTTTCTTGGTAATGGCTTTGGTTACTTCACTTGGTGGACCTTCAGGACCAGGTTTGAACCCAGCTCGTGACTTTGGACCACGTCTTCTTCACGCAGTACTTCCTAAATCAATCCTTGGCGAACACAAGGGTGATTCAAAATGGTGGTATGCTTGGGTGCCAGTAGTTGCACCGATTGTTGCTGCTATTACAGCAATTGCGCTATTCAAATTTCTTTACCTATAATCACTAAAAACTGGGAATCCCCCAGTTTTTTCTTTTTTGTACAGTTGTGTCTTTTAGAATTAAAGGGTGAAATCGTCAGACTTTTTTCATTTTAAATCAAAAGCTGTAAATATGGCAAAAATATGGTAAAATAGAGTATTAAGTAAACGTTAAAAAGGAATATTATGCGTAAAGAAATTGCACCTGAATTATACAATTACAATAAATTCCCTGGTCCAGAATTTCATCTATCTGGAGATAAAGTCGAGGCTGAAGGATTTACATTCAACTTGGTTGAAAATAGTAAGGAAGCCTTTGATGCAACGGCATTTACTCAACGCTTTTCGGAAGTTTTAAACAAGTATGACTATATTGTAGGAGACTGGAGCAATGAGCAATTGCGCTTACGTGGTTTCTACAAAAATGAGAGAGCTGAAGAGTCTCTCGAAAAAATCAGCCGTTTACAAGATTACCTACTTGAGTATTGCAGTTATGGTTGTGCCTATTTTGTCCTAGAAAATGAAACTCCCAAACGAGCATCATTTGACCAAAAAATGCGTAAAAAAGAGGAAGAAAAAGATACTCGAAAAGGCAAGAAAACTTCTCAGAATAAGAAAAGAAATAATGCAGACAAGAAAAATCGACGTCGTCGTAAGGAACAGAAACCCCAGAATGAAGAAAAAGGACAACGTCATTTCGTCATCCGCAAGAAAGATTAGAGAATAAGGAGAAAACATGAAACCGTCAATTTATAGTTTAACACGCCAAGGCATGCAAGAATGGGTCTTGGAACAGGGCGAAAAGAAATTCCGTGCCGACCAAATTTGGGAGTGGCTTTACCGTAAACGTGTCCAATCATTTGAAGAGATGACTAATTTGTCTAAGGATTTGATTGCAAAGCTCAATGACCAATTTGTAGTCAATCCTTTGAAACAACGTATTGTTCAAGAGTCAGCCGATGGTACTGTGAAGTATCTTTTTGAGTTGCCAGATGGTATGTTGATAGAGACAGTGCTTATGCGTCAACACTATGGCTTATCAGTCTGTGTAACAACTCAGGTAGGATGTAATATCGGTTGTACCTTCTGTGCGTCAGGTTTGATTAAGAAGCAACGTGACCTTAATAACGGTGAAATCGTCGCTCAGATTATGTTGGTTCAGAAATATTTTGACGAGCGTGGTCAAGATGAGCGTGTTAGCCATATCGTTGTTATGGGTATTGGAGAACCATTTGATAACTACAATAACGTTTTGAACTTTATCCGTACCATCAATGACGATAAGGGACTGGCAATCGGTGCTCGCCATATCACTGTTTCAACTTCTGGCTTAGCCCACAAGATTCGTGAATTTGCAAATGAAGGTGTACAGGTTAACCTTGCTGTTTCTCTTCATGCACCAAACAATGAACTTCGTTCAAGCATTATGAAGATTAACCGTGCCTTTCCGATTGAAAAACTCTTTGCAGCTATCGAGTATTATATCGAAACAACTAACCGTCGCGTAACTTTTGAATACATCATGTTGAATGAAGTGAATGATGGAGTTGAACAAGCACTTGAGTTGGCTGAATTGCTTAAGAATATCAAGAAATTGTCTTATGTCAACTTGATTCCTTATAACCCAGTTAGTGAGCATGACCAATACAGTCGTAGTCCTAAAGAGCGTGTGATGGCATTCTATGATACCCTTAAGAAAAAAGGAATCAACTGTGTCGTTCGTCAGGAACATGGTACAGATATTGATGCGGCTTGTGGACAATTGCGTTCAAATACCATAAAGCGTGATCGCCAAAAAGCAGTAGCTGAAGTAAATCCATAATATGAATCGAAAAAAACTACTAAGCTTGGGAGTCGTGCTATACAGTCTTTGTATCGTCTGTTTTTGCTTTACTCCCCAGCCTCAACTTCCTACAGGAGTGGAAACTCCAGGTATTCAAACTATTGGACGCCTGGTTTTTCTTTTGACGCCTTTTAACTCCCTTTGGAATCTGGGAGAAGTAACCAGCTTTTTACAGCTCTTTTGGATTTTTTTGCAAAATGCCTTAAATATCCTCTTGCTTTTCCCATTAATTTTCCAGCTTCTCTATCTTATACCTGCTCTAAGAAAAACGAAGAAAGTAATTTTGTTTAGCTTTTTATTGAGCTTGAGCATCGAGTGTACGCAACTAGTTTTAGATTTTTTCTTTGATTTTAATCGGGTCTTTGAGATTGATGATTTATGGACCAATACTTTGGGTGGCTACCTGGCTTGGGTCCTTTATAAACTACTACATAAAAACAAGATAAGGAATTAGAATGAGTATCTTAGAAGTTAAAAATTTGAGTCACGGTTTTGGAGACCGTGCGATTTTTGAAGACGTGTCTTTCCGTCTTTTAAAAGGTGAACATATCGGTCTGGTCGGTGCCAATGGTGAAGGGAAATCAACCTTCATGAGCATCGTGACTGGTAAAATGCTACCTGATGAAGGTAAGGTGGAATGGTCTAAATACGTGACAGCAGGTTACCTGGACCAGCATGCTGTGCTCAAAGAAGGTCAAACTGTGCGTGATGTTTTGCGTACAGCCTTTGACGAATTATTCAAAGCCGAAGCTCGGATCAATGACCTTTATATGGAAATGGCAGAAGAGGGTGCTGATATTGATGCATTGATGGAAGAAGTTGGAGAACTTCAGGACCGTTTGGAAAGCCGTGATTTCTATACCTTGGATGCTAAGATTGACGAAGTCGCGCGTGCTCTTGGTGTCATGGATTATGGTATGGATACAGATGTAACAGCCTTATCTGGTGGACAAAGAACCAAGGTTCTCTTAGCCAAACTCCTTCTTGAAAAGCCAGATATCTTGCTTTTGGACGAGCCAACCAACTATCTGGATGCTGAGCATATTGACTGGCTCAAACGTTATCTGCAGAACTATGAGAATGCCTTTGTCCTTATTTCGCATGATATTCCATTCCTCAATGATGTTATCAATATTGTATATCACGTTGAAAATCAACAGTTGACTCGTTATTCTGGAGATTACTACCAGTTCCAAGAAGTCTATGCCATGAAGAAATCGCAACTGGAAGCAGCCTATGAGCGTCAACAGAAAGAAATTGCGGATCTCAAGGATTTCGTGGCCCGTAATAAAGCTCGTGTTGCAACTCGAAATATGGCCATGTCTCGCCAGAAGAAATTGGATAAGATGGACATTATCGAACTTCAAAGTGAGAAACCAAGCCGTCCTTTGATTTCAAAACAGCTCGTACACCTGGTCGCTTTATTTTCCAAGCCAAGGACTTGCAGATTGGATATGACCGTCCTCTTACTAAACCCTTAAACCTCACCTTTGAGCGCAATCAAAAGGTTGCCATTATCGGTGCCAATGGTATCGGGAAAACAACCCTTTTGAAATCTCTTTTGGGAATTATTCCACCAATTGCTGGGGAGGTTGAACGTGGGGACTACCTAGAACTCGGCTACTTTGAACAGGAAGTGGAAGGTGGCAATCGCCAAACACCTCTAGAAGCGGTCTGGAATGCCTTTCCTGCACTTAACCAAGCTGAAGTTCGTGCAGCCCTCGCCCGTTGTGGTTTGACGACTAAACATATCGAAAGTCAAATTCAAGTTCTTTCAGGTGGAGAGCAAGCCAAGGTTCGTTTCTGTCTCTTGATGAACCGTGAGAACAATGTCCTTGTTCTTGACGAGCCTACCAACCACTTGGATGTGGATGCCAAGGACGAACTCAAACGTGCTCTGAAAGAATACAAGGGTTCTATCCTCATGGTTTGCCATGAACCAGACTTCTATGAAGGATGGATGGATCAAATCTGGGATTTCAATGAGTTAACATAAATAGTTATAAAAAAGCCAAGTCTATTTGACTTGGCTTTTTTACGAGGATTGCAACTAGTAGAAGTCATACTGCTATCTCCTAGTTTTTGTATCAAAAATAACTAATTGGTTTGATTTCCCACGATTTCATCCTCTTCAAAGTGTCCCACACCATCTTCAACAACAAATGGGCAAGTAACTTTCTTTTTTATTCCATTTTCATCATAGGAACAAGTGATGTTATAGATTCCATCGGAAAATGAATTTTTTGGTAAAGATAAGATTCTTTTCTTAAAGGCGTCCACAGGACTACCATTTTCTGCCTTTATATTCGAAAGGTCACAATCAAAATCGAGAGTAAGACCTTTGTTTTTCATGAGATCTTTTGTTGTAATATTATAAAAGCCAGCTGCGTCAGAATCTCCTTTTTCTCGATTGCTGACAGCCTGCGCCATAATTGCCACATAGTAGTTTTCGATAGGATATTTTCCAAATTTAAAACTAGAAGTTATTGGTGTCGCAAAGAGTTTATCTATTTTTTCAGCAGTAGCATTTTTGATACTGTCTTCTTCTTGTTGGAAATTTGGCCTTTCTTTGTATACATCTAGTAAGAAACTGAATTCATCTTGTTTGACAGTAGTAAATAGTGCCTTTTCTTTGTCGTTAAGAAGTGTTTCAAGATCTGTTCCTGAAAGAAGAAAGAAATTTGATAAATGTTTTCCGCTCGTTCCATGAATTTTTGCAGTAGTAGTTTCTTTTAAAATAGTCCCATCGGATAAATTTTCTGTATATGTTATCTTGTAGGCAGTTCCATAAAATGCTTCAATCTCTTTGTGTTTATCAACTACCTCAACCTTTCCCTTAAGTCCAAGTGATTGAAATTCTTCAGCGAAAGAAGGAGTAGTATTTTTAATTGAGGAGGAAGTGGCTGTGATCAGTCCTAGGCAAGTGTATAAAATTACCGTAATAGCAAAGACAAAACCAAGTTTTGCCGAAATATCTTTCACTTGCCCTAGATTTATTTTCTGATAAATAGCAATAATGAGAATGATAGAGTATACAATACCGGCACAAACTAATACTGGATGATTATCAATGTAATTAAGTGGAGCCCCCTTAAAACCTATTATTTGCATGAAAAATCCAATTGTAGCTAGAACTAACTGTATTGTACATGTCTTTTGAAGCAACTTATTATCTTCAAAGGAGGCTTTTAATTTTGAAATATCTCTAAAAATAAAAATATTTCCTAGCACTATTCCAGCATATGATGCGAAAAAAGCTGGCCACAAGATTATAAAAGCAAAACCTCCGGAATCATAAGTAATCGAATAAACAAAATTAAAGATTAAATACGAAAATAAGAGTAAACCAAGCCGGAATATATTTATCTTATAGGGTTTCATAGGAGAACCTCCTTATTACTGTTAACTGTATTATATCATAACTGGATTAGAAAATAGAGCGTTTACATGGAAGTGTAAAATCAAAAATCCAAGTCAAATAGACTTGGTTTTTTTAACTAATTTAGTTGCTTAACAGTATCGTTTTCAAAGTAACTCTTGCCATTTTCAACAACCATCGTGATGGTGACGTCGGTATATTTGCCGTCAGATAAAGTGCTAACAGTGAATTTATAGATACCATCTGATAGAGTTCCGACTGGAAGTGATATTAATTTATCTTTTAAGTAGTCCACACGATTATCATTTTTATGATTTTGTCTATCGTCGATTTCACTAAAATTTAAGTGTTTGATAGAAACGATTAAAGATTTATTGTTGATATGTTTGTTAATATCGATATTGTAAAAGCCTGCAATATCATTATCTCCATTTTCTCTGTTTTTCACAGCCTCTTTAATCAGAATACTATAAAATTTTCTTTTGTCAGCTGGTGTAATCTCGACAGAATAATTCTCTAGTAATTTGAAACCAACTGCCTCATTAAGTTTAGTCACTATATCATCTTTTAGATTTAGATCTCTTATTCTATCTTCGTAGACTTTTAGGACAAATTCAAATTGTTCAAGTGTAACTTTATCAAATAATTCTTTTTCCGTATCGTTTTCAAGATAGGAACGAATTTCTTCTTTGGCTTTTTCGTCTAATGTTGTCACATGTGTTCCATTATGAACATCAGAAACATAAATAAAATCGATAAAACTTTCTCCGTTCGATAAAGTCTCATTATAGAATAAAGTAGTAAGTGTTCCGTTATAGGGCTCAATTAAATGTTTTTTCTCATATACTTCGACTTTGCCTTTTAGGCCAAAGTCTTTAAAGTCCTGTACATATTGATCCGTCGAACCCCATACTGAAACTTTGCTATTCATGATTAATAATAAATTACATAACAAAACGACTATAGTCCCAAAAACAAAACTTGATTTGTTGGAAGACTTGTCGATTTGATCGAGCTTTGTTTTTTGAAATTTCCCAATAAAGAAAATAGCAGAGTAGAGAAGATTAATACAAAATAATGTTGGAAAATTATCAATATAATTGATCGGCCACCAGCGTAGATATATCATATTTGATAATTGTAAGCAAACTCCTATAGTCGCTAAAATTACTTGTATATTACTAGTCTTTCGAACTAAGGGATTCTCTTTATAGGTTGATTTTAATTTGAGAGGATCCCTAAAGGCAAAAAAATTACCTAAAAGAATCAAAGCTATTGCTAAAAAGAATACAGGCCATAGAATGAAAAAAGCATAACCTGCTGAATAGAAGAGGGCAAAATAAACTAGATTATAGATTAAATATCCTAATAAGACCAAGCAAAGTCTGATCAAGCTTATTTTATATGGTTTCATAGAAAGCCTCCATAAATTGTTAACTCTATTATACCATAGAATTATACGCAAGGGAGCGCTTTCAGAATTGTTACTGACTAATGAAAAAGATAGGTCTATTGACCTATCTTTTATTAATAGTTTAGATATTGTTCAATCTCAGATTTTTGGATTTCTTTTCCGTAGTGACAAATCGGGCAAGAAACGAAATAAGTTTTACCGTAAGGAAAGAGGGGAATCCAGTAAAGAGTAAACTTGCGTCCGTATTCCGTAATTTCCCAAGTCCCAACATTGTTACAATGGCCACATTCGATAGCAGTTTGTGTATGTCCCAACACTTTTTGGTAACCTTTTGACCCCCAAAATAGAATCATTTTATTATCTCCTTAAAATAAATGGTGTTATTGTTTACTGAAATCGTAGTCTTTAACAATTTCGATACTGTCGATTGTAATAGCAGTAGTCGGCTTGTCTTTTTCATCTTTTTCTGCTTAGCAATTTTATCTACAACGTCCATCCCATCGATTACTTGACCAAAGACTGGGTGTTTTCCATCAAGAGTTGGATTTCCGCCTTCTTTGTAGGCTTCGATAATTTTCTTAGGATAGCTACTTGTAGGAAGTTTAGCAGAATAGTCTGTTGTACTTTGGTTGATGAAGAATTGGCTACCATTTGAGCTTGGTTGACCAGTATTGGCCATTGATAGGGAACCACGGATATTATAGAGGTATGGAGAGATTTCATTTTTAAAACCGGTCCCCTTGTCCTTGGTTTTATCCTTATCATGCCAGATAGATTCACCGCCTGTACCATCTCCTTTTGGATCTCCGGTTTGTACCATAAACCCGTCAATCACACGATGGAACGTAACCCCATTGTAGTAGCCTTCCTTAGCGTGAGTAAGGAAGTTTTCAACCGCAAGTGGAGCTAACTTTGGAAAGAGCTTGATGCGGATATCCCCTTGGCTTGTGTGGAGGATAGCTTCAGCCTCATCTTCAGCAACTTCCTTAGAAAGTTGAGGGAAGTTCGCATTTTCGTTAGTTAAGGCGTCTTTCAAATCTTTTTCTGCTTGGGCAGTCGCTTTTGAACTTTCCTCAGCAGCAATCTTAGAATCCACGTAATCATCCCCACGAAGTGCACGTTGGATGCTTGTACATCCACCGAGGGCAAATGTTGAGATGAGTAGTAGTGTAGCTAATTTTTTCATGTTATTCCTTTCAAGATTCATTTCTACCATTGTACCGTAAAAGAAAAGGGATTTCAAATATTAGTGACAAGGTAGTTTAAGAGGAAGTCAACCAAAAAGTGGCTTAATTAGAGATTTTTCTTTGGATGACGGTCGACAATGACCTGGTATTGTTCCAGTATCCGCTCTCCTTTTGGAGTCAATTTGTAGCCACGAATCGAAAGAATTATGCATCCTCTTTCTGTCTAAGTTCAAAGAGGTCTTCTACTTTCAGATTAAAAACTTGAGCAATTTTAAGAGCCATTTCCAGCGAAGGATTGTAACGATTATTTTCCAAGTGCAGAATTGTCTCGCGTCGCATGCCGATGAGGTCGGCTAACTCTTGCTGGGTCATGCCTTTGGACTCACGAATAGATTTGAGATTAGTAATAATCTTGCTTTCTTTGGCCATGCTTATCCTCTCCGTTCCAAGATAAGATAGACAACCGCAAAGATGCAAATCAAAGCAGCTATGCTAAAAAATATCTGTCCCATGTAAAGAGTGAGAGACCCCATATACCCAATGATAACTGCTAGGATCATCAGTGCGCCTAGTATAAAAACAAACATCAAGCTAGCTGCCTTGGCTAAATTAGCATAAAAGCGTTCGTCCGGAGTTTCCTTGACATTTTTCAAACAGAAAAAACCAAATACAATCACTTCAATAACGAGGCCAATTCCCAAAATCCATTCTTTAATACCAGAACTTACGCTTGGGGTCGCAACCCAAATCCCTACTGTATAAAAAATGCTTGCTGCAAAAATAAGTATCGAGTAAAGCTTAGCAGACAAGTCAAAAATAATCTTCCCTTTATCTTTCTGACTCTTATGAGGCCGTGGTTTCATATGTAGCCAGCTCCAAATAGCTATAATTTGACCTGACACTGAAATACCAGTAATAACTAACTTGGGTTCCCAACTAAGATTAGAACCAAATAAAACAATAAAATCAATAAAGAGAGCTACGGCAATCATTGCAATGAGGCCACGCATTTTTTGACTTTTTTTCATGATAGACTCCTTTTTTTGTGTTATAAATATATAACATTTAAATGTTATGTTACAAATATATCACACTTAAATTTAGAAAGCAAGAATTTTATGTGTCAATGTGGTAATTATTTGAAAAAATTTTTTAATTAAAGACCTCGCTAGTCAAACAACTAAAGAATTCTTTGAAGCAATGCATCTGATTTGGTTTGGATAGTTTCGTTAATAATATTTGATGATAAAGAATTTTTGGAAAATCTAGATACTGTATGAATCTCTGCTTTTTCTTAGACTGTTATAAAGTCTGTCAGAATAAGCTTTGTAGGTGTAGAAGTTAAATTTTACAGAAGTGAAGTAAGCATTCAATACGAATCAATACATAAGAAAAAAACTCTGATTTCAAGCGTTTTTTTCTTTTTTTCAATTTCTAATACATTTCACTATATTTCAGTCCAATCTCTACCTTCTTATCTCTACTTTGATGGAGCTGAAGTTGACATCTACAAAGTTTAATGTTAGAATACATTCAAAAAAATATTTGAATGAGGTGTTTTTATGATTCAAAAATATTGTTACTTCAATAATCCTGTATTCTGGGACAGCCGTAGACTTACTTATTATCCTAATGTTATTTTTTTGCCAAAAGAAAAAAAGCAGAAAAGACATCATTAACATCTATTTAGGACAATTTCTAGGCTCTGTTAGTCTAATATTGCTAAGTTTGCTTTTTTTGCATTTGTCTTAAATTATATTCCTAGTAAAGAGATTTTTAGGTTTACTCGGTTTGATTCCAATTTTTCCTAGGCCTCAAAGTTTTTGCTTTTTAGGAGATTCTGATGGAGAAGCTATTGCAAAAGATGGTTTGCGCAAAGATGATAAAAAAACCTGATTTTTTTCTAGTCGCTATGATTACTTTTTGCAAGTTGTGGTGCTGACAATATTGGTGTTTTTTTGTCCCATATTTTATTACCTTAAATTTAGCGAATTTGATAGTGGCTTTACTTACCTTTCTAGTCATGATTTATCTCTTGGTTTTTTCTGCCCAAAAATTGGCACAAGTCCCTTCTGTTGGAGAAACTTTGGAAAAATATAGCAGATGGTTTATTGCCGTTGTTTATTTAGGATTGGGGATGTATATCCTGATTGAAAACAACAGCTTTGACATGCTAAGGACTGTGTTCGGCTAGGAGAAAAAATTATGAAAAAAGATAGTATCTGCCAAGTGGATGTTATTAATCAACAAAATGTTACAACCGCAACGAACTACCTTGAAAAGGAAAAAGTCCAAAAATCACTTCGCATTTTATCAAAATTTACCGATAATAAACAGATAAATATCATCTTTTATCTCCTTGCTGTTGAAGAACTCTGTGTCTGTGATATAGCCTGTTTACTAAATTTCAGTATTGCATCTGCCTCCCACCATCTTCGTAAACTAGCCAATCAAAACATCTTGGATACTAGAAGAGAGGGGAAAATTATATATTATTTTATAAAAGATGAGGAAATCAAAGACTTTTTTAATCAACTAGGATAACAACTATTTTTACTACTTTACCATGATTATATATAGGACTTATCTATGAAATTTTTTGATGAAAATTACTCACAAAAAATACCTACTCGTATCAAATGTTTAAGAAAAAAGTATAATTTAAAGCAAAGCGACCTAGGTAATGTAGGTCAAGTTAGCCAAGTTGAAAAGGGAGAAATTTGAAAGAATTTGTATCTTTTATTTTTTGTTTCATTTATGCCCTATGCTACTGGAATAGTTAGTAGTCATTTCATGAATCATTCGGCACAGCTCTTTTATGGACTGATTGTTATTGTTTCAACGGTAGCAAACTGGTTTTTACATAAAGTAATTGATAAACCCAATATGGATCGGAAAGAATTACTTGAAGCTACCGCACAATATAGGAAGTTATTGATACCTGACCTAATAATTAAAGGAGTGGGATTGATTCTATCCCTAATTCTCTATCCTCCGATTATGATGTATAGTGTTTTAATTGCGGCATTTTACATCATAACTTTAAAAACACTATCCGAAAAAAGAGTGAATAACTAAAAAACGGTGACCAAAGTTAGGTGTATTATTTTAATGCTTAGAGACCTAAACTATTCCCCTATTTTAAAAATATTGATTCAGATTTTATGAAATTAAAAAGTAGATATTGTTCAGAAAATCCTTGATATTACGCTGTTTTTAGTCCAACTGAAATCCATACTTTCCAAACCAGGTCTTAAGAAAGCTCGTAAGCATCACAATTATCAAAACGTTAATCAACACGCTTATATCAACGTTTACAGACATTTAAGAATTTTCTCTTGGATGTCTTTTTTTGTCTAGCTAAATTTTACAAATTGGGCAATTTAGGTTACTCAATAATATAAAAAAAGATAAAAAAATTTAAAGTTCGAATTTTTAATTTTTAAAAAAAGTAATTATTATTGAATATCTGTTCAAACATTCTTTCTTTTCTAAGGTTAATATAAGTATATATACTTTAAAAAAAGAAGTCAAACATCTTGCTCATAGATTTTTTTGCATTTTTAAAAAAATACAATTTGTCATATAATAATGTGGAAAAATTGACGGATTCCTTAAATAATCATATAATACGAATATATAAACCCTTACATACTATTCTACTTATACTTGATAAAATGCAAGTCCTTGAGGATCTATAAATATATAGACACTCTTCTATTTATAAAGTGAAATAAAGAATCACGGAGAAAGTTTATGGATATTAAAGAGACATTCAACCAGCTAGACAATACAAAAATTTAATGATTTCAATAATCGCCTTGAAGGTTTTGAGAAACTTTTTAAAGACAAATATTATTTTACCCATCCCGAAGATTTTAGCTCAATCTTTAGCATTTTGGTAAAGTATGGAAAAAAAGTACAAGTAAATATATTTTATCGAAAGGAGAGATATATGAGTGAAATAGTTATTAATGCTCAGAATTTATCTAAAAAAATTTTTTATAATTTTTGATTCAAGACTCCCAATTATCAAGAGATTTTTGAAACGTAATCAAATAACGATTCGAGCTGTTCAAGATATTAGTTTTACGATTAAGAGAGGGAGTATAGTTGGCTTTATTGGGAGTAATGGAGCTGGTAAATCCACAACGATTAAAATGTTGACTGGGACTCTTTATCCTAGTTCCGGAAAAATTAGAAGTGAATGGAGAAATTCCATTTAAAAAGAAGTATAAATTTTAGAAAAAAATTTCAATAGTAGTAGGAAATAAATTACAGTTATTTCAAGATGTTTCGGCTATGGATTATTTTCAATTGATTGGTACTTTATATGAGGTAGAACCGGCGATTTTACAAGAACGAATTCAGGAATTAAGCAATTTGTTGAATGTAAAAGATCAGCTTTACCAGCAGGTCCGGACCCTCTCTTGGACAAAAAAATGAAAATGGAGTTTATCGCGGCATCTTTAACAAGTCCGGAAATATTATTTTTTTAGACGAGCCTACTATAGGGTTAGATATACAGTCTAAAAAAAGATATCAGAACATTTTTTTAAAAGAAAAATGAATGAAGAATGTCATACTACTATTATTTTAACGAGTCATGATATGGATGATATTTCGTCTGTTTGTGACGAATTAATCGTCATTGACAAAGGAAAAAAATTATTTTTGCAGGAGTCAATGGATGTTATTTTATCTAAATTTTCTGATTTTTAAATATTTAAAGATAAAAAAATGACATTAGATTTGGTACCAGAGTTATGCTCTGTTAAAGGAGTAGTAGTCATTTCTCAAACAAAAATCGGAATGTATACTAAAAAAATACCTAGAGATTTTGTCTTTGAGACATTAGAATCAATCAATAAGCTTGTAGATATAGAAGATTTTTGAAATATCAAATCTTTCTTTAGAAGAAATTATTTTTACAAAAACTATTTTTACAAAAAAAGGAGCACAATTGAAAAAAAGAAATGTCTATTATTCTGATATCATTTCGATCTATTTTTGAACTATAAATCAAGTGTACTATTGTTAATGTTACAGGCAAGTATACAAATTATGATATCAGTATTTTTTTATGGACGTATATATATCAGAGTAACCAGATAAATATAGCAGGATATGATTTTACCTCAATGGTTCAATACTATTTGGGGACTATAATTTTTTTTCATATTTTTGTTTTTTTATCCAGTTGATTGGGAAATCAATGACGATGTTCATTCAGGAAATTTTTTTTAGCATATTAATAAAACCTGTTACTTTTTTTATAAGTATTATTTTTGTAAAAATGCTTGGAGATAGGCTTGCTCATTTATTATTTATCATCATTCCTGTCATTTTATTCTCCAGTGTTTATTACAAGAATGAGTTATTAACCATTGAAATTCTTATTTTAGGAAGTATTGCAATTATTCTATCTATGGTTCTATGGTTTTTAATATCATGTTGTGTAGGTATGCTTTCTTTTTGGTTAGAAAATATTTTTTTGTCCTTACTGTTAAAGAAATAGTAATTCAGTTTTTTTATCAGGAATATTATTGCCTTTAAGTTTTTTTCAAATAATTTTTCGTCTGTTTTTTTAGATGTATTACCTTTTAAATACTTAGTATATGAACCGCTTCAGATGTTTAGTAATGATACATATAAATTAATAGACTATTTGAGAATTATTTGTATTCAATTGATTTGGTGCATCATTTTTTTTATATTATATCAAGATTCATATTGAGAAAAGGAGTGGAGCACTTCTCAAATGTGGGAGGATAAAATGTTTAGAATAAAAAGTAATTTTTAGGCTACTTCATTTTTGGTTTTTAAATCTGATATGAATTTTCATTTTGACTTCTTTTGTGGTCTATTTTTCGTCGATACTGTGGATTGGTTTACCTATTGTATTTTTTTAGATTGATTTTTCTTAAACATAGACTCTTTTTAATGGTTGGGACTATTATCAAATTTTATTTTTTTGGTAGGTTCCTACACTATTGTAGATGGAGTTATGATGGGATTGTTAATTAGAAGTATGGGAATTTTAGAATCAGATATTTTGAGTGGTAACTTGGATCAAATTTTATTGAGGCCGTTTGATACTCAGTTGTTCTATATTTTTTTAGATCATTTAATTTAGTTCAATTCGTGAATACTTTTTTTTGGTCTTGCGATCATTTTTTTATAAGTTATGGAAATTTAAATGTACATTTAAATTCATTAAAAAATATTATTTTATATCCTTTCTTTAATGTGTGGTTGTATTATATATTATTCAATTTGGTTTCTAATAACGATTAGTTCATTTTGGTTCCCAACTAAATTTTTCAAAAAGTAGATGTATTTTTTTGAATTATATTGGAATTTCTAAGTATCCATATAATATTTTTTTACAGGTATTAACAGATTGATCACTATGTTATTTGTTCCCAATTTATTAATTGCCAATCCTGCAGTATTAATATTTTTTTAGGGAAAGATACATTGAACCTATTTTTTTCTATCAAATAGTTTTTTTACAGTTTTTTTGATTATTATCAGTCGTACAATTTTTTTAGAAAAAGGATTGAAAAAAATATGAAAGTGCAGGAAGATAAACAATGTTGTTCAGTTATATGTTTGACTAAAGGAAGTGATTCGCTGTACTTTGTTTTGTGGTCATTGAAACATCAGATAATTATAAACTATAATTTAAAAGAATAGTATTATTAACTTATAGGTGCTAAGAAAAAATTTAAAGAAATTCCCTCATTCAATCAAACTTATTCATATTTTTTTTAAAAATAAGAAAAATAGTTGGATTTTGATGATGGTTGATATAAAGCTAAACTGAAAGTACCTGAAATCCAACTGTGTCAAACCAGGTCTTAAGAAAGCTCGTAAAGCTAGGTAGTTCTCTAAACGTTAAGAACTAGCTACAATACAGCATTTACAACACTTCATGGTTCACACCATGGGGTGTTTTTGATGATTTTAAGCAAAATTAACACCATTTAATTGAAAGTTATTTAAATTAGATGAAAATTTGTTTTCTGAAAAAGTGGAAAAACATTGATTTTAAGCGAATTTTGAATCATATTCGAATGGGAGTTTTTAAAATCATGTTTCGGTTGTAAAAATGCCAAACTGGATTCTCCATAGGAGAATGATATCTCCTGCTAGTAAATCATCTGCTAATAAATCCATGTGTCATTTGGGAACGGGCTTGGGATTTAGTAGCCAAGCTTCGACATCACGATTTGGAGAAATATAGGACTTGACAGGGTAATCTTTATAGATAGTATCAAAAGTAGTATTCATAAATTTTTTCTTTCTAATTTTTCCCTATTAGTCTAAAAAATTTAAAAATTTTAAAGTCTGTCAAGTTTTTTTCTTGACACCTCTCAGAAATCTGTTATAATAGAACATGTGCTAAATAGCTTAGCTATTTCACCGAAATAAAAAATAAAAGAAAAGAGATATTAAAAATGGCAGTAAAAATCCGTTTGACTCGTATGGGTTCTAAGAAAAAACCTTTCTACCGTATTAACGTAGCAGATTCACGTTCACCACGTGACGGACGTTTCATCGAAACAGTTGGAACTTACAACCCACTTGTTGAAGAAAACCAAGTAACTTTGAAAGAAGACCGTATTTTGGCATGGTTGGCTGATGGAGCTCAACCTTCAGATACAGTTCGCAACATCCTTTCAAAAGAAGGCGTATTGAAAAAATTCCACGATTCTAAATTCTCAAAATAAGTTTAAAGTAGGTTGACAGATGGATACGATTGAAAATCTCATTATTGCAATTGTGAAACCTTTGATTTCACAACCAGATGCCTTAACTATCAAGATTGAAGATACACCAGAATTTTTGGAGTATCATTTGGATCTTGACCAAAGCGATGTGGGTCGTGTAATCGGTCGTAAGGGTCGCACTATTTCTGCGATAAGAACGATTGTCTACTCTGTCCCAACTGAAGACAAAAAAGTTAGAATCGTTATTGACGAAAAATAAGAAAAGCGGGACATGGTCTCGCTTTTTTTTTGCAAGAAAATCCATGAATGTTCTTCATAATTAAAGAATCGTTATCTCTTTCTCCAACTTGTGAAAATCCCTGTAACATGATAAAATAAAGGGAGAATTAGATACAGGAGATCAAATGAACTATTTTAACGTTGGGAAAATTGTCAATACTCAGGGCTTGCAGGGTGAGATGCGGGTCTTGTCAGTGACAGATTTTGCTGAAGAACGCTTTAAAAAAGGGGCAGAACTTGCCTTATTTGATGAAAACGATCAGTTTTTGCGAACAGTGGTCATTGCAAGCCACCGTAAACAAAAAAACTTCGATATCATCAAGTTTAAAGATATGTACCATATCAATGACATCGAAAAATACAAGGGGTACAGTCTGAAGGTTGCAGAGGAAAATCTCAATGAACTGGATGAGGGTGAGTTTTACTACCACGAGATTATCGGTTTAGAAGTCTATGAGGGAGATAACTTGATTGGAACCATCAAGGAAATCCTTCAGCCAGGCGCCAATGATGTCTGGGTAGTCAAACGAAAAGGCAAACGAGACCTACTCTTACCTTATATCCCGCCTGTTGTTCTCAATATAGATATTCCTAATAACCGTGTGGATGTTGAACTCTTAGAAGGGTTAGACGATGAAGATTGATATTTTAACTCTCTTTCCAGAAATGTTCACACCCTTAGAACATTCCATCGTTGGCAAGGCTCGTGAAAAAGGGCTCTTAGATATCCACTATCATAATTTTCGTGACTACGCTGAAAAGGCCCGTCATGTAGATGATGAACCTTACGGAGGTGGTCAAGGGATGCTCCTTAGAGCGCAACCCATCTTTGACGCCTTTGATGCGATTGAAAAAAAGAACCCGCGCGTGATTCTCTTAGACCCTGCTGGGAAACAGTTCGATCAGGCTTACGCTGAGGATTTGGCGCAAGAAGAAGAACTCATCTTCATCTGTGGTCACTATGAGGGCTATGATGAGCGTATTAAGACCTTGGTAACCGATGAGATATCTCTTGGAGATTATGTCTTGACTGGTGGAGAACTAGCAGCGATGACCATGATTGATGCGACGGTTCGCTTGATTCCAGAAGTTATCGGCAAGGAAGCAAGTCACCAAGATGATAGCTTTTCATCAGGACTCTTGGAATATCCTCAGTACACAAGACCTTACGATTATCGTGGTATGTTAGTTCCGGATGTGCTCATGAGTGGACACCATGAAAACATACGTCAATGGCGACTCTATGAGAGTCTCAAGAAAACCTACCACCGTAGACCTGATTTGCTGGAAGAGTATGAATTGACAGCAGAAGAAGAGAAAATGTTAGCAGAAATTAAAGAAAATAACAATTAAAAGGAGAAAACTATGCAAGTAATTAAACGTGATGGACAAGTCGCTGATTTTGATCCAGATAAAATCTACCAAGCTATCCTTAAGGCGGCTCAGACAGTCTATGTTTTGACGGACGATTTACGCCAAAATCTAGCTCAAGTTACAAAAAAAGTTGTTTTGGATTTGGAAGAAGCAAAAGTAGAACGTGCAACTATCAGTATGATTCAATCAATGGTTGAGCATCGCTTACTAGGTGCAGGATATATCACTATTGCAGAACACTATATCTCTTACCGTTTGCAACGTGATTTGGAGAGAAGTGGTTATGGCGACCACATCGCTGTTCACCTTCATTTTGAACAAATTCGTTAATAGAAAAAGAGTGAGATGATAAAAGCATCTCACTCTTTCTTAAATCTTCTTTTTTGGGCCGTTTGGATAGTAGAAGGAACGAAAGTTACCCTTCGAATATCCGACACTCGAATAATACGGCTGACGTTTTTGGCGAAATTTTTAACAATAATTTGTTGGCGGTCAGTATCATACTTGATAATATCGCCTGTAAAACTCGTTTCCGCAAAGATGATATGTACAGCCTTTTTTTGGGCTAGGGCTTCTTCAAGTCTAGCAATTAGGGAATCGCTTTTTTCAGGAATGGAATCTTCATGTCCGTTAACAAAATCATGGACTTTTTGCAAAGCCTGTTTTAATAAATCTTTCATTCCGACCTCCCTTCTTTACATCATTATATAAAAATTTTATGAAATCTACAAGATTTTTCGAATAATCAATTGAGAACAAAAAGGAGAAGAACATGGCAGAATTTACATTTGAAATCGAAGAACACTTGCTTACTCTATCTGAAAATGAAAAAGGATGGACCAAAGAAATCAATCGTGTCAGCTTTAATGGTGCACCAGCAAAGTTTGACATTCGTAGCTGGAGTCCTGACCACACCAAGATGGGGAAAGGAATTACCCTCTCAAACGAGGAATTTCAAGTCATGGTGGATGCCTTCAAAAATCAGTAAGCATTTATGGAAGAATAATCCAAAAGAAGCTGGGACAAACCAGCTTCTTTTTATTTACTTGAAAAATAAGATTGAGTACGGAGACGTTGAAGGAGTGGTCGTCCGATAAAACTGATGGCAACGATTTTTGCAAGATCAGGAATGATAAAGGGAATAACACCGACAGCCAGTGCTTTATCAAATGGCATCCCAGCTAAGAAGTGGAGGCTGAGAATACCACCTACAAAAACAAGAGAATCTCCCAAGAGATTTGCAAAGAAAATACGTAAGACGCCACTATTTGTGTGAATGAGATAGGAAGTAAGTCCCGCATAGACAAGGTCGAACCAAAGATAACCAGCGCTTGGCCCTACTAAAACATGAAAACCAGCTCCTCCACCTGCGAAGACAGGAATACCGATAGCACCCAGCAAGAGATAGAGACCAACAGAAAGAACTGCTTCCCGTGGTCTAAAAACAGTAGCAATGAGTCCGATCGCAAAGTTTTGTAGCGTAAAGGGAACTGGACCAATGGGGATACTAATCTGGGCCAATACTGCAATAAGGGCTGCTCCAATGGCAGGGATAGCGTAAATGTGCGCTTTTTTCAAAATAGTTAACCTCTTCTATAATTTATAGTAACTATTATACTGAAAGAGAACTAAATGTCAACCTATTTTAAAACAAAAGGTTACAAATCTGTAACGGCCGATTTAGAGAAAAAGAGACCAAGAGGTCTCTTTTTATTTTAACGCATAGTTACAAATTCTTCAGAACCTGTAGGATGGATAGCGACTGTAGCATCAAAGTCGTCTTTGGTAGCTCCCATCTTGATAGCAACTGCGAAACCTTGAATCATTTCGTCAACTCCGTAGCCGATTCCATGAAGGCCAACTACCTTTTCGTCTGCACCAGCAGTCACGAGTTTGAAGCGGGCTTCTTGACGGTGACTGGTAACTGCAGAATACATAGATGCGAATTTTGAAGTATAGACTTTAACGTTTTCTTGTCCGTACTCTTTGATAGCCTCTTCCTCAGTTAGACCGACAGTTCCGATAGCCGGGTGTGAGAAGACAACAGTAGGGATATTTGAGTAGTCCATTTTTGCATTGGTTTTACCGTTGAAAAGTCTTTCTGAGAGTGTACGACCAGCCTTGATAGCGACAGGAGTCAATTCCTTTTCACCTGTGACATCTCCAAGAGCATAGATACCATCAACGACAGTGTTTTGGTATTCGTCAACTTGAATGAAACCACGTTCATTGAGAGTGACACCAGCTTTTTCAAGTTGAAGTCCTTCAACATTTGGACGACGACCTGTAGCCCAGATAACTTGACTAGCAGTATGAGTACTACCATCCTCAAAATGAATGCTAATTCCTTGCTCTGTCTTTTCCAATTTTGCTGGAATTTTGTGGGTATGGAGGTTTAGTCCAGTATTAGCCATTTCTTGAACTAGACTCTCAACGATATAGCTATCAAATCCACGTAGTGGACGATCACGGCGTACAAATAAATCTGTCTTGACACCAAGTGCATGAAGTACGCCAGCCAGTTCGACAGCGATGTAACCTGCTCCTAAAATAGCTACTGAATCAGGTAGCTCTTCCCAAGCAAAGACATCATCTGAGCTACCACCTAGCTCAGCACCAGGAATGGCTGGAATATGAGGATGGGCACCAGTTGCAATGACGATGTGCTTAGCGCGAATCAATTCGCCATTAACGCTGAGAGTATGAGCATCAACAAATTCGGCGCGTCCTTCAATCAAATCAACTCCGTTACGCTTAAAGCTTCCATCGTAAGACGAGCGAGCACGGTCAATGTAGGCTTCACGATTTGACGAAGCGTAGCATAATCAAATTTATTCCCAGTACTTGTAAAACCATAGTCAGGTCCATATTTGTGGATACTTTCTGCGATTTGGGCTCCATACCACATAATTTTCTTGGGCACACAACCCATATTAACGCAGGTTCCTCCTAGTTTGTTTGCTTCAATAACTGCAGCTTTAGCACCATGTTCACCAGCACGATTCATGGTAGCAATGCCCCCGCTACCTCCCCCGATGGCGATAATATCATATTCTCTCATAGAAAGCTCCTTTACTTGTTTTCTAGTCATATTCTATCTTTTTTTGGAGGTCAATGCAAAAATCTGCTACGCTTAAAATTTTTAAGAAAATGCTTGCAAGAATAAAAAAGAAAGTGTATTATATAACTAATACAACAATAAAAGATTCAGCGGATAGTTTTGGATAGTTAGAAAGCAATTGTCCATTTTTAGGACTTGTGCTATAATCTTAATATATGTTTATAAAAGAGGTATGGATATGAAAAAGAAGTCAAAAGCTAAGAAATGGCCTTTGTTTACAGCTATCGGTGTTGCATCCGTTTTTGTAGTAGGAGCAGCTGCTGTTCTCCTATTGAGACAACCAAACCAAGCAGCAACTAAAGATGAAGCTGCGAAGATTGTTCTTGCCAAAGAGGGTTCAGTGGCTTCATCGGTTCTCTTATCAGGTACTGTAACTGCTCAGAATGAACAATATATTTATTATGATGCTAGTAAGGGAGACTTGGATGAAGTTTTAGTTTCCGTGGGAGATAAGGTGAGCGAGGGTCAGGCACTCGTTAGGTATAGTAGTACTGAAGCCCAGGCTGCCTATGATGCTGCCAGTCGTGCAGTTGCTAAAGCTGACCGTCACATCAATGAATTGAATGAAGCTCGAAATACTGCTGCAGCAGCACCTGTCCTCCCTCAAGCAGGGATTGATGGAGCTACGGATCAAGCTCAGGCTCAATCATCAACATCAGCTACAGCTTCTATTGATTCGCAAATCAGTGATGCGCGTGATGTTCGTGCAGATGCAGCGGCACAACTTGAAAAAGCTCAGGCACAGTTGGATGCAGCAACAGTTTTGAGTACAGTAGAAGGGACAGTTGTCGAAGTAAATCGCAATGTTTCAAAATCTCCAACAGGAAATAGCCAAGTATTGGTACATATCGTTAGTAACGACAACTTGCAGGTCAAGGGAGAGCTTTCTGAATACAATCTTGCAAATCTCTCTGTAGGCCAAGAAGTTACCTTTACTTCTAAGGTTTATCCAGATAAAACTTGGAATGGTAAGATTAGCTATATTTCAAATTATCCAAAAATACTAGTGAATCAAGCAGTAGTTTAGCGGGTTCAAACACCGGTTCTAAATATCCATACACGGTCGATGTAACTAGTGAAATTGGTGATTTGAAACAAGGTTTTTCTGTCAGTGTTGAAGTGAAAAGCATGAGTAAAGCATTGCTTGTTCCTATTACAAGTATCGTCATGGAAGAAGATAAAAACTATGTTTGGATTCTTGATGAAAATCAAAAGGCCAAAAAAGTTGAAGTTGGATTGGGCAATGCAGATGCAGAAAACCAAGAAATCACATCTGGTCTGACAGATGGAGCAAAAGTCATCAGTAATCCGACAGCTTCCTTAGAAGAAGGAAAAGAGGTGAAGACTGATGAAGCAACTAATTAGCCTCAAAAATATCTGTCGTAGCTATCGAAATGGGGATCAAGAGCTTCAAGTTCTTAAAAATATTAACCTTGAAGTACATGAGGGAGAATTCGTAGCAATCATGGGACCATCCGGTTCTGGTAAGTCTACCCTCATGAATACCATTGGTATGTTGGATACCCCTACAAGTGGTCAGTATTTTCTAGATGGAAAAGAAGTAGCTGGTTTGGGTGAAAAACAATTAGCCAAGGTTCGAAACCAAGAAATTGGTTTTGTCTTTCAGCAGTTCTTTCTTTTATCTAAATTAAATGCGTTGCAAAATGTAGAATTGCCTCTAATCTATGCTGGTGTTTCTACCTCAAAACGTCGTAAATTAGCAGAAGAATATTTGGAAAAGTTGAGTTGACGGACAGAAGTCATCACTTGCCATCGGAATTATCAGGTGGTCAGAAGCAAAGGGTAGCCATAGCGCGTGCACTCGTTAACAACCCTTCTATCATCCTAGCTGATGAACCAACAGGAGCCCTAGATACCAAAACAGGAAATCAGATCATGCAACTCTTAGTTGAATTAAACAAAGAAGGAAAAACTATCATTATGGTAACGCATGAGCCTGAAATTGCCGCCTATGCGAAGCGTCAAATCGTCATCCGCGATGGTGTCATTTCATCTGATAGTGGTCTCGTAGAAAAGGAGGAAAACTAAGATGCAGAATCTGAAATTTGCCTTTTCATCCATCATGGCCCATAAGATGCGCTCATTCTTAACCATGATCGGGATTATCATTGGTGTATCATCAGTCGTCGTCATCATGGCCTTAGGTGACTCTATGTCTCGTCAGGTCAATAAAAATATGACCAAGTCCCAAAAAAACATCCATGTTTTTTTCTCACCTACTAAGAGTACGGATGGTTCCTTTACCCAGAAACAGTCTGCTTCAACTCTGTCTGGTAAAGAGGAAGATGTTATTGTTGAACCACCAAAACCTCAAGAAGCCTGGGTTAAGGAAGCTGCTAAGCTCAAGGGAGTAGATAGTTACTATGTGACCAACTCAGCCAATGTGACCTTGACCTATAAGGATAAAAAGGTGGAACACGCTAACATGACTGGTGGGAATGTCACTTATATGGATGCGGTCGAAATGAAATCATTGCAGGTCGAAGTCTTAGAGCACAGGATTATAAAGATTTTGCAAACGTGATTATTTTAGATGAAGAACTTGCCAATAGCCTTTTTGGTTCAGCAAAAGATGCGCTCAATCAGATTGTTGAAGTAAATGAAATCAGCTACCGTGTTATTGGTGTTTATGCAAGTAAGGAAGCTAAGGCTGCAAAAGCTTTTGGAGTCGGAGGACTACCAATTACGACCAATATTTCTCTTGCGGTCAATTTTAACACAGATGAGATTTCAAATATTGTCTTCCGTGTCAATGATACCAGCTTGACCCAGACTTTGGGGCCAGAGCTGGCTAGGAGAATGACGGAAATTGCTGGTCTCCAACAAGGGGAGTATCAGATAGCAGATGCAACGGAAGCCTTCAACGAAGTGCAACAAATGTTCAGCTTTATCACAACGATTATTAGTGCCATTGCAGGAATTTCCCTCTTTGTTGGTGGTACCGGTGTTATGAACATTATGCTTGTTTCGGTGACAGAGCGTACCCGTGAGATTGGTCTACGCAAAGCGCTAGGAGCAACACGGGCTAATATTCTGGTTCAATTTTTGATTGAATCCATGATTTTAACCTTGTTAGGAGGATTCATTGGTCTACTGCTTGCTGCGGTGGTGACCATGCTTGCAGGAGTTCTTCTTCAAAACTTGATTGCAGGAATCGAAGTTGGCGTATCCATCCCAATCGCTCTCTTTAGTTTAGCGGTCTCAGCAGGTATCGGTATGATATTCGGTGTCTTACCAGCCAACAAAGCCTCTAAGCTCGATCCGATTGAAGCCCTTCGCTATGAATAAGATAATCAACAGGAAAACAAGATGGACACAAGTCTGTCTTGTTTTTGGTTGGATTTCTCTATCGAAAATCACTAAAAATATGATATAATGAAGTGTTAGAAAAACAGGTTTCATTAGCCTGGAAAGGAAAAATTATGTCTGAAAAGAATTTTTATATTACAACACCGATTTACTATCCATCTGGTAAACTTCATATCGGTTCTGCCTACACAACCATCGCCTGTGATGTCCTAGCTCGTTACAAACGCCTGATGGGCTACGATGTCTTTTATCTGACTGGTCTTGATGAGCATGGTCAAAAGATTCAACAAAAAGCAGAAGAAGCTGGCATCACACCTCAAGCTTATGTTGATGGCATGGCAGTTGGAGTCAAAGAACTCTGGCAATTACTGGATATCTCATACGATAAATTTATCCGTACCACAGACGATTACCATGAAAAAGTAGTGGCTCAAGTCTTTGAACGTTTGCTTGCTCAAGACGACATCTATCTAGGTGAATATTCTGGTTGGTATTCAGTATCCGATGAGGAATTCTTTACAGAAAGCCAGCTTGCGGAAGTTTTCCGTGACGAAGCCGGAAATGTAACTGGCGGTATCGCACCATCAGGACACGAAGTTGAATGGGTATCAGAAGAATCTTACTTCCTTCGCCTCAGCAAATACCAAGACCGTTTGGTCGAATTTCAAATCACATCCTGATTTCATCACTCCAGATGGTCGTCTGAATGAAATGCTTCGTAACTTCATTGAGCCAGGTTTGGAAGACTTAGCGGTTTCTCGTACAACCTTTACCTGGGGTGTACCAGTCCCATCAAATCCAAAACACGTTGTCTATGTTTGGATTGATGCTCTTCTCAACTATGCGACAGCTCTTGGTTACGGTCAAGACGAACATGCTAACTTTGATAAGTTCTGGAACGGAACAGTCTTCCATATGGTTGGAAAGATATTCTTCGTTTCCACTCCATCTACTGGCCAATCCTTCTTATGATGTTGGATATCAAATTGCCTGACCGTTTGATTGCTCATGGTTGGTTTGTCATGAAAGACGGCAAGATGTCTAAGTCAAAAGGGAACGTGGTCTATCCTGAAATGTTGGTAGAGCGTTATGGACTTGATCCACTTCGTTACTACCTCATGCGTAGCCTTCCAGTTGGTTCTGACGGAACCTTCACTCCAGAAGACTATGTAGGTCGTATCAACTATGAACTCGCCAATGACCTTGGGAACCTCCTTAACCGTACGGTTTCTATGATTAACAAGTACTTTGATGGGCAAATCCCTGCCTATGTAGAGGGTGTAACAGAGTTTGATAATGCTCTTGCTGACGTTGCAGCACAATCAATCGCTGACTACCACACCTACATGGAAGCAGTTGACTACCCACGTGCGCTTGAAGCAGTCTGGACCCTCATCTCACGTACCAACAAATACATCGATGAGACAGCTCCATGGGTCTTGGCTAAGGATGAGGCTCTCCGTGACCAATTGGCAAGTGTTATGAGCCACTTGGCAGCTAGCCTTCGTGTTGTTGCTCACTTGATTGAGCCGTTTATGATGGAAACCAGTCGTGCAGTCTTGACACAACTTGGTCTCGCAGAAGTTTCTAGCCTTGAAAACTTGAGCCTGGCTGATTTCCCTGCAGGAGTAACAGTAGTTACCAAAGGAACTCCAATCTTCCCACGTCTGGATATGGAAGAAGAAATCGCCTATATCAAGGAACAAATGGAAAGCAACAAACCAGCAGTCGAAAGAATGGAATCCAGACGAAGTCGAACTCAAACTAAACAAGGAAGAAATCAAGTTTGAAGACTTCGATAAGGTTGAAATTCGTGTTGCTGAAGTCAAAGAAGTGTCTAAAGTAGAAGGTTCTGATAAGTTGCTTCAATTCCGCTTGGATGCTGGTGATGGTGAAGATCGTCAAATCCTCTCAGGAATTGCAAAATACTATCCAAATGAACAAGAATTAGTGGGCAAGAAAGTCCAAATCGTTGCCAACCTCAAACCACGTAAAATGATGAAAAAATATGTCAGCCAAGGGATGATCCTCTCAGCTGAACATGATGGCAAATTAACCCTTCTCACAGTTGATCCAGCTGTACCAAACGGAAGTGTGATTGGCTAAAATAAAAAGGACCAGTTTGAACTGGTTCTTTTTCGTTTGATAAAAGTTGATAAAAGTGGCATTCTACTTTATAATGAAGAAAAACGGAGGAAGTTGCCATGAAATACATTCCATTTGGTCAAGAGAAAAGAGAATTGTCCGAAATCGTTCTAGGCATGATGCGAATCAGTGACAAGTCGGTAAAAGAAGTTGAGGAGCTGGTTGAAACTGCTCTATCTGTCGAAATCAATGCCTTTGACTTGGCAGATATCTACGGTGGAGGTCGTTGTGAAGAATTACTAGGACAAGTGTTAAACAATCGTCCTGACCTGCGAGAAAAGATGTGGATTCAGTCCAAAAGTGGCATTCGCATTGAAGAATTTACCTATTTTGATTTTTCAAAAGATTATATTCTAGAATCAGTAGATGGAATTTTAAAAAGATTGCAGGTTGACTATTTAGATAGCTTGCTTCTCCATCGACCAGATGCTCTAATGGAAGCTGACCAAGTGGCGGAAGCCTTTGAAATTCTACACACATCAGGGAAAGTTCGAGACTTCGGTGTGTCCAACCAAAATCCTATGATGATGGAGTTGCTGAAGAAAGAAGTTAAGCAGCCTCTAGCTATCAATCAATTACAACTAAGTGCAGCATTCACACCTGGTTTTGAAGCAGGATTTCATGTCAATATGGAAGGGGACAAGGCAGCTGTCCGTGATGGAAGCATCTTTGAATACTGTAAATTAAACGACATAGTGATTCAGGCCTGGTCAGTCTTGCAGTTTGGCTACTTCAATGGTAATTTTGTTGGCAATGAGAAGTTCCAACAACTAAACCAAGTCCTAAATCGCCTAGCCTTAAAATACGGTGTGAGCCCATCAGCTATTGCAATCGCTTGGGTCTTACGCTACCCAGCCAAGATGCAGGCGGTGGTAGGAACGACAAATCCTAAGCATTTAATAGAGGCAAGCCAAGCAAGTCATGTCAACCTAACTCGAAAAGAATGGTATGAGATTTACCTCGCTGCAGGAAACGATTTACCGTAAGGGGAATTTACATTTCAGAATTCACAGTCAAAAAGCCGTTGAAAAACGGTTTTTTGTTATAATGAAATTAAGATTTATAGATAATAAAGGAGAAAAATATGACATTTGAAGAAATTTTACCAGGCTTAAAAGCAAAGAAAAAGTATGTGCGTACTGGTTGGGGAGGAGCTGAGAACTATGTCCAGCTCTTTGATACCATTGAACAAAATGGCGTCGCCCTTGAAGTGACACCCTATTTCCTCATCAACGTATCTGGCGAAGGGGAAGGTTTTTCCATGTGGAGTCCAACTCCTTGTGATGTCTTAGCGACAGACTGGGTGGAAGTCCATGACTAAACGTGTACTGATTACAGGGGTTAGCTCAGGGATTGGTCTGGCTCAAGCTCGACTCTTTTTAGAAAAAGGTTATCAGGTTTTTGGAGTGGATCAGGGTAAAAATCCAGTCTTAGACGGCGATTTCCACTTTTTCCAACGTGATTTAACACTTGACTTGGAACCAATTTTTGACTGGTGCCCGCAGGTGGATATTCTCTGCAATACGGCTGGAGTTTTGGACGATTACAAGCCTTTACTGGAACAATCTGCCCAAGAAATCCAAGAGATTTTTGAAATCAACTATGTGACACCAGTGGAGTTAACCCGCAATTATTTAACGCAAATGCTGGAGAATAAAAAAGGAATCATTATCAATATGTGCTCTATCGCCTCTAGCCTAGCTGGTGGAGGTGGTCACGCCTATACCTCATCTAAACATGCTTGGCTGGCTTCACCAAGCAGTTGGCCCTAGACTATGCTGAAGCTGGGATTCAGGTCTTCGGCATTGCTCCTGGTGCTGTCAAGACGGCTATGACCGCAGCTGACTTTGAGCCAGGTGGATTGGCAGATTGGGTGGCTAGTGAGACACCCATCAAACGCTGGATTGAGCCAGAGGAAGTGGCAGAAGTCAGCCTCTTTTTAGCAAGCGGAAAGGCAATCGCCATGCAGGGGCAAATTCTCACTATTGATGGTGGCTGGAGTTTGAAGTAGGAGGATCTGATGGAAATCAAACATCACTTTGGTGTCTATGGCATTTGCTATGATAATGGGAAATTGCTTTGCATTGAGAAAACGAGAGGACCTTATCAATATCGTTTTGATCTACCGGGTGGTAGTCAGGAAATCGGTGAGGGGTTGACAGAGACCCTCAAGAGAGAAGTTCTGGAAGAGACGGGATATGCTCTTAGCGATTATTCAAACCCTAGAATCTATGATCTGATAGTTCAGGAAGAAGGGCAAGATTTCGCAGTACACCATATCATGGCCTTTTATGATATCGTACTCGATTTCGAACGCTCTCAACAAACCCTTCCTCAGGAGCTTCTTGATGGAAGCAATGATTCAGCAAATGCAATCTGGCTTCCTATCGAGCAGATTACTGCAGACAATGCTTCGCCCTTAGTATTGAAGGCCAAGGCAGAGTTACGAGGATTTCCAGAATTAGATATGACAAGCTATAGCAATTGGAAGGTGAAAAAGGAGAAATCATGACACCTCAAGAAATGTGGAATAAATACAAGCAAATCAACCCCTTGATCGGAGATGAAATCGATGCTTGGGCTTTTGGAGTGGAAGCAGATCTCTTGGCAGACTTGGTTCTAAGAGGCGAAAAAACAGCAACAGCCTCAGCTTACGACCTCTATACAGTAGAAAGCGAACCCCTTCCTCAAGAAGGAACCTTAGATGTCATTTTAGACAGCCAAGATCAGGCTGTCTGCATTGTTGAAATTACCAAGGTTTCTGTTCAGCCCTTCAATCAAGTGTCAGCCGACCATGCCTTTAAGGAAGGAGAAGGAGACAAATCCCTAGCCTATTGGCGTCAGGTTCATGAGGAGTTTTTCACGGAGTGGCTGGAGGAAGCGGGGTTGACTTTTACCCCTGACAGCAAGGTTGTTTTAGAAGAATTTCGTAAGGTCTATCCCTTGTAAAAAACTAGACATAAGAAAGTTTTGGGCATCGCCGTCCAAAGCTTTTTTGACTTTAAATGATAAAATAGCTAAACAAAAAAGCGGACTATCATGTCCGCTTTTTTGAATCAAGCAAGTAAAGTTACTGGATAAAGTATTCAAAGATGTGTATCTTTTGAATCCCTATTCACGTCACTTCTACATTGGTTGATTATTTTTTACGATAATGTAAAACTGTTCCTACAGCTACGATAAGCATTGCAACACCAGCAACAGAAACAATTAGGCTATTACGTTCACCAGTATTTGGAAGTCCTGGTTTGTTTCCAGTTGTTGAAACTGTTGTAGGTCCTCCAGGAGTTGTTGTTGAACCATTAGATTCAGGAGTTGTTGACTCTGAAGTTGGTTTCTCATTACTTGGAGTTGTAGAGCTTGATTCTTCACTACTATTTTGGCTAGTTGGCTCTTCTGGAGTCGTAGTAGAAGTTGTAGGCTCTGGAGTTGTAGTTGTAGAGCTTGATTCTTCACTACTGTTTTGACTAGTTGGCTCTTCTGGAGTCGTAGTAGAAGTTGTAGACTCAGGAGTTGTAGTCGTTGTAGAGCTTGACTCTTCACTACTATTTTGACTAGTTGGCTCTTCTGGAGTTGTAGTCGTTGTAGAAGTTGTACTTGAAGTTTTTGGTTCTTCAGTTGTTGTAGTAGTTGAAGTTGTAGACTCAGGAGTCGTAGTTGTTGTAGAAGTTGTAGACTCAGGAGTCGTAGTTGTTGTAGAAGTTGTAGACTCAGGAGTCGTAGTTGTTGTAGAAGTTGTAGACTCAGGAGTCGTAGTCGTAGTCGTAGTCGTAGTAGAAGTTGTAGACTCAGGAGTCGTAGTCGTTGTAGAAGTTGTAGACTCAGGAGTCGTAGTTGTAGTAGTTGAAGTCGTAGACTCAGTTGTTGTAGTAGTAGATGTCGTAGTCGTTGTAGAAGTTGTAGTTGTAGTCGTTGTTGTAGTTGTTACATCACTATTGAAGACTTGCGCATCTGCTGAAGCTGCTTTGTTAACCCAAGTATTTTCTTTGGATACAGCTGTTTTATGTTGATCGCTTGTTAGAGAAGCAACGTTTGTTACGCTCTTGATTTGATCAGCATGTTGTAGTAGTGTTTGGTATGATAGGGTAATTTCGTCTTCAGATTCAACTTTAAATTGGTCGCTGACCTTAGTCAAATCAAGTTTAAATCCGCGGTCTGTCCACTCAATGTATGGTTCTAATCCAAGACCTGACATTGGTTTTCCATCAACTACAAAAGTTTTTCCGTTAACTTTTAAGTCGAATGATGCAGGCAAGTAGTATCCACCTTTGAAGTATTGAGAAACATCTTGTCCTTTAGCTGATGTTAGACGGCTAAAGTCAAGTGCTGGAAGGTTAGGCATTTGGTCAGTAAATACGATGCTTGAAGCTGGTGCTTTTTTATCAACCGCATTGTTTACTGAGATGTGCCATGTTAAGAAACCATCTGTAGCTGGCTCTGTTACTGTGAGAGTGTCTCTCCAGTCTGGAATTCCCATTGGTCCCCAGATTTTTTGAACATGCTGGAGATTTGTATGGTCAGTTCCACCTGAGTTGTACTTCTTGATTGGAAGTAATACTGGAACTGGTCCAGTTCCAGAACGTTTCACGATTGTAGATTCTGATCCAATCTTGATAGTACGTTCTTGGTCTTTACCAGTGGTGTTATCTCCATCCCATTTAACCCAGAATGATACGTTTCCTTCAGCTCCTTTATTTCCTCCTTTTACGAAGGTAATAGTAAGCGTCTTACCGTCATCTGATACCTTACCTGTTGCAATTTCTTCGCCACTAGCATTTTTCATTGAGCTAAAAGCAGAAGAAGCAAACTTAACGTCCTCTGGCATAGAAATTGTGAATGTATCACCGACTTCCACACCTGAATCAATTTCCCAGTGATATGAAATCTTTTCGCCTTCGGCTTTCACTTGAGAAATTTTCACTTGGCTGGTTAATTCTTTTGCTTGCGTTCTATATGCACCGATAGAAATTAGAAGTGCAAGGGCCGCAAACGCAGAAAAAACAGCAAAAAATAGCTTTTTCATTGGTCCTCCTTATTATTTAATATACCAAACAAACTAATTTTAGCACTAACCTATTCATTAGTCAACGAATTATACGCAAATTTCCTATAATTTTTGTTGGTTTTTGACTTTTTTTGACAAAATTCCAAAATAGGCTTAAAATATAGAAATTATAAGGGTTCACAGAACTTTTTTCTTATCATTTGGTTTTAAAAGGACAAAAATTGTATAAATGAACTTTCAAAGCTTTTTTCTGACTTAAAATATGATAAAATAGGTATGTTTGAACTAGAGCATTTGCTCAGAATTTTAGAATAGGAGAATATGATGCAAGCAGTAGAACATTATATCGAAACATTTGTTCCTGAACATTATGATTTATTTTTAGACTTGAGTCGTGAGACCAAGACTTTTTCAGGAAAAGTAACCATTACTGGTCAAGCTAAAAGTGACCGTATTTCCCTTCACCAAAAAGACTTGGAAATTGCTTCAGTTGAAGTAGCAGGACAAGCTCGTCCATTTACAGTTGATAACGAAAACGAAGCCCTTCATATTGAACTTGCAGAAGCAGATTCAGTTGAATTGGTTATTGCTTTTTCAGGTAAAATTACTGACAACATGACAGGAATCTACCCATCTTACTACACAGTTGATGGTGTTAAGAAAGAAGTTTTGTCAACTCAGTTTGAAAGTCACTTTGCCCGTGAAGCCTTCCCATGTGTGGATGAGCCAGAAGCCAAAGCAACCTTTGATCTAGCTCTTCGTTTTGACCAAGCAGAAGGCGAACTTGCCTTGTCAAACATGCCTGAGATTGATGTTGAAAATCGCAAGGAAACGGGTATCTGGAAGTTTGAAACTACACCTCGAATGTCTTCTTACTTGCTAGCTTTCGTAGCTGGTGATTTGCAAGGAGTAACGGCTAAAACTAAAAATGGTACCTTGGTAGGTGTTTACTCAACCAAGGCACATCCACTTTCAAACCTTGATTTCTCACTAGACATCGCCGTTCGTTCTATCGAATTTTACGAAGACTACTACGGAGTTAAGTACCCAATTCCTCAATCTCTTCATATCGCCCTTCCTGACTTCTCAGCTGGTGCTATGGAAAACTGGGGTCTAGTGACTTACCGTGAAGTATACTTGGTTGTGGATGAGAATTCTACCTTTGCCAGCCGTCAACAAGTTGCCCTTGTCATTGCCCATGAGCTTGCTCACCAATGGTTCGGTAACCTTGTGACCATGAAGTGGTGGGATGACCTGTGGCTCAACGAAAGCTTCGCTAATATGATGGAATACGTCTGTGTGGATGCCATCGAGCCAAGCTGGAATATCTTTGAAGACTTCCAAACAAGTGGAGTACCAGCCGCTCTTAAACGTGATGCGACAGACGGCGTTCAGTCTGTCCACGTCGAAGTTAAACATCCAGATGAAATCAATACGCTCTTTGACTCTGCAATCGTTTATGCCAAAGGAAGCCGTCTCATGCACATGCTTCGTCGTTGGCTAGGAGATGCTGATTTTGCTAAAGGCTTGCACGCTTATTTTGAAAAACATCAGTACGGAAACACTATTGGTCGTGATCTTTGGAATGCCCTAGGCCAAGCATCAGGTCGTGATGTTGCAGCCTTTATGGATTCTTGGTTGGAGCAACCTGGATATCCAGTTTTGACTGTCACTGTTGAAAATGATGTTTTGAAGATTTCGCAAAAACAATTCTTCATCGGTGAGCATGAAGACAAGAATCGTCTTTGGGTAGTGCCGCTTAACAGCAACTGGAAAGGTCTACCAGACACTCTTGAAACTGAAAGCATTGAAATTCCAGGTTATGCAGCGCTTCTTGCTGAAAACAAAACAGCTCTTCGTCTCAACACTGAAAATACTGCCCACTACATTACTGACTATCAAGGTGAATTGCTGGATGCTATCCTTTCAGAATTAGGTAAACTTGATAACACAACTAAGCTTCAAATCGTTCAAGAACGTCGTTTGCTAGCTGAAGCAGGACATGTATCATATGCAGACTTGTTGCCAGTTCTTGATAAACTTGCTAAGGAAGAGTCTTACTTGGTTGTTGCTGCAGTTTCTCAAGTGATTACTGCCCTTGAGCGCTTTATTGATGAGGGAACAGAAGCTGAGAAAGACTTTAACACTCTGGTTGCTAAATTGGCCCGTCATAATTATGAACGCCTTGGCTTTGAAGCAAAAGACGGAGAATCAGATGAGGATGAATTGGTTCGTCAATTGACCATTTCTATGATGATTCGTTCAAATGATGAAGAAGCTAGTCAGGTAGCAAGTCAAATCTTTGCAGCCCATAAAGAAAATCTTGCAGGCCTTCCGGCAGCAATTCGTTCTCAAGTCCTTATCAATGAAATCAAACACCACGAGACTAAGGACTTGGTAGCGACTTATCTGGACCTATACACGCATGCAACAGATGCAGTTTTCAAACGTCAATTAGCAGCTGCGCTTGCATACAGTACAGATGCAGAAAACATCCAGACTCTTCTCGCAACTTGGAAGGACAAATTTGTCGTCAAGCCACAAGATCTTTCTTCATGGTACCTCCAATTCCTCGGACACCAAGCTACCCAAGAAACGGTCTGGGTTTGGGCGCGTGAGAACTGGGATTGGATCAAGGCAGCCCTTGGTGGAGATATGAGCTTTGACAGCTTTGTCATCTTCCCATCACACATCTTTAAAACAGAACAACGTTTGGCAGAGTATAAGGCCTTCTTTGAACCACAACTTTCTGACCTTGCTCTTAGCCGTAACATCCGCATGGGTATCAAGGATATCGCAGCTCGCGTTGAATTGATTAAACGTGACAAAGCAGCGGTTGAAGCAGTTGTTGCACAATATGGCAATGCTTAAAACCTTTTAGTCTACATAGAGACTCAAAACTCAACTTTCTCTGATTAAAACAAGGAAAGTTGAGTTTTTTTTAAGATATTTTTGCTATAATGGATATAATAAGGAGGAATTTTTAATGATTAAAATTCTATTAGTAGAAGATGACCTAGGTCTGTCAAATTCAGTTTTTGATTTTTTGGATGATTTTGCGGATGTCATGCAGGTTTTTGATGGCGAAGAAGGTCTCTACGAGGCTGAAAGTGGCGTTTATGACCTGATTCTCCTTGATTTGATGTTACCTGAAAAAAATGGTTTCCAAGTCTTAAAAGAACTACGTGAAAAAGGCATTTCGACTCCAGTTCTCATCATGACAGCCAAGGAAAGTCTCGATGACAAAGGACATGGCTTTGAGCTTGGGGCTGATGATTATCTAACCAAACCATTCTACCTAGAAGAACTCAAGATGCGTATCCAGGCTCTTCTCAAACGTTCTGGGAAATTTAACGAAAATACCTTATCATACGGTGACTTGACAGTCAATCTATCTACCAATGAAGTGAAGGTAAAGGATGCCTCTGTTGAGCTACTCGGTAAAGAATTTGAACTCTTGGTCTATTTCCTCCAAAACCAAAATGTCATCTTACCAAAAACTCAAATCTTTGACCGTTTATGGGGATTTGACAGTGACACAACTATTTCCGTTGTGGAAGTTTATGTATCAAAAGTTCGTAAGAAATTGAAAGGTTCAGCCTTTGCTGAAAAATCTCCAAACCTTGCGTAGTGTTGGGTATATTTTTAAAACATGTTTAAGAAATTAAGAAAGAATTGGTACGCAGAGGATTTCAGTTACTTTATCCGTAATTTTGGTGTTTTCACGCTGATTTTTCTCTGCCATGACCTTGATTATCCTGCAGGTTATGCACTCCAGTCTCTACACATCAGTGGATGAGAAACTGCTATCTCTCAGTAAAAATCCTCAGGATATCATTCAATTGGCGGTCAATCGCGCAACTGAAGACGTAAAGGATTTGAGTAGTGGCAATGTCTCTTCAGCTTCTGATAAAACGCTAAATGTGAGTTCCAATACTGAAGTGATTTTGCTCGATTCAAATTTGAATCAATTAGTGACTGGAAATCGCTTTTTAGGATTAGACAGAATCACTTTCAATAAGAAGGACTTAAACCATATTCGCCAACTTCATGTTGTGAATAGTTATGGTCAGGATGAGATTTATCGTGTTGTCCTGACAGAAATGAATATTGATTCGGTATCGACCAATATCAAGTATGCTGCTATCCTGATTAACACGAGCCAACTAGAGCAGATTAGTCAAAATCACGAACAGTTAATCGTGGTGGTGATGGCAAGTTTTTGGATTCTATCTATCTTGGCTAGTCTTTATCTTGCTCGTGTCAGTGTGAAACCCTTGCTTGAAAGTATGCAAAAGCAGAAGAGCTTTGTGGAAAATGCCAGTCATGAATTACGGACGCCGTTAGCAGTTCTTCAAAACCGTCTGGAAACTCTTTTTAGAAAACCAGAAGCGACTATTCTGGAGTCCAGTGAGAGCATTGCTTCGAGTTTGGAAGAAGTTCGAAATATGCGTTTTTTAACAACCAATCTTCTCAATCTGGCACGTAGGGATGATGGAATCAAGCCAGAGTTCGGAGAAGTAGATCCCGACTTCTTTAATACGACCTTTACCAACTATGAAATGATTGCATCTGAGAATAATCGTGCCTTTCGTTTCGAGAATCATGTTCATCGAACCATCATCACAGATAAACTCCTTCTCAAGCAATTGATGACCATTCTATTTGACAATGCGGTCAAGTATACAGAAGAAGGAGAGATCTATTTTGAGATTTCAGCGACAGAGCGCAGCCTTTATCTAAAGGTAGCGGACAATGGTATCGGTATTTCTGCAGCCGATAAAAAGAAAATCTTTGATCGTTTTTATCGTGTTGATAAGGCTCGGACGCGTCAAAAGGGTGGTTTCGGTTTAGGCTTGTCTTTAGCGAAACAAATCGTCGATGCCCTTAAAGGTTCTATCAGTGTTAAAGATAACAAACCCAACGGAACAATTTTTGAAGTCAAGATAGCCATCTCAACACCATCAAGACGAAAGAATAAATAAAAAAACCTTCGATTCATCGAAGGTTTTTATTTGAATTTTTTCTTGATAAAAGTGCGCTGCAATTGTAAAGCGACAAGACTGAGGCCGATAGCCAAAGCAAATGATAAAACAGTGTTCAATTTTAGCGATAAGAACATAAAACTAAAGATAGCTAAAAAGATGCAGAAGCAAGCAATGTTTACAAAAAATAGGACTTCCTTTACACTAGCAACAGAAGTATTTTCTGGAACATAATCTTGAAACTGAGCAGTTTTTATACTTTCTTGTTCGAACTCATACGGGTGTAGTTTTCTTGCGGGCATATTTCTCTCCTTAACAGTACATTACTATTTTATCATTTTTTAAAGAGAGAATTATTACAGGATTGTTACAAATTGCATAAAATCTGTTATCAAGGAAAATTTCAGTTTTCTTGACATGCTTATAGGAAAATGATAGGATGAGTAAACCGTTTAAACTTTATCATTTTTTTCTATCTAATATGAGGAGAAATTTGATGATTGAAACGAATAAAAATCATACACAGATGCAAATAAATTCAATTTTCAAGTAAGGACAGGATTCTTTTAAATTGATTCTAGTTGTTCATGACGAGATAGATTTCTATCTTTAGTGCTATGGTAGAGGGGAAATTTGTTTCCTCGACAACAGAATACTTAAAGGAGATTGGCATGTATCTTGCTATCAAAGAAATATTACAGAATAAACTGCGTTACAGTTTAATTCTAACAACCATTTTTCTCATTGCTTTTATGGTCTTTTTTATGACCAGTTTGGCTCTCGGGCTTGTTCGAAATAACAGGGCTGCTATTGATAATTGGAAGGCAACAGGAGTTGTGCTATCCGATTATGCAAATGATAATTTGACGGCATCCTTTATACCAGAAAAAGACTACAAGGATAAGGTGTCTGAGAATGCTGTTCCCCTAAGCTATATGTTTGCAGTAACTAACCTTGTTGATAGTAGTGACAAGATAAATGTCTCTATTTTTGGTCAAGAGTGGGACAGTTTTATCTCGCCTTCCTTGATTGAGGGTCATTACCCAGAAAATGACCAAGAAGTTGTAGTGGATCAGTCTTTTGAAAATTACGGCATCAAAATTGGAGACGCTATTCAACTCAACGGAAGTGAGATAAGTTTTAAGATTGTTGGCTTAACCAAAGAAAATAAATTTTTCACGGAACCTGTTGTCTTCACAAGTTTAACAACGTATTGGAATTTACAAGGAACAACAAAAGCTAATCGTTCTATCTCTGCATTGGTATTGCAAAATGATGTAGAAGTGACTGGCGATGGCTTGAAGCAGATTTCTATTCAAAAAATGATTTCGAAAATTCCTGGCTATACTCCACAGGTCAATGTATTTTCAGGAATGATTCTAGCTATGATTGTCATCACAGGTCTGATTGTAGGGATTTTTATCTACATCATTACCATTCAAAAATTAGGCCTCTATGGAATTATGCGAGCACAAGGAATTCAGATCAAATCCATCGTATGGTCCCTTTTTTGCCAAATTTTTCTCTTATCTGGTTTGGGTATCGGATTAGCTTTGTTTGCTATTTGGATTGTCATTTTAGTCTTACCTGCAACCTTCTTTTTCTACCCTAGTTGGTTGGCATACATTATGCTAAGCTTGGTTATCTGCTTGATGGCACTTCTGGGTGGCGTCATTTCGCTTCCGCGTCTACTTAAAGTAGATCCAATTACAGCGATTGCAGAATGATAAGGAGAATAAAATGACGATATTAATTGAGATGATTCAAGTAACAAAAACTTATGGCGAAGGCAATATGAAAGTCGTAGCTCTCCATGAGACCGATTTTCAGCTGAATGCCGGTGAGTTTGTAGCTATCGTGGGGCCTTCTGGGTCAGGGAAAACTACTTTTTTAACGACTCTAGGACAACTTCAGGAAGCTTCAAGTGGAAAGATTCTGGTAAAGGGAAAAGAGACTGGGCATTTATCTGAAAAAGAAAAAACGGATTTGCGCTTCCGTGAATTTGGTTTTATCCTCCAGGCTTCAAATTTGATTCCATTTTTAACAGTTAAGGAGCAATTAGATTTAATTGACCGTTTGGATAAAAAGAAATCTATAAAAAGTGACCGACAAGAGTTATTTAGTTTGTTGGATTTGGAAAAGGTCCAAAATCACTATCCAAAAGGTCTCTCTGGCGGAGAACGTCAACGCGCTGCAATTGCTAGAGCCTTATACAATAATCCGAGTATCGTGCTTGCAGATGAGCCAACAGCTAGCTTAGATACGCAACGTGCTTATCAAGTTACGGATATGTTGGCTTCAATTGCCCATGAGCAAGGTAGGGGAGTTGTCATGATTACACATGATACTCGCCTGCTAGACAAGGTTGACCGTGTTTATGTCATGAATGACGGACGACTTGTTGAAAAAACACAAGCATAAATCTAGAAAGTGAACTGTCATTGATGCGGTTCACTTTTTTTGAAAAAATGGGCTAACAAGACTCACTTTTCTGTGTAGCTGATTTTTTGGAAATGTGGTATAATCTTCTCTATGGAAAAGATTATCATTACAGCAACTGCTGAAAGTATTGAACAAGTAAAACAGCTACTTGAAGCTGGTGTCGACCGCATTTATGTCGGTGAGAAAGATTTTGGACTTCGTTTACCAACGACCTTTAGTCATGAAGAATTGCGTGAAATCGCAAAAATCGTTCATGATGCAGGTAAGGAGTTAATCGTTGCGGTCAATGCTCTTATGCACCAAGACATGATGGATCGTATCAAGCCATTCTTGGACTTTTTAGAGGAAATCAAAACGGACTACATCACAGTTGGAGACGCAGGTGTTTTTTATGTGGTTAACCGTGATGGCTATTCTTTTAAAACGATCTACGATGCGTCAACCATGGTAACTAGCAGTCGTCAGATTAACTTCTGGGGACAAAAAGCAGGAGCATCAGAAGCTGTTTTGGCGCGTGAAATTCCATCTGCAGAACTCTTCAAGATGCCTGAAATTCTAGAAATTCCAGCAGAAGTTTTGGTATATGGGGCTAGTGTTATTCACCATTCTAAGCGTCCACTCTTGCAAAACTACTATAATTTCACGCAAATTGATGATGAAAAAACACGTCAACGTGATTTGTTCTTAGCTGAGCCAAGTGACCCAGAGAGTCATTACTCTATTTTTGAGGACAATCATGGGACCCACATCTTTGCGAACAATGACCTTGATTTGATGACCAAGTTAACTGAGTTAGTAGAACATGGTTTTACCCACTGGAAACTGGAAGGTCTCTACACTCCAGGACAAAATTTTGTGGAAATTGCAAAACTCTTTATCCAAGCGCGCAATTTGATTCAAGAAGGTAATTTTACACATGATCAAGCCTTCTTACTTGATGAAGAAGTTCGTAAGCTCCACCCTAAAAAAATCGTTTCCTTGATACTGGATTTTACGATTATGATCCTGATATGGTTAAACTAAAAATGACAAAAACCCGACATAAATTGTTCGGGTTTTTTTCTAGTGCAAGGATGAATTTGAAGCGTATTCATGATATAATAAAAAGTAGCTCTATTTGGAGGTGTATAAGTGGAAAAATCTGAAAAAAATGGCAGGGATTAAGGCTGCTGAGTTCGTCAAAGATGGTATGGTTGTCGGACTCGAACAGGCTCAACTGCCTACTATTTCGTAGAAGAAATAGGTCGTCGTATCAAGGAAGAGGGCTTACAGATTACAGCTGTAACGACTTCTAGTGTGACTAGCAAACAGGCAGAAGGACTCAATATTCCTCTTAAGTCTATTGACCAAGTGGATTTTGTAGACCTAACCGTTGATGGTGCTGATGAAGTAGATAGTCAGTTTAATGGCATCAAAGGTGGTGGTGGTGCCCTTCTCATGGAGAAGGTTGTCGCAACTCCATCTAAGGAATATATCTGGGTTGTTGATGAAAGTAAGCTAGTAGAGAAACTCGGTGCCTTTAAATTACCTGTAGAGGTCGTTCAGTATGGTGCAGAACAGGTCTTTCGTCGATTTGAGCGAGCTGGGTATCAACCGAGCTTCCGCGAAAAGGATGACCAACGTTTTGTGACAGACATGCAGAACTTCATCATTGACCTTGATCTTGGTCTCATCGAGGATCCTATTGCTCTTGGGCAGGAGTTAGACCACATTGTTGGCGTTGTCGAGCATGGCTTGTTTAACCAAATGGTGGATAAGGTCATCGTAGCTGGACAACAGGGCGTTCAGATTTTAACTTCAACAAAAGCAAAATAATCAAAATAATAAGGAGACATACTATGCCAAAATTTAATCGTATTCACTTGGTAGTACTAGATTCTGTAGGGATCGGTGCAGCACCAGATGCTAATAACTTTGTCAATGCTGGGGTACCTGATGGCGCATCAGACACTCTTGGACACATTTCAAAATCAGTAGGTCTAAATGTCCCAAATATGGCAAAACTTGGTCTTGGGAATATTCCTCGAGAAACACCATTGAAGACAGTTCCAGCTGAGAGCAATCCAACAGGTTATGCGACTAAGCTCGAAGAGGTATCTCTAGGGAAAGATACCATGACAGGTCACTGGGAAATCATGGGTCTTAATATTACAGAACCGTTTGATACTTTCTGGAATGGATTCCCAGAGGAAATTTTGACAAAAATTGAAGAATTCTCAGGTCGCAAGGTCATTCGCGAAGCTAACAAACCTTATTCTGGTACAGCAGTTATCGAAGACTTTGGACCACGCCAAATGGAAACAGGCGAGTTGATCATCTATACATCAGCTGATCCAGTTCTTCAAATCGCAGCTCACGAAGACATCATTCCTTTGGATGAACTCTACCGTATCTGTGAATACGCTCGTTCGATTACGTTAGAGCGTCCAGCTCTTCTTGGACGTATTATTGCTCGTCCTTATGTTGGTGAGCCTGGAAACTTCACTCGTACGGCTAACCGTCGTGACTTGGCTGTATCTCCATTTGCTCCAACAGTTTTGGACAAATTGAATGAGGCTGGTATTGATACATATGCGGTTGGTAAGATTAACGATATCTTCAACGGTGCAGGGATCAACCATGATATGGGCCACAACAAGTCAAATAGTCATGGAATTGACAACTTGATCAAAGCGATGAAATCAGAAGATTTCAAATATGGTTTCTCATTCACCAACTTGGTTGACTTTGATGCCCTTTACGGACACCGTCGTGATTCTCATGGTTACCGTGATTGTTTGCATGAGTTTGATGAGCGCTTGCCTGAAATCATTGCAGCAATGAGAGAAGATGATCTTCTTTTGATTACTGCTGACCATGGTAACGACCCAACCTATGCTGGTACCGACCATACTCGTGAATATATTCCACTTTTGGCTTACAGTCCATCATTTAAAGGTAATGGATTAATTCCAGTGGGACACTTCGCCGACATCTCAGCAACAATTGCGGATAACTTTGGTGTTGAAAAAGCCATGATCGGAGAAAGCTTCCTAGATAAATTAGTTTAAGATGATTCGATACGCTCTACTTGTTAGAGGCATTAATGTCGGTGGAAAGAATAAGGTAGTCATGGCTCAACTGCGTCAGGAATTGACCGATTTAGGGCTGGGCCAAGTGGAAACCTACATAAACAGTGGCAACATCTTCTTTACGACGGATCTTTCTCGTGCTCAGTTAGTAGACTGCCTGTCGACTTTCTTTGAGAATCACTATCCCTTCATTCAGCGCTTTTCTCTCCTGAGTCGAGAAGACTACGAAGCAGAATGTGCAAACCTACCGGAATGGTGGTCAGAAGAGGTAGCTCGAAAGGATGTACTCTTTTATACGGAGGGCTTGGATAGGGAATCTGTAGAAGAGAACTTGCTTGCTTTGAAACTAGGAGATGAAGTGCTTCACTTTGGCAAAACAGCGGTTTTCTGGGGGAAATTCTCAGAAGAAAGCTATGCTAAAACAGCCTACCACAAACATCTGATGAAGATGCCTTTCTATCGCCAGACCACTATTCGCAACGCTAATACCTTTGACAAAATTGGTACATTACTTAAGAAATAAAAGGAGAAACACAATGACATTATTAGCAAAAATCAATGAAACAGCTGCTTTTTTGAAAGGCAAGGGAGTAGAAGCACCTGAGTTTGGTTTGATCCTTGGATCAGGTCTTGGTGAACTTGCTGAAGAAATCGAAAATGCAGTCGTAGTAGACTACTCTGACATTCCAAACTGGGGTCAATCAACAGTAGTTGGACACGCTGGTAAATTGGTTTACGGTGATCTTGCTGGACGTAAAGTCTTGGCCCTTCAAGGACGTTTCCACTTCTATGAAGGAAACCCATTGGAAGTGGTGACTTTCCCAGTTCGTGTCATGAAAGTTTTGGGATGTGAAGGAGTTCTTGTAACCAACGCTGCAGGTGGTATCGGCTTTGGTCCTGGTACCTTGATGGCAATCACTGACCACATCAACATGACTGGTCAAAACCCATTGATCGGTGAAAACTTAGATGACTTTGGTCCTCGTTTCCCTGATATGTCGAAAGCTTACACTCCAGCCTACCGCGAAATCGCCCACAAAGTAGCTGACAAACTTAGCATCAAATTGGATGATGGAGTTTATATTGGTGTGACAGGTCCTACCTACGAAACTCCAGCTGAAATCCGCGCGTACAAGACACTTGGCGCTGATGCTGTAGGTATGTCAACCGTTCCTGAAGTCATCATTGCGGCTCACTCTGGCTTGAAAGTTCTTGGGATTTCATGTATTACCAACTTTGCGGCTGGTTTCCAAGAAGAGCTCAACCATGAAGAAGTGGTAGAAGTCACTGAGCGAGTTAAAGGAGACTTCAAAGGCTTGCTTAAAGCGATTCTTGCAGAACTATAATCATGTTACAAAAGTTGAGGAGTAGTTTTCAAAAGATTCCATATAACCTCAAATTAGTCCTAGCGGTCATAATGATAGGACTAGTTTCTGGTATATTCGGAATTTTGCTCCATTATCTTTTAGAGCTGGTTGAAGGGATTGCATTTGATCAAACAGAGCATACCACTGGATTCTTGACAGATGGGGTTGCCTCATCACGGATAGGCTTCAGTTTAATAATTGTGGGTATCAGTTCTGCCTTGGTCTGGTATTTCTTGCAAAGAAAAGCAAAGATTTTTTCCATCAAAGTGCAGATGAAGGATGAAACATCACAATACAAGCTTCATTTTTTAAAACAACTAGTTCATTCAATTTGGCAGATTATTGCGGTTGGAGGAGGGGCACCTATCGGTAAGTCAGCTGCGCCACGGGAGATTGGAGCTTTATTTGCAAGACCTATTGCCAACATTTTTTCTCTCTCCGTGAAGGACCAAGTTTTTCTCATTGCCTGTGGAGCTGGTGCGGGTTTAGCGGCTGTCTATCAGGTTCCGTTAACGAGTGTGTTTTTCGTTTTTGAAACCTTGGGGATTGCTTTATCTGTCAAACGTTTTTTCTTAGTCGGTCTTGCTACGTATGTGTCAACCTATATAGCAGGATTTGTTGTTTCAGATCATGCTCTCTACCAGATTTCAGCTCTGACTTGGTCACTAGATGATATGTGGCTAGTTCCCCTATTAGTTCTTTTCTTGACTCCACTCGCTTGGCTTTTTGCTCGCTTAAACAAACAAGCTTCTTCAAATAGGATAAAGGACAAACGGATACTCTATACTCTGCCTGTAGTATTTCTTTTCCTTGTTGGATTGGCTAGCTATTTGCCTCATCTACTTGGAAATGGGCGTATGATGGCTCAGGAGATTTTAAACGGGAGTAATGCTAAGACGGTAGTTCTCTTATTTGTTTTGAAAGCCTTGGTCGTTTTACTCGCCCTTTGGGCAGGTGCCTATGGTGGTACCTTGACACCATCTTTTGCATTTGGGATAGCAGGAGCTGCTCTTTTGACCATGATTTTAGGTGGTGGCGATCAGCCAGCAGTCTTACTATTAGGTTCGGTTTGCTTTAGCTGTGACCTTGAAGGCACCCCTGTCTGCAACTGGATTGGTAATGGGGTTCACTGGTCAGTCATTTGAAGCTATACCTTATCTTTTGGTGACTGCTTACTTGGCATTCGGTTTTGCTAAAATGCTGGATCGGATTCCTTGGGAGAAATACTTGCGACCAGAGACAAGGATAAAAGAATCTTGATAAGAATACTCTAGTTTTTCTAGTCCAAATGAAGCTCGAAATCATACTGATACTGTTTTTCTTATGCTATATTTGCATGTCTGCAACTAGTTGATACCACTATCTTTGGTATCTAATCAAAAATACATTTTAGTTTTATAATCATTATCATTTTAAAAGAAAGGTAGAGCGTGTGTTCTAATTTGAACACGAGCGGAAAGCTTTTCTGAATAAAAAAATACACACAGAAAGGAAGGGCAGTTCGGGTCTGAATTGAACCCGGGCTAGAGGCCGTGTAAAAAAGATAAATCCTCCTAGATGCAGGGCATCTTTGTCGGATTTCCTATTTTTACTTTGCCTCTTTAACGCCCTTGGTATCTTAAATTATGTCTATCCATATTGCTGCTAAGCAGGGTGAAATTGCTGATAAAATTCTTCTTCCTGGGGATCCTCTTCGTGCGAAATTTATCGCTGAGAATTTCCTTGAAGATGCTGTTTGTTTTAACGAAGTTCGGAACATGTTTGGTTACACTGGTACCTACAAGGGTCACCGTGTATCTGTTATGGGAACAGGGATGGGGATGCCATCCATCTCTATCTATGCGCGTGAGTTGATTGTCGACTACGGTGTGAAGAAATTGATTCGTGTCGGGACTGCTGGTTCTTTAAATGAGGACGTTCATGTTCGTGAATTGGTTTGGCGCAAGCTGCTGCAACAAACTCAAACATCATCCGTAATGACTGGCCACTTTATGATTTTCCACAAATTGCAAGTTTTGACTTGTTAGATAAGGCTTATCACATTGCCAAAGACCTTGGCATGACTACGCATGTAGGAAATGTCTTGTCATCAGATGTTTTTTACTCAAACTACTTTGAAAAGAATATCGAGCTTGGTAAGTGGGGAGTGAAAGCTGTTGAAATGGAAGCGGCAGCTCTTTACTATTTGGCTGCTCAACACCATGTTGATGCGCTAGCTATTATGACTATTTCAGATAGCTTGGTTAATCCAGAAGAGGATACTACAGCTGAAGAACGTCAAAACACCTTCACTGATATGATGAAGGTTGGTTTGGAAACATTGATTGCAGAATAAGAAAAAGAGGCTGGGACAAAAGTCCTAGCCTCTCAATTGTCTTTGGATTATCGAGCAAGACGCAGTGGTTGAGTGGGCTCTACTACGCTGATTTCATCAGCTTTTACAGCCCTACTCAACTGTGCGGAGGTGGGACGACGAAATCGAATTCTAACGAATTACCGATTTCTGTCCCACACTCTCTTTTTTATGAAGAAAGCCATCTAGTTCTTTTTGATTTCTTAATTCGTAGAATTTCTGAGGGAAGGTTTGTCGGATCCTCTTATATCTTGCCAGTGCTGTCTGACGTCGTCCTTTCCAAAGAACCCAGCTGATAAATTCCCAGTCAAACTTCTCTGGACAGCCTGGAGCCATGCTTTCTCTGGTCCGATTGCGGTATTTTAGATAGCGTTTGAAAGCTCGATAGAGGCAGTTCCAGCGAGAGAAGTTCAGAAAGATAATTTGGTCGGCTTCTGCCATCCGTCGTTCATAAAAACACCAAGAGTAGTTGCCATCAATGACCCAGTCGGTATTTTTTGATAAAAAATTATCCATCTGTTCACTCATCCAATCACGGTCACTGTCTTTCCAACCAGGCTGAAATTGGAGAGTGTCCATATGAAGTTTAGGAATGGAGTAGTAGTTGGAAAGTGTTTCTGCCAGAGTAGACTTACCTGATCCGGAATATCCGATAATAGCAATTTTCATGATAACCTCCAAAAATTTGGTACAAAAAAAGCTCCGAAGAGCTCATTTTGTATACGGTTTTTGATTAACCAAGTTTAGCTGCAAGACGTGCTTTATCACGGTTAGCTTTATTCTTGTGGATCAAACCTTTAGTTTCTGCTTTATCGATGGCTGAGCTAGCAGCACGGTAAAGTTCTTCAGATGGGTTTGCTTCAAAAGCTTTGATAGCAGTACGCATAGCTGATTTTTGAGCTGAGTTCTTTTCGTTTTGTTTAACGTTCAATTCAGCGCGTTTGATAGCTGATTTAATGTTTGCCAATGTTCTTACCTCCATATTTACTAACTATACCATTATATCTGAAAACTGTTATTTTGACAAGGGGAAATCACTTTTTTAAATAAATTTCATCAATTTCATGATTTTTAGATTTATGAAGAATGACTTCAGCCCGATTTCTAGTCGGTTCGATGTAGTTTTGTAGATTGGTCAAATTAATACTAGTCCAAACCTGATGAGCAAAATCTTTGACTTCACTAATGGGTTGTTGGGTGAAACGATAGTAATAGTTGTTTGGATCATCTTGTGCAAAGCTAAGAAGTTTCAAGAAACGGTCCAAATACCAGCTCTCAATATCCTCGACTGCAGCATCAACGTAAATGGAAAAATCAAAGAAATCCGTGATGTAAAGACGGCTATTCTGTGGTGTTTGAAAAACATTAATACCTTCTACTATGACAAAGTCTGCTGCTTGAACTCGTTGTTTTTGACGAGGAACAATGTCGTAGATTTCATGAGAATAAACAGGAATGTCAACATCTTGTCCGTTTTTAAGTTGATCGAGGAAATCGAGCAAGGTTTCCATATCATAACTCTCAGGGAAGCCTTTTCGGTTTAGGATATTTCGCTCGTTTAAGATGCTGTTAGGATACAAAAAGCCATCAGTTGTCACTAATTCAACACTTGCTTCTGGAAAAATACGGGAAAGCAAAATTTGTAAGAGTCGACTAGTAGTTGATTTGCCAACAGCAACACTACCTGAAATTCCAATAATAAATGGCTGATTTTTACTCTCTCTTTGGAGAAAAATCCCTTTTGAAAAGGCTAGATCTTCTTTGGAACGTTTGTAGATTTGAATTAGGTGTGCCAGTGGTAGATAGATATCTGTTACGTCTTGGAGACTAATTTGGTCATTAAAACTCTTAATCGAATCCAATTCCTCCTCGGTTAAAGGAGGTGTTGTTTTACGATGTAAAGATTGCCAAGTTTTTCGGCTAATTTTTTCATAATGTAAATTCGTTGGTCATAAATTATCCTCGTTTGATACCCCAGTATACCATAATTTAGAAATAAAGGCATCTGAATCATTTGAGAAAAAGCGCTTTCTTTGTTAAAATATAAGTAGAATAATCATCAAAAGAGGTGATGTTATGAGACTAGTAGTGAGTGACAAAATTCTAAAACTGACTAGCTTACTGGTTGTGATTCTGTGGTTATCTCCGACTTTAATTGAGTTTACCGTGAATTTAGGAAGTCAAACCTATAGTTGGTCTGGCTTTGTCTTGTTGTTCTTGCTACCAATTATTGGTTTTATCTACTTGATTCTCGCCATTTTAACAAGAAAATGGTGGCTTTTCTTGTTTGGTCTAGCCTGTATTTTTTCCTTTGCTATCACTATGGCATTGGGTTCTTACTTGCTCGGTCCTTAAAAGGAAATTCAACTTATATTATTTTTCAATAAATCGATGGCAAAGAAAAGCCTTTGTTGTCATGTAAACGATTTACAATTAACTTATTTATGTGGTAAAATGAAACTATGAGTAAAATGTATTATGCAGAAAATCCAGATGCTGCCCATGATGTTCACGAATTAAGAGTGGAGCTACTTGGACAAAAGATGACCTTTTTGACAGACGCAGGTGTTTTTAGCAAAAAAATGATTGATTTTGGGAGTCAATTATTGTTAAAATGTGTCGATGTCGAAAAAGATGAAAAAATTCTTGATGTTGGTTGTGGCTATGGTCCTATTGGTTTAACTCTAGTCAAAGCTTATGATGTCCAAGCAACCATGGTAGATATCAACAATCGTGCCCTGGATTTAGCCCAGCAAAATGCACTGAAAAATAATGTTCAAGCGACCATCTTCCAGTCCAATATTTATGAGCAGGTAGAGGGACAATTTAATCATGTCATTTCGAATCCACCTATTCGTGCTGGCAAGCAAGTCGTTCATGAAATCATCGAGAAAAGTATTGATTATCTTACGGATGGTGGAGATTTGACTATTGTCATCCAAAAGAAACAGGGAGCTCCTAGTGCCAAAAACAAGATGGAAGAAGTTTTTGGTAATTGCGAGATTGTAAAGAAAGATAAGGGATATTATATCCTTAGAAGTGTGAAAGAATGAGAGCAGTAGACCTAATCCAGAAAAAAAGAGACGGCCAAGAACTGAGTTCGAGTGAAATTCAATGGTTGATTGAAGGCTATGTTGCGGGAACGGTTCCTGACTACCAGATGTCTGCCTTGCTATGGCTGTGTATTTTAAAGGTATGACTACACAGGAGATATCTGATTTGACTATGAATATGGTTAAAACAGGCCAGGAATTTGACTTATCCGCTATTGAAGGTATCAAGGTCGATAAACACTCAACTGGTGGAGTAGGAGATAAGGTCACCTTGATTTTAGCACCTTTAGTAGCCAGTTTTGGTGTTCCAGTTGCCAAGATGAGTGGTAGAGGTCTGGGACATACCGGAGGTACTATCGATAAATTAGAATCTATCAAAGGATTTCAAGTCGAACGCAGTCAGGAAGACTTTATCAAACAGGTTCAAGATATTGGAGTTTCAGTTATTGGCCAATCTGACCAACTAGTCAAAGCGGATAAACTACTCTATGCACTACGAGATGTGACTGCGACAGTTGATACCATCCCCTTGATTGCTAGCTCTGTCATGAGCAAAAAGATTGCTGCTGGTGCTGATGCGATCTTACTTGACGTAACAGTTGGTGAAGGTGCCTTTATGAAGACAGTCGACGAGGCACGTGAACTTGCTCAAACCATGGTAAATCTTGGGAAGCCTGTAGGTCGTAAGACAGTAGCAGTCATTACGGATATGAGCCAACCTTTGGGACGCGCCATTGGGAATCGTTTAGAAATCCTAGAAGCCCTAGAAATTCTTCAAGGAAAAGGGCGCGAGGATATTAGTCACTTTATCTGCCAACTTGCTCAGATTATGCTGTCTCTAGCAAATGTTGAAAAAACGGTCGAGGAAGTTAAAGAACATCTTGAAAATGGTCAGGCACTCAAGAAGTTTGAAGAGATGATTCTTGCTCAAGGTGGGGATTTAGAAGATCTTTATCGGCCTGTAAAAGTTGATCATGTAGTAGAAATTCCTGCTCAGGAAGATGGTGTCATTGAGGCACTTCCAGCCATGGAGTTCGGTCTTTTTGCCATGAGGTTAGGTGCTGGTCGTGCAGTCAAAACAGATGCTCTTGGCTATGAGACAGGGATTGTTTTTGAGAAGAAAGTCGGAGAATCAGTCAAAAAAGGTGAAATTGTCGCAAAAGTATATGCAAATGGCAAAATTTCTCCTGAACTAGTTACAGATTTCCAAAAATATGTTAAAATTAAAATGAGTGATGAAACGCTAAAAATGCGTGAAATCATCGAAATTATCTCCTAATTTAAGGAAAAACTGGAATGAAATTAAATAAATACATTGATCATACGCTTTTAAAGCAAGATGCGACCGAAGAACAAATCAATCGTTTGCTATCTGAAGCAAGAGAGTACGATTTTGCCAGTGTTTGTGTAAATCCATGTTGGGTTTCTCATGCAAAAGCAGGTCTCAAAGATACAGATGTCAAGGTTTGTACAGTTGTAGGTTTCCCTCTTGGAGCCACAACTTCAGCTGTTAAGGCTTATGAAACCAAAGAAGCTATCCAAATGGTGCTGACGAAATCGATATGGTTATCAATGTTGGTGCACTAAAGTCAGGAAACGATGGATTAGTTCAGTCAGATATTCGAGCAGTTGTTGAAGCAAGCGGAGATAAACTTGTTAAAGTTATTATTGAAGCTTGTTTATTAACTGATGAGGAAAAAGTTTTGGCTTGCCAACTAGCCCAGAAAGCAGGAGCAGACTTTGTCAAGACTTCTACAGGTTTCTCAACAGGTGGTGCAATACTTCCAGATGTTCAATTAATGCGCCAGACAGTTGGACCGGATATGGGTGTCAAAGCTGCTGGTGGCGCACGTTCATATGCAGATGCTGTTGCATTTGTTGAGGCGGGAGCTACTCGTATCGGGACATCGTCTGGTGTAGCAATCCTTAAAGGAGAATTAGCTGATGGCGACTACTGAGTTGATTGATTTAGCAATTGAAACTAGTAAAAAAGCCTATGTACCCTACTCACATTTCCCGATTGGTGCCGTATTGGTTGCCAAGGATGGAAGTGTTTATACTGGAGTCAATGTCGAAAATGCTAGCTTCTCTTTGACCAACTGTGGCGAAAGAACAGCTATCTTTAAGGCGGTTTCTGAAGGACAACGAGAATTTTCAGAATTGATTGTCTATGGTCAAACAGAAAAACCTATTTCGCCGTGTGGTGCTTGTCGCCAAGTCATGGTCGAATTTTTTAAACCAGATCTAAAGGTGACTCTAGTCGCCAAAGATAAACGACGGTCGAGATGACGGTCGGGGAATTACTTCCATATTCTTTTACAGACTTGCATTAGTCTGTGTCACTCATTCAGTGACAAGGTCCTAGTGACCTATCTATCCAAACTTGCAACTTAGTTGCGCATCTTATTTAGGAGGTTCAGAAATGAACAAGAAACAATGGCTAGGCCTTGGTCTAGTTGCAGTAGCAGCATTTGGACTTGCTGCATGTGGTAATCGCTCTTCTCGTAACGCAGCTTCATCTTCTTCTGATGTGAAGACTAAAGCAGCTATCGTTACAGATACTGGTGGTGTTGATGATAAATCATTCAACCAATCAGCTTGGGAAGGTCTTCAAGCTTGGGGTAAAGAACACAACCTTGAAAAAGATAAAGGTTATACTTACTTCCAATCAACAAGTGAAGCTGACTACGCAAACAACTTGCAACAAGCAGCTGGAAACTACAACTTGATCTATGGTATTGGTTTTGCACTTAAAAATGCAGTTGCTGATGCTGCCAAAGAACATACAGATATAAACTACGTTTTGATTGACGATGTGATCAAAGATCAAAAAAATGTTGTAAGTGCTACTTTTGCTGATAACGAAGCAGCATACCTTGCAGGTGTCGCTGCAGCTAAAACTACTAAAACAAAACAAGTTGGTTTTGTAGGTGGTATGGAATCTGAAGTTATTTCTCGCTTCGCAGCTGGTTTCAAAGCTGGTGTTGAGTCAGTTGACCCATCTATCAAAGTACAAGTAGACTACGCTGGATCATTTGGTGATGCTGCTAAAGGTAAAACAATCGCTGCAGCTCAATACGCTGCAGGTGCAGACGTTATCTACCAAGCAGCTGGTGGTACTGGAGCAGGTGTCTTCTCTGAAGCTAAATCTTTAAACGAAAGCAAAAATGAAGACGAAAGTTTGGGTTATCGGTGTAGACCGTGACCAAGTAGATGAAGGTAAATATACTTCTAAAGATGGTAAAGAAGCTAACTTCGTACTTGCTTCTACTTTGAAACAAGTTGGTACAGCTGTAAAAGACCTTGCTAACAAAGCTGAAAAAGGTGAATTCCCTGGTGGTCAAGTTATCGTTTACTCATTGAAGGATAAAGGTGTTGATTTGGCAATGACAAACCTTTCTGAAGAAGGTAAAAAAGCCGTTGAAGATGCAAAAGCTAAAATCCTTGATGGTAGCATCAAAGTTCCTGAAAAATAATTGATGGAAGTCATTTCTTAGGAAGCGGTCTTAGGCCGCTTCTTTAAGAATTGAGGCAAATGGTTTTTGTCTCAATAGAGCTTGCTAAGTTTCTTTAGCAGGTTTTATTGAAACAAAATAAAACTCTGAAAGGAAGAGCACATGGCACACGAAAATGTCATTGAAATGCGTGGAATTACCAAAGTTTTTGGTGAATTTGTCGCTAACGACAAGATTAACCTTGAACTCCGTAAAGGTGAAATTCATGCACTTTTAGGAGAAAATGGAGCTGGTAAGTCCACTCTTATGAACATGCTAGCGGGGCTTCTAGAACCAACTAGTGGTGAAATTGTTGTTAATGGTCAAGTTGTGAAACTTGACTCACCATCAAAAGCTGCTAGCCTAGGAATTGGGATGGTTCACCAACACTTTATGTTGGTAGAAGCTTTCACTGTTGCTGAAAATATCATTTTAGGGAGTGAATTGACCAAAAATGGTGTGCTAGATATTGCTCGTGCAACTCGAGAAATCAATGAGTTGTCTGAACGCTATGGTCTTGCTGTGGATCCTTCTGCCAAAGTGGCAGATATCTCTGTCGGAGCTCAACAACGGGTTGAAATCTTGAAGACACTTTATCGTGGCGCAGATATTCTTATCTTTGACGAACCAACTGCCGTCTTAACACCATCAGAAATTGATGAGTTGATGGCTATCATGAAGAATTTGGTCAAAGAAGGTAAATCAATTATCTTGATTACCCATAAATTGGATGAAATTCGTGCTGTATCTGACCGCGTCACTGTTATCCGTCGTGGTAAATCTATCGAAACAGTTGAAATTGCTGGTGCAACCAATGCTGACTTAGCTGAGATGATGGTAGGTCGTTCTGTTTCCTTCAAAACTGAGAAACAGGCGGCTCAACCAAAAGAAGTGATTCTATCGATTAAAGACTTGGTTGTCAACGAAAACCGTGGTGTTCCAGCGGTTAAAAATCTATCCCTCGATGTTCGATCTGGTGAGATCGTCGGAATTGCCGGGATTGATGGAAATGGTCAGTCAGAATTGATCCAAGCTATCACTGGCCTTCGTAAGATTGAGTCGGGTAGTGTGGAGTTGAAAGGCCAGTCTATCGTAGGTTTACACCCTCGTCAAATTACAGAAATGAGTGTGGGCCACGTTCCAGAAGATCGCCACCGTGATGGTTTAGTTTTAGAAATGATGATTTCTGAAATATCGCTCTTCAAACCTACTACAAAGAGCCTCTCAGCAAGAAGGGTATCTTAAATTACAGCAATATCATCGGATATGCTAAACAATTAATGCAAGAATTCGATGTGCGTGCTGCTAGTGAGATTGTTCCAGCTGCAGCTCTTTCTGGAGGAAATCAACAAAAAGCTATCATCGCTCGAGAAGTCGATCGAAATCCTGATCTCCTTATCGTCAGCCAACCTACTCGTGGTTTGGATGTCGGTGCTATTGAGTACATTCACAAACGCTTGATTCAAGAGCGTGATAATGGGAAAGCTGTCCTTGTAGTCAGCTTTGAGCTTGATGAGATTTTAAATGTCTCAGATAGAATTGCCGTTATCCACGATGGTAAGATTCAAGGGATTGTAACCCCAGAAACAACCAACAAGCAAGAGCTTGGTGTCTTGATGGCTGGTGGTGAATTGGAAAAGGAGAAGAGTGATGTCTAAAAAATTACAACAAATTTCGGTTCCTTTGATTTCTGTTATTTTAGGGATCCTACTCGGAGCCATCGTCATGTGGATTTTTGGCTACGATGCTATCTGGGGATATGAAGAACTATTCTACACAGCCTTTGGTAGTGTACGTGGAATCGGTGAAATCTTCCGTGCCATGGGGCCTTTGGTCTTGATTGCTCTAGGATTTGCAGTAGCAAGCCGTGCTGGTTTCTTTAACGTTGGTCTTCCAGGACAAGCCCTCGCAGGTTGGGTTATGAGTGCTTGGTTCGCTCTTTCTTTCCCAGATTTGCCACGACCATTGATGATTCTTGCGACAATTGTAATTGCCTTAGTTGCAGGAGGGATCGTTGGTGCTATTCCTGGTATCTTAAGAGCCTACCTTGGGACATCTGAAGTTATTGTAACCATCATGATGAACTACATTGTTCTTTATGTGGGCAATGCCTTTATTCATCACTTCCCTAAAGAAATCATGCAAAGTACGGATTCGTCTATTCGAGTAAGTGCAAATGCAACTTATCAGACACCATGGCTTGCTGAGTTAACTGGAAACTCTCGTATGAACATTGGGATTTTCTTTGCTATCATAGCAGTAGCAGTTATCTGGTTCATGCTTAAGAAGACAACGCTCGGTTTTGAGATCCGTGCAGTTGGTCTCAATCCAAATGCTTCTGAATATGCAGGTATTTCTGCAAAACGTACTATTATCCTATCGATGATTATCTCAGGTGCTCTTGCAGGACTTGGTGGCGCAGTAGAAGGACTTGGTACCTTCCAAAACGTCTACGTTCAAGGTTCATCATTGGCGGTCGGATTTAACGGTATGGCAGTAAGTCTACTTGCTTCAAACTCACCAGTTGGAATTCTATTTGCGGCTTCTTATTCAGTGTCCTACAGGTAGGAGCACCTGGTATGAATGCTGCACAAGTACCATCTGAGCTTGTAAGTATCGTTACAGCCTCAATTATCTTCTTTGTCAGCGTTCACTACATCATCGAACGCTTTGTCAAACCAAGAAAACAACTTAAAGGAGGTAAATAAGGATGTCGATTTCAACAATGTTAACCCTTATGGTTTCGTCCATGTTGATTTACTCAGCACCACTTATTTTCACAAGTATTGGAGGAGTTTTCTCTGAACGTGGTGGAGTTGTTAACGTTGGTCTTGAAGGAATCATGGTCATGGGTGCCTTTTCTGGAGTTGTTTTTAACCTTGAATTTGCTCAAGATTTGGGAGCATTAACTCCTTGGTTAGCTCTTTTAGTTGGTGGATTAGTAGGTGCAATCTTCTCGCTCATTCACGCAGTGGCTACAATTCATTTCCGTGCTGACCATGTTGTCAGTGGTACCGTACTTAACTTGATGGCACCTGCCTTGGCAGTCTTCTTGGTCAAGGTGCTTTATAACAAGGGACAAACGGATAACTTAACACAAACATTTGGTCGATTTGATTTCCCTCTTTTGGCGAATATTCCAGTTATCGGAGATATCTTCTTCAAGTCAACAAGTTTACTTGGTTATCTAGCAATTGCCTTCTCATTCTTAGCATGGTTTGTTCTCTTTAAAACTCGCTTTGGACTTCGTCTTCGTTCAGTCGGTGAACACCCACAAGCAGCAGACACTTTGGGAATCAATGTTTACAAGATGAGATATCTTGGAGTTGTGATTTCCGGTTTCCTTGGAGGAATCGGTGGAGCTATTTACGCCCAATCAATTTCTGTTAACTTCTCAGTGACAACCATCGTCGGTCCAGGGTTTATCGCTCTTGCTGCCATGATTTTTGGTAAATGGAATCCTGTTGGTGCTATGCTTTCAAGTCTTTTCTTTGGACTATCACAAAGTTTGGCAGTTATCGGTTCTCAGCTTCCTTTCTTGCAAGGAGTTCCAGCCGTTTACTTGCAAATCGCACCTTACCTCTTGACCATTGTCGTTTTAGCAGCCTTCTTTGGTAAAGCTGTTGCTCCGAAAGCAGATGGTATCAACTATATTAAATCTAAATAATATAAAAAAACGTCAGTTTCAACTGACGTTTTATTTTTTAGGTTCTTGATGAGTTAAGTTGAGTCCCCAAGGGATAATATTTTCTGTTTTATTTTGGATGCGTTTGATATTGTCCTTGTGTCTCACAATCACTAAACTTGCAAGACCAATAATAATCAAAGTAAAAAGTAGGTCATAACTACTTAAGATAAACCCAAAAAGTGGAAATAGAAGAACTCCAAGAATCGCAGCTAGAGCAGCTGATATACTAGAAAGAGAAATCATACTTCCGAGATAGAGAATACCGAAAAAAATGACTGCAAGGTAAAGGAAAAAGAGAGGAGCAAATCCCAAAATAACTCCAGCGCTGGTAGCGACAGCCTTACCACCCTTGAATTTTGCAAAAATCGGAAAGGTATGGCCGATGACTGCTAAAAGTCCAAAGACGATTGGCGAAATTCCCTGTACATGAAAGATTAGTGGAAGTAGTGTGGCCAAAGTACCTTTAAAGAAATCAATTGCGAAGGTTACCATTCCAGCTTTCTTCCCTAAATTCGGAAGGTATTAGTCGTTCCAGTATTTCCGGAACCATGTTCTCTTAGATTAATGTTAAAGAAGATTTGTCCAATCCACAAGCCTGAAGGGATCGAACCCAATAAATAAGCTAAAATTAATAATACTATTGTCATCATGTTTCTATTATACCATGAATCAAGATAGAAACGAAACGGAATCTGTTCAGCACTTGTGACATCTGACACTTTATCAAAGTTGATAAGTCTATCATGATGATTTTTTTTATTCAGAAATCAAGGCTAAAGTTTTAAAAATACATGAAAATTTCTGAAAAACTTGATTTTGTGTTTATTTATGCTATAATGGGAACAATTATTTTTAGGAGGTGGAATATGTCTTACTTATTTGAGATATTACCAAGTTTATTGAGCGGTGCGACAATGACTTTACAAGTTTTTGCACTGGTCTTACTTTTTTCAATCCCTTTAGGCATTTTGGTTGCCTTTTGCTTACAGGTCCATTGGAAACCCCTCCATTACATGATTGATGTTTATATCTGGGTGATGCGTGGGACACCCTTGCTCTTGCAGTTAATTTTTATCTATTATGTTTTGCCAAGTATCGGAATTAGACTTGATCGGGTACCAGCAGCAATTATTGCCTTCACGCTTAATTATGCCGCCTATTTTGCAGAAATATTCCGTGGAGGGATTGCAACCATTCCTCAGGGACAATATGAAGCAGCTAAGGTTTTGAAATTCAAACCTATCGATACCGTCCGCTATATTATCTTGCCACAGGTCACCAAGATTGTTTTACCAAGTGTATTTAACGAGGTTATGAGTTTGGTTAAAGATACTTCTTTGGTCTATGCACTGGGCATTTCAGATTTAATCCTAGCCAGTCGAACCGCTGCCAATCGTGATGCTAGCTTGATTCCCATGTTTCTAGCAGGAGCTATCTATCTTTTGATGATTGGTATCGTTACGATTTTAGCTAAAAAACTTGAGAAAAAGTTTAGCTACTATAGATAGGAGGTTGTCCATGTTAGAGTTAAAAAATATCAGCAAAAAATTTGGAAAAAAAGAAATTTTATCCAATTTCAGTTTAACCATTCCTGAAAAGCAGATTTTGGCCATTGTTGGTCCTTCTGGAGGTGGGAAGACCACCTTGCTTAGAATGTTGGCTGGACTTGAGACTATTGATTCAGGTGAGATTTTTTATAATGGAGAATCTTTGCCTTTAGACGAACTCGAAAAGCGTAACTTGTTAGGTTTTGTATTTCAAGACTTTCAACTGTTTCCTCACTTATCCGTTATGGAAAACTTAATTTTGTCACCCATCAAGACTATGGGAATGTCTGAAACAGATACAAAGAAGAAGGCAGTTGATTTACTAACTCGTCTGGGACTAGAAGCCCATGCGGGTGCTTATCCATACTCATTATCCGGTGGTCAAAAGCAACGGGTTGCCTTAGCACGCGCTATGATGATAGATCCTGAAGTGATTGGGTATGATGAACCAACTTCAGCCCTGGATCCTGAGTTGCGTCTTGAGGTTGAAAAAAACTGATTCTACAAAAATCGAGAATTAGGAATGACTCAGATTGTCGTGACTCACGATCTCCAGTTTGCAGAGAATATTGCTGACCAGATTCTCAAAGTAGAGCCTAAGTAGGAGGTATCTATGAATCGAAAGAAAATCAGCCTTGTTTTTGGTATTCTTTCTAGCTTTTTTCCTGGTAGGATGCACACAAAAAGCTAGTGATCCCAAAGTCGATAATTGGGACAAATACCAAGAACAGGGAACAATTACCATCGGGTTTGACAATACCTTTGTTCCCATGGGTTTTGAAGAAAAGAATGGGCAATATGTCGGATTTGATATTGACTTAGCCCATGCTGTTTCTGAGAAACTTGGTTTCAAGGTACAATTTCAACCTATTGATTGGGACATGAAGGAAACCGAACTTCAAAACGGCACCATTGATGCTATCTGGAATGGATATTCCGCAACAGATGAACGCCGTGAGAAGGTTGCTTTTACCATTCCTTACATGGAGAATCAGCAGGTTCTAGTCTCTAAGAAATCTCAGAATATCCGATCAGTGTCAGATATGACAGGTAAGATTTTGGGTGCTCAGGCCGGTTCTTCTGGTTATCTAGATTTTGAAGCTCAACCGGAACTCTTAAAAAATATCGTAAAAGATCAGAAAGCCAACCAATATCAGAGTTTCAATGAAGCCTTGATTGACTTGCAAAACGATCGGATTGATGCCCTTTTAATTGACCGTGTGTACGCCAATTATTATCTTGAAACCGAAGGAATTTTAGACCAGTATGAGATTTTTCCAGCTGGTTTTGAGAGCGAGTCTTTTGCAGTTGGAGTGAGACCAGCTGAGAAGACCTTGTTAGCAAATTTAAATCAAGCTTTTGTAGAACTCTATCAAGAAGGTAAGTTCCAAGAAATAAGTAAGAAATGGTTTGGTGAAGATGTGGCTACTAGGCAGATAAAAGGAAAAGAAAACTAAGATTTTATCTTGGTTTCTTTTTTTGGTGGAGTTTGGTAAAGTTTGCTAAAAAGGACTTGGGAATAGGCTTTTAACTAGAAAAACTTTGCAAAATCCTTAGAAAACCTGTAAAATAGTAAAGATGAACAAATAGGAGGTTCCTTGTGTCAAAAAAGGAAATCAATATTAACAATTATAATGATGATGCCATTCAGGTGCTAGAAGGGTTGGATGCGGTCCGTAAACGTCCAGGGATGTATATCGGATCGACTGACGGTGCAGGTCTTCACCACCTAGTCTGGGAAATCGTCGATAATGCCGTCGATGAGGCCTTGTCTGGATTTGGTGACCGCATCGATGTGACCATCAATAAAGACGGAAGTTTAACGGTTCAAGACCACGGACGTGGAATGCCAACGGGAATGCATGCTATGGGAATTCCAACAGTTGAGGTTATCTTTACTGTCCTTCATGCCGGAGGAAAATTCGGTCAGGGTGGTTATAAGACTTCTGGTGGTCTACACGGGGTTGGATCTTCTGTCGTGAATGCCCTATCTAGTTGGTTAGAGGTAGAAATTACTCGTGATGGTGCTGTATACAAGCAACGTTTTGAAAACGGTGGGAAGCCCGTAACAAGTCTTGAAAAGATTGGAACGGCGCCAAAATCTAAGACAGGTACCAAAGTGACCTTCATGCCGGATGCCAGTATCTTTTCTACGACAGACTTCAAGTACAATACCATTTCAGAGCGTCTCAATGAGTCAGCCTTTCTCTTGAAATGTTACCTTGTCATTAACGGACAAGCGAACAGATGAGTCTATCGAATTCCATTATGAAAACGGGGTACAGGACTTTGTTTCTTACCTCAATGAAGACAAGGAAACCTTGACGCCAGTCCTTTACTTCGAAGGCGAAGACAATGGCTTCCAAGTGGAAGTAGCCCTCCAGTACAATGATGGATTTTCAGATAATATCTTGTCCTTTGTCAATAACGTCCGCACTAAGGATGGTGGAACGCATGAGACAGGGCTTAAGTCTGCCATTACCAAAGTCATGAACGACTACGCTCGTAAGACTGGACTTCTAAAGGAAAAAGATAAGAATCTTGAAGGATCCGACTATCGTGAAGGATTATCAGCTGTTCTTTCTATCTTGGTTCCGGAAGAGCATCTTCAGTTTGAAGGACAGACCAAGGACAAATTAGGAAGTCCACTCGCTCGGCCAATCGTTGATAGTATTATCGCTGAAAAACTGACTTTCTTCCTTTTGGAAAATGGGGAACTGGCTTCGAATCTGATTCGTAAAGCCATCAAGGCCCGTGATGCCCGTGAAGCAGCACGAAAAGCGCGTGATGAGAGCCGAAATGGCAAGAAAAACAAAAAAGATAAGGGCTTGCTTTCTGGTAAATTAACCCCAGCCCAGTCTAAAAACCCAGCCAAGAACGAACTCTATCTGGTTGAGGGAGACTCTGCCGGTGGCTCTGCCAAGCAAGGTCGAGATCGCAAGTTCCAGGCTATCTTGCCTCTTCGTGGTAAGGTTATCAATACAGCCAAGGCCAAAATGGCGGATATCCTGAAAAATGAAGAGATTAACACCATGATTTATACCATCGGTGCCGGTGTAGGAGCAGACTTCTCCCTTGAAGACGCCAACTACGACAAAATCATTATCATGACCGATGCGGATACCGATGGTGCCCACATCCAAACTCTACTCTTGACCTTCTTTTACCGTTACATGCGTCCACTAGTCGAGGCAGGACACGTCTATATCGCCCTTCCTCCTCTTACAAGATGTCTAAAGGAAAAGGCAAAAAAGAAGAAGTGGCCTACGCTTGGACGGATGGTGAACTTGAAGAACTCCGCAAACAGTTTGGCAAAGGCGCAACCCTCCAACGATATAAAGGGCTTGGTGAGATGAATGCGGACCAACTCTGGGAAACAACCATGAATCCAGAAACTCGAACCCTTATCCGTGTTACGATTGAAGACTTGGCACGCGCAGAACGCCGCGTCAATGTTCTCATGGGTGATAAAGTCGAACCGCGTCGTAAGTGGATTGAAGATAACGTCAAGTTTACGCTGGAAGAGAGTGGTGAAATGGTGTTTTAGGAGTGTACTACAATAAAAAATAAATATACATTATAGAAAGGAGGTGGAGAGGTGTCTATCGGTAGAAACGATAAATGTTCATGTAATTCAGGAAAAAAATACAAACATTGCCATTTAAAAATAGAGAAGTTACGAAAACAAATGGAACGGGATAATCTTCGTGATATTTCGGAAAGTGAGAGAAAACAACTTCAATCCCATGATAGGAAAAGAGTCAGGCATTTTTTCGATTCCAAAGGAAAAGAGTGCCTGTATTCCAATTGCAATAGAAAGGCAATTAAATCACATACTTTTCCTAGAAATATGTTAGAAAAGCAGATTGCAAGAGGAACTGATAATGGGTATTCGGTTTTTTCGTCCGATATAAAAAACATTATTAGTAATTTTCAAGATCCTAAGCTACATGATGAATTTTTTTATGAAATCAATATAAATGATGCTGGAACTATGCCACTTTTTTGTAAAGAACATGACAGTCAAATTTTTTTCGCCAATAGAAACTTTTTAAACCCATTCCTACTGAAAAAAACAATATATTTTTTTATATGCTTATCGTTTCTTTTTTTATACCATTTTTTTCTAAAGAAAAAAATATGCCTTGATAGATTACCCTGATATGATTGCTTCAGAAAAAAAGGAGTAGGCAAATCACTTTCTTCAGATACAAGACATAAAAAGAAATTCTATTTATGCTAATGCAACAAAAATTGCAAATACTAAAACAAACATAACAAATTTAGATGTATTAAAGATCAAATTTGATAAAGTAATGAATCATACTCTACCAAGTGATGCTGAAATTGATGAACATTTTAAAGTATATGGTTATAAATTGAAAAACAATATTCAGTGGTGCGGTGCTGGCTGTACAGAGTTTTCTTATAACGATACTGGAGTTATGAATCATTTAGGTTGCAGTTTTGGTTTAATCCCACAAAATAGAGATTTTCCAGCATATTTTTACTGTGTTGTACCAAACGAAGAAAATGATTATTTGAAAGATAAATTGCTGAAGTTACTTAATGATAAGTATGATAGTTATAAGAATGAAAAAAAGATACTGCTTCTTTTTGAAAAATATTATAAAAATATTACATCTTTGATAGTTCAGAAAAATATTATAATTTCTCCTGATATTATTGATGAATTGAGAGAAAAAGAAATTTGTTCTTTTTAATAAAAAAAGGTAAACTTCTAAAAAAACAGCCAATATGAATGGCTTTTTAAAAAGCGAATAGTCTATTAATTCAAGTTAAAGGAGTACAGAACGAGGAAGTACGCAATATTGTTTATAATATACTGGAAAAAATAGATTTGTTTTAAAAAACAGAGAGATTGGACTCATCAAATTTCTATCGTCAGATTTTTTGACAAGCTAACCAAATCTAAAGTGAGAACATCCAATTTTCGGACGAAGCCTTTCATGGCGAATTCTGTTTGTCCGAAAATCAGACGAGTGTATTTTGAGTAAAAGACGAACTTTTGTTTTTCGACCGAGCTCTTGCAAGATCAAAAAACTTTTTCCGAAAATCGGACGAAGTAAAAAGTACATTAAAATAAAATAATTAGGATATTATCCAGATGAAAAAAATTTATGGAATTAGCAGTTTAGATACAAAAGCTCTAGAAAACAACGAATTCTTCCAACTTCTATCTGAGAGCAAGGATGAGTTGGAGGCTTTTACAAAAGCCAATAAGTCTGAGCAGGTTTATGCAACGAAGCTTGGAGATATGGAGAAACTTCTTGAGATCTTGCAAGCTGGTTTACACCGTTTCAAGGTCAGTCAAACGGTGGCTAGTCTGGAAGCGTCTGACCGTGATCGTGATGATGAGCTTTCTACCTTGACTGGTTTGGTCAAGGCCTTCTCTCGAGTGAAAGAGTCAGGTAGCAAGGAAGCTTACGAAAAACTCAGCAAACTTTTCAAAAATTATGCTGGGCTAACGAGTATGAGCTACGAAAAAGAGACAGAAGCTATTAACCATTTGCTCAAGGAGCTAAAAGATAGTGACTACCAAACTGCCCTTGCAACCCTGCATTTGACAACTCATGTAGAAAACTTGACAAAGGCGCAGGCTTAGTTTGAAAAAGCCTATAAGGAACGCTTGGCCGAGCAAAAAGGCAAGGCACCTAGTCAAAACAAGGAAGTCCGTGCGAAACTGCAAGAAATCTATGACTTCCTTGTGGATTCTACTGCAATCAACGCCTACGCTTATCCTGAAAGAACTCACGTGGTCAATCTCCGCGACCACCTCAACACCATCCGCAGCCGCTACAAAAAACGCAAACCTGCTATGAAGGTAACGGAAGCAGTGGGGAGTGTTAATTAAGCCTGATAGATTTGGAGGAATAGAAGATGATTATCAGACCTGCAAGCAGAAAAGATTGTCAAGCTATTTATAGCCTTTATCAAAGTGAAAAATGGCTTTCTTTTACAGAGGAAAAAGTGACATCTCTATTTTCAACAAACCTGTCCCATTACTTGGTAGTTGAAGAGAACCAGAAAATCCTTGGTTTTGCCCGCTACTTGACAGATGAAGTGATGACAACCTTTTTAGCTGAAATAATTATTGATAAATCCCACCGTAGAAAAAGACTGGGACAGCAGCTGATTGAGGAGATCCACAAAAAATATCCTTTGACACGGATTGAATTAATATCTGAAGCAGATGGATTTTATCGGTCAATAAGTTTTAAGCCTGTTGGTACAGGATTTAGAAAATCTGAATGAAAGGAGACAGCCAATGACGCTTGACAACAAACTGGGTCTGACAGATTCGCTTGAACTAGCCAAGATGGTTATGCGACGGAGGCTGCCCAAGCCTGTCTAGACTTTGCTTTTCAGCAAGCTGGCTTGTCAGAAGTTTACTCTTTTACATCCTTACTCATTCAACTTTCGCAAAAAGTCATGCAAAAACTGAGCATGGAATTTGTCAAAGAATTTGATAATGAAAAAGTTCCAGCAGACAGTCCGCTTTATAGACATGTCCTCTACAGAATCAAGAGTTTCCACTAAAAAAGCAGGTATTCCCATGAGAACTGAAACCGAGATGTTTGATGTGATTTTGCAAACCGCAAAAGTGCTACAGGTCGATGCAGTCGCCATGTCCGGCTCGCGGACAAACCCAAAGGCTCCCAAGGACGAGTTCCAAGACTATGATGTAGTTTATATCATGGAGGATTTGGATGGTCTGATAGCCGACCTTGCTTGGTTGGATTCCTTTGGCACACGTATCATTGAGCAACATAATGTCCTAGGCAACCGTCGTCTTTACCTCATGCTCTTTGAGGATGGTAATCGCATTGATTTGACTCTCTGCCCACAAGAACACATGCAAGAATGGGTGGATAGCGAGGCAGGATTCACCGTTTTAGAAGATCCTAAGGATTTGTTTGAACCTTATTCCCCGAGTCCTCAACGCTTTTGGACAAGCCCAGCTAGTGCGATAGATTTTGAAAAAGCCTGCAATGAATTTTGGTGGGTGTCGGCATACGTGGTTAAAGGGATTTGTCGTAATCAAGTTATCTATGCGACTGACCATCTCTACGGTATTTGCCAACAAGAACTCTTGAAGGTCTTGGCTTGGCAGGTAGCAAGTGATAGGGGGACTATCGACGTCGGAAAGAACTACAAGTATCTCTTTAACTATTTACCTGCTGAGAAAGAGAAGGAATTTTCAAATCTGCTTGATTTTTCCAGCTTAGACAAAATCACTCAGTCTTTATTGGCTACTATCAGACTCTTTCATAGAGAAGCGCAAGATTTAGCCAAGAAGATGGACTTTGACTATGATAGGGAAGTGGCTGAGAAGATGATTGACTATGCTAAGGAGAAGTTGAAATAGTTTCAGAGACATTTACAAGATGAACAAATTCTTCGGTTTATAATAGCTATTGAGGTGAAATAGTATGTTTGATTTCATATTTGGAATATTTGCTATGTTATTCCCATTTCTTCCAATTGTGTCCATAATCTTATCAATATATATTGCCTTACAAAATAATAAACTTGGCAAAAGATTTTATGGATTATTTTTTCCTGTAATTATCACCATATGTAATATTTGGTTGTTTCCCATAGATCGGACAGATATGTTTCATGATGCTTTAAGGTTTTATTTTTTTCTAATTGATTTTTGTTTACCTATGCTTATTTCTTCCACAATCTATCACTCAATACGCTTACATTATTTATACAAATCAATCAAGTGGAGAGTCTTCCCTATAAGTATCTGTTATTTATTCGGTTTAATTTTTTTCATTATCTTAACACAATGCATTGGGAGGAGCTATTTCGAGGGAAAAAGTTTGTATTTGATATCTTGCTGATATCAACTGCTATAATTTCTTATTTACCTTGTCTATATTTGTACATTCTTCAAAGAAGAAAGAACAACCCATAGGGAATAGTTGCTTTTGGTTAATCTAAATAAATGACTTAAATAGTATCTAAAGATATTTTTCTCAATACCAATTTTAATGTAAAAATCTACTCAACATTTTTTGAAAGGAGTTGAACACGCCCTGAATGCTGTTTGAAAACTCCTCACGCATCTTTTAAAACTTATTTTAAACTACAGAAAGGATAGTTTGGTTACTAGAGGTAACTGAACACGGGACTAATTTCTTGGAAAAAAGATAAATCGCCTTGGGTTCATCGAACCCTGCAGCGATTTCCTATTTTTCTACAGAAATTTTCGGCACGCCGAATCGTCCCTTTGTATCTTATATGAGTAATATCCAAAATATGTCCTTAGAGGACATCATGGGAGAGCGCTTTGGTCGCTACTCCAAGTACATCATTCAAGACCGGGCTTTGCCAGACATTCGGGATGGATTGAAGCCGGTTCAACGCCGTATTCTTTATTCTATGAATAAGGATGGCAATACTTTTGATAAGAGCTACCGTAAGTCAGCCAAGTCTGTCGGGAATATTATGGGGAATTTCCACCCACACGGGGATTCTTCTATCTATGATGCCATGGTTCGTATGTCTCAGGACTGGAAAAACCGTGAGATTCTGGTTGAAATGCACGGTAACAATGGTTCTATGGACGGAGATCCACCTGCGGCTATGCGTTATACGGAAGCTCGTTTATCAGAGATTGCAGGCTACCTTCTTCAAGATATCGATAAAAAGACAGTTCCCTTTGCTTGGAACTTTGACGATACGGAGAAAGAGCCAACTGTCTTACCAGCAGCCTTTCCAAACCTTCTAGTCAATGGTTCAACAGGTATTTCAGCTGGTTATGCCACAGATATTCCACCGCATAATTTGGCTGAAGTTATCGATGCGACAGTCTACATGATTGATCACCCAACTGCTAAGGTTGATAAGCTGATGGAATTCTTACCTGGGCCAGACTTTCCTACAGGAGCTATTATCCAAGGTCGTGACGAGATCAAAAAGGCCTATGAAACTGGTAAGGGGCGCGTGGTTGTTCGTTCCAAGACTGAAATTGAGAAGTTAAAAGGCGGTAAGGAACAAATCGTTATCACTGAGATTCCTTATGAGATTAATAAGGCTAACTTAGTCAAGAAAATTGATGAAGTCCGTGTCAATAACAAGGTGGCAGGTATTGCTGAGGTTCGAGATGAGTCTGACCGTGACGGTCTTCGCATTGCTATCGAACTCAAGAAAGATGCGAACACAGAGCTTGTTCTCAACTATCTTTTCAAGTATACTGACTTGCAAATCAACTACAACTTCAACATGGTTGCGATTGACAATTTCACCCCTCGTCAGGTTGGAATTGTGCCTATCTTATCTAGCTATATTGCCCACCGTCGTGAGGTCATCTTGGCACGTTCTCGCTTTGACAAGGAAAAGGCTGAAAAACGTCTCCATATCGTGGAAGGTTTGATTCGTGTTATCTCTATCTTAGATGAAGTCATTGCTCTTATCCGTGCTTCTGAGAACAAGGCTGATGCCAAGGAAAACCTCAAGGTCAGTTATGATTTTACTGAAGAGCAGGCTGAAGCTATTGTTACCTTGCAACTATACCGTTTGACCAATACAGACGTGGTTGTCTTGCAAGAAGAAGAAGCTGAACTACGTGAAAAAATTGCTATGCTGGCGGCTATTATTGGTGACGAACGGACTATGTACAATCTCATGAAAAAGAACTTCGTGAGGTCAAGAGACAGTTTGCGTCACCTCGTTTGAGTTCTTTAGAAGATACAGCAAAAGTGATCGAGATTGATACAGCTAGCCTTATCGCAGAGGAAGATACCTATGTCAGCGTGACGAAGGCTGGCTATATCAAGCGTACTAGCCCTCGTTCTTTCTCAGCTTCAACGTTAGAGGAAATTGGTAAACGGGATGATGACCGATTGCTATTTATCCAATCTGTTAAGACAACTCAACATCTCTTAATCTTTACGACACTAGGAAATGTTATCTACCGTCCTGTCCATGAATTAGCAGATATTCGTTGGAAGGATATCGGGGAGCACTTGAGTCAAACGATTACCAACTTTGAAACCAATGAAGAAATACTTTACGTAGAAGTTGTGGATCAGTTTGAAGATGCGACAACCTACTTTGCAGCGACCCGCCTTGGACAAATCAAGCGTGTCGAACGCAAAGAATTCTCTCCATGGAGAACCTATCGTTCTAAATCTGTCAAATATGCCAAGTTGAAAGATGAGACTGACCAGATTATAGCTGTTGCACCAATCAAACTTGATGATGTTTTGTTGATTAGTAAAAATGGATATGCCCTTCGCTTTAATATCGAAGAGGTTCCAGTTGTTGGAGCCAAGGCTGCAGGTGTTAAAGCTATGAATCTGAAAGCAGATGATGAGCTTCAAGTTGCCTTATCTGCAATACTTCATCCTTCTATCTGTTAACGCAACGTGGAAGCTTGAAACGTGTATCAACAGAGGAAATTCCAGCAACCAGTCGTGCTAAGCGTGGTCTTCAAGTTCTGAGAGAATTGAAGAGTAAACCACATCGCGTCTTCTTGGCCGGTGCTGTCTCAGAACAAGGATTTATCGGAGATCTCTTCAGTACAGAAGTAGAAGATGGCGAACAAACTCTTGTTATCCAATCAAATAATGGGACGATTTACGAAGCAATTCTGCAAGATTTGAATCTATCAGAGCGCACGAGTAATGGAAGCTTTATCTCAGATACTATTTCAGACGAGGAAGTTTTCGATGCCTACCTCAAAGAAGTCTTTAAAGAAGAAAAAGATAATTCATAAGAAAATCAGTCCTAGTGACTGATTTTTTATAAGTAAAATTTTCAGAAAATTACAAATAATACTTGAATTTTTAGGAGAATAGTGTAGAATAGAACACAAAGCTTGATTAGAATAAAGGAGATTGTCATGACCGTTACGATTGATTGGGAAAATCTCGGTTTTTCCTATATGAAACTACCTTATCGTTATATCGCTTATTTTAAAAATGGACAATGGTCTCAAGGAGAATTAACAGAAGATGCAACCTTGCATATTTCAGAATCATCTCCAAGCCTTCACTATGGACAGCAAGCATTTGAAGGATTGAAAGCCTATCGTACAAAAGATGGCAGTATTCAACTCTTCCGTCCAGATGAAAATGCTAAACGACTCCAACGTACCTGTGACCGTCTCTTGATGCCCCAAGTGCCAACAGAAATGTTTGTAGAGGCTTGTAAAGCAGTTGTTCGTGCTAATGAAGAATACGTACCACCTTACGGAACTGGTGGAACCCTTTATCTTCGTCCGCTCTTGATTGGTGTCGGAGACATCATCGGGGTAAAACCAGCCGAGGAGTATATTTTCACCATCTTTGCTATGCCAGTTGGAAATTACTTTAAGGGTGGATTGGTTCCAACAAACTTCTTGATTCAAGATGAGTATGACCGTGCTGCACCAAATGGGACAGGAGCTGCCAAGGTCGGTGGTAACTATGCGGCTAGTCTTTTGCCAGGAAAAATGGCTAAATCCCGTCATTTCTCAGATGTTATTTATCTAGACCCATCAACCCACACTAAGATTGAAGAAGTTGGTTCAGCAAACTTCTTTGGAATTACAGCTGATAATGAGTTTGTAACCCCATTGAGTCCGTCAATTTTGCCATCGATTACCAAGTATTCATTGCTTTACTTGGCAGAGCATCGTTTAGGCTTGAAACCTGTTGAGGGAGATGTACCAATTGATAACTTGGCTCGATTTGTAGAAGCAGGTGCCTGTGGAACAGCAGCAGTAATCTCACCTATTGGGGGAATCCAACACGGTGATGATTTCCATGTTTTCTACAGTGAAACAGAGGTTGGTCCAGTGACTCGTAAACTATACGATGAATTGACAGGTATCCAATTTGGTGACATTGAAGCACCAGAAGGCTGGATTGTAAAAGTAGATTAAACATTATTAAAGGAGATCTTTATGAAAACGAAAAAATGGATGTTAACAGCAGGAGTTGTCCTGAGTACAGCAGTTCTTCTTGTGGCTTGTGGTAAAGCTGATAAAGAAGCAGATGCACCTACAACCTTTTCTTATGTCTATGGAGTAGACCCATCATCTTTGGACTACAGTATTGCAACTCGTACTTCAACAACGGATATCATTGGTAACGTTGTTGATGGTTTGTTGGAAAACGACGAATATGGAAATTTGGTTCCTTCACTAGCAGAAGACTGGAGTGTTTCACAAGACGGTTTGACTTATACTTATAAACTTCGTAAAGGGGTTAAATGGTATACTTCAGAGGGTGAAGAATATGCTGAAGTAACTGCGCATGACTTTGTTACTGGACTAAAACACGTAGCAGATGGTAAATCAGACGGTGTCACTCTTATTCAAAACTCCATTAAGGGCTTGAATGAATATATGACTGGTGAGACTAATGACTTCTCTACAGTTGGGGTTAAGGCATTGGATGACTACACAGTCCAGTATACTCTTAATGCACCTGAAAGTTTCTGGAATTCGAAAGTAACTTCAGCAACCATGTTGCCGGTAAACGAGGAATTCCTCAAAGCTTCAGGCAAGAACTACGGAGCAGTAAGTCCATCTGGAATTCTTTATAACGGTCCGTATATACTTAAGACATTGACTTCAAAATCTTTAATCGAATACGAAAAGAACCCAAATTATTGGGATAAAGAGAAGGTTAAAATTGAGAAAGTAAAATTGACCTACTATGATGGTTCAGACCAAGAATCATTAATCCGTAGCTTCTCTTCAGGTGTTTATACAACAGCTCGTATCTTCCCAAGTAGCTCAAACTTTGCTTCTACATTGGAACAATACGGAGATAAAATCACATACAGTCCACAGGATTCAACTAGTTACTACTTTACCTTTAACGTAAACCGTCAATCTTACAATAAGACTGCGAAAACAAGTGAAGAACAGAAACTTCTACAAAAGAAGCGATGTTGAACAAGGACTTCCGTCAAGCCATCAACTTTGCCTTCAACCGTCATTCATATGCTGCACAACTCAATGGTGAAGATGGTGCGGACAAGATTATTCGTAACAGTCTAGTTCCAGATAACTTTGTACAATCTGGTGGTAAAAACTTTGGTGATATCGCTCAAGCAGAATTGGTCAACTATGGAAACCAATGGAAAGGTGTTGAGCTTGTAGACGGAAAAGATACTATCTACAATCCTGACAAAGCTAAGGCTTCATTTGAGAAAGCTAAGAAAGAATTGGAAGCAAAAGGTGTAACCTTCCCAATTCACTTGGATGTTCCAGTTGAACAGACAGATACAATTGCCGTTCAACAAAGCAATTCCTTCAAACAATCAATCGAGTCAACTCTTGGTTCTGAAAATGTCGTGATTGATGTCCTTCAGATGACCGATAACGAAAAGGAAAGCATTACATCGCAGGCGCGTGTTCCAGCTCAAAAAGACTATGACTTGAACAGTACTGGATGGGCTCCAAGCTACCAAGACCCAGCAAGTTATCTTAATATCATGGATCCTAAGACTGGTTCTGCTATGAAACACCTTGGTATTACGAAAGGTAAAGACAAGGAAGTAGTAGCTCAACTTGGTCTGGACGAATATAAGAAACTCTTGGATGATGCAGTTTCTGAAACAAACGATTTGGATAAGAGATATGAAAAATATGCTAAAGCTCAAGCATGGCTCACTGATAGTTCTCTCTTGATGCCAACAGCTTCATCAGGTGGCTCACCAGTTGTCAGCAACGTCGTTCCATTCTCTAAACCATACTCACAAGTAGGTATTAAGGGTGATCCATATATCTTCAAGGGAATGAAATTGCAAAAAGAAATTGTATCTGCTAAAGAATATCAAGCAGCTCTTGAAAAATGGCAAAAAGAAAAATTGGAATCAAACAGTAAATACCAAAAAGAACTAGAAAGTCATGTCAAATAAAACAGACTAGTATTTTTGGAATAAAGGGGCCTATATGGAATGGATTAAACTAATAGGGATAGTTATCATTGTGATTGGTTTTATCTATAAATTAGATACCATCGCAACGGTAGTCTTAGCTAGTTTAGTTACAGCTCTAGTTTCTGGAGTTTCTCTTGTTGAGTTCTTGGATATTTTAGGAAGAGAATTTAGCAATCAACGAGTTCTTACGATTTTTATGGTAACCTTGCCCTTGGTTGGTTTATCTGAAACTTTTGGCCTTAAGCAACGTTCGATTGACTTGATTCAAAGGATAAAGGGACTGACCGTAGGAAGTTTTTATACCGTTTATTTCTTTTTTCGGGAACTAGACAGTTTCTTTGCCATTCGTATCGGAGGGCAGCCGCAGTTTGTAAGGCCTCTGGTTCAACCCATGGGACAAGCTGCGGCAGAGTCACAATTAGGTAGAAAATTAACGGAGCAGGAGAGCGAAGCGCTAAAAGCGCGTGCAGCAGCAAATGATAATTTTGCAAATTTCTTTGCTCAGAACACTTTCGTTGGTGCAGGTGGTGTCCTCTTAGTTGGGGGCACTCTGGACCAATTAGGTTACGAAAGTAATTATGCAGGGATCGCTTCGGCTTCTCTTATTGTTGCAGGAGTTGCCTTACTTGTGGTAGGGCTTTACAATTACTTATTTGATAGAAAACTGCTAGCGAATAAGCTTAGTAAAGGAAAAGATGAATGACCAATCTAGCAAGACAGTTATTAGAGTTAACCTATATTGTGATTGGTTGTCAATTTCTTCACACGGCCTATTGTAGCTATAAAGACAAAACAAACCCAGTTCGCTTTGGAACAGCTGGGTTTTGGGTTTTATTGAGTATCAGTTTTATCGGTGGCTCTTATCTACCTTCTATCAGTATTGGAATTATCGTAGTGCTCTTAGCCCTACTAACACTCTTTAAACAGGTTCGTATCGGAACCTTGCCGTCTCTGGATGAAGTAAAGGCAAATATTGAAGCTAAACGGTTGAAGAATAAAATTTTTATTCCGGTCATGTTGATGGCTTTGATCGCTTTAGTATTAGCAAAAATGATCCCAGAGTTTAGTAAGATTGCTATCAGCCTTGCAGCATTTCTTGCAACCATCTCTCTTTTATTGATTACTAAGAGTTCTCCTAAAAGCTTGCTGACAGAAAATAATCGCATGGTTCAGCAAGTCTCAACTAGTGGGATTGTTCCCCAACTTTTAGGAGCTTTGGGGGCTATTTTTACTGTAGCTGGAGTTGGAGATTTAATGTCACATCTGATAAGTGGTTTTGTGCCTTCAGGGAGTCGGTTGATGGGTGTAGTGGCTTATGTGTTGGGAATGGTTCTATTTTCAATGATTATGGGAAATGCCTTTGCGGCCTTTACTGTCATTACTGCTGGAATTGGTGTTCCCTTTGTATTTTCCTTGGGAGCAGATCCAATCGTGGCGGGTGCTCTTGCTATGACAGCAGGTTGTTGTGGAACTTTATTAACCCCAATGGCTGCTAATTTCAATACTCTACCTGTAGCCCTTTTGGATATGAAAGATCCAAATGGCGTTATCAAAGCACAAGTAGGAGTAGCTATTGTCATGATTATCATACATGTATTTCTGATGTACTTTTTGGCATTTTAGTAAAGGAAATAAAATGAAATATTAGTTACAGGATTTGATCCTTTTGGTGGTGAACAGGTTAATCCAGCTCTAGAAGCAGTTAAATCATTACCGTCTGAAATCAATGGTGCAGAGCTTCATTGGGTAGAAATCCCAACGGTCTTTTATAAATCAGTAGAGGTTTTAGAAGCAGAAATAAATCGATACCATCCAGATGTTGTGCTTTGCATTGGACAAGCAGGAGGAAGAGCGAGTTTAACTCCTGAGAGAGTTGCTATCAATCAAGATGATGCTAGAATTCCAGATAACCAAGGAAATCAACCGATTGACACTCCAATTCGCCTTGATGGAGAAGCTGCCTACTTTAGCACACTCCCTATCAAAGCAATGGTACAAGCCATAAAAGAAGAAGGGCTACCTGCAGCAGTATCCAATACAGCAGGAACCTTTGTTTGTAACCATCTGATGTATCAGGCTCTCTATTTAGCGGATAAGAAATTTCCCGATATGAGAGCAGGATTTATGCATATTCCCTATATGACAGAACAAGTTGTAAATAAGCCTAATACTGCATCCATGTGTTTAAGAGATATTGTCCGAGGTATCGAAGCTGCGATTGGTGCTATCGTGGACCATAAAGATAAAGATTTGAAATTGGTCGGAGGGGCGACTCACTAATAATTCAATTTCAAATTAAAAAATATTCCTTAAACTCTCTATCAAGATTAGCTTGATAGAGAGTTTTTTCTTGCTAGATTAGGGAATTTCTTGTAAAATAGAAAAAGTGAAAAGAGGTATGGTATGAGCAAAAAAGATAAAAAAATTGAGATTCAATTGTCAGATTCTAAAGTAGTAGTTGGAAAAGATAAGTACGATGGTTATACTTTAATGATCGGAAAAAAATTAATCGGTGAAATTGCCGAACTAGATGACCAATTTGCAATCATAAAGAATGGAAATGTCGATAGTTTTTACAAAAATCTTGAAAAAGCTGTGGAAATATTGATTGAGAACTATAATTTAGCAAAATAATGCTTGTTTTTTGCAAATTTTCATGATATAATAGTTTCGTTGATTGTCGGAGAGATAGCGAAGAGGCTAAACGCGGCGGACTGTAAATCCGCTCCTTCGGGTTCGGGGGTTCGAATCCCTCTCTCTCCATATCATCAATGGGGTATAGCCAAGCGGTAAGGCAAGGGACTTTGACTCCCTCATGCGTTGGTTCGAATCCAGCTACCCCAGTTCTTAGGTAATAAATTCAAGATAAAAAGAAAAATATCTTAGGGTATTTTATTTTTATAATTGAAGGACGTTCGAGATGTTCATGTCGTTGCGGGTGCTTAGGAAAAAAATTATAAGTATGTCAAGTTAAAAAGACTTGATTGTTGGAGGATTTTTTAGATGAATGAATTTGAAGATTTGCTAAATAGCGTTAGCCAAGTTGAACCTGGTGATGTTGTTAGTGCTGAAGTATTGACAGTTGATGCTAATCAAGCTAACGTTGCAATCTCTGGAACTGGTGTTGAAGGTGTCTTGACTCTTCGCGAATTGACAAACGATCGCGATGCTGATATCAATGACTTTGTAAAAGTAGGTGAAGTATTTGATGTTCTTGTACTTCGTCAAGTAGTTGGTAAAGATACTGATACAGTAACATACCTTGTATCTAAAAAACGCCTTGAAGCTCGCAAAGCATGGGACAAACTTGTAGGACGCGAAGAAGAAGTTGTTACAGTTAAAGGAACTCGCGCTGTTAAAGGTGGACTTTCAGTAGAATTTGAAGGTTTGCGTGGATTTATCCCAGCTTCAATGTTGGATACTCGTTTCGTACGTAACACTGAGCGTTTTGTAGGTCAAGAATTTGAAGCTAAAATCAAAGAAGTTGACCCTAAAGAAAACCGCTTCATCCTTTCACGTCGTGAAGTTGTAGAAGCAGCTACTGCAGCAGCTCGTGCAGAAGTTTTCGGTAAATTGGCTGCTGGTGATGTTGTAACTGGTAAAGTTGCTCGTATCACAAGCTTCGGTGCTTTCATCGACCTTGGTGGTGTTGATGGATTGGTTCACTTGACTGAATTGTCACACGAACGTAACGTTTCACCAAAATCAGTTGTAACTGTTGGTGAAGAAGTTGAAGTTAAAATCCTTGACCTTAACGAAGAAGAAGGACGTGTATCACTTTCACTTAAAGCAACAACACCTGGACCATGGGATGGCGTTGAGCAAAAATTGGCTAAAGGTGACGTTGTAGAAGGTACAGTTAAACGTTTGACTGACTTCGGTGCATTTGTTGAAGTATTGCCAGGTATCGATGGACTTGTTCACGTATCACAAATTTCACACAAACGTATTGAAAATCCAAAAGAAGCTCTTACAGTTGGTCAAGAAGTTACTGTTAAAGTTCTTGATGTTAATGCTGATGCAGAACGCGTTTCACTTTCTATCAAAGCTCTTGAAGAACGTCCAGCTCAAGAAGAAGGACAAAACGAAGAAAAACGTGCTCCACGTCCACGTCGTCCAAAACGTCAAGAAAAACGTGACTTTGAACTTCCTGAAACTCAAACAGGATTCTCAATGGCTGACTTGTTCGGAGACATCGAACTTTAATCAATCAGAACTAATTATAAATCCTTTGTTGTAAAACAAGGGATTTTTCTTTTTTCAACTAGTATTTTTTGATATAATGGATTTATGTTACATTTCGAAAAAGAATCAATTTACCAAATTGTAAATGAACAACTTTCTAGTCTTTTAGAAGGTGAGACCAATGTGTTGGCTAATCTATCAAATGCCAGTGCTCTCTTAAAAATGAACTTTCCTCGAACTGTCTTTGCAGGTTTCTATTTATATGACGGAAATGAGCTTATTTTAGGCCCTTTTCAGGGTGGAGTCTCATGCGTTAGAATTGCGCTCGGAAAAGGAGTTTGTGGTGAGTCAGCGGCTAGCCGTCAAACAGTTATCGTTGGTGATGTGAAGACCTATCCCAACTATATTTCTTGTGATAGTAGTGCTCGTAGCGAGATCGTACTTCCAATGGTAAAAAATGGACAGCTTCTGGGTGTATTAGATTTGGACTCATCTCATGTAGATGATTATGATGAAATTGATCAACGCTATTTAGAAGAGTTTGTGTCCATTTTACTAGATAAGACAGAATGGAAATTTTCAATGTTTGAGGAGAAAGCATAATGTATCAGGCGCTTTATCGAAAATATAGAAGTCAAAATTTTTCAGAGTTAGTGGGCCAGGAAGTTGTTGCTAGAACTCTTAAACAGGCTGTGGAACAGGATAAGATTAGTCACGCCTACCTCTTTTCAGGGCCTCGTGGAACTGGTAAGACTAGTGTGGCTAAGATTTTTGCTAAGGCTATGAATTGCCCTAATCAAGTAGGGGGAGAACCTTGTAATAACTGTTATATCTGTCAAGCTGTTACGGATGGAAGTTTAGAAGACGTTATCGAAATGGATGCTGCTTCTAATAATGGGGTTGATGAAATTCGTGATATTCGTGATAAATCAACTTATGCTCCAAGTATAGCTCAGTATAAGGTTTATATCATTGATGAGGTTCATATGCTTTCGACAGGTGCCTTTAATGCCCTTTTGAAAACACTGGAAGAACCAACTCCAAATGTAGTTTTTATTTTGGCAACGACTGAGCTTCATAAAATTCCTGCAACTATTTTGTCTCGTGTTCAACGATTTGAGTTCAAGTCCATTAAGACTCAGGATATTCGAGATCATATCTTCCAGATTTTAGAAAAAGAAGGGATTGATTACGAAACAGAAGCTGTTGAAATTATTGCTCGACGAGCTGAGGGTGGGATGCGGGATGCCTTGTCAATTCTAGACCAGGCATTAAGCTTAACCCAAGAAGCTACATTGACAACAGCAGTCTCAGAAGAAATCACTGGTACCATTAGTTTAAGTGCTTTGGATCATTACGTAGCTGCTTTAGCTCAAAAGGATGTACCGGGAGCCCTTCAAAATCTTGATCTGATTTTTGAGAATGGAAAGAGCATGACACGTTTTGTAGTCGATTTGCTGCAATATCTACGTGATATCTTAATTGTTCAAGCAGGCGGAGAAAATACACATCATAGTGATGCATTTGAGAGAAACTTAGCTCTTCCGCAGGATGTCTTGTTTGAGATGATTAGTCTTGCTACTAAAAGTCTAGCTGATATTAAGGCTAGCCTACAACCTAAAATTTATGCCGAAATGATGACTATTCGTTTAGCAGAAATTGATTCTCAATCAGAGCTTTCAGGTGAGGTGGCTGAGGAATTATCTTCTCTTCGAGAAGAAGTTGCACGATTGAAACAAGCCCTTGCCAATGTTGGTTCTAACCCTAAGCAAACTGTTTCTACACCAAGCCGTCCGACTAACTCTAAGTCAATTTATCGTGTGGACCGAAACAAGGTGCAGTCTATTCTTCAAGAAGCAGTAGAAAATCCAGACTTGGCCCGACAAAACTTAATTCGTCTTCAGAATGCTTGGGGAGAAGTCATTGAAAGTTTATCAGGACCAGATAAGGCACTCTTGGCTGGTTCTAAACCGGTTGCAGCAAATGAACATCATGCGATTTTGGCTTTTGAATCGAATTTTAATGCTGGTCAAACTATGAAACGGGACAATCTCAACACCATGTTTGGAAATATTCTTAGTCGAGCTGCTGGATTTTCTCCAGAGATTCTTGCCATTTCTATGGAGGAGTGGAAAGAAGTTCGAGCTGCATTTTCAAGCAGAACGAAAGGGGCCCAAGAACAAGTCGTTAAGGAAGAGACTGAGGAGTCAATTCTTCCTCAAGGGTTTGAGTTTTTAGCAGATAAAGTAACCATAGCTGAAGACTAAAGGGAATTTGTGGTAGTAGACTATGAACAGACAACAATTTATTATCATGGCCTTATTTACTGCTGCTGAGACTTATTTCTTTAATGAATCTATCATGGAGCAACGGTATATCGTGGCCTTGCTTTGGGCTATTTTGATTCTGAGAAATTTTCGAGTAAGCTATATCATGGGTAAAATTGTGAGCGCTATAGATGATCATTTTCAAGGGAAGAAGTAGCTCCTAGCTTCTAGACAAAATCAAAGCCTTTTAGGCTTTTTTTTGTTATACTATTAAGGTATATTTATTGACATTTTACTGTGTTTTTCTAGGGATTTAAAAAGGTTAAATTTCAGGTAAATACAGTAAAAAGGATGAAAAGAAAGGAACAATCATGTCAGTATTAGAGATCAAAGATCTTCACGTTGAAATTGAAGGAAAAGAAATTTTAAAAGGGGTCAATCTGACTCTTAAAACAGGAGAAATTGCAGCTATCATGGGACCAAATGGTACCGGTAAGTCTACTCTTTCAGCAGCTATTATGGGGAACCCTAACTATGAAGTCACTAAAGGTGAAGTCTTGTTTGACGGTGTAAACATCCTTGAATTGGAAGTGGATGAGCGTGCGCGTATGGGACTTTTCCTTGCCATGCAATATCCATCAGAAATTCCTGGGATTACAAATGCTGAGTTTCTTCGTGCAGCTATGAATGCTGGTAAAGAAGATGATGAGAAGATTTCAGTTCGTGAATTTATCACTAAGTTAGACGAAAAAATGGAATTGCTCAACATGAAAGAAGAAATGGCAGAGCGTTACCTCAACGAAGGTTTCTCAGGTGGTGAGAAAAAACGTAACGAAATTCTTCAACTCTTGATGTTGGAACCAACATTTGCACTTTTGGATGAGATTGACTCTGGTCTTGATATTGATGCCCTTAAAGTTGTTTCTAAAGGTGTGAATGCTATGCGTGGTGAAGGTTTTGGTGCTATGATCATTACTCACTACCAACGTCTTTTGAACTATATCACACCAGATGTGGTACACGTTATGATGGAAGGTCGTGTTGTTCTTTCTGGTGGTCCAGAATTGGCTGCACGCTTGGAACGTGAAGGATACGCGAAACTAGCTGAAGAACTTGGCTATGACTACAAGGAAGAATTGTAATTCCCTCGTATCTTTTAGGAGAAGTAAATGACTAAAGAAACTATTAAACTTTTTTCAGAAATGCACGCTGAACCAAGCTGGTTGTCAGACCTCCGTCAAAAAGCTTTTGATAAGATTGAGAGTTTGGAATTGCCAGTCATTGAGCGTGTAAAATTTCACCGTTGGAATCTGGGAGATGGAACGATTACAGAAAGTGAACCATCAGCAAATGTTCCTGATTTCACTGCTTTAGATAATCACTTGAAATTGGTGCAGGTTGGGACTCAAACTGTTTTCGAACAAATTCCAGTTGAGTTGGCTGAACAGGGTGTTGTCTTCACAGACTTCCATTCGGCTTTAGAAGAAATTCCAGAGCTTATCGAGGAATTCTTTATGTCATCTGTTAAGTATGATGATGACAAGCTAGCAGCTTACCACACAGCTTATTTAACAGCGGGGCTGTTCTCTATATTCCAGACAATGTCGAAATCACAGAACCAATCGAAGGAATTTTCTACCAAGATAGTGATAGTGATGTGCCGTTTAACAAGCATATTCTGATCATTGCTGGTAAAAACTCTAAAATTAACTATCTCGAACGTCTTGAGTCACGTGGTGAAGCTAGTGCTAAGACCACTGCCAATATTACAGTTGAAGTTATTGCACGTTCTGGTGCTCAAGTGAAGTTTGCTGCGATTGACCGTCTAGGTGAAAACGTCACTGCTTACATTAGCCGTCGTGGTAAACTAGGTAACGATGCAAGTATTGACTGGGCCATCGGTGTCATGAACGAAGGAAATGTTGTTGCTGACTTTGATAGTGACCTACTTGGAAATGGTAGCCATGCAGACCTCAAGGTCGTAGCTCTTTCAAGTGGTCGTCAGGTGCAAGGGATTGATACTCGAGTAACTAACTATGGTTGCAACTCTATCGGTAATATCCTTCAACATGGGGTTATTCTTGAAAAAGCAACTTTGACTTTCAATGGTATTGGCCACATCATCAAGGGTGCTAAGGGAGCAGATGCCCAACAAGAAAGCCGTGTTCTCATGCTTTCAGACCAAGCACGTTCCGATGCCAACCCAATTCTTTTGATTGATGAAAATGATGTCACTGCAGGTCACGCGGCTTCTATTGGTCAAGTGGATCCAGAAGATATGTACTACCTTATGAGCCGTGGACTGGACAAAGCCACTGCAGAACGTTTGGTTGTTCGTGGTTTCCTTGGATCCGTTATCGTTGAGATCCCTGTCAAGGAAGTTCGTGATGAAATGATTGCGACGATCGAAGAAAAATTGTCAAAACGCTAAGGGGAAGCCTATGTTAGATGCAGAAGTGATTCGCAAGGATTTTCCAATTTTAGATCAGGTTGTTAATGACGAATCTCTGGTTTATTTGGATAATGCTGCGACGACACAAAAACCACTAGCTGTTCTGGAAGCCATTAACCGATACTATGAGCAGGACAATGCCAATGTCCACCGAGGTGTTCACACCTTGGCAGAGCGTGCGACAGCATCTTATGAAGCTGCTCGCGAAACCATTCGCAAGTTCATCAACGCTAGTTCGACAAAGGAAGTACTCTTCACTAGAGGAACTACGACCAGTCTTAACTGGGTGGCGCGTTTTGCTGAAGAAATCTTGACTGAGGGAGACCAGGTCTTGATTTCAGTCATGGAACACCATTCCAATATTATTCCATGGCAGGAAGCTTGCCGAAAGACTGGGGCAGAGCTTGTTTATGTCTATCTCAAAGATGGAGCTCTGGATATGGATGACTTGCGTTCTAAATTGACTGACAAAGTAAATTTGTTTCACTAGCTCACGCATCAAACGTTCTTGGAGTGATTAATCCTATCAAAGAAATCACGCAAATGGCTCATGAAGTTGGAGCTATTATGGTGGTGGATGGTGCTCAGTCTACGCCTCATATGAAGATTGATGTCCAGGACTTGGATGTGGACTTCTTCGCCTTTTCAGGTCACAAGATGGCTGGTCCAACTGGTATTGGTGTCCTTTACGGTAAAGAGAAGTATCTGGAGCAAATGTCGCCTATCGAGTTCGGTGGGGAGATGATTGATTTTGTCTACGAGCAATCTGCTAGCTGGAAGGAGTTACCTTGGAAATTCGAGGCTGGAACTCCCAATATGGCTGGTGCTATTGGACTTGCAGCTGCCGTGGATTATCTTGAAAAGATTGGCATGGACGTCATTGAAGCCCATGAACAAGAATTGATCGCATATGTCTATCCAAAATTACAGGCAATTGAAGGATTGACCATTTACGGTTCGCAAGATTTGGCTCAACGTTCAGGTATCATTACCTTTAACCTAGGTGACCTTCATCCTCACGACCTTGCGACAGCTCTGGATTATGAAGGTGTAGCAGTTCGTGCCGGTCACCATTGCGCTCAACCCTTGCTCCAGTATTTGGACGTTCCAGCAACAGCTCGCGCTAGTTTTTATATCTACAACACCAAGGCAGATTGCGACAAGCTGGTCGATGCCTTACAAAAGACAAAGGAGTTTTTCAATGGCACTTTCTAAACTAGATAGTCTTTATATGGCAGTGGTAGCGGACCATTCGAAAAATCCCCATCACCAAGGGAAGCTAGAAGATGCTGAACAAATTAGTCTCAACAATCCAACCTGCGGGGATGTCATCAATCTCTCTGTCAAGTTTGATGCAGATGATCGTTTGGAAGATATCGCTTTTCTAAACTCTGGTTGTACCATCTCAACTGCCTCTGCTAGTATGATGACAGATGCTGTTTTGGGCAAGACCAAGCAAGAAATTCTAGAACTTGCGACCATTTTTTCTGAAATGGTTCAAGGTCAAAAGGATGAGCGTCAAGACCAACTTGGAGATGCAGCTTTCTTATCAGGAGTTGCCAAATTCCCTCAACGAATTAAATGTGCGACTCTAGCTTGGAATGCCCTGAAGAAAACAATTGAAGACCAAGAAAACAAATAAGACAAGCTTTCTTTGTCTTATAAATCATTAGAAATAAAGAATGAAAGAAAGGATATTATGGCTGAAGAAAGAGTAGAACCAAAACCAATTGATCTTGGTGAATATAAATTTGGTTTCCATGACGATGTAGAGCCTGTCCTATCGACAGGAAAAGGATTGAATGAAGATGTCATTCGTGAACTATCAGCTGCTAAGGGAGAACCTGAGTGGATGTTGGAATTCCGTTTGAAATCTTATGAAACCTTCAAAAAAATGCCCATGCAAACTTGGGGAGCAGACTTGTCAGAGATTGACTTTGATGACTTGATCTACTACCAAAAACCATCTGATAAACCAGCCCGTTCTTGGGATGACGTTCCTGAAAAAATCAAAGAAACCTTTGAACGGATCGGGATTCCGGAAGCTGAACGTGCTTATCTAGCCGGAGCTTCTGCCCAGTATGAGTCAGAAGTAGTTTACCATAATATGAAGGAAGAATTTGAGAAGTTAGGAATTATCTTTACAGATACAGATTCTGCCCTTAAGGAATACCCAGACTTGTTTAAGCAATATTTTGCGAAGTTAGTACCGCCGACGGATAACAAGTTGGCTGCCCTCAACTCAGCAGTATGGTCTGGTGGAACCTTTATCTATGTACCAAAAGGTGTCAAGGTCGATATTCCGCTTCAAACCTATTTCCGTATCAATAATGAAAATACAGGTCAGTTTGAACGTACCTTAATCATCGTTGATGAGGGAGCAAGTGTCCACTACGTAGAAGGATGTACAGCGCCAACATATTCAAGCAACAGCTTACACGCTGCCATTGTAGAAATTTTCGCTTTAGACGGAGCTTATATGCGTTATACGACTATTCAAAACTGGTCTGACAACGTTTATAACTTGGTAACCAAACGTGCTAAGCTTTGAAAGATGCGACAGTTGAGTGGATTGATGGAAACTTAGGTGCCAAAACAACCATGAAATACCCATCTGTTTACCTTGATGGAGAAGGGGCTCGTGGTACCATGCTTTCGATTGCCTTTGCCAATGCAGGGCAACACCAAGACACTGGTGCCAAAATGATCCACAATGCGCCGCACACAAGTTCCTCTATCGTCTCTAAATCGATCGCTAAAGGCGGAGGAAAGGTTGACTACCGTGGACAAGTGACTTTCAACAAGAACTCTAAGAAATCTGTTTCTCACATCGAGTGTGACACCATTATCATGGATGACTTGTCAGCATCAGATACCATTCCGTTTAATGAAATCCACAACTCGCAAGTTGCACTTGAGCACGAAGCCAAGGTATCTAAGATTTCAGAAGAACAACTCTATTACCTCATGAGTCGTGGCTTGTCAGAGACTGAGGCAACTGAAATGATTGTCATGGGATTTGTAGAGCCATTTACAAAAGAACTTCCAATGGAATACGCTGTTGAGCTCAACCGCTTGATTAGCTACGAGATGGAAGGCTCTGTCGGATAATAGGAGCAAGGAGAAGCAGATGGGATTCTTAAAAAAATTATTTGGTAATGTTGAAAAAGCGAATAAAGGTGAGATTCCTGTCGAGGAAATTGTTCCACCATTTACAAATGATCTAGCCGAAGAAGCAGATGATTATTGGAGAGATATGGAAGAGCTTCTTTTGATAAACGCTGTAAAAGCTGTTGGTGGTCCTGAGGCAGTAGAACGTGCCTTTGTTCTTGCTACTTTCAAAGAAAACCAAGAAACTTTTGAGCTCTTTTATCAGGTAAATGGTCAGCTTCTTTCATGGAAAGAGATGGATTCAGCTGTTGTCGATAAAATCAGCAATCAGCTCCTTCCACAAGCGCCTGAAGTGGCTCGAGCAGTAAATGAGAATTACGAAGAAGCGAAGGTTCCGGTCATTCAATACGCAATGCTTCAGTTTGAAACTGCAACCATGGCTTGGTTTGGTCGAAAGATTACAACAGTTTCTCCCGAAGCAGAACTGACTTTTGAGGAATTAGTATCTGGTTGGCGTGCTATTTTGGAACAAGAAATTCCAAATCGTCCTTTAGATAGTGACCGTCCGTTTCCGTATTATGAAGTTTAAAAAATAAAAAATCGCGAGTCATCGCGATTTTTTTATAATTTTTCATTGACGAATCGAATGAAACGATTCCACCAAACTTTTAAGAAGAAGGCCTTTTCAACATTATTTTCAGCGACCATTTCAAAGCTGGGTTTATCAGTGGTAATATAACCTTGACCAACTAAGTCTTTGTCCTCATAGGTCAGGTGCCCAACGACTGTACCTGCTTCAAGTGGTGCAGTGTGCTCAGTAGTATCAGGTGTGTATGTAACATTTGATTGTGCTTGACTACCAAGACGTTGAACAATTTTTATATCCTCTTTAGCGACTGCTGTAACAGTATCTTGCTTTCCATCATAAACTGGAGATTTGCTATCTTGATAGCTTTCTCCTTGCTTAACAATTGTTTGGAGAGCAAAGTTTGATGAGATATAATCTAGAAGAGCTGAAGTTGCAGTGAAACGAGCATAAGGATTGCTATCTTGATTGTCAGCATTCAGAACAACTGTAATGATACGCATTCCTTTTTCTACAGTCGTACCGACAAAAAGATGCTCCTGCTTTATCAGTTGTTCCAGTTTTTAAGACCATCGACTCCACCACGGTAGGCAGGCATTCCATCTAACATTGAGTTTGTAGAATGGATGGTCATCCCTGCGAAAGTAGAAGAAGGTTTCTTAGTGATTTCTAGAACCTGAGGATACTTGAGGATGAGATTACGTGCAACGACAGCCACATCATAGGCACTCATCTTGTTTTCGTCATCTTTCTTAGAACCAGGATAGATATTATTCCCAAGAGTTTCATTGTTTAGACCAGTTGTATTGACGAGGGTAGCATCTTGAATCCCCCATTCAAGAAGTTTAGCCTTCATCATATCAACAAAGTCTTTTTCTGATCCAGCAACCTTTTCTGCCAACGCGATAGCAGCACTATTGGCACTAGATACCAATGTTGCTTCTAGCAACTCTTCAACAGTGTAGTTACGAGCTTCCATAGGAACGTTACTTGCTTCGGAGTTAGTCGTGAGCTGGTAAGGATAATCAGATATTTCTACTGGAGTGGAAAGAGTGATTTTTCCTTGCTCTAGGGCCTCATAGACCAGGTAAACAGTCAGTAACTTGCTAATAGAGGCAATCTCAACAGGTTGAGTCGCATCTTTTTCGTATAAAATCTTGCCGCTAGTAGCTTCGACAGCGATGGCGTGTTTTGCAGCAACATCAAAATCTTGAGCATAAGCAGTAGTAGCAGAACCAAATGAAATAAGCGTGATAAATGTTAAAAATAATTTCTTCATAGTAGTTTTATTCTATCATAAAGATAAAAAATATTCTTGTTTATAATGTAGGTTATCAATCTTTTTCGAAATATGGTAAAATAGGAAAAAGAGGAGGTGGCTTATGTTTCGGAGAAATAAATTATTCTTCTGGACCACTGAGATATTATTAATAACCTTAATTTTCTACTTATGGAGAGAAATGGGTGCGATTATTACGCCATTTGTAAGTGTCGTAAATACAATCATGATTCCCTTTTTACTAGGAGGATTTCTCTACTACTTAACAAATCCAATCGTTATCTTTTTAGAGAAGGAATGCCGAATTAATCGAATCATTGGTATTTTGTTAACACTTTGTGTTCTCTTCGGGAGTATCGTAATAGGTGTCGTATATCTCTTACCGATTTTAATCAATCAGTTGAGTAGCTTGATTAATTCTAGCCAAGATATCTATTCTCGACTCCAAGATTTAGTGATAGAATTATCGAAATACCCTGCTTTCCAAGAGCTTGATATTCAACAAACAATCCAACAATTAAATCTTTCCTATGTCGATATTTTACAAAATATCTTAAATAGTGTGACAAATAGTGTAGGAAGTGTTCTTTCAGCTCTAGTAAGTACTGTTTTAATTATTATTATGACGCCTGTGTTCTTGATTTACTTCCTTCTAGATGGGCATAAATTTTTGCCGATGCTAGAAAGAACTATTTTAAAACGAGACAAACTGAATATATCTGGTTTAATTACAAACTTGAATGAGACTATTTCCCGTTATATCAGTGGTGTATCAATTGATGCATTCATTATTGGCTTCCTGGCCTTTATCGGTTATAGTGTCATTGGTTTGAAATATGCATTGGTTTTTGCTATTTTCTCAGGTTTTGCAAATTTGATTCCTTATGTTGGACCGAGTATCGGATTAATACCGATGATTATTTCAAATCTGTTTACGGATCCTCAAAAGATGATTATAGCTGTCATCTATATGTTGATTATCCAACAAGTAGACGGGAATATTCTCTACCCTCGTATTGTTGGTGGAGTTATGAAGGTGCATCCGATTACTATTCTTGTCCTCTTATTATTATCAAGTAATATCTATGGGGTCATTGGTATGATTGTTGCTGTTCCTACCTATTCGATTCTAAAGGAAATATCCAAATTCCTAGTTCAACTTTATGAAAAACATAAAGAAGTACAAGAAGTAAAAGAAAAATAAAGATTTTTAAAAAGAAACAGATTCATCTGTTTCTTTATTTTTTTATCCATAGATTCAATACTTAGAGAAAGAATCAGAATAATTAACAAAAACTTTGTAAAACACTTGCAATTTAGCTAAAATTTGATAAAATAGTAAGGAAAGTTAGACTGTATTGCCTACTGTCTATCTATAAAATATATTTTATTGGAGGCTTTTACTCAAATGGCAAAAGAAAAATACGATCGTAGTAAACCGCACGTTAACATTGGTACAATCGGACACGTTGACCACGGTAAAACTACCCTAACTGCAGCTATCACAACTGTTTTGGCACGTCGCTTGCCTTCATCAGTTAACCAACCAAAAGACTATGCGTCTATCGATGCTGCTCCAGAAGAACGCGAACGCGGTATCACAATCAACACTGCGCACGTTGAGTACGAAACTGAAAAACGTCACTACGCTCACATCGACGCTCCAGGACACGCGGACTACGTTAAAAACATGATCACTGGTGCCGCTCAAATGGACGGAGCTATCCTTGTAGTAGCTTCAACTGACGGACCAATGCCACAAACTCGTGAGCACATCCTTCTTTCACGTCAGGTTGGTGTTAAACACTTGATCGTCTTCATGAACAAGTTGACTTGGTTGACGATGAAGAATTGCTTGAGTTGGTTGAAATGGAAATCCGTGACCTTCTTTCAGAATACGATTTCCCAGGTGATGACCTTCCAGTTATCCAAGGTTCAGCTCTTAAAGCTCTTGAAGGTGACACTAAGTATGAAGACATCGTTATGGAATTGATGAACACAGTTGACGAGTACATCCCAGAACCAGAACGTGACACTGACAAACCATTGCTTCTTCCAGTCGAAGACGTATTCTCAATCACTGGACGTGGTACAGTTGCTTCAGGACGTATCGACCGTGGTACAGTTCGTGTCAACGACGAAATCGAAATCGTTGGTATCAAAGAAGAAATCCAAAAAGCAGTTGTTACTGGTGTTGAAATGTTCCGTAAACAACTTGACGAAGGTCTTGCAGGAGACAACGTAGGTGTTCTTCTTCGTGGTGTTCAACGTGATGAAATCGAACGTGGACAAGTTATCGCTAAACCAGGTTCAATCAACCCACACACTAAATTCAAAGGTGAAGTTTATATCCTTACTAAAGAAGAAGGTGGACGTCACACTCCATTCTTCAACAACTACCGCCCACAATTCTACTTCCGTACTACTGACGTTACAGGTTCAATCGAACTTCCAGCAGGTACTGAAATGGTAATGCCAGGTGATAACGTGACAATCGACGTTGAGTTGATCCACCCAATCGCCGTAGAACAAGGTACTACATTCTCTATCCGTGAGGGTGGACGTACTGTTGGTTCAGGTATGGTTACAGAAATCGAAGCTTAATTCGATTTAGTTCCCAGAAGAACAATTATTTAAGTCAGACACTAAAAGAATCTTGCTTTGCAAGGTTCTTTTTTTACGGTTATACAAAGACAAAATAAGTAAATATGGTTGTTGATTACGAATATAGAACTGAATTAAATAATTATCTATTTTCACCTAATGTATATCCTAGTTTTTCTGAAGTAATTTTTTAGGATAAAAAGCTTTTCACAAATGCCTATTTTTTTGATAGAATAGAAGGAAGAAAAAAAGAAAGAAGTTCGTCATGTCAAAAGGATTTTTAGTCTCGCTAGAGGGGCCAGAAGGAGCTGGAAAAACAAGTGTGCTTGAAGCTATCCTTCCTTTGTTAGAAGAAAAGAATATTGAGTTTTTAACAACACGTGAGCCAGGTGGCGTTTTGATTGGTGAGAAGATTCGAGAAGTCATTTTAGATCCGAGTCATACTCAGATGGATCCGAAGACAGAGCTTCTTCTCTATATTGCTAGTCGTAGACAGCATTTGGTGGAAAAAGTTTTGCCAGCCCTTGCTGCCGGGAAAATAGTCATCATGGATCGTTTTATTGATAGTTCAGTTGCTTATCAAGGCTTTGGTCGTGGTTTGGATATTGAAGCGATTGATTGGCTCAATCAATTTGCGACAGATGGTCTTAAGCCAGATTTGACACTTTATTTTGATATTGAAGTAGAAAAAGGACTGGAACGAATCGCAGCAAACAGTGATCGAGAAGTCAATCGTTTAGATTTGGAAGGTTTAGACCTACATAGAAAAGTTCGTCAAGGCTATCTTTCCCTTCTTGAGAAAGAAGGTGAGCGTATTGTTAAAATCGATGCGAGCTTACCACTAGATCAAGTGGTTAAAAATACGAAACAAGTTTTGTTTGACAGAATGGGGCTGACAGAATGAATCAAGAGCAATTAAGAGCTTGTCAACCTCAACAATTTGAGTATTTTCTACGTATCTTGGAACAAAAACAGCTGAATCATTCCTATCTATTTTCGGGTTATTTTGGAAGTCTAGAGATGGCTTTATTCCTATCTAAGAGTTTATTTTGTACAGAAAAGCAGGGTGTCTTACCATGTGAGTCTTGTCGAAATTGTAAGTTGATTGAACAGGAAGAATTTCCTGATGTCACCATTATTCGTCCGATGAATCAAATCATTAAAACGGAACGAATCCGAGAGCTAGTTGGTCAGTTTTCTCAATCAGGAATCGAAAATCAACGTCAGGTTTTTATCATTGAACAAGCAGAAAAATGCATGTGAATGCTGCGAATTCACTACTAAAGGTCATTGAAGAACCGCAAAGTGAAACCTATATTTTCTTCTTAACCAATGATCAAGAGCAGATGTTACCAACTATCCGAAGCCGGACACAGATTTTTCAATTTAAGAAACAAGTTGAAAGCCTTATGAATCAACTGGAACAAGCGGGATTGGTCAAAAACAAAGCAAGACTGTTGGCTGAGTTTAGCCAATCGCCATCGGAAGCTGAAAAGCTGACAAATCAAGCAAGTTTTTGGAATTTGGTTGAAGAAAGCGAACGTTTCTATAGTTGGTTGGAGTCTGGGAAAAAGGAATCCTACTTACAAGTTGCAAAATTAGCTAGTTTAGCTGATGACAAAGAAAAACAAGACCAAGTATTCAGAATTTTGGAAGTTTTAGCAGGCCAAGAGATTCAAAAACATGTAGCTCGTACAATTTTGCAAAACCTCCTTGAAGCTAAAAGAATGTGGAAGGCAAATGTTTCCTTTCAAAATGCTTTAGAATTCTTAGTTTTACAATAAAATGAAAATAAATAACAGAAAGGGCTGTCCATGAACAAGAAAGAATTATTTGATGCTTTAGATGATTTTTCTCAACAATTATTGGCAACCTTGGCAGATGTTGAAGCCATCAAAAAGAATCTCAAGAGTGTCATTGAAGAGAATACAGCTCTTCGTTTAGAAAATGATAAACTAAGAGAGCGCTTGAGTGAGGAAGAAGAAACTGCTCCAACTAAGACCAAACATGTTAGAGAAAATGTGAGCCGAATCTATGACGACGGTTTTCATGTATGTCGTGATTTTTATGGCCAGCGTCGTGAAAAAGATGCAGAATGTATGTTTTGCGATGAATTGTTGTTTAGGGAGTAAGCATGCAGATTCAAAAAAGTTTTAAAGGGCAATCACCTTATGGTAAGTTATACCTTGTCGCAACTCCGATTGGCAATCTAGAGGATATGACGTTTCGTGCTATTCAGACTTTGAAAGAAGTGGATTGGATTGCTGCTGAGGACACTCGAAATACTGGACTATTGCTCAAGCATTTTGATATTCCGACTAAACAGATCAGTTTTCACGAGCACAACGCTAAGGAAAAGATTCCTGATTTGATTGATTTGTTGAAACAAGGTCAAAACATTGCTCAAGTCTCTGATGCGGGGATGCCTAGCATTTCAGACCCAGGTCATGATTTGGTTAAGGCTGCAATTGAGGAGGATATCCCAGTTGTTACAGTGCCGGGTGCTAGTGCAGGAATTTCTGCCTTGATTGCTAGTGGATTGGCCCCACAACCCCATATCTTTTATGGCTTTCTACCGCGAAAATCAGGTCAACAAAAGCAATTTTTCGAATTGAAAAAAGACTACCCTGAAACTCAAATTTTCTATGAATCGCCTCACCGTGTAGCAGATACCCTGGAAATATGTTAGCAGTTTATGGTGACCGTCCAGTAGTTCTAGTTCGAGAATTGACTAAGATTTATGAAGAATACCAACGAGGTTACATTACAGAGTTACTGAAAAGCATCTCTGAAACACCGCTCAAGGGCGAGTGTCTTCTCATTGTAGAAGGAGCTAGTCTAGAAGTAGAAGATAAGGACGAAGAGGATTTATTCTCTGAGATACAAGCTCGTCTCCAGCAAGGGATCAAGAAAAATCAAGCTATTAAGGAAGTCGCAAAGATATATCAGTGGAATAAAAGTCAGCTCTACGCAGCCTACCACGAATGGGAAGAGAAACAATCCAACGACTAAACAGGGAAGTTTGCCTTCTTCCCTTTTTTTGTTATACTAGTAAAAGAAAAAATAGAAAGATTTGTGGGTGTCAGATAGTCCAGTGCTTGTTGTTTAGTGGACTTAGCTTACACCCAAAGAGGTATTAGTGTCATGTCTCAATCTTATATCAATGTTATCGGTGCTGGTTTGGCTGGCTCAGAAGCAGCTTACCAAATCGCTGAGCGTGGTATTCCAGTTAAACTCTATGAAATGCGTGGTGTCAAGTCAACACCTCAGCACAAAACAGAGAATTTTGCTGAGTTGGTTTGTTCCAATTCATTGCGAGGAGATTCTTTAACAAATGCTGTTGGTCTCCTCAAGGAAGAAATGCGTCGTCTTGGTTCTGTGATTTTAGAATCCGCAGAAGCTACACGTGTTCCTGCTGGTGGAGCGCTTGCGGTTGACCGTGATGGATTTTCTCAGATGGTCACTGAAAAAATTGCCAACCACCCTTTGATCGAAGTGGTACGTGACGAAATTACCGAATTGCCAACAGATGCCATCACAGTTGTGGCAACTGGTCCTTTGACTAGCGATGCTTTGGCCGAAAAGATCCATGCTCTTAATGGCGGAGACGGTTTTTATTTCTATGATGCTGCTGCTCCAATCGTAGATGTCAATACCATTGATATGAACAAGGTCTACCTTAAATCTCGTTATGATAAGGGGGAAGCAGCTTATCTCAATGCTCCCATGACCAAACAAGAGTTTATGACTTTCCATGAAGCCTTGGTCAACGCTGAAGAAGCTCCGCTTAATTCTTTTGAAAAAGAAAAGTACTTTGAAGGATGTATGCCAATCGAAGTCATGGCAAAGCGTGGAATCAAAACCATGCTCTATGGTCCAATGAAACCAGTTGGTCTGGAATATCCAGAAGACTATAAAGGTCCTCGTGATGGTGACTTTAAGACACCTTATGCAGTTGTTCAGCTTCGTCAGGACAATGCGGCAGGAAGTCTCTATAATATTGTTGGATTCCAAACTCACCTCAAATGGGGTGAGCAAAAACGTGTCTTCCAAATGATTCCAGGTCTTGAAAATGCTGAGTTTGTCCGTTATGGTGTCATGCACCGTAATTCTTACATGGATTCACCAAATCTTCTTGAACAGACTTACCGTTCTAAGAAACAGCCAAATCTTTTCTTTGCTGGTCAAATGACTGGTGTGGAAGGATATGTTGAGTCGGCTGCTTCAGGATTAGTTGCTGGGATCAACGCTGCTCGTCTTTTCAAAGGAGAAAGCCCAGCTATTTTCCCTGAAACAACTGCAATTGGCAGTCTAGCTCATTATATCACCCATGCGGACAGCAAACACTTCCAACCTATGAATGTTAATTTTGGCATTATCAAGGAGTTAGAAGGAGAACGTATTCGCGATAAAAAGGCTCGTTATGAGAAAATTGCAGAACGTGCCTTGTCTGATTTAGAGAAATTTTTATCTATCTAATTTTTTTAAAAGAATTGCTCATGATACTATAAAAATCCTTGAAATTGTGATAAAATAGGTAGGATGAAAAAAGGAGAGAGAAAATGGTAGAACCTAAGTATAAACGTATCTTAATCAAGCTATCTGGTGAAGCCCTTGCTGGTGAACGTGGTGTCGGGATTGATATCAAAACCGTTCAAAGTATGGCTCAAGAAATCAAGGAAGTTCACGAGCTAGGAATTGAAATTGCCTTGGTTATCGGTGGTGGAAACCTTTGGCGTGGAGAACCTGCGGCAGAAGCTGGTATGGATCGTGTTCAAGCGGATTACACTGGAATGCTTGGGACAGTTATGAATGCTCTTGTGATGGCAGATTCATTGCAACAAGCTGGTGTTGATACTCGTGTACAAACGGCTATTGCCATGCAACAAGTAGCAGAGCCTTATATTCGTGGACGTGCCCTACGCCACCTTGAAAAAGGACGTATTGTTATCTTTGGCGCAGGAATTGGTTCACCTTACTTCTCTACAGATACAACAGCGGCTCTTCGTGCAGCTGAGATTGAAGCAGATGCTATTTTGATGGCTAAGAATGGTGTAGACGGTGTCTACAATGCTGATCCTAAGAAAGATAAAACTGCTGTTAAATTTGAAGAATTGACTCACCGTGATGTGATCAATAAAGGTCTCCGTATCATGGATTCAACAGCTTCAACTCTATCAATGGATAATGACATTGACTTGGTTGTCTTTAATATGAATCAGCCTGGCAATATCAAACGTGTTGTATTTGGTGAAAATATCGGAACAACAGTTTCAAACAATATTGAAGAAAAGGAATAAGAAAAATTATGGCTAACGCAATTGTAGAAAAAGCTAAAGAGAGAATGACTCAATCTCACCACTCACTTGCGCGTGAGTTTGGTGGTATCCGTGCAGGTCGTGCGAACGCAAGCTTGCTTGACCGTATCAACGTTGAATACTATGGTGTCGAAACACCTCTGAACCAAATTGCTTCTATCACCATTCCTGAAGCGCGTGTCTTGTTGGTAACACCATTTGATAAATCTTCTCTAAAAGATATCGAACGTGCCTTGAATGCTTCAGACCTTGGTATCACGCCAGCTAACGATGGTTCTGTTATTCGCTTGGTAATCCCAGCTCTTACAGAAGAAACTCGTCGCGATCTCGCTAAAGAAGTGAAAAAAGTTGGTGAAAATGCTAAAGTAGCTATCCGTAACATTCGCCGTGATGCTATGGATGAAGCTAAAAAACAAGAAAAAGCTAAAGAAATCACTGAAGATGAATTGAAGACTCTTGAAAAAGATATTCAAAAAGCGACAGACGATGCTGTTAAACACATCGACGACATGACTGCCAATAAAGAAAAAGAAATCTTGGAAGTCTAAGAAATAAACAGAAAAACTCAGTTGGCATTGCTGGCTGAGTTTTATTCGAAAGAAGGAAACATGAATACAAATCTTGCAAGTTTTATCGTTGGACTTATCATCGATGAAAATGACCGTTTTTACTTTGTTCAAAAGGATGGTCAAACATACGCTCTTGCTAAGGAAGAAGGTCAGCATTCAGTTGGTGATACGGTCAAAGGTTTCGCCTACACGGATATGAAGCAAAAACTTCGCTTGACGACCCTAGAAGTGACTGCGACCCAGGATCAATTTGGTTGGGGAACAGTAACAGAAGTTCGTAAGGATTTGGGTGTCTTTGTGGATACAGGACTTCCAGACAAAGAAATCGTTGTGTCACTGGATATCCTACCTGAACTCAAAGAGCTCTGGCCCAAAAAGGGCGATAAGCTCTATATCCGCCTAGAAGTAGATAAAAAAGACCGTATTTGGGGAATCTTGGCTTATCAGGAGGACTTCCAACGACTAGCACGTCCGGCCTACAATAACATGCAGAACCAGAACTGGCCTGCAATTGTTTATCGTCTCAAGCTGTCAGGTACCTTTGTCTATCTGCCTGAAAATAACATGCTAGGCTTTATCCATCCAAGTGAGCGTTATGCAGAGCCTCGTTTGGGGCAAGTGTTGGATGTACGTGTCATTGGTTTCCGTGAGGTGGATCGTACACTTAATCTTTCACTGAAACCTCGCTCTTTTGAGATGTTAGAAAATGATGCACAGATGATCTTGACTTACTTGGAAAGCAATGGTGGATTTATGACCTTAAATGACAAATCTTCACCAGAGGACATTAAAAGCAACTTTTGGTATCTCAAAAGGTCAGTTTAAAAAAAGCGCTTGGTGGTTTAATGAAAGCCGGAAAAAAATTAAACAAGACCAGTTTGGTACGGAGTTAATTTAGGGAGGCTTATGAGAAAAATCATTTTTATAATTGGCTCATGACAGAGCGTAATCCTAAAAAGTCATAGTCCCAAAGCAATTTTAGCGGATCTTGCCTTTGAGGAGTCAGCTTTCCCAAAAACATACCGATGATTTTGATCAAGTCAGTCGGTTTTTAGAAGAACACGCTAGTTTTTTTCCTTTAATATGGGAGACTTCGATCGTATCTGGCAAGAATATTTAGAACATTAAAAATAGCATAAGTATTAGGGATAGCAATTTCTGAATGCCTTTGCTATAATAAAAAGAAATTAAAGAGTTAGAGAGGTTCTTTGTTTGAAGGAACATTCAATAGACATTCAGTTAAGTCATCCAGATGACCTGTTTCATCTTTTTGGTTCCAATGAACGCCACCTTCGTTTGATGGAGGAAGAGTTAGATGTTATCATCCATGCTCGTACAGAGATTGTACAAGTCTTGGGAGATGAGTCTTCTTGTGAAGAAGCACGACAGGTTATACAAGCCTTGATGGTCTTGGTCAATCGGGGGATGACTGTCGGAACTCCAGATGTGGTGACAGCCATTAATATGGTGAGAAATCATGAAATTGATAAGTTTGTCGCCCTCTATGAAGAGGAAATCATCAAAGATAATACTGGTAAGCCGATACGTGTAAAGACACTGGGTCAAAAACTTTATGTAGATAGTGTTAAGAACCATGATGTTACCTTCGGGATTGGGCCAGCGGGCACAGGAAAAACTTTCCTCGCAGTGACCTTGGCTGTTACAGCTCTCAAACGTGGACAAGTCAAGCGTATTATCCTGACTCGTCCAGCAGTAGAAGCTGGAGAAAGCTTGGGATTTCTTCCAGGAGATTTGAAAGAAAAGGTCGACCCTTATCTTCGTCCTGTATACGATGCCTTATATCAGATTTTAGGGAAAGACCAAACAACTCGTCTCATGGAGCGAGAAATTATTGAGATTGCGCCTTTGGCCTACATGCGTGGACGTACCTTGGATGATGCCTTTGTTATCTTGGATGAAGCACAAAATACAACCATCATGCAGATGAAGATGTTCTTGACACGTTTAGGATTCAATTCTAAAATGATTGTCAATGGTGATATTAGTCAGATTGACCTGCCACGTAATGTTAAGTCAGGTTTGATTGATGCCCAAGAAAAACTTAAGAACATCCATCAGATTGACTTTGTACACTTCTCAGCCAAGGATGTGGTTCGTCATCCAGTAGTCGCTCAGATTATCAGAGCCTATGAACCTCGACCTGTCAAAGCTGAAGAAAATCAAGAGGAAACAGAATAAAGAAAAAGAGCAGTTGAGAAACTGCTCTTCATTTTGTTAGAATGTCTGATTAAACAAGTTCACTAATAGGTGTGAAGTCGCGTTCTAAACCTTCAGCTACTGGTTGGCTGGTGAGTTGACCTTGATAAGTTGTTACCCCTTCACATAAACCAGCATCTTCGAGGATTGCTTTCTTAAATCCTTTTCTGCCAAGGCTTCGATATATGGAAGAGTCACATTTGTAAGGGCGATAGTAGAAGTACGTGCAACAGCACCAGGAATATTAGCTACTGCATAGTGGAGAACACCGTGTTTTTCATAGACAGGCTCATCGTGGGTTGTCACACGGTCAGCTGTTGCAATAACACCACCTTGGTCTACAGCAACGTCTACGATGACAGAACCGGGGCGCATTTGTTGAACCATGTCATCTGTCACTAACTTCGGAGCTTTAGCACCAGGAATCAATACTGCACCGATAACCACATCTGCTTCACGCACACTTGCTTCGATATTAAATGGGTTAGACATAAGGGTTTGGATTTGGTGACCAAAGACATCTTCAAGGACTGAAAGGCGCTTAGCACTGATATCAAGGATAGTGACTTGTGCTCCTAAACCAAGAGCGATACGTGCTGCGTGTGTACCAACGACACCGCCACCGATAATAGTGACTTTCCCTTTGGAACACCAGGAACACCACCGAGTAGAACTCCTGAACCACCAGCTTGTTTAGTCAAGAAGTGAGCTCCGATTTGGACAGCCATACGACCTGCAACCTCACTCATTGGAATCAATAAAGGAAGTTGACCTTCAGTATCGCGTACCGTTTCATAAGCAACACCAGTTGTTTTAGCTGCAAGCATAGCATCTGCTAATTCTGGAGCTGCTGCCATGTGCAAGTAGGTGAAGAGAAGTAAATCGTCACGCAAGAACTGGTACTCGCTAGAAAGGGGTTCCTTGACTTTAACAACTAACTCTGCAGCCCATGCTTCGGCAGCAGTTGCGACAATCTCAGCTCCTTGCTTTTCATAGTCAGCATCAGTAAATCCTGAGCCAAGACCAGCGTTTGTTTCGATGAGGACACGGTGTCCACGACCAACGAGACTCTGTACACCAGCAGGTGTCAAAGCAACACGATTTTCATTATTTTTAATTTCTTTTGGAATTCCAATTAGCATAGGATAACTCACTTTCTATTAAGTTGTTTCAATTTATGTATCACATCATTCGTCAGAGTTTTTGTGATGACTTTATTGTATATAAAACCGTTTTAAAAGGCAAGGAAAATTATTGATTTGTATTGTATTTTTTGTTAAGCTTTAGAAAATAAACTTAATCTAGTGAGGGACAAGCTACGTGATTATTTATGAAGATGCCAATATAGATTCTTCTCTTATTCACTTTACATCTGAATTTAATGTCTATGTGAGACGTTGGGAGATTATTGGTGACTATAGAAGAAGGGAGGAGTATTTACAGTATTTGATTTCGCAACTATATGATTATTCAACTAAAAATAAATTCAATCTATATTTAGTATTAGGAGATGATCGCTTTAATGATAATACTAGAATAATCCAATATTATAAACTTTGGAAATTGCTAAAGAAGCAAGACCTAGAAGTTAGGAATGCAAATTATTCTGATGAGATTATGATTAAGAAGAATAATAAAGTGAAATTTTTTGGTGGAATTCAAGTATTAGGTAGAGAGTCTGTTTCAGACATTGTTTCAATCTTGCTAGCAAAACAAACGGCTCATTTATTATTGTTGCCAGAGGAACTTAAAGTTACAACTTTTTTACAGTCAGGTTTTTCAAAGATAATAGCTGAAAATAGTGAGTATATTGAGAATGTGGTTGGTAGTGGTGGAATAGTTTTATTTCGTGAAGGTTATTTTGACGATAGGAACACAGGTTTTATAGGTTTTGGGGGATTGTCCTTAATTACTAAAGATTTATTTGGAAATAGGTAACAATAATTGGATGTTTATGAATGAAACTAAGAGAGTAACATTTATGTTATTCTTTTAGCAACCTATTTTAGGAGGTGAAATCATGGAATCACTATTTATCAAACTAGCGAAGCATCTCGTTATCGAAACAGAGCGCTTAGTACTTAGACCTGTAACACTTGATGATGCAGAAGCTATGTTTGAGTATGCTTCAAATAAAGAAAATACACGCTATACTTTTCCAACCAATCAAAGTTTAGAGGAAACCAAGAATAATATTGCCCAGTTTTATCTAGCAAATCCATTGGGCCGATGGGGAATTGAATTAAAAAGTACAGGAGAGTTTATAGGAACCATTGACTTGCACAAGATCGATACTGTTCTTAAGAAGGCAGCCATTGGTTACATTATCAATCAAAAATATTGGAATCAAGGTTTGACGACTGAAGCCAATCGAGCTGTAATTGAACTGGCTTTTGAAAAGATTGGGATGAATAAGTTGACGGCCCTTCACGATAAGGATAATCCTGCGTCAGGAAGAGTCATGGAGAAATCAGGCATGCGCTTTTCTCACGAAGAACCATATGCTCGTATGGACCAGCATGAAAAAGGTCGTATCGTGACGAGAGTGCATTATATCTTAACCAAGGAAGATTATTTTGCAAATAAGTAAGCAGTTGAAAAGATTTTTCAGCTGTTTTTTCTTTGCATTACGAATAAGATAAGAGAGGAGAAATTATGGAAGAACTTATTGAGAAAATCAAAGAATATAAAATCATTATCATCTGTGCTAGTTTGGGTATGGTCTTAGGCGGATTTTTCCTCCTAAAGCCAGTTGCTCAAGCACCTGTTAAGGAAAGCAATTTGCAAACAGAAGTTACAACTGTTTCAAAGGATTCGACAGATGAAAAGGGAGATAAAAACCAGAAGGAAGAAGCGGTAGAGCAAGATCTGATTACTGTTGATGTAAAAGGTGCGGTCAAATCACCTGGAATTTATGATTTGCCAGTTGGAAGTCGTATCAACGATGCTGTCCAAAAAGCAGGTGGATTAACAGATAGTGCTGATAGTAAGTCTATCAATCTTGCCCAGAGAATTAGTGACGAAGCACTTGTTTATGTTCCGACTAAGGAAGAAACTACCAGTCAAGAGGCACATTCAAATACTTCCAACACCAAAGAAAACAAGAAAGTTAATCTCAATAAAGCCAGCTTAGAGGAGCTGAAACAGGTCAAGGGGTTGGGAGCCAAACGTGCTCAGGATATCATCGACCATCGTGAGTCCAACGGTAAGTTTAAGTCAGTTGATGAGCTCAAAAAGGTTTCTGGTATTGGTGCAAAAACGATAGAAAAGTTAAAAGAGTATGTCACAGTGGATTAGTCGATTTCCCATCCCCAAAATCTATCTTAGTTTTCTCCTGCTTTGGCTCTACTATGCTATCTTTTCAGCAAGCTTTTTAGCACTTTTGGGCTTTGTCTTTTTACTGCTCTGCCTCTTTTTTCAATTTCCATGGAAGACTGTGGTCAAGGTTCTCTTTGTTTGTGGACTATTTGGTAGCTGGTTTATATTTCAAAAATGGCAACAAGAAGAAGCGAGTCAACATCTTGTTGACTCAGTTAATACGGTACGAATCTTGCCTGATACTATCAAGGTCAATGGAGATAGTTTATCCTTTCGTGGGAAGGCTGATGGCAGACTCTTTCAGGTCTATTATAAATTCCAGTCAGAGGCTGAAAAGGAAAGGCTTAAAGAGTTATCTGAACTGCATGAGATAGTAGTAAAAGGAAAGCTAGCTATTCCTCAGGGAGCAAATAATTTTGCTGGCTTTGATTATCGAAACTATCTCAAAACGCAGGGGATTTATCAGACCTTAACTATATCGGAAATTGTCGAATTAAAGAAAGCATCCAGCTGGGATATAGGAGAAAATCTATCCAGCCTACGGAGAAAAGCAGTTGTCTGGATAAAAAGGAATTTTCCTGACCCCATGCGTAATTATATGACAGGTCTTTTATTAGGGCACTTGGACACCGACTTTGAGGAAATGAATGAACTCTATTCCAGTCTAGGGATTATTCACCTTTTTGCTTTGTCAGGGATGCAGGTTGGTTTCTTCATGAATGCTTTTAAAAAGTCACTCTTACGATTGGGTTTGACGCAAGAGAAGTTCAAATGGCTTGCCTATCCCTTTTCTTTGGTCTATGCAGGTTTGACAGGGTTCTCAGCTTCTGTTATTCGTAGTCTCTTACAAAAACTTTTGGCTCAACATGGCTTTAAGGGGCTGGATAACTTTGCTTTGACAGTCCTTGTCTTGTTTATCGTGATGCCGAATTTCTTTCTAACTGCTGGTGGAGTGCTCTCCTGTGCCTATGCCTTTATCCTGACCATGACTGGTGAAGAAGTAGCAGGGATAAAAGGTCTGGTGAGAGAAAGTTTCATTATTTCCTTAGGAATTCTGCCAATTTTATCATTCTATTTTTCTGAATTTCAACCTTGGTCCATACTCTTAACCTTTGTCTTTTCTTTTTTATTTGATATGGTCTTGCTACCACTTTTATCAATGCTCTTCTGTCTGTCATGGATATATCCTATTACCCAGTTTAACTTTCTCTTTGAATGGCTAGAAAACATCATACGCTATGTTTCTCAGCTATCTTCTAGGCCCTTTATTTTTGGTCAACCAAATCTCTGGATTTTGATATGTCTATTAGTCTCTTTGGCTCTGATTTATGATTATCGTAAAAATTTGAAGAAAATACCGATCATTGTCCTATTTGCCCTATCTCTCTTTTTAGTAACCAAACATCCACTGGAAAATGAAATCACAGTTCTAGACATGGAGCAGGGACGGAGCATTTTCCTAAGAGACATGACAGGAAAGACAATATTACTGGATGTCGGTGAAGAGTTATCAGTTGAGAAAAAAGAAGATTGGCAGGAGAAAGTCACCTCGAGCGTTGCCAAACGGAGTTTAATTCCCTATCTGAAAAGTCGAGGAGTGGCAAAGATTGATCAGCTTGTTTTAACGACCAGTGAACCTCAGCAACTAGACTATGTGTTAGAAATCAGTAAAGTCTTCGTCTTAGGAGAAATTTAGTAACTGAAGAAACTCTGTCTAAGCAAGAATTTATGGATGAGCTCAAGCAAAGCAAAGTCAACGTACGTGCTGTCAAAAGAGGAGAGAGCTTATTTGTTTTTGGTAGTAGTTTGGAAGTAATCCCAACTCAAGACAAGAATAAAAATGACTCAATAGCCATGTATGGAAAACTACTAAATCAAACTTTTCTAGTTACTGGAAATATAGAGGAGAAATCCCTAACTAACTATGATCCCAAATTCCAAGCAGATGTTGTGATCACTCATCAGCCATCATCTAAGAAAAAGACTGATACCGAGGTCTATAAAACTTTACAACCTAAAATCACTGTCATGTCGGTAGACAAGAAAAGGTTTAAAGTAAAAAATGGGGAGATTAACCAAGAAGATAAAGAAGTTGAGAATGCAATCTACAAAACGGATAAAAAGGGAGCCATTCGTTTTAAAGGCTGGAGCTCTTGGAAATTAGAAACCGTTCGATGAATTTGGAGATTCCTAGAAAATTAAAATTGTCTAAACAATCAATCAAAACTTGATTTTAGAACCTTTTTGCTATAAAATGGTAAAGATTAGTGTCAAACTTTTATATTGCAAATAGGAGAAAACATGACAAAAACATTGAAACGTCCTGAGGTTCTATCACCTGCAGGGACTCTAGAAAAATTGAAAGTAGCTGTTCAATATGGAGCAGATGCTGTCTTTATCGGTGGTCAGGCCTATGGTCTTCGGAGCCGTGCGGGTAACTTCACTTTTGAGCAGATGGAAGAAGGAGTTCAGTTTGCGGCTAAATATGGCGCTAAGGTATATGTAGCAGCGAATATGGTTATGCACGAAGGAAATGAAGAAGGGGCCGGCGAATGGTTCCGTAAGTTGCGTGATATTGGGATTGCAGCAGTTATCGTATCAGATCCAGCCTTGATTATGATTGCAGCAACGGAAGCCCCAGGACTTGAAATTCACCTGTCAACACAAGCTAGTGCAACTAACTATGAAACATTAGAATTCTGGAAAGAACTTGGCTTGACTCGTGTCGTTTTGGCGCGTGAGGTTTCCATGGAAGAATTGGCGGAAATTCGTAAACGTACAGACGTGGAGATTGAGGCCTTTGTCCACGGAGCGATGTGTATCTCTTACTCTGGTCGTTGTACCCTTTCTAACCATATGAGTATGCGCGATGCCAACCGTGGTGGATGTTCACAATCTTGTCGTTGGAAATACGATCTTTATGACATGCCATTTGGTAAGGAACGTAAGAGTCTCAAGGGAGAAATTCCTGAAGAATTCTCCATGTCTGCAGTTGATATGTCGATGATTGACCATATTCCAGATATGATTGAAAATGGCGTGGACAGTCTGAAGATTGAAGGCCGTATGAAGTCCATCCACTATGTTTCAACAGTGACAAATTGCTACAAGGCAGCTGTGGATGCTTATTTGGAAAGTCCTGAGAAGTTCGAAGCTATCAAGCAAGACCTGATTGATGAAATGTGGAAGGTAGCCCAACGTGAATTGGCTACAGGTTTCTACTACGGAACACCATCTGAAATGAACAACTGTTTGGTGCTCGTCGTAAGATTCCAGAATACAAGTTTGTTGCAGAAGTAGTAGCCTATGATGATGCAACACAAACTGCAACTATTCGTCAACGGAATGTTATCAATGAAGGTGACCAAGTTGAGTTCTACGGACCTGGCTTCCGTCATTTTGAAACTTATATCGAAGACCTTCATGATGCTAAAGGTAACAAAATTGACCGTGCCCCAAACCCAATGGAACTTTTGACCATCAAGGTTCCTCAACCAGTAGAAGCTGGTGACATGGTACGTGCTTTGAAAGAAGGTCTCATTAACCTTTACAAAGAAGATGGAACAAGCGTCACAGTTCGTGCCTAGATAAGGATGAAATAATGGTTCAAGTTCAGGGCTTACTAGTGGATGATGAAAGCAGATGTGTTCATTATCATAGTGACAAAGATATCGTAGCTCTTCAGTGCTATGATTGTAAGAAATACTACGCCTGTTATCAGTGTCACAATGCTATAGAAAGACATACATTTAGTCCTTATCCTTTAAATCTAAAAGAGGATAGACCAATCTTATGTGGTTCCTGTGGAAATACACTAACCTATGTGGAGTATACCGAGAAGGGAACTTGTCCATTTTGTAATGCTGCATTCAATCCAGCTTGTCAAAATCATCATTCAATTTATTTCAGATAAGAAATGCTAAATCCGAGTTATAAAACTCGGATTTTTGTTTTCAGAAAATATAGAAAGATAGTGAAAGGGACGTGAAATGGGAATAAAATTTTCTATATAATAGTCTTGAAAATCGTAAAATTGGAAATAAATGATTCGAAACGCTTCCATTACAAGCAAAAAGTTGACAAAAGCAAATTTTAGGACTAAACTAGGGAGGTAAATTAAATTAAAAAAAGGAGAATTCGTCATGAATTTAACATTTTTCGGACTTTGTCTTGCCTGTATGGGTGTATCTATTGCAGAAGGATTAATTATGAGTAATCTCTTTAAATCTGCAGCTCGTCAACCTGAAATTATTAATCAATTACGTAGCCTTTTGATTCTTGGTGTTGCCTTTGTAGAAGGTACCTTCTTTGTAACCTTGGCGATGGCTTTTGTCATTAAATAGACAACTCTATTTAGAAATGGAGGTGTCAAACCATGGAAGAAAGTTTGAATCCAACCGTTAATATTGGACCAATATCCTTTGATTTGACCCTGCTTGCCATGTCTCTTGTAACTGTTTTGATGGTTTTTGCCTTTGTCTACTGGGCAAGTCGTAAAATGACCATCCGTCCAAAGGGTAAACAAAATGCTCTTGAGATGATTTATGACTTTGTGATTAGTTTTGCCAAACCAAACATTGGAGAATCATACATCAAGGATTATTCCTTGTTTCTGTTTTCTCTATTTCTGTTTATCTTGGTTGCCAATAATATCGGTTTAATGGCAAAAGTACAAACAACAAACGGTTATAACTTGTGGACTTCCCCAACAGCCAACCTTGGATACGATTTATCCCTCTCATTCTTGATCACTTTGATCGCCCATGTAGAAGGAGTTCGTCGTAGAGGCGTTAAAGAATATTTGAGAGCATTTGTTACACCTGGCTTTATGACTCCGATGAACATCTTAGAAGAGTTCACCAATTTTGCTTCCTTGGCGATTCGGATCTACGGAAATATTTGCCGGTGAGGTCTTAGCTGGATTGCTATTAGCCTTGTCACAGTATGCTTTGTATTGGTATCCTTTTGCCTTTATTGCAAACATGTTATGGACAGCCTTTTCAATTTTCATTTCATGTATTCAGGCTTATGTATTTACCATGTTGTCATCTATGTACATTGGTAAAAAAATAAATGAAGGGGAAGAGTAAGTAGAGGAGGATTAGAAGATGGATTTAACTATTAGTACCATTATCGGTGACTTTATTCTTATCGCTGGTTCCTTCCTTTTATTGATCTTTTTAGTGAAGAAATATGCTTGGGGAAATATTTCCAGCATCTTAGATGAACGTGCTGAAAAGATTTCTTCAGATATTGATGGTGCCGAGGAAGCCCGTAAAAAGGCTGAGGAACTAGCTAACAAACGTGAAGCTGAGTTAGCAGGTAGCCGTACCGAAGCTAAAACGATTATCGAGAATGCAAAGGAAACTGCAGAGAAAAGTAGAGCCGATATTTTAGCCGAAGCTAAACTTGAAGCAGGCCGCTTAAAAGAAAAAGCCAGCCAAGAAATTGCTCAAGATAAAGCTGAAGCTTTACAAAGTGTTAAGGGAGATGTGGCAGACTTGACAATCAGTCTAGCTGGAAAAATTATCTCTAAAAACCTTGACAGTCAGGGCCATAAAGAACTCATTGATCAGTATATCGATCAGCTAGGAGAAGCTTAATGGACAAAAAGACTTTAAAGGTAATTGAAAAATACAGCATGCCTTTTGTCCAATTGGTAATTGAAAAAGGAGAAGAAGACTCTATTTTTTCAGACTTGACTCAAATCAAGCAAGTTGCTGAAGAAACTGGCCTACCTACTTTTTTATCTCAAGTGGAGGTAGATGAGTCGGATAAAGAAAAAACAGTTCGTTTTTTCCAAGGTTCTGTGTCACCTTTAATGCAAAACTTTATCGAGGTTCTACTTTACAATCATCGATCCAATCTTTTTTATGATGTGATTGTAGATTGCTTGAATCGTCTTGAAAAAGAAACCAATCGTTTGAAGTGACTATTTTGTCTGCACATCCTTTGACTGACGAACAGAAAGAACGCCTCCTTCCTCTAATCGAGAAGAAGATGTCTTTAAAAGTTCGTAGCATTAAGGAAAAAATCGACGATAGTTTAATCGGTGGTTTTGTTATTATTGCCAATCACAAGACAATTGATGTGAGTATTAAACAACAACTTAAAGTTGTTAAGGAAAATTTGAAATAGAAAGTGGTGTTCTTTTGGCAATTAACGCACAAGAAATCAGCGCTTTAATTAAGCAACAAATTGAAAATTTCAAACCTAATTTTGATGTGACTGAAACTGGTGTTGTAACCTACATCGGTGACGGGATTGCGCGTGCTCATGGCCTTGAAAATGCCATGAGTGGTGAGCTGTTGATTTTTGAAAATGGCTCATATGGTATGGCGCAAAACTTAGAGTCAACGGATGTTGGTATTATCATCCTTGGGGACTTTACAGATATCCGTGAAGGCGATACAATTCGTCGTACAGGGAAAATCATGGAAGTTCCAGTTGGTGATAGCTTGATTGGACGTGTTGTCGATCCCCTTGGACGTCCAGTGGATGGTTTGGGTCCAATCAACACAGATAAGACTCGTCCAGTTGAAGCACCAGCTCCTGGTGTTATGCAACGTAAGTCTGTCTCAGAACCATTGCAAACAGGTTTGAAAGCTATTGACGCCCTTGTTCCAATCGGTCGTGGCCAACGTGAGTTAATCATCGGTGACCGTCAAACAGGGAAGACAACTATCGCTATTGACGCTATCTTGAACCAAAAAGGTCAAGATATGATTTGTATCTATGTAGCGATTGGACAAAAAGAATCAACAGTTCGTACACAAGTAGAAACACTTCGTCAGTACGGAGCCTTGGATTACACAATCGTTGTGACAGCCTCAGCTTCACAACCTTCTCCATTGCTCTTCCTTGCTCCTTATGCAGGGTTGCTATGGCAGAAGAGTTCATGTACCAAGAGAAGCATGTGTTGATTGTTTATGATGACCTATCTAAACAAGCGGTAGCTTATCGTGAACTTTCTCTCTTGCTCCGTCGTCCACCAGGTCGTGAGGCCTTCCCAGGGGATGTCTTCTACCTTCACAGCCGTCTACTTGAGCGTTCTGCTAAAGTTTCAGATGAGCTTGGCGGTGGATCTATCACGGCTCTTCCATTTATCGAGACTCAAGCAGGAGATATCTCAGCCTATATCGCCACAAACGTAATCTCTATTACGGATGGACAAATCTTCCTAAGTGATAGTCTCTTTAATGCGGGTATTCGTCCAGCTATTGACGCGGGTTCTTCTGTATCTCGTGTTGGTGGTTCTGCTCAGATTAAAGCGATGAAAAAGGTTGCTGGTACTCTTCGTATCGACCTTGCTTCATACCGAGAGTTGGAAGCCTTCACTAAGTTTGGTTCAGACTTGGATGCTGCTACTCAGGCTAAATTGAACCGTGGTCGTCGTACTGTAGAAGTATTGAAACAACCAGTTCATAAACCACTACCTGTTGAGAAACAAGTAACCATTCTCTATGCCTTGACTCATGGATTCTTGGATACTATATCAGTTGATGATATTGTCCGTTTTGAAGAAGAATTCCATGCCTTCTTTGATGCTCAACATCCAGAGATTTTGGAAACTATTCGTGAAACAAAAGATTTGCCAGAAGAAGCAGTCTTGGATGCTGCGATTACTGAGTTTCTCAACCAATCCAGCTTCCAATAAGAATAGAGGTGTCAGATGGCAGTATCTCTAAATGATATTAAAACAAAAATCGCCTCAACAAAAAATACGAGTCAAATTACGAATGCAATGCAGATGGTTTCTGCAGCTAAGTTAGGTCGCTCTGAAGAAGCTGCACGCAACTTCCAAATCTATGCTCAAAAAGTCCGTAAACTCCTTACAGACATCCTTCACGGAGATGGTGCTGGCGGATCAACGAATCCAATGTTGATTAGTCGCCCTGTCAAGAAAACAGGCTATATCGTCATTACATCTGACCGTGGTCTTGTTGGAGGCTATAATTCTTCAATCTTGAAGGCAGTCATGGAACTTCAACAAGAATACCATCCTTCAGGTGATGATTTTGAAGTCATCTGTATCGGTGGTATGGGAGCAGACTTCTTTAAAGCTCGTGGTATTCAGCCAATTTATGAATTGCGTGGTCTAGCCAGTCAACCAAGCTTCGATGAAGTTCGTAAGATTATTTCAAACCATTGAAATGTATCAAAATGAACTTTTCGATGAGCTCTATGTTTGCTACAACCACCACGTGAATACACTGACAAGTCAAATGCGTGTGGAGCAGATGCTTCCAATTGTCGACTTGGACCCAAATGAAGCAGATGATAACTACAGCTTGACATTTGAGCTTGAAACAAGTCGTGAAGAAATCTTGGATCAACTATTGCCACAGTTTGCAGAAAGTATGATTTACGGTGCAATAATTGATGCCAAGACAGCTGAAAATGCGGCAGGGATGACGGCAATGCAGACAGCGACAGATAATGCTAAAAAAGTTATCAATGATTTGACTATCCAGTATAACCGTGCCAGACAGGCGGCGATTACACAAGAAATTACAGAAATCGTAGCAGGAGCTAGTGCCTTAGAATAGGCTCTAGTCCAGCTCGTATGAAAATGAACTTATACTCAATGAAAATCAAAGAGCAAACTAGGAAGCTAGCCGCAAGCTGTACTTGAGTACGGTAAGGCGACGCTGACGTGGTTTGAATTAGATTTTCGAAGAGTATTAGGACCTAGTTGAGCTAGGAACCGACAGTATCTTATACAGAATAGGAGAAGTAGATGAGTTCAGGTAAAATTGCTCAGGTTATCGGTCCCGTTGTAGACGTCATGTTTGCAGCAGGTGAGAAACTACCAGAGATTAATAATGCACTTGTCGTCTACAAAAATGACGAAAGAAAAACAAAAATCGTCCTTGAAGTAGCCTTGGAGTTGGGAGATGGTATGGTTCGTACCATCGCCATGGAATCAACGGATGGCTTGACCCGTGGGTTGGAAGTATTGGACACAGGTCGTCCAATCTCAGTACCTGTTGGGAAAGAAACTCTAGGACGTGTCTTCAACGTTTTGGGAGATACCATTGACTTGGAAGCTCCTTTCGGTGAAGATGCAGAGCGTCAGCCAATTCATAAAAAAGCACCAACTTTTGATGAATTGTCTACCTCTTCAGAAATTTTAGAAACAGGGATCAAGGTTATCGACCTTCTTGCCCCTTACCTTAAAGGTGGTAAGGTCGGACTCTTCGGTGGTGCCGGAGTTGGTAAGACCGTATTGATTCAAGAATTGATTCACAACATTGCCCAAGAACACGGTGGTATTTCTGTATTTACTGGTGTTGGGGAACGTACTCGTGAAGGGAACGACCTCTACTGGGAAATGAAAGAATCAGGCGTTATTGAGAAAAACAGCCATGGTATTTGGTCAGATGAATGAACCACCAGGAGCACGTATGCGTGTTGCTCTTACTGGTTTGACAATCGCTGAATACTTCCGTGATGTAGAAGGTCAAGACGTTCTTCTTTTCATTGACAACATTTTCCGTTTCACACAAGCAGGTTCTGAAGTATCTGCCCTATTGGGTCGTATGCCTTCAGCCGTTGGTTACCAACCAACCCTCGCAACAGAAATGGGTCAATTGCAAGAACGTATCACGTCAACTAAGAAGGGTTCTGTAACCTCTATCCAGGCGATCTACGTGCCAGCAGATGACTATACTGACCCAGCGCCAGCAACAGCTTTTGCTCACTTGGATTCAACAACCAACTTGGAACGTAAATTGGTTCAATTGGGTATCTACCCAGCCGTTGACCCACTTGCTTCAAGCTCACGTGCCTTGGCACCTGAAATCGTTGGAGAAGAGCACTATGCAGTAGCTGCTGAAGTGAAACGTGTTCTTCAACGTTACCACGAATTGCAAGATATTATTGCCATTCTTGGTATGGATGAACTTTCTGACGAAGAAAAGACTTTGGTTGCTCGTGCACGTCGTATTCAGTTCTTCTTGTCACAAAACTTCAACGTTGCGGAACAATTTACTGGTCAACCAGGTTCTTATGTTCCAGTAGCTGAAACAGTTCGTGGCTTCAAAGAAATTCTTGACGGTAAACACGATCATCTTCCAGAAGATGCTTTCCGTGGAGTAGGTTCAATCGAAGACGTTATTGCTAAGGCTGAAAAAATGGGATTTTAAGAGGTGATCTATGGCTCATTTAACTGTCCAGATCGTGACACCAGATGGACTCGTCTATGATCACCATGCCAGCTTTGTATCGGTACGAACTCTGGATGGTGAGATGGGGATCTTGCCACGACATGAAAATATGATTGCGGTTTTAGCGGTTGATGAAGTAAAAGTCAAACGCATCGATGATGATACTCATGTGAACTGGATTGCAGTAAACGGAGGAATCATTGAGATTGCTAATAATGTCATTACCATTATTGCTGACTCTGCTGAACGCGCACGCGATATCGATGTTAGTCGTGCTGAACGTGCTAAACTTCGTGCAGAACGTGAAATCGAAGAGGCACAAGACAAACACTTGATCGACCAAGAGCGCCGTGCTAAAATTGCATTGCAACGTGCCATTAACCGTATCAATGTCGGAAATAAATTATAAAATAAAAAATGAGATTGGGACAGAAATCGGTAATTCGTTAGAATTCGATTTCGTCGTCCCACCTCCGCACAGTTGAGTAGGGCTGTAAAAGCTGATGAAATCAGCGTAGTAGAGCCCACTCAACTACTGCGTCTTGCTCGACAATCCAAAGAAAATTGAGAGGCTAGGACTTTTGTCCCAGCCTCATTTTTATTTTATCTTATTTAGTGAAACTTATGCAGACTGCTTCAGGAACATGAAATTCATTAGAGAGTTCTGCCAGTCTACCAGTTTCAGGATTGCGTTTAAAGACGGTTGCGTTATCAGAATCTTGGTGAACAGCGATAAGGAACTCTTGGTCAGGGGACAAATCAAAATCACGAGGATTTTTCCCATGGGTTGGAACAATCTCTAACAATTCCAAGCTCCCATCTGCTAAAATGCTATAGACAGCGATCGAATCATGACCTCGGTTAGAAGCGTAGAGGAATTTGCCATCTTTAGAAAGACGAATGGCAGCAGTAGCATTAAAGCCATTATAGTCATCTGGTAAGGTTGAAATGACCTGCATTTGTTCAAATTCTCCGACTCCATCGTAAATCAATATTTCAATCGTACTATTGAGTTCACAGATAAGATAAGCAATCTTGTAGTGGTGGTGGAAAACAAGATGACGAGCACCAGCGCCTGGGTTACAATTATAGGTTGCTAGTTTGGTCAACTTTCCTTCTGGATTGACATCATAGGTAATGACCTCGTCAGTACCTAAGTCACAAGTTACCAAATATTGGTCTGGTGTTAAATCAGTATAGTGTACGTGGGGAGAAGCTTGGTTTTCATGTGGACCATGGCCAGTATGTTGAACCTTGTCAGCCAATTCAAGACTGCCATCCTTCTTACGTTTATAAACTAGGACTTGGCCTTTATGGTAGTTAGCACCATAGACTAGACTACGTGTCTCATCAACTGCAACATAGCAGTGAGGAGCACCTTCTTCAACGACGTGGTTTAGGAGGATGCCATCCGTTTTGTATGCTGCGATTCCACCTTTGTCATCATGGCTTCCAACAGTATAGAGATGCTGTTGCTGATCAAAGGCAAGGTAGGTCGGACTTGGCTCGCTTGCAAATAGTTCTAGATTTGAGAGTTTGGCAGTCTCTGTATCAAAATCAGCCTTGTAAATCCCTTGGGAAGTACGTCGTGTATAGGTTCCAAAATATACTATTTCTTTCATATTCATACCTCTAGAAAAATATAATTCAATTATAACATAAAAAAGCCTGCTTAATGAAAAATCTAAGTCAGAAAAAGAGTTCTTTACTTGTCAATAAGACACATTTATCCTTTACTAAAAGACTCTAAAAACCCTTATTTTTCTTAAAACATGGTATAATGTTAGGACAAAGGAAAGGAAGAAAAAATGGAACAAAAAGAGAAACACTTTACCCTATCTTGGTTTTTTAAATGGTTTTTAGACAATAAAGCTATTACTGTTTTCTTGGTGACCTTGTTAATAGGTCTCAATATTTTTATTCTCAGTAAAATTAGCTTTTTATTTATCCCAGTTATAGACTTCTTGTCAGTAGTGATGTTGCCGGTTATCTTATCGGGACTTCTTTTCTACCTCTTGAATCCATTAGTAGATTTGATGGAGAAGTACAAGATAAACCGTGTCTTAGCCATTAGTATTATCTTTATCATTATTGCCATTCTCTTGATTATTGGACTAGCCGTCGCCATTCCAAATCTTCAACGTCAAGTAGTCATTTTTGCACAAAATGTGCCAAGTTATCTCGAAGATGCTGATAGAGTCATTAATGACCTTGTAACCAAGCGTTTACCTGATGATTTTAGACCCCAACTGGAACAAGTTCTTGCTAATTTTTCAACACAAGCAACTGCTTGGGCAAGTAATATTTCTTCTAAGGCTGTTAACTGGGTGAGTGCACTTATTAGTGGAACTTCACAAGTCATTGTCGCTCTCATTATCATGCCATTTATGCTCTTTTATCTCCTTCGAGATGGAAAAGGACTTAGAGACTATATTACTCAGTTTTTACCAAATAAATTGAGAGAACCAGTTGGTAAGGTATTAACAGATGTCAACCAGCAACTGTCTAACTATGTAAGAGGGCAAATCACAGTAGCTGTAATCGTCGCCATCATGTTTATTATCTTTTTCAAGATTATAGGACTACGCTATGCTGTTACTTTAGGTATTACTGCCGGTATTCTCAATTTAGTTCCTTATCTAGGTAGTTTTCTTGCAATGATTCCAGCCCTGGTTTTGGGTCTGATTGCTGGTCCTGTTATGCTCTTAAAAGTTATTATCGTTTTTATTGTAGAGCAAACTATTGAAGGACGTTTTGTTTCTCCACTGATTTTAGGTAGCCAATTAAATATTCACCCAATTACCATTCTTTTTGTACTGTTAACTTCAGGATCTATGTTTGGCATTTGGGGTGTATTGCTAGGTATTCCAATTTACGCTTCTGCAAAAGTAGTCATCTCAGAAATTTTTGATTGGTATAAAGGAGTTAGTGGACTTTATGAGCCAGTAGAGGAGACTGAAGGTGAACAATAGTCAACAAATGCTCGAAGCTTTGGAGCAACAAGATCTATCAAAAGCAGAATCTTTTTTCCGAAAAGCTTTAGAAGAAGATTCAGATGACGTTCTTCTTGAACTTGCTGCTTATTTGGAAGGGATTGGTTTCTTCCCACAAGCAGCACAAATCTACGAGAAGTTAGCACCGAAATTTCCAGAAGTCTATATCAATTTAGCGGCTATTGCTGGTGAAGACGGACTTATCGAAGAAGCTTTTGATTATTTAGAGAAGATTGGTTCGGAGAGTGAATGGTACGTATCTGCTCTTGCCTTAAAAGCAGATTTATATCAAATGGAAGGATTGACAGATGTTGCGCGTGAGAAGCTCCTAGAAGCTCGTAGTTACTCTGATGACCCTCTCCTAATATTTGGACTAGCCGAGCTAGATAGCGAGCTAGGAAACGATTTAGAAGCCATTAAAGGCTATGCTCAATTAGATAATCGTCTTATCTATGATCAAACTGGAATTTCGACCTATCAGAGAATTGGTCTTGCTTATGCACGATTAGGTAAGTTTGAATCTGCAATAGAATTTCTAGAAAAAGCCTTAGAATTAGAATATGATGATCAAACAGCTTTTGAACTTGCGAGTCTCTATTTTGACCAAGAGGACTACCAAAAAGCAACCTTGTACTTTAAACAATTGGATACTATTTCCCCAGATTTTGAAGGATACGAGTATGGCTATAGTCAAGCACTGCATAAGGAGCATCAGACAGAAGAGGCTCTTAAAATAGCTCAACAGGGCTTGTCAAAAAATCCTTTTGAAACGCGGCTCTTACTCCTTGCATCTCAGCTATCTTATGAGTTGCATCAACCTGAGCAAGCAGAAGCTTATCTGCTACAAGCACAAGAAAATGCTGATGACCAGGAAGAAATTTTGCTACGCTTAGCAACTATCTACCAAGAACAAGAAAGATACGAAGATATTCTAGCTTTAGCAGTCTATGAACCTGAAAACCTCTTGACTAAATGGATGATTGCTAGAAGCTATCAAGAGACTGAAGAATTAGATGCAGCATATGATCTCTATAAGGAGCTTGCTACTGAACTCAAGGACAATCCAGAGTTTTTGGAACAGTTTATTTATTTGTTAAGAGAGTTAGGTAAGCTAGAAGAAGCAAAAGACTACATTCAATCCTATCTACAATTAGTACCCGATGATTTACAAATGCAAGATTTGTATGATTATTTATCTTAAATACAAAAGATAATCACCAAGCATAGGTGATTTTCTTTTTTTATTAAAAAGGAGTATAAATTGCTTTAAATTTAGGTGGATTGAGTATGAATTTTTAATATTTTTTTGATATAATTGTTATAGTTATAAGTTGAATAATAAAAATTAGTAAAAATAGAAAGATTGGAAATATGACAAAAGTAAAAATTGTAACGGATTCGTCGGTTACTATTGAACCAGAAGTAGTTAAAGAATTTGATATTACTGTTGTTCCATTATCTGTCATGATTGATAGTGTCCTTTATTCGGATGCAGATCTTGAAGAAGGAGAATTTCTTCGCTTGATGCTAGCTAGTAAAAATCTTCCTAAGACTAGTCAACCACCAGTTGGCCTCTTTGCAGAGATTTTTGATGAATTGGGTAAGGATGGTAGTCAGATTCTAGCTATTCACATGTCCCATGCTTTATCAGGAACTGTTGAAGCGGCTCGTCAAGGAGCAAGTTTGTCAACAGCAGATGTCACTGTTTTGGATAGTTCATTCACAGATCAGGCATTGAAGTTCCAAGTTGTGGAAGCTGCAAAACTAGCTCAAGAAGGAAAAGACCTTGAAACTATTCTAACCCATGTAGAGGACGTAAAAAATCACACTGAACTCTACATCGGTGTTTCAACTTTAGAAAACCTCGTTAAGGGAGGACGTATTGGTCGCGTTACTGGCTTGTTGAGCTCTTTACTAAATATTAGAGTAGTCATGCAGATGAAAGATCATGAGCTTCAACCGATTGTTAAGGGACGTGGTTCTAAAACCTTTAAGAAATGGTTGGATGAATTAGTAGCCACACTATCAAATCGTTCAGTAGCAGAGATTGGTATTTCTTATGCAGGTACAAATGAATGGGCAAACGAGATGAAAGCTGTTCTACAACCTTACGTTGAAAAACCAATTTCAGTCCTAGAAACAGGCTCAATTATCCAAACTCACACCGGTGAAAATGCCTGGGCGATCTTAATTCGCTATAATTCCTAAAAAAATGTAGAAAAATTGAAATAAAAGGTGTTTTTGACTTGACCTAAAAGCAATTTTAGGTTATGATTATAAGTGTTAATTAGAAATAATTTTGGAGGATTCATTAACATGGCAAACAAACAAGATTTGATCGCTAAAGTAGCAGAAGCTACAGAATTGACTAAGAAAGATTCAGCAGCAGCAGTTGACGCTGTATTCGCAGCTGTAACTGAATTCCTTTCAGCTGGTGAAAAAGTTCAATTGATTGGTTTTGGTAACTTCGAAGTTCGTAAACGTGCAGCTCGTAAAGGTCGCAACCCACAAACTGGTAAAGAAATCAAAATCAAAGCTTCTAAAGTTCCAGCATTCAAAGCTGGTAAAGCTCTTAAAGAAGCAGTTAAATAATGATTTTATAAAAAACCTATTGATCAAGTGTCAAGCTTGGTTAGTAGGTTTTTTTGTTTTATAGAGAACTTACTAGAAAGTAGAAGTAGAAATAAGAATTGGAACTATTATAAGCTATCCTAAAAATTAAAGATTGAAAAAATAGATGAATCAAAAAAAACAACTCCGAATCGAAGTTGTTTTCGTTTAACCGTATACAAGTGTTGCGGTTGATTATTTGAGACCGTATTTTTTGTTGAAACGATCCACGCGTCCATCTGCTTGAGTGAACTTTTGACGTCCAGTGTAGAATGGGTGTGAGTCTGATGAAATTTCCACACGGATCAATGGGTAAGTTTCGCCTTCGAACTCAACAGTTTCGCTAGAGCGTTTTGTTGAACCGCTAAGGAATTTGTAACCAGTAGTTGTGTCCATGAAGACAACTGGGCGATATTCTGGATGGATATCTTTTTTCATTTTGCAATATTTCCTTTCTGCCATGGTCTCTTTGCGAGCCATAGATTGTTACCATACTAGTCTATCAGATTCTGAAAAGTTTGGCAAGCTTTTTATCTATTTTTCAGCAAATTTTTTAATTTTTGGTAGATGAGTTCATTCTCTTCTAAACTATATGAATTTGCTCCACTAGCAAGGGGATGGCCACCTCCATCATGTTCTTTTGCGACACCATTAATAGGGACAAATTTACTGCGAAGACGGACGCGATAGTGACCATCTGCTTGCTCCACAAAGATTCCCCAAAGACTAACACTATCGATACGGCCCGGAGCTCCAACGATGGCTGCTGTTTCCGCATCAGTAACATCGTATTTCTTCAAGATGTCTTGAGTGAGAATAACACGTGCAGCACCATTTTCATCAACTTCTAAATGATCATAGACATAACCTTGCAGTTTAGCAATTTTAAAGCTCATAGTGTCCATTTTACGCATCAATTCAGCGTAGTCAAAGTTATGTTCTCTGAGTTGACTGGCGATACGAAGAGTACGAGCAGAAGTAGAAGGATATAAGAAGCGACCGGTATCACCGATAATCCCAGCGCAGAGTAGTTTAGCAGCATAATCCGAAAGCTCAAGCTTTGTTGCTTCAGCAAAAAGAGCAATCATCTCACTTGCACTGCTGGAGTTTGTATCTACCCAAACAAGATCGCCGTAGACCTCGTCATTTGGATGGTGATCAATCTTGATAATTGTCTCAGCATTCAGATACCGTTTATCATCAATACGTGCTGTGTTTGCTGTATCACAAATAATGGCAAGTGCACCTTGATAGTCTGTGTCATCTACCTGATCCATTTCAGCTAACCAAGTTAGAGTTGGTTCATTAAAACCAACGACTTTTATCATTTTTTCAGGAAAATGATGCTCAAGCAAGGCTTTTAATCCTACCTGGCTCCCCAAAGCATCTGGATCTGGTTTCATATGACGGTGAATGATAATGGTATCGTATTCTTTGATTTTTTCTAAAATTTGGTGACAAATGTCCATGATGAACCTCAATTCTTTCTCATTTCATTGTAGCACAAGAGTTTTTATTTTTAAAATGAAAAAGATGTGATATAATGGAGAAAGATTAATTGAGGAGGACCTTATGGCATTAGCAAAAATTGTATTTGCCAGTATGACCGGTAATACTGAAGAAATCGCTGATATTGTAGCAGATAAATTAAGAGAATGTGGTTTAGAAGTGGATGTTGATGAGTGTACAACCGTTGACGCTTCTGACTTTTTAGAAGCAGACATCGCCATTGTTGCAACCTATACCTACGGAGATGGAGAATTACCAGATGAGATGATGGACTTCTACGAAGATCTAGCAGACCTCAACTTGAGCGGTAAATCTATGGTGTAGTTGGTTCAGGTGATACTTTCTACGATGAATTCTGTAAAGCTGTTGATGACTTCGACCGAGTATTTAACGCTACTGGAGCTGAAAAGGGTTCAGAGTGCGTTAAAGTTGACCTTTCTGCCGAGGAAGAAGATATTGAACGCTTGGAGCAATTCGCAGAAGAATTAGCTGCTAAAGTAGGATAAGCATGAAGTGCACTGATGAAAATTGTCAGTGCAGTTTTTATTAAGCAGGATTAGGACTTTACTAGCCTATTTAGTGCTTTTTTGGTACAATAGTTCAATTAAAAAGGAGACTCTATGGATTTAGATAATATTCGACAAGAAATCGATAAAATCGATGACCAGATCGTTCAACTTTTAGAAGAGAGGATGCATTTAGTTGAAGGAGTAGTTGCCTATAAAAAAGCTTCAGGAAAACCTATTCTAGATACTAAAAGAGAAGAAGTTATCTTTGAGAAAGTCAAAAGTCGTGTAGGCAATAAAAAATACGAAGATACAATTGTTGAGACTTTTTCAGATATTCTCAAACGTTCACGTGATTATCAGGATAAAACGATCAAATGAAAAACGAAAAATTTTACCCTCTAGGAATCTTTCTAGCTGGTATGCTGGGAGGAATTGTGCGTTTTCAGATTTCGAGATGGTTGCCATCTAGTCCAGACTTCCCTTGGGGAACACTAGTAGTCAACTATTTAGGAATTTTTTGCCTTGTCTACCTTGTAAAAGGTTATCTGGTTTATAAGGGAAGTAGTAAAGGTACTATTCTAGCGCTTGGAACAGGATTCTGTGGCGGCTTAACGACATTTTCTAGTCTACTATTAGATGCAGTGAAATTGCTGGACACAGGGCGCTATCTAAGCTTAGTCATCTATTTACTTTTGAGTATCGGTGGTGGACTTCTATTTGCTTATTGTCTAGGGAGGAAGAAATGGTAGTATTTTATCTAGCACTTGCTTGTGGACTGGGTGCTCTTGTACGTTATTTCTTTTCCCGTTATAATCAGGTTTCAGTACTGCCTCTAGGAACTCTCATAGCCAATATTCTAGGTTGTTTTTTGATTGGATTATGCTATAACCATGTGGAGTCAAAAGAAGTCTATCTTATTCTTGCAACTGGTTTTTGTGGTGGTTTGACTACTTTCTCAACTTTGAATGATGAACTCCAAAGACTGATCAATGACAAGAAGGCATTTTATAGTTATTTATTATTAACCTACTTGCTTGGTTTTCTTGCAATTTTTTTGGGAATTTTGCTTTAAATTTCTTTACTTTTTCTAGGAATTTTGATAAACTGTATCTTGTGTGTAATGGACGCACAAAAATACAGTTTATCCGCTGAGGAAGTTTCCTCAAGATTGACAAAGATAGGAGAATTAAATGAATCCATTAATCCAAAGCTTGACTGAAGGTCAACTTCGTACAGATATCCCTTCATTCCGTCCTGGTGACACTGTTCGTGTACACGCGAAAGTTGTCGAAGGAAACCGTGAACGTGTTCAGATCTTTGAAGGTGTTGTTATTGCACGTAAAGGTGCTGGCATCTCAGAAAACTACACAGTTCGTAAAATCTCTAACGGTGTAGGTGTTGAACGTATCTTCCCAATCCACACTCCACGTGTTGAAAAGATCGAAGTTGTTCGTTACGGTAAAGTACGTCGTGCGAAATTGTACTACTTGCGTGCACTTCAAGGTAAGGCAGCTCGTATCAAAGAAATCCGTCGTTAATTCGATGAAAAAACTCTGCTGCAAGGCAGGGTTTTTCTCTAGCTCCCTTAGTTCAATGGATATAACAACTCCCTCCTAAGGAGTAGTTGCAGGTTCGATTCCTGCAGGGAGCGAAACTAGTCACAAAAACACTGGATAACCAGTGTTTTTTCTTTGACCAAATTTTGAACCATTCATAAGATATCCATGGTGTGGTATAATGGATTAAGGATTAAAACGTATTAGGAAATACTTAGGAGAATCATTATGAAACAATATAGGAAAAAAATACTAATCATTCTGGGAATTTTAAGCCTCTTAGTCATAACGGCATCTTGTCTCTTTCTTCTCTTGAAGCCCAGTCAGAAACCCAAAGAGCTAGAGTATAGAATGCGAACTGCTATGGGAAAATCAGACTTTCAACTATTTGGAGATAAGAACCAATACGTCCTTGCGCCTACAAACAAAGGGAGTTTCTTTGTCAGTAAAACATATGCTATCACAAATGAATACAAGACTTTTAAAGTAGAGGAAGAAGGGAAGATACATGAAATCCCTCATCTTCAGATGGAGGGAGAGTATTGGAACTTGATTTTGTATAATTTAGACGAGGAAGGTTTGCCTGAACGAAAGATTGACCTTTTTCAGGCAGTGCGAAACTACAATCCGAAAGGCGTTCCTGCAAGACTGCTCGACTCGTATTACGTTGAGGATACTCACTACTTTGGGTTAGAAATTAGAGATTTAACAGATGAAGAAAATTGGGTATTCAAAACAGTCTATCTCAATGTGGAGACAGAAGAAGTAGTGGATCGTCCAAAAGATACAAAGTTTGGAATGGACTATAATATTATTGATACGGAAAGAGTAACAAATTTTGATAAAGTCTTGGATTCTAAGGGTTATTTTCCTCCTTCAAATGAGATACTTGCAGATAATTATGGAGGGAGCATCCCAGACCCTAATATCAACCTCTATAGCATTTATCCAGATATAGAAGATAAACTCATCAATCAGAATTGGTCGCTTTATGTTCGTCCAGATAAGGTTACACCGGATGAGTGGTTTGATACCTTGTTACATTGGTTCGCCCCCAAGGGTGAAGACATCCTAACTGTTTATGGACGTAATGATGATGGGAAAGCCTCAGATGTTCAGATTCGTAACAGCCAAGAGGCGAATGCCTGGTTGGAGCAACATCCTGCCCTTCGGAATGTAGACTACTATAGAGCAGACGGGAGTGATAAAGAGTGAGTAATAAGAAAATTAATCCGGATAATCTCTGCCGTGTGAATGGTGCATTTAAGAATATGAGCTTGAGGGCTGGACTTAGGGAACAATAAAGAGAGCGAAACCGCTCTCTTTTTGTGTTATAATAGGCGTAGAATGTTTAGGAGAAAGAGATGAAAAATCATAAATACTTATTTTGGGTTGTTAGTGTAATGCTAATGTTTTTGACACTATTTGCAGTTAATGGATGTAGTTTGGCTGGTGAAACCATTCCCAAAAACAGGACAAAGAAACAGTACGAATTTGAAAAAACGTTTGAGCCCATGTTTAAATTTTTAGAACAAGAAAAGAAAGATTTTACTGGGCTAGAAGCCTATCAAAGTAGTGTTTATATAAAAACTGGAGACGACGTAAAGAATTATGAGGTGGACTTAGATACTACTCAATCTGACATTAAAGGTGACTATACAATAACAATTGGCGATAATGAAGAGACTGTTCCTGTTACTTATTCTAGTGGTAAACTAAATTATAGCTCGGAGATAAGTCCTTTATTTGATGAAGAGATTCTTAACTTAGTTGTTCAAAGAGATTATTTCGCTTCCTTGGATGTGAAAGAGACTTTTGATAGCGTTGAAACAGAGCTTCGTGAAATTATCTACCAGCCGGAAAATCACTCTGAACTCTATAAAACTTTAAAAAATAAGTACAATTTACCAGAAGACACCTACTGTCGAGTAAGAGTTAAATACTCTAGTGGAGGTATTTATCGGATTTCTGTACAAATGAAATCGAAAGATAAGTCAATTCAAATAGATTTAAGAATATTTAAACAATAGGGAGAAAGACAGATGAACGGGATAGAAAAGAGTAATCTGCGGGTTGAAAGGTAAAGCAATATAAATTCTAGTTAGGGATACAAAATATGAAAAATCATAAATACTTATTTTTGGTTGTTAGTATAATGCTAATGTTTTTGACACTTTTTGCACTAAATGGATGTAGTTTGGGTGGTGAAACCATTCCAAAAAACAGAACAAAGGAACAGTACGAATTCGAAAAAACGTTTGAGCCCATGTTTAAATTTTTAGAACAAGAAAAAAAAGATTTTACTGGACTAAAGTCATACACTAGTGATGTTTATATAAAAAATCAAGCTGAAGTCAAAAACTACGAAGTGGACTTAGATATTAATCAAGCTGACATTAAAGGTGATTACACAATAACACTTGGCGAGGATAAAGAAACTGTTCCAGTTACTTATTCTAATGGTAAACTAAATTATGAGTCTGAGATAAATCCTTTATTTGATGAGGAAATTTTAAATTTAATGGTTTCAAGAGATTATTTTGCTTCCTTAGATGTGAAAAAGACTTTTAAGAGCGCAGAAACTGAATTAAGTGATATTATCTACGAGCCAGAAAATCAGTCAGAGTTATATAAAAAAATAGTGGAAAAGTACAACCTTCCATCTGACACAAAACTTTCAGTCAGTCTTGGATATGCGTATTATGACAGATACGATATACTACTAAGTTTGGAATCTGAAGAAAAATTGGTTCAAATCAGTGCTGCAATTTATTTAGTGAAAGGAAAGTAATTTTTTGAATCCGATCAAAAAGATTGTAAGCTAAAAATAGCACTAATTTCAATATTGGAGAAATTTTTACATGAAAAAACATAAATACTTATTTTGGGTTGTCAGTGTAATGCTAATGTTTTTGACACTTTTTGCACTGAATGGATGTAGTTTGGGTGGAGAAACTATTCCAAAAAATAGGACAAAAGAACAGTACGAATTTGAAAAAACGTTTGAGCCTATATTTAAATTTTTAGAGCAAGACAAGAAGGAGTTTAATGGATTAAAGCTTTACAAAAATAGTATTTATATAGAGAGTGGAAACGTAGTAAAGGATTATAAAGTATTATTAGATACTAGCCAATCTGACATTAAGGGTGACTATACAATAAAAATTGGGGATAATAAAGAAACAGTTCCAGTTACTTACTCTAATGGGAAGTTAAATTATGGGTCGGAGGTAACTCCTTTATATGATGAAGAAATTCTTAATTTGGTAGTACAAAGAGATTATTTCGCTTCCTTGAATATAAAAGAAACCTTTAAGAGTGCTGAAACTGAATTGAGCGATATTATCTATGAACCAGAAAATCATTCTGACCTCTATAAATATCTTAAAAATAAGTACGATATGCCAGAGGATACGACCTGTCGAATCAGAGTAAGGTACTCTAGTGGCTCGATTTATGGGATTACAATCCAATTGAATTCGAAGGCTAAGACAGTTCAGCTAGATTTAACAATCTTTAAACAATAGGGGGGGAGTTTATGAACGAAATCGAAAAAAGCAATCGTCGGGTTGAATGGTAATGCTATTGATCATACAATATAAATGCTACTTGGGGATAGAAATATGAAAAAAGGCTTATTAATAGGCTGCTTATCCGTAGTTGTCCCAATTGCAATGCTCATAATCCTTAGTCCTATTATTGCTATGATGGATATGTGGGGGTTATTCGCCCATGCAAGCCGGAATGAACTTGAGCAAGCTGTACATCGTTCTTATGAGAACTACGGTCTTACAGGTCAGTTTGAGTTAGAAAAATACGAAAAAAACTATACAAGTGTAGGAGGATTTGTAATCCATGGTACTTACACTGAAAATATAGATGGTAAAACCTATCAGGCTAATTCTCGTTTTGAATACTATACTCGTCCTTCGGAAAACAAAAAGTATAAAAAGACGGATGCAGAAGTAGATTATGAACAAAACAAAAAAATTTATCACGCTTTTCCAGAATTAGCTTATCTAGGGATTGAGATTAGTCCAGATACCAGCGAATTTTTAAAAAAATTGGATAGTTCCATAACAGATCCAAAAATGACTGCTTTGAAGTACGATGGGATTGATTTTCAATTTAATAGTAAATCTGGCAATATGTATCTTTATGATGAAATTTTAGAGGAAAATCAAAGAAAAGGACAAGCATTACAAGGGATGTATCCTATGGATGCCCAATATCTTTTCCAAAAAGATATTTATACCAGAATTTCAATTTCAATACTACACTCCAGAAGACAAGAAGGATCAGTTATATGATGCCTATCTTGATGATCTTGAATCGCAAATGAAAGAGTTTTTTAACAATCAACCCCTTCCAAGCGGTCTTTATGCTGTAAAGATTGATAAATATGAAGGGGATAAACTTGTCAATAATAGCGGTGGATATTATGTAAAGATTGAGAATCGTCAAGTTGTTGCCTTTATCAAAGATTTATACTAAAAGTTGCGTTCAACTATTCAAAATATCAGAGAAAGATGAAATTGATTAAATGACCCAAGAAGAATATTTGCAACTAAAAAAAGAATATAAAATTCGTCTAGTATTAGTAGTCCTTCTATTCGTATTATTTTCTATCCTAAGCATCTTGCTTATCGTAAATCTCAATAGATTTATTCCACTAGGCGCGACAGCTATGGCTACAGTTGTGCCGTTCAACCATTTCTTACTCGTTCCACTTTGGGAAGAGAAAAAAGCGATTGAAGCAGAGCATCCTGAATGGAAGGACCATAGTACAAGCGGAGCCAGGGTCCCTTCGACAGAAGCGAGTAAACGAAACATAGCAACTATTGGGAGCGTTGTTGCCTTGTTCTTATCGTTTGCTTTACTCTATAGGCCTGCTAAGGTATACCAGAAGGTTCCTACTGCCGATGAACTAAAGAACCTTCCCAAGATTGAGAACAAGGGCATTCCTAAACTAGATAATAAGAAAATTCCAAAAATCAAAAGGAAATCTGAAGAGTAATCTGTAATTAAAATACCCCAGAAGTTAGACTTTAACTTTAACTTCTGGGGTGCTTTTATTATATTCTATTCAGTTTACAAGACCCAAGTTCGAATGGCATGGGCAACGCCTGACTCATCATTTGTTTTGGTGATGTATTTGGCGATTTTTTTGAGTTCTGGGTTTCCGTTTTCCATAACAACGGGATTACCAACGACTGCTAGCATGGCACGGTCATTTTCTTCATCCCCGATCGCCATAGTTTCATCCTTACTTAGTCCCAGTTTCTCAGCTAGGTGAGTGATAGCAGATCCCTTGTCTACATCTTTTTTGAGAAGCTCGAGGTAGAATGGAGCAGATTTGTTGATAGAGTAACGCTCGTAAAATGCTGCTGGAATCTTTTCAATCGCAGCATCGAGAATCTCAGGTTCGTCGATAAACATACATTTGACGATTTCTTTATCAGCCATCTCTTCAGGAGTGCGGTAGAAGATTGGCATGCTGACGAGAGTTGATTCGTGTACAGTATATTTTCCGATATTGCGATTGGCAGTGTAGATGCCGTCCTTGGTAATAGCATGCATGTGGACTCCCAGTTTACGGCTGAGAAATTCCATATCCAAATAGTCCTCGTAAGTCAAGGATTCGCTGATAATCTCATGGCCATTTGCGGTTTCTTGGACAAGGGCACCGTTGAAGGTCACAACATAGTCACCTTCATCTCTCAACTGCAAGTCGTCAAGGAGTTTGGCAACACCAGCGATGGGGCGTCCTGTAGCAATGACAACCTTGACTCCAGCTGCTTTGGCATCTTGGATAGCTGCAAAAACTTCTGGAGTAATTTCTTTTTTGCTATTAACCAGGGTACCATCAATATCGACGGCGATTAGTTTTATACTCATAAATTTCCTCTGTTATTTCTTGTCTGGAGTAAAATGATCATTCTCAATCAAATGAGAAAATTGTTGAATGATATTTGTGAAAATACTGTTTTGCTTAAGCATTTCTTTAGGGAAGTAGAAACGGTTGTCACCATGACGGCTTCCTGCAAGAGATTGAACGATAGGAGATAGGCTAGAAAGTTCTGCCAGTTCACCATTCTTTTGGACAATCTCGATTTGAGTTCTAGGATTTTCAGACTCTGGTCGATAAATATCGTAAGGAAGGTCAAAATTCTTGTGGATAGCAGTGTAGTAGTTGGGGTAAAAACCAATTTCTTCTACGAAATTCCGCATGATTTCAAGCTGGTCTTGGTCGTCTTCAGAAAAAGTAATAGATTTGAAGACCTTACGATTGATAAAACGTTGGGAAAGATCAGCTAGAATTTTATCTGTACTAGTCATCCAGAGCTGGAAGTAGGTATTCATAACCCCGTCGTCAAGTGCTAGATAGTCAGACAAGCTAACGTTTTTCTCAAAAAATGGTAGTAGATGAGGCGATGTCAGGGCAAAGAAGTCCTTATTTTCAGGATAGAGCTCCTTAGCACGTTTGAGAAGATTTTGCAGAAGGACTTCCATGGCGCGTGTGGCTGGGTGGAAATAAACCTGCATATACATCTGGTAACGACTGAGTACATAATCTTCGATGGCATGCATCCCATTACGCTGAAAGGCGATGCCATTTTCAACAGGACGAATAACACGAAGGATACGTGTCAGGTCAAATTGCCCATAAAAAGCACCGGTGAAGTAGGAGTCGCGTAGGAGATAGTCCATACGGTCTGCATCGATCTGGCTGGAAATCAGCTGCACCACTTGTTTGTTAGGATAAGTGTGGTCAATCACGCTGGCTACTTTTTTTGGAAAGTCTGGTGCTACCTGCAAAAGGACCTGATGAATCTCTGTTTCAGGGTTTTGGATAATTTCCTGGGTAATCGCCTCATGGTCGGTGTCAAAGAGATTTTCAAAAGTATGAGAGTAGGCACCGTGTCCGAGATCATGTAGTAAAGCTGCAGTCATGGTTAGTAGAGACTCGTTAGAATCCCATTCCTCAGGATATTTCTCCTCAAAAATCTCAGTGATTTGACGAGCAATTTCGTAGACACCCAAACAGTGAGAAAAACGACTGTGCTCTCCACCATGGAAAGTATAGCTAGATGTCCCAAGCTGTTTGATGCGACGGAGGCGCTGAAATTCTTTGGTATTGATCAGGTCATAAATGACTTGATTATTAACGTGGATATAGTTGTGAACTGGGTCACGAAATACTTTTTCATTCATAAGACCATTATAGCAAATTCCTTGCCTTTTTGGTAAAATAGTAGGGATAAGTGAGAAGAAAGAGGAATAGTTGTGAAGATTAGAATGAGAAATACCATCAAGTTTGATGAACAATTGGAAGTAATCGACCAACTTTATGATGTTGAATTACGGGAAAAGGGCGATTTTTCCTATCTTTTGTTTTACAATGAGGAGCAAGAAAAAGTAGTTTTGAAATTTAATGGGGAGGAACTGGTCATGACGCGTTTCTCAAATCCCAAGACCATCATGCGTTTTCTGAAGGATTCTGATAGTTTAGCCTACATTCCAACACCTATGGGCCTGCAGGAGTTTATCATCCAAACAAGCCACTATGAAGCTGGTGAAGAGAAGATTGAATTAGCCTACCAACTACAAAACAAAGAAGGAGTTTCATTTGCCAACTACCGTCTAGAAATTACCTGGGGATAAAAAAAGAGGCTGGGACAAAAGTCCTAGCCTCTCAATTGTCTTTGGATTGTCGAGCAAGACGCAGTGGTTGAGTGGGGTCTAATACGCTGATTTCATCAGCTTTTACAGCCCTACTCAACTGTGCGGAGGTGGGACGACGAAATCGAATTCTAACGAATTACCGATTTCTGTCCCACTCTCATTTGATATACAGTTCCTGATTTTTTAGGACGATTTCACGTACGCTTGCAAATTTCTTCAGTTTTTTAAGTTCTTCTGGATGGGTGACAAGAGTGATGACATAGCCTTCTTTACCCATGCGTCCTGTACGTCCTGCACGGTGGGTATAGGTTTCCATATCTCTAGGGACGTCGAAATTGACAACACATTCCAAGCTATCAATGTCGATACCACGAGCCAGAAGGTCTGTTGCAAGAAGTAGTGTCAGTTGATTATCTTTGAATTTTTCTAGAATAACTTTTCTAAATTTAACGTTGACATCGCTAGCTAGCGAAACTGCTAAAACATCACGATATTGTAATTTCCTCGGCGCTTCCAAGGTCAGACAAGCTATTAAAGAAGACAAGACCACGGAAATCTTCAACCTGTGCTAGTTTACGAAGCATATCTACTCTGTGACGTTGGTCTACTTGCATGTAGAAATGTTGAATATTGTCTAACTTTTGGTCTGATAGATCAATGATGCGCGTGTTAGGTGCAATCTTATCTTGGTCAAATTTGGTAGTGGCACTCATGTAAATAAGTTGATGGTCACGAGGTGCATAGTTGGTAATTTTCTCGACAAAATGAATTTGAGAATCATCAAGGAGCTGGTCAAATTCATCAAGAATGATTGTTTCCAAATTCATCATCTTGATTTTTTTCAATTTGACCAGTTCAAAGATACGACCAGGAGTTCCGATCAGGATTTCTGGTCCTTTTTTTAAGTCGTTCAATTTGGCGTTTCTGGCTCGAACCGGATAGAAATAGCTGAGCTGTTAATCCGATAGCCTCACCCCAGGTTTTAGTGACTTCAAAAATTTGTCCAGCAAGCTCAGTATTAGGTGCTAAAATCAATAATTGTTGGGCTTTTTTCTTTTGCAGTTTGAGAAGACTAGGTAGGAGATAGGCTAAAGTCTTTCCTGTTCCAGTTGGACTGACTCCAAGAAGGTTTTCACCTTCTGTTATAGGTTCAAAAAGTTGAATTTGAATGGGAGTAAATTCTTGGAAGCCCAGTTGGTCAATCAATTCTTGCCATTCGGTAGGTAGTTTGGTTTTCATTTTTCTGCCTCAAATCTAATGCCAGCATCCTGGCGCATGGTATAAGTAGGTCGTGGACGTGTGTCGCATCATCAATCCAAGATTGGTAAAGAGTTTGCTCTGGTTGTTTAATCATATGTGCGAAAGCAGCAACTTCCTCAGTCATGTTGTGAGCAGCCTGTTGGATAGGAAGCTGGACTTGATTTCCTTGATGATCTGTAAAAGTAGCTGATTGGACGTGCTCGATTGTATTAAGTGTCAAGGTTCCATCAGTAGTATAAATCTCACAAGGAAGATTAGAAGTGATATTTTTTCCTGCTTTGATATGCACTTGATAGTCAGGATAGTAGAGCATGCCGTCACCGTTCAAATCGATACTATTATCTAGTTTCTGAGCTTGATAGGTTGCATGAGTCGGTTTTCCAAATAAGCGAACAGCAGCGTAGATAGGATAAATACCAAGATCCATGAGTGCACCACCTGCAAAACGGTCTGAGAAAACATTAGGAGTATTGCCAGCAAGTAGGTTAGGCATCTTAGATGAATATTTAGCGTAGTTAAAGTCTGCACCAATAATTTGTTTGTTCGCAAGAAAGTCTTTGATTGTGGCAAAAGCATCTTCATGATAGTTACGTGCTGCTTCAAAGATAAAACAGTGGTGTTCTTTGGCTGTTTGAACTAAATCTTGCCATTCATGTGGTTGGGTAACAGCTGGTTTTTCAAGGATAACATGTTTGCCAGCAGCTAAAGCCATCTTTGCCTGACTATAATGCAGAGAATTCGGACTAGCAATGTATACCACATCAAATGAATCATTAAAGAAATCATTTAACTCATCAAATAGCTTAACGCCTTGATACTGTTCAACAAAATTTTCTGCGGTTTCTATTTTTCTAGAATAGACTGCACACAGTTGAAATTTCCCACTAGTATGGGCAGCCTCTAGAAAATGATGGCTGATTGAACTAGTTCCTATGATACCAAGTTTTAGCATAGTTACTCCTTTTCCACAAGTAATGATTGATTTCATTATATCATAGAAAGAGCCAACTCGTTACCTTGAGATAATTCTTTTGCTTTGATACTTCGAAATTTCTAGAAAAAATGGTACAATAGTTACAGTAAATTTAGGAGTTTAGTATGAGATTATTACCTATGAGAAAAATTTCTCGTCATTCAAAAAGATTGGCGCTTTTTTTGACTTTTTGTGCAGGCTATGTCGATGCCTATACATTTATTGTAAGAGGAAATACCTTAGTCGCTGGGCAAACGGGGAATGTGGTATTTTTATCAGTCGGAATCGTTCAGAGAAATTTAGCTGATGCTGAAATAAAGATATTGACACTTTTATCTTTCATGTTAGGCGTTTTTTTTGCTTACGATTTACAAGGAAAAAAACTTCGCATTGTTAAAAAAACCCATTCTATCACTTGTTCCATTAGCTATTTTTATCATTGATAATCGGCTTTATTCCATTGAGTGTTGATAACATGTTTATTATTCCTCCTCTGGCTTTTTGTATGGGTCTCGTTACAACAGCTTTTGGAGAGGTTTCTGGAATTGCCTATAATAATGCCTTTATGACGGGAAATATCAAACGCACCATGTTAGCTTTTGGTGAATACGTCCGGACCAAGCATACAGCCTTTTTGATGGAGGGATTGATTTTTGTGAGCCTACTTGTTAGTTTCATTCTAGGAGTAGTATTTTCAGCTTACTTAACGATTATCTTCAACGAAAAAACAATTTTAGGTGTCCCTATCATGATGAGTATTTTTTATATAAGTATGATTTTATCTTCTTTACAAAAAAAGTCTGATAAAAGGCTGAATTTTAAGTGAAAATACTTGTCAAAAATTTGGAATCATGCTATACTTGTAGAGTTGACTATGCACAGTCCTGTGCAACCGCACGAACATCGTTGCTTGATTCATCAAGTTTAAGTGGTTCGTCCCACGATGCTAGGCGAGTCTTCACAAAAATTCGGGGAAACCCCAAAAAATCATAGGAGGTGCATAATGAGCACATACGCAATTATCAAAACTGGCGGAAAACAAGTTAAAGTTGAAGTTGGTCAAGCAGTTTACGTTGAAAAATTGAACGTTGAAGCTGGTCAAGAAGTTACTTTTAACGAAGTTGTTCTTGTTGGTGGTGAAAACACTGTTGTCGGAACTCCACTTGTTGCTGGAGCTACTGTAGTTGGAACTGTTGAAAAACAAGGAAAAACAAAAAGAAAGTTGTTACTTACAAGTACAAACCTAAAAAAAGGTAGCCACCGTAAACAAGGTCACCGTCAACCATACACTAAAGTTGTCATCAACGCAATCAACGCTTAATTTTAAGGAGAACACATGATACAAGCAGTCTTTGAGAGAGCCGAAGATGGCGAGCTGAGGAGTGCGGAGATTACTGGACACGCCGAGAGTGGCGAATACGGCCTAGATGTCGTGTGTGCATCGGTTTCTACGCTTGCCATAAACTTTATCAATTCCATTGAGAAATTTGCAGGCTATGAACCAATCTTAGAATTAAACGAAGATGAAGGTGGCTATCTGATGGTTGAAATTCCAAAAGATCTTCCTTCTCACCAGAGAGAAATGACACAATTATTCTTTGAATCATTTTTCTTAGGTATGGCAAACTTATCGGAGAACTCTTCTGAGTTCGTCCAAACCAGAGTTATCACAGAAAACTAACACGGAGGAAAAACATTATGTTAAAAAAATGACTCTTAACAACTTGCAACTTTTCGCCCACAAAAAAGGTGGAGGTTCTACATCAAACGGACGCGATTCACAAGCTAAACGTCTTGGAGCTAAAGCAGCTGACGGACAAACTGTTTCAGGTGGATCAATCCTATACCGTCAACGTGGTACACACATCTATCCAGGTGTAAACGTTGGACGTGGTGGAGACGATACTTTGTTCGCTAAAGTTGAAGGCGTAGTACGTTTCGAACGTAA